>WNFA01015105.1_pt1 | contig 11638 bp, 15 predicted proteins | sample 5400481 | NCBI WGS metagenome assembly WNFA01 (sample SAMN13153340, study PRJNA577476) | soil metagenome | isolation source: 120 cm saprolite under Douglas fir tree site 2 hole 1 replicate 2 | place: USA:California | collected 2015-04-18
CAAACTTTTGATATCGCTTCGCGTCTCGCAGTCGCGGAACTATAGCGAGCCAGGAAGGTCAGAGGCGGAGGAACGGTCGGCGGTCAGCCAGGTTTCTGTTGCTACCAAGAATCGCACGTGGTTGTCTCCCCAAAGCATGGCCAGAGAATTCAAACCGGTGCGGTTTTTTGTAATGATGGCAGCAGCGGCGTTGGTCGTGTGCGGCGTGACGGCGTTCTACACTCATCGCGCGGCTCACGGCAGAGCGGCTGAGGAACGGGCGGCTTACGCAATCGGGGAGAAGGCGGGAGAGGAAGAGCCGCCTGGGGCAAAGTTGCCGACGAACGCTGACTTGAACATGATGGCGCAGAAGTATTTCAAGGTGCAAGGATCAGGTGAACAGCAGAGCTGGGACCTGGCGTTCGAAAACGGTTACACGGACGGATTCAAGAAGACGCATCCGCAGTGAGCCGCTCAATGAACCCGCCACCTTTACCGGTTCGGAAGCGTTTCCCATGGATTCTTTATTGGATCCTTTTCGTCCTTATCGTTCTGTTCGCGTTTGCGCCGGTGGGATCGGTGATGCTGTGCGGTTGGATTGCGAATACATACGGCTGCAAAGTGGATGAGGGCTCGGTGCATCCCTGCATTATCGGAGGACACGATTATGGCGAGCTCCTGTATTCCCTCGGTGTATTAGGTTGGCTGATGCTCGTTACTCTTCCCGGCGGTTTGTTTGCTTTCATTACCTGGCTGATCGTTCTCATCCTGCATTGGGCAAGCTGGCAAAAGCGATCCGCTGCCAATTTCCCGGAATCCTCAGCAGCGTAAGCGCGATCGAATCGATGTTGCAGCAAGGTTTGCGGCTGACACAGCCGCTGCTACAACGCGCTCGCTTGGACATAAAACCGAACGGGGCGATGCATCATAGATGTATATGCATGATGGTTGGAACAGGTGCTCGAAAAGTCGACGAAAAACAAAACCTGAGGAGCAAGCAGTTTGAAATCGACTGCTTAAAGCAATTGCGGCGGGCACAGCCGCCTCAACAGGGAAGGGAAGCACCTCGGCACAGCGAGGCAGCTACATCTTCGCGGCTGAGCTGACACGACTGCCAGAGAACTTGGCTCTTCATCCATCGTATTAGATTTTGAGCAGCTGAAACATTGAGCGAAGCTTCGAGCCAATGAAAGACCTTACTCAGGGTTCGGTTACCAGGCATTTGCTGCATATGTCGGCGTTTTTGGCTGGAAGCATGGTGGTGCAAACCCTTTATCTGTTGGCCGATCTGTACTGGGTGGGACGCCTGGGGAAGGAAGCGATTGCGGCCGTCGGGGTGGCAGGCAACATCACGATGATTGTGCTGGCGCTTACCCAAATGCTGGGCGTGGGAACAACAACGTTGATCTCGCAGGCCGCCGGAAGAAAGGACCAGCCGCAAGCCGAGCTGGTCTTCAATCAGTCTTTCCTCATGTCGATTTTGATTGCGCTCGCCCTAGGCGTTGTCGGGTTCGTTCTACGCCCCGCTTATTGCGAATGGCTGAGCGCGGATACGGCGACGGCGACATTGGCAAAGGCTTATCTGCTCTGGTTTCTTCCCGGGCTTTTACTCCAGTTTCCTTTGGTGGCGCTGGGCTCGGCGCTGCGCGCCACCGGAATCATTAAGCCCGCCGTAGGATTCCAAGTGCTCAGCGTTCTTCTCAACATCGTGCTCGCCCCGCTGCTGATTTTTGGAATCGGTCCGTGGCCCAGATTGGGAGTGACCGGCGCAGCGCTTGCCACGTTCATTTCCATTCTGGTCGCCGACGTGCTGATCGTAATTTATTTCGAAAGGAAATATCATTACCTGCGTTTCCGTTTTCCGCTTTTCACCCCGCAAACAAAAATTTGGGGAGGGATGCTGCGGATCGGTGTGCCGGCCGGCGCTGAGTTTGTGCTGCTCTTTGTTTACATCATGCTCGTTTACGCGATCATCCGCGGCTTTGGACCAGCAGCCCAGGCGGGTTTCGGCATCGGAGCGCGCGTGATGCAGGCGCTTTTTCTGCCGGTGGTGGCGCTTAGCTTTGCTGTCTCACCCGTGGTGGGACAGAACTTCGGTGGCCGCCACGCCGATCGAGTCCGCCACTCCGTCTATTCCGCGCTTGGCATAGCGTCGCTGATGATGCTCATGCTCACGTTGATCGCGTACCTCGCGCCGGCGGCGCTGATTGGTGTTTTCTCACACGATCCGCAAGTGATTGCCTTCGGTAGCGACTACCTCCGGATCGTCTCACTGAATTTCATGTCGGCCGGAATTGTTTTTACGACCTCCAGCGTTTTCCAGGGAATTGGCAACACCCTGCCGCCGTTGTTTAGCTCGATGACACGGCTGATCCTGTTCGCCCTTCCGGCGCTGCTCATCTCGCGGACGCCCGGCTTTGAGATCAGGTACGTATGGTATCTATCGGTTGGGTCTATCGTTCTTCAGATGTGCGTCAATCTTTTGCTGCTCCGGCACGAGTTGCGGAAGAAACTTAGATTCGAAGAACCGGAAACTTTCATTCCAGCCAGCGCGATGGCGTCGTAAGGGATTGCGATCGATTTTTACGAGGCAAGCGGCGGGCCGTTTAACATCGTTTTCCGTGAATGTAGTCCGCGCGTTACGACGGACGAATCTCTGGACCCGAAGCGAGAGTCGGGTGTTACCCGCCGAACACATGGTCGCCGCTACTGATCTACCGGCTCGGTCTCGTGAAGCCGGCCGTAATCGACAGTGAGTCTGCCGCCGCCGTGCTCGGTATAAATTTCGACGAATCGATGGCCGAATCGGATGTCGCGCCAACTGTAGTCTTGTTGTGTTTGAACGGCAGCAGCGATAACCGGGTCGATTCCGACAACGGACACAAAAAACAATGCGCGGCTGGCTTCGAGCGATTCAGCTTTTGCGCCGAAGAGCGGACTTTGCTCGTCGATCCGATGTCGCAAAGTTAGCGCCGCCGGAAAGACAGTTAGTCGATCGAAGTGCAATTTTAGATCGTAGAAGTACCTGAAATCACCGCCCTCGAGCAACGCCTCATCACGCGAAAACATGATCCGAAACTCAGCTTCGACCATGCTGTGGTGATTCTCGTTGCCAATCCGCACCATCAGGGTCGGCCAGCCATTCAAGGGCGCGATCACGAGTGATTTGCTAAAAAGGACACGCGCGATTGGCCGCGAGAATCGGACAAAAATTAGGCCGGTCATGACCGCGAGCAGGAATACTCCGGTCATAATCTCAACCGTGCTTATGACATGCCCGTAGAGCGTCTGCGGATACATGTGGCCGTAGCCCACGGTGGCGAGCGTTTGGACGCTGAAGAAGAAGCAGTCGAGAAACCAATAATGGGCGGTCGTTCCGGCAATACTATTTTGGCCCAGGCTGTAAAGGCCGGCGAAAAGGAGATTAAGCCCGACATAAACAGACGCCACGAATCCGGCGAATTGCGGCCACTTCAAACTCAGCAGCCAGCGATAAACATCGCGCCATTTCCACGCGTCAGTATTAACTTTGACGAACTCGACCTGCCCTGAGCGGACTGAAACTGGGTTGCGCGTGCTTTTTTTCATAACCCAGTGTAACCGGTTTCCGGCCGTATGCTTGTGTGGCTCACTCGGATTCCTGATTCGCTAGCGCCGAAGGCTGCGTTCGGTCCAGGCTTGGACAAAACGGCGGGCTTGCGTTGAGAGCGGTTTCCGTGAACGTAAGTGGAAGTCATGGCAGACAGATCTCCTAGACCGAATCAAAAGCCGAGTGTTACTCGCCGGACATTTCTTGGCACGACTCTGGCCAGCGGAGCCGCGCTTTTTGCGGGAGGATCCGATGTAATCTTTGGAGCCGCTTCGTCGACGGCACCGACCATGATCACGAATCCTACCTGGCAGTTGGGCGGCGATCTCCCAGTCAATCGGCTCGGCTTTGGCGCGATGCGCATAACCGGGGAAGGGATTTGGGGTTGGCCCCCTGATCGAGAGAACGCGCTCAAAGTTCTGAGGCGCGCCGTCGAACTCGGTGTGAATTTGATCGACACCGCCGACGCGTACGGGCCGGAAACAAGCGAACTGCTCATAGCCGAGGCGCTTCACCCTTATCCCAAGGGACTTGTTATCGCCACGAAAGGCGGTCTGACCAGACCCGGACCGGGCCAGTGGGTGCCAAACGGTCGGCCTGAACATCTCACACAGGCCGTCGATGGGAGCCTAAAGCGGCTGCGGCTAGACCGCATCGATTTGTATCAATTGCACACTGTCGATCGGAAAGTGCCTATGGAGGCATCGCTCGGCGCGCTCAAGGAAATGCAGGATGTTGGGAAGATTCGGCACGTGGGCTTATCCAACGTGGATCCGGAGGAAATCGAGCGGGCGCGCAAAGTCCTTCCGATAGTAAGCGTCCAGAACCAGTACAACATTGAGAACCGCAAATCGGAAAATGTTCTGGTCTATTGCGAGAAGAAGAGTCTTGGGTTTCTGCCATGGTTTCCGATCGGCGGAGGCAGAGGGTTGAAACCTGAAAATCCGCTGGAAAAAGTGGCCAGGGATCATGGCGTGAGCGTTGTTCAGGTCGCGCTTGCCTGGCTTCTCCAACGATCGCCGGTGATGCTGCCGATTCCTGGCACATCGTCTATCGCGCACTTGGAAGAAAACGTCGCTGCCGCAAGGCTCAAATTAACTTCGGCAGAATGGAAAGCGATTGATGCTTTGGCGGGCCAGCGCTAGAAAGTAAAAAGTAGGAAGCAGGAATTACGAAGTGCGGTACGAAATGGTTAGAGCTTACTGTTGATACTTCTGCTTTAGATCGGGTAACCGGCCTAAATAATTCTTCCACAGTTCGTGGCGTTGAAGTGAGTCTGAGCGATTGGTGAGTTAAGAGTTGGGTGCGGAGATCATAACCAAACCGTGTGAAGGTGGGCGGCCAACATTTTCGAACGATCTGGCTTAAGACGGAGAATGAATGCGTCGTGCAGCTGATTGATCAGCGATTTTTGCCTCACCGTTTTGTGATCGAAGAAGTCAGCACGGTGGATCAGATGGTGACGGCGCTCCGCGACATGCATGTTCGCGGAGCGGGGCTGATCGGCGCGAGCGCGGGGTACGGGATGTATCTTGGGACAATTGAGGCCGCGGCGCGTCCCGCAGTCGCGGGATTCGATCAGCACCTGGCCAGCGCAGCGGCACAACTCAAGGCAACCAGGCCGACGGCGGTGAATCTTTCCTGGGCGATCGGGCGCCAGCTAAAGAATATCGCCGAGGGGAAAACTGCGGAAGAGAAGATCGCCCTGGCTCTGGGCACAGCCAGATTGATTGCCGAAGAAGATGAGGAGCACTGCCGGATGATCGGGCAGCACGGGTGCTCACGCATTGCAACGCGGGATGGCTCGCGTTTGTTGATTACGGTTCCGCGACGGCGCCGATCTATGCCGCGCACGATAGCGGGTTGCCGGTTCATGTCTGGATTAGTGAGACAAGACCCAGGAATCAGGGCTCGAAGCTCACTGCCTGGGAGCTGGGCAAGCACGGCGTGCCGCATACGGTGATCACGGACGGCGCCGGAGGGCATTTGATGCAACATGGCGAAGTAGATCTGGTTATTGTCGGATCGGATCGCACGACTTACACGGGAGATGTTGCGAACAAGATCGGGACTTATCTGAAGGCGTTGGCGGCGAAGGATAATAATATTCCTTTCTATGTGGCGCTGCCTTCGTCTTCGCTTGACTGGAAGATGCGGGACGGGTTGAAAGAGATCCCGATCGAAGAGCGCGGCGCGGAAGAAATAAAGCACGCTGACGGCTGGCTTGAAGGACGACAGGTGAACGTGTGCGTTACGCCGGAAGGAAGTCCGGCCGCAAACTACGGGTTCGACGTTACACCTAGACATTTGGTGACCGGACTGATTACCGAGCGAGGCGTGTGCCAGGCAAACGAGAAAAGCATCCGCGCGCTTTTTCCCGAGCACGCGCCGTGAGCGAATACATAAAGTTCACGTGCGAATCCCGCCGTTGCGGGAGAGAGATCACCCCTTTCGACGGATTTGCCGAGTTGAACGCATACAGGCGGAAACTTCTCCAGCTTCGACTGATCGGTGTGGATTCAAATGGCACCGGGTTCGGCAACGTGAGCATAAGAGACGGCACGACCAACAATTTTTACATCACAGGTTCGGCGACGGGCGGAATACCCGAACTGACACAGGCGGATTGCGCAAGAGTGGTGGCTTACGATTTCAAAAGGAACTGGCTCCGATGTGAGGGGTCCGCGAATGCTTCATCCGAGTCGCTGACGCACGCGGCTGTTTACGAATCGGATGCAAAGGCCGGGGCGGTTATTCATTGCCACAACTCAAAGTTATGGGCGGCCCTTCTAAATCAAGCTCCGACAAGCTCGAAGGCCGTTGAGTACGGGACGCCCGAGATAGCCTACGAAGTAACGCGTCTCTTCAAGCTTACCGACGTGCAAAGCAGAAAGATTCTTGTCATGGCTGGACACGAAGGAGGCATTATAGCTTTCGGAAGAGATCTCGAAGAGGCGTTCGCCGTCCTAATGCGCGAGTGGAAGGAAAGCAGAAGATAGAGCCTAGTCTTACGCTGCCAGCCTCGGTTTAAGAAGCTCCCCAGCGACGGGGGCAGGTCGCCAGTTTGTCATGGAAAATGAATGATTCCTGGAGCCTTTAGGGGGTTGGCGTAGGAGTAGCAGTCGGCGTAGCGGTCGGAGCGGGAGTCGGACTGACAACGACCACAGTAGTTGAGCTGGGTGTGCCTTCGTTGGGCTCTTTCCTATAGCTTATGAAGAGCGTTGCACCAACTACCGGTACAACTGTCGCTTGAGCCGGACCTGCTATTATCACTCGATTGATGCTTTCCGGCGGATTTTGCGAATCGGTCCCGGTGCTCAAATCGATCCGGCTGGCGGCGAGGACATTAGCCGTCCCACCAGTTTCATCATTTAACGTCACTGTAAGCACGCCGCGATCGACGCCCCCTTCCTGCGTAAAATTCGTGACCTTAAGGAAGTGATTGTCGGGGACTGTGATTACCAGCGGCGAACTGGTGATGACTTTGCTTTTGAATTCCCCGGCAAAGACAAAGATTGTGGCACCCAGAATACAAAAAGCAACCATGCATCGGCCCAAGAGAATTTTCATCCCTTACGATATACGGATTAATGTGTAGGCGTGGAGCAAAATGTCAAGCCGCCAGCCTCGTCTTTGCTTTCCGACCGGCGCTTCACTTTTTAGTAAATCGACGGGTTAAACCATCCGATCTTTTTTCGTCGGCAAAACGAAAAACAAAACGTGCGACTCTCGCCTCAGTTTGAAAAAGCGTTGATATACGCCACGCGAATTCACGGCGGCAAACCCTGCGGAAGAAGACCAGGATTCCCTATATCGCGCATATTCTCGGCGTCACCGCAGTCGCGCTGGAGTACGGTGCGAACGAAACGGAGGCAATCGCGGCGCTGCTGCACGATGCGGTAGAAGATTGCGGCGGCGCAAAACGACTGCGCGATATCGAGCGCAAATTCGGAAAAAAGGTTGCGAGAATAGTCGAGGGTTGCACCGACACCGACCAAATCCCAAAGCCGCCATGGTTGGCTCGAAAGAAGGCTTACGTCGAACACGTCCGGCACGCGTCGATGTCAACAAAACTCGTGTCCGCTTCGGACAAACTTCACAATATCCGCGCGATCTTAATGGATTATCGCCAGGAAGGAGAGAGACTCTGGTCCCGATTCAATGGTGGTAAACAAGGCGCTCTTTGGTATTACCGGGCGCTCGTACAGGAGATCGATCGCACTCTGACCAAGCTTGAATTGCTCTCGAATAATGGAGAGCAAGTGCACCACACGCCAGCGCGAAAATAAAGCAGGCAGAATTTACGGCTGACAGTCGCACTGGCGAAAAGTTAGTCCTAGAGCTACCTTCGACATTATGAAATCAAGACGTAACTTCACCACCAGGCTCGTCGCCGCGTTTGACGGTGTCCTTAATGTTGCGGATCCCCTGTTCTGTAAACTGAATAAGACTGATATACCTAGCCATAATGCTTGATCCTTTCGTCCGGTTTTTCCTTGAAGATTATTGCACATTTGGTTATGCGCAAAAAGAAGCGAATCGGCAGGCTCATTTCGAATAAGAACTTGAAAATCCTCGGGTCGGGGAGTTCGTTTGCGGTATAATTTGAAACCGATGCAGACCACATTTCATCAGTCTGAGTCTGACCAGCCGCATCCGGGCCGTGCGAGAGCGATTATAAAAGCGCATCCGGCAGTTCGGCAGTTAATGGTGCGCAATCCGTACACGGCCCTGATCGCTGTGTTGCTGGCGGTCATGCAAACGGCGATCGCCTATTGGATTGGCACACTGGGATTCGGCTATTGGTGGCTCAGTCTTCTGATCGCTTATTGCATTGGCGCGTTCGCTAATCATGCCAATTACGTGATCATTCATGATGCCACCCACAACCTGATTTTCCGGAGCAAAAGCTGGAACAAAATGGTGGCCATTATCGCCGATCTTCCAAACCTCGCGCCAGGCGCGATGGGTTTTCGCGTTTATCATTTGAAGCACCATTCCCATCAGGGGGATTACGAATACGACGCTGATCTGGCGAATCATTGGGAGGCGCGCCTAGTCGGAAACAAATGGTATCGGAAAGCGCTCTGGCTCATGCTCTTTCCGTTTTTCCAACTGACCCGGCCGCCCCGATTGAAAGCCATCACCATGTGGGACCGGTGGTTCTTCGGGAATTTCGCGTGCGCGGCAGCGTACGACGCAGCAATTGTTTATTTTTGCGGTTGGCCCGGATTTCTTTATCTCGCGTTCGCGTTTTTCTTTTCCATTGGGCTGCACCCAGTGGGCGCTCGTTGGATCCAAGAGCATTACACCTACGATTTCGACCAGGAGACGTTCAGCTATTACGGACCGATCAATCGTGTAGCGTTGAACATGGGTTATCACAACGAGCACCATGATTTGCCTTCGATCCCATGGAACAATCTGCCGGAGCTGCGCGCGATGGCGCCGGAATTTTACGATAATCTGAAATGTCACACGTCATGGACGCGATTACTCTTCCAGTTCATTTTTGACGAGCGGTACAGTCTCTTTTCCCGGGTCGAGCGAATGAAACAATCCCGCAGTCGCGGGACTGCACGGCCTTTAGACGGGACAGCCGATGCGGCGAACGGCGTTGCTCTCAGCGCAGAGCTTAATAATGTCTAAATCCATGGAGCGGCTTTACGTCTCGAAGAAAAACGAAACGATTCGAATGTTCGAGAGCGATTTCGTGGAGTTCTTTTCGCGCGTGCATCCGGCAACACCGCTGTTGTACCTCCCAGTCATCGGCTTCATGCTTTACGTCGCGCTTTGGCAACGCAAATTGTCGATCGTGGCGGTGGCGGGCCTGTTTTTGCTCGGCATTCTCCTCTGGACGCTCCTCGAGTATGTCATCCATCGGTACGTATTTCATTATCAACCGAAGAGCCGTTTCGGGAAACGACTGCACTATGTTATTCACGGTGTTCACCACGATTATCCAAATGATGCTCGACGGCTTGTCATGCCGCCAAGCATCAGCGTCCCGCTTGCGTTTCTCTTCTACGGCCTTTTTCTGCTAGTTTTCGGGCGTTTGGCATCGGGTGTATTTGCCGGCTTGCTTTTCGGTTACGTTTGCTACGACATGCTCCATTACGCGACGCACCACTTCCCCATGAAGCGAGGATTGTGGCTCTGGTTGAAGCAGTACCATCTCCGCCATCATTACAAGGATGATCACGTTGGATATGGCATCAGCTCGCCACTCTGGGATTACGTTTTTCGGACGACGCGAAAGTAGAATCCGTCTGCGAAACTGGCTGCGCTCGGCGCCGGGCGGCCAGTCTCACTAAAAGTCTTGTCCAGAATCCGAAAATCGGTAAAATGGCTGCCCCGACACGGAACTTCGTGCGCGCAGGAGGCGGCCCGAACTTCGTAAGGAGTCTAGTGAAGGACCGAGAATCTCAATTTTGCTGGAAAGCGCCGCTCGACGCGCTCGCGTCGATCATTTTATTGATCCCTGTGGCGCTTTTGCCCCCGATAGTTGTTAGCGCGATAATGGGATCTGCTGGCAGGGAGCATACGGCCTGATGAACGAGGACCCGGCAAAACTCAGTCTAAGCAATTTCCTGGCGGGCGAGAGCAACGACCCGCTGCAAGCTCCAGCGAGCTTTACAAACTGGATGCGTGTCGGGGCATGGGCGGTCGAATTGTATGAACCCGAGCTCCTCGCCACGGCAGATGCGCGCACCATGATTACGTACGGCGGCAAACCGCGTCCCGTCATTAATCTCTGTTCCTACAATTATCTCGGCCTAGCCAATCATCCCGAGGTGCTCATCGCTGCGCACGAAGCGCTCAGGACCCATGGGCTGGGCGCATGCGGTTCGCCGATGCTCTCCGGAATGACCGATCTGCATCGGGAACTCGAACGACGCGTAGCGAAATTTCTCGGCCGTGAGGATGCGATGCTTTTTAACAGCGGATTTGGCGGCGCGCTGGGCACGATCTCCGGGCTGCTTCGCAAAACCGACGTGGCTCTTCTCGACAATCGCTCGCATCTCAGCCTTCGTGATGGAGCGGTGCTGTCGCGATGCCGCACGGAGAAATTCGAGCACAACGATCCGATCTCGCTCGACACAGCGTTGAGCCGTCAAAAAGGACGGCGTCAGCTCGTCATCGTGGAAGGCATTTATTCCATGGATGGCGATTTCGGTAATCTGAAGGAATTAACTGATGTTGCACAATCTCATGGCGCCAGTGTTTTTATCGACGAAGCACACTCCATGCTGGCTTGTGGCGAACATGGTCGCGGCGCGGCTGAGAAATTTGGCGTGGAAGACCGCGTTCCGCTAGTTTATGGGACATTCTCCAAAGCTTTCGGCGCACTGGGAGGCTTCGTTGCCGGTTCGAAGGAGACGCTGCAATATCTGCGTTTCTATGCGCATCCGTATGTTTACTCCTGTGCGCTGCCGCCGGTTGTGATCGCGGCGATTCTCAAAGCGCTTGAGATCGGCACGACTCAACCAGAACTGCGAACGCAACTTTGGGAAAACGCCGATTACTTTCACGCGCAACTTCGCCGCCTCGGCCTTGATACCGGAGCATCTACAACATACGTGATGCCCATTGTCATTGGTGATCGGGAGCGCATGTACCGGCTCGGTCATGAACTCCGACGACGCGGTCTGTGGGTTGCACCGGTGGATTACCCCGCCGTGCCGCAAAACCGAATCTGCTTCCGCGCTTGTGTGACGGCCAAACATACGCGCGCGGATCTGGACGAAGCACTCAATATTCTCGAGGACACGCTCGCCCCCGCGGCGCTTCAGAGCGCTCACGCTGAAGTTTGATGCCGGAACTCAACGAGGCGCCGCGCCCGCACGTCGAAGGGACCTACAAGGCTCGCGAAGTCGAGGGAGTTCTCGATCTCTATTTTTACAGGCCAATAGGCTTTCGTCTGGCCCAGTTTTTCGAGAGGCTCAAAATGACGCCGGCAGGCGTGACTTTGTTCGCCGGCCTCTTCGGAGTCGTTGCGGGACATCTTTATTATTATCGCGATTTGCGCACCAACATTCTGGGCATGGCGTTTCAGGTTTGCGCCAATGC
>WNFA01005509.1_pt1 | contig 11635 bp, 10 predicted proteins | sample 5400481 | NCBI WGS metagenome assembly WNFA01 (sample SAMN13153340, study PRJNA577476) | soil metagenome | isolation source: 120 cm saprolite under Douglas fir tree site 2 hole 1 replicate 2 | place: USA:California | collected 2015-04-18
CAAACGCGACAATCCGAGGATCTATATGATCAAATTACAATCCTGGTCGGCAGCGCTATCCGGTTACTGTGTGGCGAAGCTGGCGTTTTCGTCGTATCGAATGAAGCATTTGATCCGCAAAGCAATACAGAGTATACTTTGTACAGGCTCACTGAGCAGGCGTCCATGCTCCTCTTATCACTTGTACGGGAGGGTAAGCAACCGAGTTCATCATGTCCTCTTGTGAAGGAAATGCTGCCACCTGAGTTGGTGAAGCAGCTTGTGGTTTGTGATGAGGATGCTCAGGACGCCGGGATATGGAGGGATACAAAAGAGGCCAAAGAACCGCCTGTTCTTGAACGCTGTTCGTTGTTCGTGAATGATCATGCAGGCATATTAGGCGTGCTACACTACTTGCGCCCGGCTGGTTCAGACTCGTGTTTTGAACAACCAGGTGAGTCGGTAGGCTCGCTCCGCCTGTTTACGGCACACTTCGCTGCTGGTTTGCGTTCAGCTTTGAAATGGCAATCTCTGTTGAAGGAACAGAGGCGACTGGCTGCCATTTTCCAGCAGAGCGCGGAAGGCATCCTGACAGTGGATACGGCGCTGCGTATCATCGACTTTAATCCAGCAATGGAGCGACTTACGGGCTGGCAAGAAAGCGACGTGCTAGGACGCTTCTACTATGAAGTCCTGCGTCCAAGAGACCGTCAGGGAAATGAACTTGGCTTACAAGGCTCACCCATCTTGCAGGCTTTTGCAGGTAAGAATGTCGTAAATCGAGAAATGGTCATTTCAGCGCGTGATGGACAACTTTTCGATGTAAGTGTAACGGCTGTTTGTGTTCGTTCAACCAAGGGGGAGCCTACCAGCGGTATTCTCACGGTGCGTGATATTACTCGTGAGCGCGAGCAGGAGGAACAACGTTCGACGTTCATTTCGGTGATCTCGCATGAATTGCAAACACCAATTGCTATCATTAAAGGCTATGCTTCGACTCTGGCGCGTGCTGATGCTGCTTTTGATACGGAAGCGCTGCGTTCTCGACTGAGAGCTGTTGAGGAAGAGGCTGATCGCTTGAATCAGTTAGTAGGCAATCTGCTCTATGCCTCGCGTATTCAGGCGGGTGGGCTACAAATGGAGATTGCCCCACTTGACCTGGGGAACCTTGTCCAAAAGGTTGTTCATCACTTGCAGGTTAAAAGTCCAGGTGTTACTGTTATGGTAAATCTGCCGCCGAATCTGCCAACCGTGATGGCAGATAGGGATCGAATTGAGGAAGTACTGCAAAATCTTTTGGACAATGCTGTCAAGTATTCGCCAGATAAACACGAAGTGATAGTTTCTTGCAGTGCAACAGGTGATGAGGTGATTATCAGCGTCAGCGATACTGGTATGGGTATCTCCCTGCGGGACCAGGAGCGGATCTTCGATCGTTTCTATAGGACTGGCAATAGCAAGAGACCCTCAATGCAGGGTGCCGGCCTTGGCTTATACATTTGCCAGGCCATTGTTGAAGCCCATGGGGGGCGCATCTGGGTCGAGAGCGCTCTACATGAAGGATCGACATTTTCGTTTAGTTTACCTCGTGAAGAGAAAGCACATTTGCCGATGGTGATGTTCTGATGGAGAAGGAAGCGTTTGATTCGCGCGATATGACTATTTTGATCGTGGATGACGAGCCGCGCATCCGCGACTTTGTGCGTATGAATTTGGAGCTTGAACGCTATCGTGTCATAGAAGCCAGTAACGGTGTAGAGGCGCTGGAGCAGTTACGTGAAAACCTGCCGGACCTGGTGGTGATTGATATTATGATGCCCGAAATGGACGGCTTCGAAACCTTGCGGCATATTCGCGAAGTGTCCAACGTGCCCGTCATTATGCTTACTGTGCGCCAGAATGAGCAGGATAAAATACATGGCCTCGATTTTGGCGCCGATGATTATATTGCAAAGCCGTTTAGTCCTCGGGAATTACTTTCACGTATTCGGGCCCTCTTGCGACGTTCATTTATGGCAGCACCAGCGCGTAAAACAGAGATTGTTGTTGATCCTGATCTAAAGATCGATTTTTCCAAGCGTGAAGTAATCGTAAGAGGCAAAAAAGTCGTCCTGCGGCCTACCGAGTATCGTCTCCTGTACCATCTTGTCAGCAACGCGGGAAGGTTGCTGACGCATGAAACGCTGTTATCTAAAGTATGGGGTAGTGAGTACCGTGACGAGGCTCATTATCTGCGTTTGTATATCACATACTTGCGGCAAAAGATTGAATCAGATCCCGCACATCCAAAATACATTTTGACCGAGAGAGGTGTCGGGTATCGCTTTAAGGAATTGGAGGAATAGGAGATTGAATAAAAAGGAACGTGTAGATGCAGCCCTGCGAGGTGAGGAGGTAGATCGAGTTCCGGCGAGCATGTGGGGGCACGATTTTGAACGCGAGTGGAATGCACAGTCACTGGCGGAGGCGATGGTTGAAAATTTCACACATTATGACTGGGATTATATGAAAGTCAACCCGCGTGCTTCTTATCACGTCGAGGGCTGGGGAGTTCAGGTTCGGCCATCGGGCGAGAAGTACAAACCGCCTGTCATCGGGGATACTCCTGTCAAGAATAGTTCTGACTGGAAGCGTATACGCCCGCTTGAACCAGATCAAGGGGCACTGGGTGAACAGTTGCGGGCACTGCAATTGATTAACCATTCGATAGGGTTTGATGCCTACTTTGTACAGACCATCTTCTGTCCTCTCGCAGTTGCGAAATACCTTGTCGGCAATAAAAGTGAGCCAGTACTCCAGACGATCCGTGAAGACCGGTCCGCAATGCACGCGGCTCTTCGTGTAATCACAGAGACGTTCATCAACTATGCCATCGCCTGTTTGGAAGAGGGTGCCAGCGGCATCTTCTATGCAACAAATGGCTGGGCCACTGAGAGTATGTTAACTGCTGACCAGTATCGTGAGTTTGGTGAGCAATACGACCTGGAAGTCCTGGATGCCATCAAGAGCAGAAGCAAATTTAACATCCTGCATAATTGTGGCACACATATCTACTTTGATCTGCTGGCGGCATATCCTGTACAAGCTCTCAATTGGGCTGCTACTCTGGAGGGCAATCCTGATCTGCGTGAGGGCAAATTGCGGTCTGGTAAAGCCGTGATGGGCGGTATTAGCGAGAAAACGATCCTCAAGAACGGAGAACCCGACCAGGTGCGTGAGGAAGTGGAGCGTGCGCTAGAACTCACTGGCGGACGGCATTTTCTGCTTGCTCCAGGCTGTTCTATTCCACCGGATGTTCCAGTAAAGAATCTGTTGGCCATTCGCAGTGCACTCACTTGACACCCTTTGAGGGATTGGCTATACTCTCACGGCAGAACTATAATAGAGTGTAGTGCTGCTAGCAATCAAGCGGCCGCACTCTTGATGGAATAGGGAAGGCACTTCGCGACTGATGGAGCGATATCAAACAAGACGAGCTTATTCCGCGGGGGGGGTTGTTTTTCGTCTTATTCCGAACGATTCAAGAGTGAAGGAAGACACAACGGACCTGTGGAGCGCAGGGAAATATGAGGTTACACCTGTAGAAGTTGTGCTTGTGGGGCGTAGTCATCCTGGTATCTGGGCTTTACCCAAGGGGACTCCTAAAGCAGGAGAAACCTTCGAGCAGGTGGCAGTGCGAGAGGTGCAGGAAGAGACAGGTTTAAAAGTACATTTGATCACCTATATTGGTAGCATCTCCTACTTTTTTATACGTGATAAAGTACGGTTTCAGAAACAAGTGCGTCACTACTTGTTTGAGGCGATAGGGGGAGATACTACTCTGCACGACGCCGAATATGATCGAGTTGAGTGGTTTTCTTTTCCCGAAGCGCATCGCCGGCTGACCTACCAGAACGAGGCGAACATCCTTTCCCAGGCGGAAGAAATTTTACAGCGTTGGTTACAGTCTCAAAACGAAGAAGGGCAAAATTAGCCATATGCAGCATAAGCCCCGTTATAAGCTCATGCGGCGTATTCTCTTCCCTTATAGTGGGGAAGAGCCGCTTTCATTGAAGCAGGGTCTACGGGTTATGCTTGCGTGGATACTGTTTTTCCCACTTTGTATATCCTTGTTAACTCTGGTATTTGTTGTATTTGGGTCGTATCCTCTTCAGAGAATGGTAGAGCTTGTGGTCTTTGCTTTCATTTCAAGTGCCTTTATCTTTGGCATACTTGGTTTACTCATAGTGAGTATGAACAATAGGTCTGCCCGTTTTCGTCAAACATGGAAGACCCAGAGAGGTCGGCAATAACCAGTGGAGGTAGTAGCTATGGATCTAAGCGTCGAAGGTAAGTCTGAGCGTATTCCCCCTGGCTCGCATATCTGTCAACTCTATAGCAAAGTGACTGAAATTCCGGGAGTGACAGCGCGTTTAATGCGGGTCGGCCTTTCGCTTTCAGAAAAGTGTTTATTTGCTGCTGCCCCAGCACAGGTAAAAGAATTACGCGAGGAGCTTCAGAAGTTACAGATTGACGTGGATGGAGTCATCGAGGGGGGGCAGCTAGTCTTATGCGAGGAACGAGAGGTATTTCTGGCGAACGGTAAGCGCTTCGATCCGTATTTTTTACTCTCCTCCCATCAGACGTTTATTGCTCAAGCACTTCGTGAGGGATGGCAGGCAGTACGAATCTCAATTGATATGACCTGGCTCAGCAAAGATATAGCTACTCCTGAACAAATCCTTAAGTATGAAGCGGCGTCAGATGCCGTGTTCACATTCCAAAATGCTCCCATCATTGCGTTAATGCACTATGATCACAGCAAATTGTTGCCCAGCCTGGTCGTGGAGATGCTCAAACTACACCCTATCGCCGTTGTTGGCAAGTACATCAAGAGGAATCCCTACTATTTGAACTCTGAGCAATATATGCTCAAGATTCTGCGTATTAACCGGGACAAGGAGAAGGGTCACCAGTGATGGTATCCTGAGTTAACTTGCTTAGGAGAGGAGCATGAATGACGAACTCAGCGAGCAGATTCGGACAGAACTGTTCGCTGCATCATTGCGTGCCGATAACACGGATATCAAGGCATTTTTAGAAGCTCTGGCTGTCAAGCTGGAGGGATCGTTGCCTGAACATACGAAGATAACGCGTCAGGGCAGTCTCTTCTCACGGGAGCACCCGGTGAAGGAGGTTGAGGTTCTGCTGGGTGAGTATGAATATCGGATTGGCAGGGAGCGACAAGGTCCATTGATAGCAGTGCGTGCGAAAGTGGTGCGTGGCATCGTACTTAAGACCGAACAGATATCGGTGGAACAGTGGATAGAGGAACTCTCGGAGGCATTGGCCAGGGTGGCTGCACAAAGCGCGCAGGCTCGTGCTGCTCTTGAGCGTTTTCTGATCCAATAATCTATCGAGGATCAAATCCAAAAACCGCGAAAACTAGAAGGAGTACTAAATGTCTAGTCAAACACCTCCGCAGGGCAGCGATCTGCCAGTACACGCGCGCGAACGACTCAATTATATGCGTGGTGATGCTACGCATCAGGGACTTTTCACCAGTGATTTAAGCGTGAACGAGTTCCTTCTTGTGCGCGAGGCCGGTTTTGAACCGGTTGGGCTCGTGGTAGGTAGCTCGATCTATCACATCGGTTTTCAGTTTGCAGGTTGGAAGCAGAACCAGGAAGTCAATGTACTCACTCAGGCTATGTATCATGCCCGTGAACTGGCTATGACACGCATGGAGGAGGAGGCCAACGCTCTCGGCGCGGATGGTATCGTGGGCGTGCGGCTGCAGATCACCCGGTATGAATGGGGCGAGGCGTTAGCAGAGTTTATGGCTATCGGTACAGCTATCCGCTCGCGTAGCGGCCAATCCTATCGCAACCCACGTGGCTTGCCGTTCACCTCAGACCTCTCAGGCCAGGATTTATGGAAATTGCTCAAGGCCGGCTATCGACCTGTAGGCATGGTAATGGGTAACTGCGTTTATCATGTAGCCCATCAGAGTCTGGGCCAGTGGATGAAGCAGGTAGGCCAGAACGTAGAAATGACCTATTACACGCAGGCTATCTACGATGCTCGCGAACTGGCTATGGAGCGTATGCAAGCGGAAGCTATAAGCTTGAATGCTCAAGGTATTGTTGGTGCACAGATCAACGAGAATAGCCATGGTTGGGGTTCACACATCATCGAGTTCTTCGCCGTAGGTACCGCTGTCATTCCTACTACGGCAGAACATCAGATCCCACCGCCTGCACTCACTCTCTTGCTCAATGACTGATGTAGTTCACAATGAATAGTATGAAAAAGAGGGACACCTCTACCAGGTGTCTCTCGTCCACAAAGGGCGATGAAACGTGCGAGGGAGAGAAGCACCTCTAACGGATACCTCTCGCCCTGCGGTAGCTCGCTCGATGATCCCCTTTCTCTCCGATACCTGGTATTAGGATCTATTGTGAGAACAACTGCCCCAGTGTTCCCCCGAGGTTGCTTGTTCCACCGGCTTGTTGCGCTCCCTCAGGTTGAGGTGGATGATAGGTCATGGACTGGATGCCGAGGCGACCAGGACCAGTGAAGCGATTGAGTATAATCGAAGCGCCGGCCATCATGCCGCCAATGGCGCCGAGAATGCCACCGCCACTGCGCTGCGAGCCAGAGACTGTCGTCACAGTCATCTGCACCGATGGATCTTTCCATAGCCAGGCGCCTGGCTCAACGTCCAGGGTTTCTCCTGGTGCCAGCATTTTCTCGAAGACGTTGCCATATCCATGGAGGATTACTATACCCTCACCCCCGCGGCAGGTGAACTGGTCAATGAAGAGGCCGGTGCGGCTGAAGAGGATGTTGGCTGCGCCTTGCATGAAAGTGAAGCCATAATCGACATTGCTCGTAGCGAACAGGAATTGGTGCTCTCGTACCTCAACCAACTGCCCCGGCTGCAGGCGTAATGCCACAATCTGGCCTACCGAGTCACGCGAGAAGGAGATGTTGCCAGGCCCCTGTGCTTCGGTCATAAAAACTTGCAACCCTGCAAAGAAGCGCTTGGCCATTCCTCTGAGTGATTTGAAGCCGATCTGTACTCCTGGATGCTTCCACAAAAGAATGTGATGTTCGAAGTAGATGGATAACTGGTTGCCAAGCATGACATCCACCACCGGCACAAGTTGTCCATCGATAGTGATAGTCATATCTGCTACATGCAGTGGCCCTTTAGGGTTGTGCAGTTCAGCGCGTGGCACCTGGTTGCCAAAGGCCTGATTATTTGAATACTCTTCATATTGATTAGGGGGGATATAGGCTCCCTGCGCTGGCGCTCCATATTGACTCTGTGGTTGCGCCTGAGGTGGTGGCGTTTGGCTCACTTGCATTGGTGATCCACAGACACCACAGAATTTTACTCCATCGGCCACCTGGCTTTGACAGCGGGGACAAATCATAAATTGACCTCCTTAAATTGGCACTCTTGTATAGGTCATTAGAATCTACTGGTGACGCTTAAAAGAGCGGTTATCAGAACAGTAGTTTATCTTGCTTGATAATATCATATCCAAGCAAGTATACAAGTGTTCATAAACGTAACAAGGGCGTGTTGGACAGCGTAGGTAATATATAGTCCAACATGCCCTTGTAAAATGAATTCTGATGATCTATGTGGAGAAAAGGTCACGCAACGAACAGGTACTGCCTGTAGACACAAAAGACTGAACCCTTATAGAAGAGTGCGAAAAAACCACTCAGACACGATCATCTACTCTCAATGAGTTGTTTCCAAGTAATCAATGAGTCAGAACGTGTAAGACGGAAGAATACTTTGTTAGAGTACGAAACTATCCGCCAATGGACTGCGAGAACTGCCATTCTCTCGCTTATCGTTGCCAAGGTTCACCGGCTGCTGACTACCCGTCTGGCGACCACTTTGTGCGTAGTTGTTGACTAAAGGGGGAGTGTTCTGCAACCCCTGCAAACTTTGCAAGGTCGCCTGCGATTGTGCACTCATTTGCACACTGTTGCCCTGGTCACTGGCGAGTTGAATAGTCTTACCATCAATAACCACTGCAATGCCTACCCCGCGTCGTAAGTCAGCGATTTGCCGGCGCAATTCACGGTTTTCGGCTTCCAAAGCATCCATTAACTTTTTCTGCTCAAGCAGCATCTGAGCGATGCCCTCAAAACCAGTACTAGCAGCACGATCCATCATGGATTCCTCCCGCATAATAGGTGTTCCCAATACTTCTAGAACGAAATCTCCCAACACAGCACCACACCTCCCCCGCTTACATCGTACTATAATAAACGTACGATCCGATCCCAAATGGCTGCTGCAACGCCTGTTTTAGGCATTACAGGCAAGTCTTCCATTGCACCACTTGCGTGAAAGATGTAAACCTTGTTGGTCTCTGCACCAAAGCCGCTATCCGCGCGGCTCACATCGTTTGCCACGAGCAAATCCAGGCGCTTTGCAACCAGTTTGGTACGTGCATAATTCACCAGGTCGCTGGTTTCAGCAGCGAAGCCTACACGCACTAAGCGCCGCTTGGGGGTTTCATTGCCAATTTGCCTGTCAACTGAATCAGCGAGTTCCTCCAGTATATCTGGATTACGTACCAGTCGTAAGAAGAACCCATTCTGATCATCGAGTTCTTGCGCTCCGCTTCCACCCTTCTTGATCTTCTGTGTTGCTGCCACCGAGGGACGGTAATCCGCGACAGCAGCGCTCATCACGAGCACATCCGCATCGACAACCGCTTTAAATACTGCATCTCGCATCTGCATTGCGGTTTCGACCCTTCGCACTTCCACCCCGTAGGGCGCATCTAGTATGACAGAACCTGAGATCAGTATGACATTCGCGCCACGATCTCTGGCCTCCGTCGCCAAGGCATACCCCATCTTGCCAGACGAGCGATTCCCCACGTAGCGTACCGGGTCAATCGGCTCCTGAGTTCCGCCTGCTGTTACGACTACCAGGCGACCTGCGAGATCGCCAGTTCTTCCCAGTACAACATTGATGGCTCCCAGCAAAACGCTTGTATCGGGAAGCCTGCCCACACCCACTTCCCCCGAGGCCAGTCGACCTGACTCTGGCTCTACAATAAATGCTCCACGTTCTTGCAACAAAGCCAGGTTCGCCTGTGTTGCCGGGTGCGTGTACATATTCTGGTGCATCGCAGGAGCCAACAGTAGTGGAGCTTTGGTTGCCAACGCCACCGCTGTCAGCATATTGTCTGCCGTGCCATGTGCTAGCTTAGCGATAGTGTTGGCAGTCACCGGAACGATCACCAGAATATCCGCTTCCTCCGCCAAAGCGATATGTGTTTCTGCTGAGCGTCCCGACGGTTCCCATAAGTCACTGTACACAGGTCGATGGCTCATAGTCGAGAATGTCAGCGGACGAACAAATTCTTCCGCGTGTTCTGACATGATCACATCGACCAACACACCAGCTTGTTGCAGACGACTGACTAACTCGACCGCCTTATAACAAGCAATACCCCCACAGATTCCGACGAGAATGCGCCTGTTTAGTAACACTGTTCGCTTGCTCGTTCTTTCAACAACATCTTGCCTCCAAGGCCAACACAACAATAGCATAAAATGATATACATAAACAAGGAAGGTGCCAAGAAGTACCATCGGGAGCGCGATAAACGGCCCCCCTACGTGCGAATATCCTTTCGCTTCAGGAAGTAGGCGGTTGCGATACCGAGAAGTACGATCATCGCTACTAAGGCGAACCAGCACAACAAAAGGTGGAAGGTCGCCTGCGCCTGTGTAAACGTCGAGAAGAGTCTTCCCTGGAACGAGAAATCATCCGTACCCAATTTATCGCCATGGATACCAACCGAGGAGCCCGAGGCAGCCATGGCCCAACGCGCTGCAAATAGCGCTCCTATGGTTTGCAATACAGGTCCATTTAGATTGAATAGGAGGCCCGAAAAGATTACCTGCGGGATGAGGATGATCGGTATAGAGCTCACCGCCCGGTCATTATTCGGTGCAATGGCGGAGACCGTCAAGCCGATCATCAAACCTGCCAGGGCGGTTAGGGCCATGGTAATGTAGACTTCCAGCGGTGCCGGTAGAATAATGCCTTGTTGAATAGGCGCGACCGCGTTCACTACGAGGACCAGGATGGCGCTTTGCAGCAGGCACAATGTTCCCAGGATGAAGATCTTCGAGAACATATATGGTGCGATACCCAGGTTCACTGTGCGCTCGCGGCGATAAATTGGAGCCTCCTTGACAATCGCACTTGCTCCATTGATGAAGCCGAACATTACAGCGGCAAGCGCCATGATAAACAGGTACTTCTGCGCATCACCCCCAGAACCTGGAGCTATAAAAGCTTGCGTTGCTTGTGCTACGCCCCCGCGGCTCGCAGCAATAGCCTGACCCTCAGATGTATCCTGTAAGAAGTTCACTATATTCTGACAGCTGAACGGATTTGATACAGTTTGTGGTATTTGTATGTTGGTCCCTGGTGGGTTGAGAAGACATTTTGCAACGCTGGTGGGATCAAATGTGCCATGCCCAGCCGGAGCCAGCATCAAAAATAGAATGGCGGCGATAACTGGCGCCTGCAGCAGCAGGATGAGCAGGTTCCCGACGTCATTCTTGAGCCGCGGATTACCGCGCTTGGGCGGTGTGACTGCCGCCGTCTCTTGCAATGCATTTGCACGACCAGCAGGTCCCTGGTTAAGCGGACCAACCACGTACTTCTGGTAGTCTGGCGAAGCCTTAAATCGATCCTCTGCCTCTTGCGGGATATTGGGATTGCCCTCCGTCGGCTCCAATGTGCTGTAAATCTCGGCGAAGTCTGTTTTGCCGAAATAAGCCTTTGCTTCATCCGGCGGCCCGAAGTATGCTAAACGCCCGCCCTGGGCCAGGAAGCAAATATAATCACAGGCGTTGATATTATTGGTAGCATGAGTAACCAGCACGATGGTGTGTCCCTTGTCGGCAAGCCTGCGCAGCAGAAACATCATCTTGCGATCCAGGCCCGGGTCAAGACCGGATGTAGGCTCATCCAGGAAGAAGACACTCGGATTGGCTAGCAACTCCAATGCAATTGAGACGCGCTTGCGTTGCCCCCCAGAAAGTTTGTTGACGAGCAGGTCGCGCCGGTGCTTCATCTCGACATCTTCCAGCACTTCGTCGATACGCTGTTTAATCTGGGCTTCCGTGAAATCCTCCGGCAGGCGCATCTTAGCAGTATAGTAAAGCGCACGCTCGACGGTCAGCTCACGATGGATGATATCATCCTGTGGCACATAGCCAAGCTGAGTACTGAAAGCGGCGAGGTGACTATAGTAATCCTGGCCGTTGTAAAGCACCAGACCTTTCTGGGCGGGTCGCAGGCCATTGAGAGCATCCATGAGCATTGATTTTCCTGCGCCGGAACCGCCTACCACCGCTACAAACTTGCGGGGCGGAATTGCTAGGGAGATATCGTTGATCAGAATGATGTTCTTGTGGCCGACTTTCTGCAAGTGGAGCGCATCGATACGTATACCTTTACTCTCGTCCTGCTGCGTCAGTTGCGTACCCGTATAGGTGAACTTGTATGGACCAATGCGTATCTCATCCCCTGGTTGGAGCAGTTGATTTGTCACAAGCTGCGTATTGACGTAGACATGGTTCGTACTGCCAAGGTCAATGATGCGGTAGCCCC
>WNFA01012297.1_pt1 | contig 11635 bp, 10 predicted proteins | sample 5400481 | NCBI WGS metagenome assembly WNFA01 (sample SAMN13153340, study PRJNA577476) | soil metagenome | isolation source: 120 cm saprolite under Douglas fir tree site 2 hole 1 replicate 2 | place: USA:California | collected 2015-04-18
AGTTGTCCGCAGTTCGCAGTTGTCCGCAGTCCGTAATGATTTGCGCCGCGTATATGTTGTGAAGTTCGGCGGGATTCGGCCGGAGTAGGTCCGTAGCTCAATTGGTAGAGCACCGGTCTCCAAAACCGGGGGTTGCAGGTTCGATTCCTGCCGGGCCTGTGCGATGCCTTTGGGAAGGACCGATCAAATGATCGTCGATTCACTGGGCGAGAGTCGGAGGTTTTCGTTTTTGCGGCGCTATCGTCTAGGGGACTAGGACGGGGCCCTCTCAAGGCCCAAACACGGGTTCGAATCCCGTTAGCGCTATTGATGGAAGAAGGATGTGCGAGCATCCGATCGGCCTCATCGTCTATCGGTTAGGACGGCACCCTTTCACGGTGCAGAGAGGGGTTCGATTCCCCTTGGGGCTATTCGGCGGGCTGATTGACAACCGGCTCGGTTACGAGGAAGGTGCGTAGTGAGGAAGGGGTTTCCGACCCTGACTCCAGTAGTTGGGGCCGTAGCTCAGCTTGGTTAGAGCACTCGACTGTCACTCGAGAGGTCGCGGGTTCGAGCCCCGTCGGCCCCGTATTTTCTTGTCGGAGTTCGTAGGCGGGAAGCGACTCGGCGGTGAGTTGCCAAGTGAAGTGATGTTGCCCTGGTGGTGAAATTGGTAGACACGCCATCTTGAGGGGGTGGTGCCGTAAGGCATAGCGGTTCGAGTCCGCTCCAGGGCATTCCAGCACTTAAGTCGTTCGACGGATCGGAGCTATACCCGCCATGCAATCTGGGATACGGCTGCATCCAGCAGTTAGGCCAGTCGATGGATCGGGAGCCGACGTGCCAAGCAGGTTGGGATACGGTGCATTCCAGCAGTTGAGTCGTTAGATGGGTGGGAGCTTTATCCGCCACGCAGTTTGGGATACGGCTGAACTCAAACTTGCCACAGTAGCTCAGGGGTAGAGCACCCGATTCGTAATCGGGCGGTCGTGAGTTCAATTCTCACCTGTGGCTCTCGCACCACCACGCGCTGACCAACGAGACAATATTTATGATCGGATATTCGCGTGAGGATTTAAAAATGACAGGTTCGACGGAACGCGCGGTGCTCGCCGGCGGCTGCTTCTGGGGCATGCAGGATTTGATACGCAAATATCCCGGCGTGATTGCGACCAGGGTCGGGTACACCGGCGGCGACGTTCCGAATGCGACTTACCGCAAGCATGGGACGCATGCCGAAGCGATCGAGATCATCTTCGACCCGAGCAAGATCAGTTATCGCAAGCTGCTGGAGTTCTTCTTTCAGATTCATGACCCGACGACGCGAAATCGCCAAGGCAATGACGTCGGTACCAGCTATCGCTCGGCAATCTTCTTCACCAGCGAGGATCAAAAGCACGTCGCACTGGATACGATTGCCGATGTCGACGCATCGGGGCTCTGGCCGGGGAAAGTGATCACTGAAGTCGTGCCAGCGGGTCCATTCTGGGAGGCAGAGCCGGAGCATCGGGATTACCTCGAGCACTATCCGAACGGATACACGTGCCACTTCATCCGGCCCGGCTGGGTGTTACCGAAGAGAGAGACGAGCGGAGCCACGAGCGCATCCGCGGGTGTGTCGGCCGAGGTACCTCGGTGACGCGCGAGTAGCGTTAGTCGGAAAGACCAGTCCTTTCGCAAACTCATCTGCTCGGTAAGTTGTGTCCATACTGCGGGCGTAATTCAGTTGGTAGAATGCCAGCTTCCCAAGCTGGACGTCGCCGGTTCGAGTCCGGTCGCCCGCTTTCGGAAAAAAGGTGGGCTCGGAGTTAGTCGCGTCTGATTGCCGACGCATCTCTACGTCATTTGCATCCCCCGCATACGTAATCCGACTCAGGCGCAGGTTTCCGGTGGTGGGTAACGTCGGACCTCCGAACACAGCGGCCTTCCCCTTCCTGAGGCATCCATGCGATACACAACTCTTCCCCTGCTAGCTGGGATCTCACTGGCGGCAATCTCGTGTACGGATCGATCACCCGTCAGTCCCTCCCTCGAGGCGGGAGTCCGCGCGGCCACGGTCACAACCCCGACTTCGGGTCCGTGGGCCAGGATCATTCAGGGTGAAACCGGCCCGGGCTCGCTCTACGCGCTGTACATCCCAGCGCAATGGAACGGCGACGCAATCTACTATGCCCATGGTATCCGGCCGCCGCAGGCACCAATTACGCTCGACGATCAGGACAACTTCTTCGAGGTGCGCGACGCACTCGGCGCTCTGGGCTATGCCTTTGCGTACTCGAGTTTCTCGGAGAACGGGTTGGCGGTTAAGGACGGTGCGCAGCGCACTCACCAGCTGCGCGGTCTGCTGAGCTCGGAGCTGCCCGGGAATCCACAGCGGAACTATCTCACAGGCTACTCCCTCGGCTCGCTCGTCGCGTTGGAGTTGGGCGAGCGATTCCCCGGTCAGTACGACGGCGTGTTGGCGATGTGCGGTATGGTTGGGGGAACCCCGCTCGAGCTTCAGTACGTCGGCGACGTGCGCGCGCTGTTCGACACCTACTATCCTGGCGTGCTGCCTGGCAATGTGATCTCGGTGCCGAGCACGCCTCCGACGGTCGCCCAGGTACAGGCGCTGGTGATCGGCGCAATCACGCCGACCACGGCGAATCCACAAGCCGCGCTGGGACTGTTCGCAATCGCGAGCACTGCGCAGACTCCACTCGCGTACGTGCCAATCGGGAGCCTGGGCAATCCGTCGAGCCCGGCTTTCCAGTCGCTGGTCGGGTCGCTGATCACTGCTCTGTACTACCAGCTGCTCGGCACCCCGGACGTGCTCGGCCGCACACACGGCCACTCACCATATGACAACCGTACTACGACCTACACGATCGGCACCCCGGCGGTTCCGGTTCCGGCCCTTATACCAATCATTCAAGGGATGATCGCGGCGTCGAATCAGGGCGTGAGGCGCTACGACATAACGCCCGATGCCCAGAACTATCTCGAGAGGTATTACGTGCCGACTGGCAATCTCAAGATCCCAGTCGTGAGCGTTCACAACTTCTGGGATCCACTCGTACCATTCTTTCACGAGCCAGCCTTTGCCAATATCGTGGCGTCTGCTGGCGCGTCGGATATGCTTCTGCAGCGGGGCGTGCCGAACTACGGCCACTGCAACTTCCCGACGCCGCTGGTCGTGAGCTCGTTCCAGACACTCGCCAGCTGGGTAACGACAGGCGTCAAGCCAGCGAGCTGAACACCGCACCGTTCCGCACGATATCCAACAATCCCGCGAACCCTGCGGGATTGTTTTTTTTTGCGACCGGGGTGGATCGGTCCCAGACAAGCGCGCTATCCGTGTGGGACGTTCGCGAATCCCGAGCATTGCTCCACGCGTCATCTCTTGGCGCGCAGCGAGACGAAAACAGTGCGCGGTTGCCCTGGCGATACGACGTCGCCAGCGACGAGCTCAGGATAGGCGCGGTCGAAAAGATTGCGCACGCCGAGGTCGGCATCGAGCGCACCTTGCGTCCACGATAGACTCAAGTGCGCCAATCCGTAGCCGCCCAATACGACGCCGGGCTGATCGAACGGCGAATAACCGCCAACCCAATTCCCACTGATGCGAACCCGCCAGGGTGACGCGGGCATCGTCAGATCGAGAGCAGCAGTGCCGAGATACTTGGAAGTGTTATAAACGCGTAGCCCGTTCAGTGCCACCGGCGGCTCTCCGCCTTCGCCCGGCCCCGCGACGAGGCTTCGATACCGCGCGTCATTGAAGGTCCAATCTCCAGACAGCGTGGCCATTTCCTGAATCGCGTTGGTTCGCCAGTCAAGCTCCAGCCCCTGACGTCGACTTGCGCCACCGCTCGTGGATTCGAGTGTCACGGGATTGAATGTTTGCTCGTTGCTCACATCCATCCGAAAGAGCGCGGCGGACGCGCCCGATCCTTTGTAATCCATCTTGACACCCGTCTCGTATGCCCACGCAGTGATGGGGACGAGAGTAGGGTCTCCGATGACGCCGTCGGTCGACCGAAAGCCGCGCGACACGTTCCCATAAACTCCGAGCGGCGGCGCGACGTGCACCAGCGCTCCGAACTTTGGTGAGAAGACTCCGTGGCTGGCTCTCTCGGTGCTTCCACCATCCGGTGTGGAACGTGTGGCGAGGAAGTCATACCTCGCCCCGACATCCAGTCGAAGTCGATCCGTAACGTTGAGATAAGATTGCAGAAACGGAGCGGCGAGAATCTGACGTCCCGTTACCAGCTCCGCGACGGAGTCCCGCACGCGGGCCGTGGTGAAATAATTCTGATAGTGGGAGTGGTCCCATCGCGTCTCGCCGCCCAATGTGATGTCCCCTTGGGGCAGCGCCCAGGTGATCGCGCTGGTCCCGCCGAACCCAAGACGTGAATCCTCCTCCTCGGTCTGGCTGCCCGTGCCTTCAAAGCGTCCGCCTGCTGGCGGAATGGTGAGAAAAAGCTGCCACCGGCCCTGCGTGGAGTAAGCGGTGGTCCGCCAGAATATGTTACCGGAGAGAACTCGAAGGCTCACGCGCTCTTGCGCGCGACGCTTGTAACCGCCGTCAGTCGGGTTCGAGACTATGTCGTATTCGCGCGCATCAAATTCGTCCTGGCTGAGAAAACCGGGCGATCTCCAGTTTCCGCCGCATCACATCGGCTCGGCCAAAGGACCCGACGGATGCTGTGACTTCTGTTCCTCTCATTCGCTCCAGCGTGCGAACATTCACCACGCCGGCGAGGGCGAAGTTCCCAAACAGCGCGCTGGTCGGCCCATGGAGAACATCGATGTCCTGAATGCCGCCGGGGAAGAGCCCCGCCCAGTCGTTATATCCTTCGGCGTGGCCGTTCATCGCCTCGTTGATCGGGACGCCGTCGACCCACAACGCCAGATCTGTCGAATGGTCGGAGCTGAATCCGCGCAGAGACGCGTCGGAGGCGAACCCGGGACCTTGTCCCTGTTGATGTACCTCCACGCCCGACGTCTGACGAAGGAGGTCGTACGGACTGATTGCCGGTGTCAACCGAATGGTGGTTGCATCGATGCGGCTCGCGTTGAGCGGCTCCGATCGCTCGGCCGGTGTTGCGACGATGGTCACGGCTCTCAACCGCGTGGCGGAATCAACGCGCACCAAATCGCGGCGAGCCGCATTAGTGGTACCCTGGGCGCGAGCAACATTCGGCGCGACCAGCAATGAAATTATCGCAGCGGTGAGTGACCCCCGCACAGAAAAGAAACTGAAGAACACTGGTCCTCCCAATGGACCGCGAGATGGAATCCAGGATGCGGGAGATCAGTAGTGAGCGGAGGCCGCCTCGGTCGGCAACCATCAACCGTCGCAGAGGCGCGGACTCAGCCGAGCCGCATTCGCGACTCGACCTCTACCTACATCCGTTGTTCTGAGCTACGCCGAGCGGGGAGGACCGTTTGCGAACGGTTGGGAGTGTGCCCAGCGGATCCGTGCGATGGTGTGTTCAGCGTAATGCTGCTGTAGAGCACCGACGATTGCACTGAAGGGAATTGCGACGGCTCGTGCGACAACGGCCTGCGGTGCGCCGCAGCAGCATTGATCCATGCACGCGTAGTGGGGCGGTGCGCGATCCGGGCTCGGTACCGTGGCTTCCGACGACTGGCTGGACCCGCGAGCGTGACTGTGTGCCGCATGTTCACCGTGTGCCGCATGTTGGCTGTGTGCCGCATGTTGAAGATGGGCACCGCCGGACATGTGAGTACCGGCCACACCGGTTAGAGCCGTTGTGAGCCAAATACCCCACGCGCCGACGAGTATGCGGGACCAAGGCGAGCGCATCACGCGGGAATAATACGCCGGATACGCACTCTCGCCAAATGAGCAGACGCGAATGGCGACTATTCGGGTGCGGTCGTATCCCGGTAGGGCGCCGAGTGACCCTGACCTAGCGGGATCAGCCCATCAGAGCGACACTAGTACAACCCACCCTTCTATCGAACGCTTTCCAACTGAGGAGGGGAGCCGTGAAGATCACTCAACCTTGCCTTGCCGTGTCTGCTGGTGTCGCGCTGGCGTGCGCGTCAAAGCCCACCCCGATCGCCGTGACCGGCGCCACGGGTGATCGTGCATCGCTCGCGGGGAAGTGGGTGGGTGAGTACAACAGTCCCGTCACGGGTAGGAGCGGGAGCATCGTGTTCAACCTCTCGCCATCGGGCGAGGCCGCGAACGGGGACGTGGTTATGATCCCGCGCGGCTACGGCAAGGCACTCACGCCGTACGGCGCCACTTCGAGCGCCGGCGTCCAAATGCAGAACACGGCCATATCGCAGGTGCTCACGATCAAGCTGGTACGCGTGAGCGGCGACACCGTGAGTGGCGTGCTGGATGCTTATCGCGATCCCCAGTGTGACTGCGCGGTCGTGACTACATTCACGGGTAGGGTCGACGGCGACACGATCGACGGAACGTTCATCACACGTGGATCGCAAACAAATACACCACAGACAGGAACCTGGCGAGTAAAGCGCACGACCAGATAGCTCGCTGGGCGGTCGCGGTTGCGTTGATGGCGGGGGCGGCTTGCGCCGGTCCCGCTGCCCAGAACGCGCTCGCGATCACCCACGTTTCGGTGATCGACGTCGCGAGCGGCGCGATCAATCCGGATAACACTGTTCTGGTGACGGGCAACAGGATCACCTACGCTGGTCCCGCGACGTCGGCAACGATCCCTGCTACGGCGACGGTGATCGATGGTCGAGGGAAGTTCGTCATACCGGGCCTGTGGGACATGCACGTGCACGCCTTCGTGCAACCTTTCTCGGATTTCGCCGGGCCGCTCATGATCGCGAATGGTGTGACCGGTGCACGCGACATGGGCTACTACATCGACACCACCTTGCGGTGGAGATTCGACATCGCCGCGGGCCGCGAGATCGGACCGCGCCTCGTCGTCGGCGTACGAGTCGACGGTCCAGTCGCCAAGGCGCGCTTCGTCGCCACCGTCGTCACCGAAGAAGACGGAGTACGGGCCGTCGATACTCTTTCGAAACGGCGGGACGGCACTCGTCGCGCGGATTTTATCAAAACCTATTCCTGGGTTCCACGCGCCGCCTACTATGGAATTGCCCGCGAGGCGAAGAAGCTGGGTGTGCCGTTCGCCGGGCACGTTCCGTACTCTGTCAGCGTGGTCGAAGCGTCAGACGCGGGCCAGCGGAGCATCGAGCACGAAGACGACCTGATGCGCGCGTGCACGTCGAAGGACAGCCTGCTGCGGGTACGAGCCGGCGACATCAAGACTTTTTCGGCGGGCACGCTCGCCCTGATGCGCGCTCAGGCGCTGATTATCCGGACCTCGTACGATCCCGTCGCCTGCAGGACGGTCATCGCGACGCTCGCACGCAATCATACCTGGGTCACTCCCACCCTCGTCGTGTATCAGCCGTACGCGCGCGCTCTCGACAGCGCGAGCACGCATCCCGAGTGGACGAAGTACGTGCCCGGGGTGGTGGAAGGCGGATGGAGGTACAGGGCCTCGCTCGTATCTCCAACCGATTCGATGGTCGTACGGAGCTTCTTCAGCTTCGATCGCACGCGCGATCTAAGGGACGCGGGCGTGAAGCTCCTGGCGGGCACGGACATGCCGCAGGCGTTCGTCTATCCAGGGTTCAGCCTGCACGATGAGCTCGAGCTGTTGGTGAAAGCCGGTCTCACGCCCCTGGAAGCACTCCGCAGCGCGACCTACAACCCGGCCGAATTCCTCGGCGCGCTCGACTCCCTCGGAACCATCACTCAGGGCAAAGTCGCGGACCTCGTTCTGCTTGACGCGGATCCTCTGACGGACATCCGCAATACGCGGCGCATCTCGCTCGTGATTGCCAACGGTCGCATGTTCGATACCGCGGCTCGCGCGCAGCTGTTGAAGCATGTCGAGACCGCTCTAAAGCGCTGACTCGAGCGGGCGCCAGTCAGTTTTCCAGGGCGGAGCCAAGACCGCCTACACCCGGCGGAGCGTTTCTTCGCATATACTCGTAGAGCGCGGCACTCAACGCTGCAACGAACAATCCGACGGCCCAGCCGCCGATCACGTCAGTTGTCCAGTGGACGTCGAGATACACGCGGGTGAGTCCGACGATGAGTGGTACGCTTCCGCCTATCACGATTGCCGTGGTCCACGAGATCATGCCCTCGCGTGCCATCACGTAGCAGAGCGTGACGACCACCGCTGTCGACGTTGCGGCGTGTCCACTCGGAAAAGAAAAACTCTTTTCGTTGAGGAGGGCGCCGCCCGCTGGCCTCACCCGACCGAACAGAACTTTGATGACCCCGGACAGCAGCCCACCTACCGCGGGAGCGGCAACAACGACCCCGGCCTTGCTGCGGCCCCTGCGCAAGTAGAACCAAACGCCAGCTGCAACTGCCAACAGGACCATCACCGCAGGAGAGCCGATCCAGGTTAACACGTACGCGATCTTGTAGATGACGGGATTCTGGTGCGATATGACCCACTCACGCACCGAAGTGTCGAAGGCAGTTGTCGATTTCGACGCCACATCTTCGCCCAGGTCCGCGAATACGCTGATCGCGATCCCCGACACCACCGCGATCAAAGTCCAGAACGTGATCAGCTTCCCGAACCAGTCGCGCACGCGATGACTCGCGGCGGGCGTGCGACCAGGCATGGGCGTCACTGGGCTGAGCGCAGCATTGCTACGCGGCGACGTCTATGGCTGGCATCAGCTCCCTGTTCGCTCTCTTTCTGGCGAGCACACGCCGCCTGTAGCTGTTTCTGCGTGCGTTTCGCAACGACAGAAGACAGAGCCCCCAGCTCCAGACAATCCACGAAAAACGATCCGGCAGACTCATCGTTCGCAGCATCACCAACGCAACCGCAATGCCGGCAGCTGCGGCTGCCACCGTGTTTTGCGGCGGGCCGGCTGTTCGTCGAGCGATCACCTCGATTGCTTGTGAGCCCCGTGTCATGATCGTTCGGCGAATCGCGATGTCCAGCTCCTTGGGTGTCATTTCACGCCAGCCGGGAATCCGCAGGACACTCCACGCCGGCGCGGTTCGCCCCCAGCCGTGATTGTCCGATGCGGACACGACCGCGAGATGAAGGTTTGCAGCGAGTGCGAGTATGCCGTCCCGGTCTCGGGCGGCTTGCGCCATGCCTCGAGGCGATCCGTCCGCCGCCTCGATGCCTGCCAGACGCACGGGGCCATCGGTCTCACTCATGGGAATGCGAAGTATGTTGCCAGGCATCGAGAGGAGGAGCATTGGCGGTACCGGTCCGCCATCGGCTTCCACTGCCGCGCCTTTCCAGTCCGGGGAGGTGATTCGCATCCGCCTCGGGTCCACCCCGATGAGAATCGGATGCTCGTCGCCGTCCCGAAGCTCCACACCCGGGAGCAGCACTGTGGCGTCGCCGGATCGGGCAGGATTGCGCGCCGCGCCCGTTAGCGCGCCATCGAACGTCATGTGGTCGGTGACATACGCGGCGTCGAATCCCGAACTCGAATGCCACTCGCGGTTTTTCTCCGGATTGAATCCGGGGCGTCCATCGTGCGACGCTTCGGTGTGACTGTGAAAGTCGACCGCGATTAGATCACGATCGGCAAGGACGAGCGATGCCATTGGTCGCGCCGCAACGAGCATGATGCCGATGACCGCAACGGCTCCTCCCATGAAGCAGAGCGCCGCTCTCAGAAATCTCGTGGCAACAAAACCCGCGCGCGAGCGCGCACTGCGATGTATCCCGAGGCCAAGGAAGATGGCGGCGCAAAGCGCGAAGGTCGCCCAGTACTGGGCAGGGGAGAGAAGCGTGAGCGCGTCGAGGACGTTGGAAGCTGGCGCAAACACGTCGTACACGAGCGGTGTGCGCAGACTTGCTGTCACCGACGCGTTGGGCGATGTGAGTTCCATCAACGGTGACAACGAAAAAACCGCCGTCATTACGAGCGTTGCAGTAATCACGAGCGGCCATCGATAGCGCGAGATTCGCCGAAGTTTCAGTGTCTGCACGACCCTCGTCGCTGAAGTGGACTGCGCTTGGTTACGCCTACAATAGACGACTGACCTGTCCCTGCGATTACACCGCGCTCGCGACGCGCGGGAACGTAACAATCACTCTCGTACCCTTGCCCGGTTCGGAGGTCAGCGAGATCTCGGCGCCGTGCTCGCGTGCGATCCAGCTGGCAATTGAAAGGCCAAGCCCCGCCCCGTCGGTTCTGCTGCGCGCTGTTTCCCCACGGAAGAATCGCTGAAAAACGCGCGATAGCTCCTCCTGTCGGATCCCGATCCCGGTGTCTTCCACCACGAACGTGGGCGCGCCCTCAAGCATAGACGCCCGAACGTGCACTTGTCCCCCCGCGTCCGTGAATTTCACTGCGTTGTCCAGCACGATCATGATGAGCTGGCGAATGAGAGTTGGATCACCCACGATAGGCGCCTCTTCAAATTCGTCGACCCTGACGAGGACATTTTTCTGACGGGCCATGATTTGCGCCGCCCCGGCGGCATCGATGGCGAGATCATCGAGGAAGATCCGCTCCTTGTCGATTTGTCGCTCGCCGGTGTCGGCGCGGGCGAGAACGAGCAGGCTGTCAACTATGCCACCCAGCCGGCGCGCCTCAGCCTCGACACCGCGAAGGGCGGAAACGTAGTTCTCCGTATCCCGCGGCTGCTGGAGCGCCACTTCCGCCCGCGTCCTCAGGATGGTGATCGGCGTCCTCAGCTCGTGAGCCGCATCAGCCATGAATCGCCGCATGAATTCCATCGATCGCTCGATCGGAGCGGTTGACTTCCTAACCAGGAGGAAGCCTCCCGCGGCAACGAGAACCAGGGCTGCGAACGCGATCACCACGAACGCGGTGATTAGATCCGCGTATTTGTCTTCCAGCTCAACACGGTCAGCGACGGCGACCGCCACGAGCTCGTGACCTGAAGCGAGCTTGAACCGCTGCGCGTGAAGCCTGAGCGTCATGTTCTCAGGAAGATCGCGGTGAGCGGTGACTTGCCCGGCTCTGCCTGCGTCTTTCGCCGCCCGGCGAATCCAATCGTCGACCTTGGCCGGTTTTATCGGATTCCCCTCGATATCGAGGAGGTAGAGCATCCGGTCCGGGATGTTGAGCTCGTCCACCGCATCGATGAGGCGTCCGCGTGCTCCGGCTGATTCCACCTCTCTGATGCGGGCGGCCCGCACCAGCTCCAAAGTGGCGCTCTTTAGCGAATCATCGAGCTGCTGCGATAGCTGGTATCTGATGACACCGAACAAGCCAGCGCCGAGCAGCAGGATGATGAGCCCAAACGTTGCGAAGTACCAGAGCGTGAGGCGTAATCGCAGCCGTATGAGCCGTTGGATTCCCAGCCGCGACGAGGTCGCTTCAATCGCCAAAACGATATCCGGCGCCGCGGACCGTCTGGATCAACTTGACGGGGTAGTCGTCGTCGATCTTCCGGCGCAGCCGCCGCACCAGCACCTCGAGCACGTTCGTGAATGGATCGTGGTTCTCATCCCAGACGTGCGCGGTGATTGCCGCCCGATCGACCACTTGCCCGTGATGCAGGACGAAGAACTCCAGCAGCGAGAACTCCTTCGCGGTCAGCTCGACCGGGTTTCCAGCGCGCCGCACGCGGTGGGCTTCGAGATCGACCTCGAGATCAGAGACCTTCAACGTTTCCGGCAGGGGG
>WNFA01019127.1_pt2 | contig 11633 bp, 10 predicted proteins | sample 5400481 | NCBI WGS metagenome assembly WNFA01 (sample SAMN13153340, study PRJNA577476) | soil metagenome | isolation source: 120 cm saprolite under Douglas fir tree site 2 hole 1 replicate 2 | place: USA:California | collected 2015-04-18
CCAGGCCGAGCGCCGCGAGCACGGCCGGACCGGCCGGCGCGAGAGACCACTTCGCGTAGACGGGCACCAGCGGGTAGGGCCAGACGAAGGTCGCCAGGTAGAACCAGAACACCCGGCAGGCGATCGCGAGCCGGCTCACCAGCGGCGGCACCGCGAGCGTGGCGGGAACCAGCCGGGTCAGGTGGAGGCCCACCACCAGCCCGAGCGCGACGTAGGGCGCGAGCGAGAGCCAGAAGCGGCGATCGAGGCGCCCGCCACGGTACCACTCGAGCAGCACGAGCGCGGCCGGCAGCGTCACCGCCGCCCCCTTGCTGAGCAGCGAGAGCGCGAAGAGGAGGAGCGCGACGGTGTAGGCGAGCGGCGCGGGGCGCTGGCCGCGCCGCCAGCGGAGCCAGACGAGCAGCGAGCCGAGCCAGAAGAGCACGTAGAGGACGTTCTTCCGCTCGGTGACCCACGCGACGGACTCGACGTGGGCCGGGTGCAGGGCCCAGAGCGTCGCCGCGAACCAGGCCGCCAGCGACCCCAGGCCCAGCTCGGCCGCGAGCAAGCCCACCAGCAGCGCGTCGACGGCGTGCAGGATCACGTTGTCGAGGTGGAACAGCCAGGGCTGCCGGCTCGCGGCGAGCCACTCCAGGCGATAGGTGCCGAAGAGGATCGGGTAGAAGCCGGGGATGCGGCCGTCGGACCAGCTCCGCCGGAGCGCGTCGGGCGCCGTGACGCGTGCGTTCTCGTACACGTGGACGCCGTCGTCCCAGTTGACGAAGGCGGCCCGCGGGGCCGCCCCGTACACCACCACCACGAGGACGACGAGCGACGCCCACCACCACCACGCCGCCCACCGGGCGCCACGGGCGGCCGCTGCGGTGGTCCCCGCCGCCGGCGCGCGAATCGGGGGGGACGGGGCGCCCAGGCGCGCGCGGCGCCGGGCTCTCGTCATCCTAGTGATACATCTCCATCAGCTCGATGATGCCGAGGCTCTTCATGCCGTCGAAGAGGTGGCCCTTCACCTCCTTGACGGTCGCCATCTGGAGCACGTCGCGCGCGATGTTGCGCGCCCCACCGTAGGAGACGGAGCGGATGATCCGCTTGATCGGGGGGATGAAGAAAGGGCCGACGGAGAGGTCGTCCAGCCCGAGCCCGAGGAGCACGAGCGCGCACTGGGGGTCGGAGGCCATCTCGCCGCACATCCCGACCCACTTGCCGCCGCCCTTCGCTGCCTGCACCACGTCGTGCACGGCGCCCAGCACGGCGGGGTGGAGCGGCTCGTAGAGCGGCGCCACCTTGCGGTTGCTGCGGTCGACGGCGAGGAGGTACTGGATCAGGTCGTTGGTCCCGATGGAGAAGAAGTCGACCTCGCGGATGAGCTGGTTGGCGAGCGACACCGCCGACGGCACCTCGACCATCATGCCCACCTGCACGCCGGGCTCGTACTCGCGCCCCTCGCGCGCCAGCTCCTCCTTGGCCTGCTCGAGCAGCTCCTTCGCGCGCCGGATCTCCTCCACGCTCGAGATCATGGGGAACATGATGCGCACCCGCCCGAGGGTGGCGGCGCGCAGGATGGCGCGGAGCTGCACCTTGAAGAACTCCGGCATCTCGAGCGAGATGCGAATCGAGCGCCAGCCGAGGTAGGGGTTCTCCTCGCGCGGCACCTGCATGTAGGCCGGGTACTTGTCGGCGCCCACGTCGAGCGTCCGGATGGTCACCGGCTTGCCCTCCATGCCCTGCACCACGCGCGCGTAGAGCCGGTACTGCTCCTCCTCGTCGGGGAAGTCGCGGTAGGTGAGGAAGGGGAACTCGGTGCGATAGAGGCCGATGCCCTGCGCGCCGTGACGCTTCGCCAGGAGCAGGTCGGCGATGAGTCCGATGTTGGCGTAGAGCGACACGCGCCGCCCGTCGGTGGTCTCGGCGGGGAGGTTCTTCAGGCTCTCCAGCTTCTGGTTGAAGGTGCTGTAGTCGCGCTCCAGGCGCTCGTACTCGCGCGCGACGTCGACCGGGGGATTCACGTAGAGCACGCCCGAGTTGCCGTCGACGATCAGGTCGTCGCCCTCGCGCACCGTCTCGATCAGGTGCTCGCAGCCGACCACGGTGGGGATCTCGAACGACTTGGCGAGGATCGACGCGTGCGAGGTGACGCCGCCGGTGGCGAGCACGATGGCGCACAGGTGCTCGTGCTCGATGGTGCTCAGGTCCGAGAGCGTGAGCTCGTCCGCCACCAGCACGCTGTCGGTGACCAGCGGGCGCTCCGGCTCGGCGACGCCGAGCAGGTTGCGCAGGATGCGGAGCCCCACGTCCTTCACGTCGACCGCGCGGTCGCGCAGGTAGCCATCGGACATGCGCACGAACTGCTCCACGTACTCGTCGACCACGCGCTTGAGCGCCGCCTCCGCGGTGAGGCCATCGTGGATCGCCGCCTCGACCTTGCGTGCGAAGCCGGCGTCCTCGAGCATCAGGCGGTGGGCGTCGATGATGCCGCCGTCGAACTCGGGAAGGCGGGTCGAGAGCCGCTCGCGCAGGTGTTCCAGCTCGGCGACCGACTCCTTGAGCGCGCGCCGGAAGCGGCGCCGCTGCTCCTCGGGGTGCTCCGCGCGCGCCTCCTCGACCAGGGCGAAGGTGACCGGCGGCTGGAGCAGGTGGGCCTGGCCGCGGCCGAAGCCGGGCGCCGCGGCGAGCCCGTTCAGCCGCGCGCGGCTGCGCCCGCCCCCGGCCGCCTCGCGGCGGTCGGGGGTCTTCTCGTAGGCCTGCAGGCGCTTGATGGCCGACACCATCCGGCGCCGGAACTCGCGCCGCTCGTTCTCCTTGCTCTTCAGGTCCTCCATGAGGCGTGCGGTCACGATGATCGGCCCGACCCTGGAGGCGATCTCGCGCAGGATGCGGATCTCGTGCGCGGAGAACTTGCGGCGCCGGAGTGTCTGCACGACCAGCACGCCGATCGGCGTCGCGCGCTCGATGATCGGCACGCCGAGGAAGGAGTGGTACTTCTCCTCGCCGGTCTCCGGGAAGAACTTGTAGCGGGGATGCGTGGGCGCATCGACCGCCATCACCGGCTCGAGCTTCTCGATCGCCATGCCGGTGAGCCCCTCCTCGACGCTCATCGTCACCTTGCCGACCGAGTTCCGGTCGAGGCCGACGGTCGCCCACAGCGTGAGCCGCTGCGCACGCGGATCGAGGATGTAGAGCGAGCAGACGTCGGTGCCGACCCGCTCGGCCACCACCTCGACGACGCGCTGGAGGGTCTCCTGGAGGTCCTCGGAGCGCGCCGTGATGGCGCTGATGTCCTCCAGCACGGTGAGGCCGTGCGCGCGCTTCGGCGCCTTCGGGCCACGACGGCGGACCGCCGCGGCCGGCTTGCGAGTCTCGGCCTCCATGGGAACGCGCGCGATCTTAGCCGGCGGCCCGTGGAGCCACAATGCGCGCCGCGGCGTGGCTCACGCTGCGGCGTGGTAGAAGGCGGCGATCGTCTCCACGACCATCCCGACCCGACCTCGGCCGAGCCCGGGGTAGATCGGGAGCGCCAGCACCTCGCTCGCCGCGCGCTCGGCCTCGGGGAAGGCCCCGGCGCGGAGGCCGAGCGAGGCGAGCGCGGGCTGGAGGTGGAGCGGCATCGGGTAGTAGACCATGGTCCCCACGCCCGCCCGGGCCAGGTGCGCGCGCAGCCCGTCCCGCTCGCGCGCGCGCACCACGTACTGGTGGAAGACGTGCGCCTCCCCCGCGAGCGCGGGCACGACCAGCGGGGCGCCGGGGCGGCCGGCGAGGCCGCGCTCGGCGAGGAGCGCGCCGTACCAGCCGGCGATGGCTCGCCGGCGCGCGTTCCACTCGTCCAGGTGCGGGAGCTTGACCCGGAGGGCCGCCGCCTGGAGCGCGTCCAGGCGCGAGCAGAGCCCGAGGGAGGCGTGCACGTAGGGCGCGCTCTGCCCCTGGTGGCGCTCCTGGCGGACGCGCGCGGCGAGCGCGCCGTCGTCGGTCAGCAGCATGCCGCCGTCGCCGAGCGCGCCCAGGTTCTTGGTGGGATAGAAGGAGAGCGCCGCCGCCCGCCCGAACGCGCCGGCCGCGCGGCCATCCGCACGCGCGCCGATCGCCTGGGCGGCGTCCTCCACCATCCACAACCCGCGCCGCGCGGCGAGCGCGGCGAGCGCGGGCATGGCCGCCAGGCGCCCGAAGAGATGCACCGGGACGAGGCCGACGACCTCGCCACGCGCGCCGTCCACCGCCGCCGCCGCGGCCTCGGGGTCGAGGTTGAAGGTCGCAGGATCGATGTCGGCGAAGAGCGGCCGCGCGCCGAGCCGCATGATGGTGCTCGCGCTGGCGAAGAACGTGAACGGCGTGGTCACCACCGCGCGCCCGGGGCCGGCGCCGAGCGCGGCCAGCGCGAGCAGCAGCGCGTCCGTCCCCGAGGCGACCCCGATGGCGTGCGCCACGCCGCAGTAGCTCGCCACCGCCGCCTCGAAGCGCTCGACGTGCGGGCCGAGGATGAACTGCCGGCTCGCCAGCACCTCGGCGATGGCGGCGCGCACCTCGTCGCCCACGGCCGCGTCCTCGGCGCCGAGGTCGAGGAAGGGAACCGTCACGCCGCCACCGCGAAAGCCACCGCCGCGTAGCTGACGCTGTGCGCGAAATCTCCGGTCGACGCGAGCGAGGTCGTGTACGCGAGCCGCTCGCCGCGCGCCGCCGGTGGCAGCGCGCGCAGCAGCACCTCGATCGGGCTCCGCCCGCAGATGGTGGCGCCGGTCTCGTCGACGTAGCGCGCGAAGCCCTCCGCGTCGCGCGCCACGATGCGCTCGAGCGCGCCGTCGTCCAGGCGCTGCACGGCCGCGGCGACGGTGGGCGCGTCGCTCGGCGGCACGGGCAGGTAGTCGAAGCGACGCCCGTAGTGGGTGAGATCCGAGCTCGCGACCAGCAGCGTGCCGGGCACGAGGAGCGGGCGGACGACCTCGGCCAGTGCCGCCGCGTCGCCGGGCTCGAGCGCGCCCACGAGTAGCGGCACGAGCGTGCACCCGGGGGCCAGGCCCTGGAGCAGCGGAAGCTGGATCTCGAGCGCGTGCTCGCGCATGAACACGGCCGGGTTGGGACGCACGAGCGGCGAGCGCGCGAGCGCCGCCGTCGCCTCCCCGTCGATCGGTATCACGCCGAGCGGCGTGCGATAGCCGCCGAGCGGCAGGTAGGCCGCGCCGCGGAAGCCGGCGAAGTGGCTCGGCGCGAGCACGATGGCGCGACGCACGCCGGGTCCGGCGGCGGCGAACCCGCACGCGGCGGTCGGACCCGAGTGCTGGTAGGCGGCGTGCGGCACGACCACCGCCACCACGCCCGGCCGGGCCGCACCCGCCGCGGCGAGCAGCTCGCGCACGGTTCGCGCGAGCGCCTCGGGCGCCGCCGGATACCAGCGGCCCGCGAGGTGCGCCTCCTTCACCTCCGGCAGCGGGCTGCCCATGACCGTCCTTCGCGCGCGCTCACGCGGCCGAGCTCTCCTCGTCGCCGAAGGCGAGCCAGAGGCGCCGCACCTCGGGGCGCCCGAAGCACGCCGGGCAGCTCACCACCTCGAGCACGTCGAGCAGGCGGCGGTAGGTGATCGGCGTCTCGTCGTCGCGGCGGCGCACGGTCGCCTCGCCCGTGTGCCCGGTGTGCAGGACGTAGTGGCCCACGGTGTAGCCGGTGCGCGTGTGGCTGGTGCCCCGGACCGCGACGCCGCACCGGCTGCAGCGCAGCCCGCCGCTCTCTTCCGGACGCCGGCGCGGGATGGCGAAGAGACGGCGGCGCCTGGGGTGGCTCGGGCGGATCGTTCTCTGGTGCGGCGTGGCGGGTGCGCTCGCGGCCGGCATCCTGGGTTTCTTCGTCTACCAGGAGATCACCACCGACCTGCCCCCCGTCGACCAGATCCTGCACTACAAGCCGCCGGTCACGACCCGCATCTACGCCGACGACGGCACCCTGATCGGCGAGTTCTACGTCGAGCGCCGCTACCTGGTGCCGCTCGAGCACATCCCGCAGCACGTGCGCAACGCCTTCCTCGCCGCCGAGGACGCCGAGTTCTACCGCCACCGCGGCGTGGACCCGGAGGGGATCGCCCGGGCGCTGGTGGCGAACCTCTTCCACGGTCACGTCGTGCAGGGCGGGAGCACGATCACCCAGCAGGTGGTGAAGGCGCTCCTACTCAGCCCGGAGCGGAGCTACGAGCGCAAGCTGAAGGAACTCGTGCTCGCGCTGCGCCTCGAGTCCAAGCTCTCCAAGGACGACATCCTCTACCTCTATCTCAATCAGATCTACTTCGGGGGGGGCGCCTACGGCGTGGCCTCCGCCGCGCGCGAGTTCTTCGACGTCGACGTCGGGGACCTGACCATCGCGCAGGCCGCGGTCCTGGCCGGCCTGCCGCAGGCCCCGAGCCGCCACGACCCGCAGCGGCACCCGCAGCACGCGGTCCAGCGGCAGCACTACGTCCTCCAGCGCATGGAGGAGACCGGCTTCATCACCCGCGAGCAGCACGTGACGGCGCTCGCCGAGCAGCTCGTGTTCGCGCCGCGCCGGCCGGCCACCTATCTGGCAGCGCCCTGGTACGTGGAGCACGTCCGCCGGCTTCTCGAGGAGCGCTACGGAGGCACGGCGCCCTACCAGCTCGGGCTCCAGGTCTACGCGGCGGTCGACGTCCGGCAGCAGAAGGCCGCGGAGGAAGCGCTGCGCTCCGGCCTGCGCGAGCTCGACGCACGCCAGGGCTTCCGCGGGCCCGTGCGGCACCTCGACCCGAAGAAGGTCGACGGCTTCCTCGCCCGCGAGGCGGCCAACAAGCCGTCCGACCCGGGCCGCGCGCGCGGCGTGGTGACCGACGTGCGGCCGCAGGGACTCGCCATCCGCACCGCGTGGGAGAAGGGCTGGCTGCCGTCGGCCGCCCTCACCTGGGGCCCGCGCAAGCTCTCGCCAAGCACCTTCAAGCCGGGCGACGTGATCGCCGTCACCGTGACCGAGGAGGTGGTCGGCGGCGAGTCACGCTTCGCGCTCGACCAGGAGCCGCAGGTCGAGGGCGCGCTGGTGGCGATGGATCCGTACACCGGCCAGGTGAAGGCGATGGTCGGCGGCTACGACTTCCGCCGCAGCCAGTTCAACCGCGCGGTGCAGGCGAAGCGGCAGCCGGGATCGGCCTTCAAGCCGCTCGTCTACTCGTGCGCCATCGACCACGGCTTCACCCCGGCGTCGATCGTCCTCGACGCGCCGATCGCGCTCCCCGACGGCAACCGGCCTACCTGGATGCCGCGCAACTACGAGGACAAGTACTACGGTCCGACGCCCCTGCGCTACGCGCTCGCCCGCTCGCTCAACACGGTGACCGTGCGCCTGGTCGACCAGATGGGGCTGAAGGACGTGCTCGCCTCCCTGCCCCGCTTCGGCCTCCAGGGTCCGCTGCCGAAGAACCTCTCGATCGCGCTCGGCAGCATGGAGGTCACGCCGCTCGAGCTGGTGCGCGCCTACGGCGTGTTCGCCACCCTCGGCAAGCGCTTCGACCCCATCTTCATCACGCGCGTCACCGACATCGAGGGCAACCCGCTCGACTTCGCCGGCACACGGCCGCGCTTCGAGCGGGTCATGGAGCCGGCGACCGCGTACCTGGTCACCAGCATGATGCAGACCGTCGTGCAGCACGGCACCGGCCGCAAGGCGGCCGAGCTCCAGCGGCCCGTCGCCGGCAAGACCGGCACCACCAACGACACGCATGACGCCTGGTTCATCGGCTTCACGCCCGACCTGCTCGCCGGCGTGTGGGTGGGCTTCGACTCCGAGCGCTCCCTCGGCAAGCAGGAAACCGGCGGGCACGCCGCCGCCCCCATCTGGACCGCGTTCATGAAGCGGGCGATCGCCGATCGCCCGGTGGTCGACTTTCCGGTGCCCGAAGGCGTCACCTTCGCCCAGGTCGACCGCGCGACCGGGCTGCGCGCCGCCGCGGGACGGGAGTCCGAGCTCGAGGTGTTCGTCAAGGGCTCGGAGCCGAAGGAGCAGGCCGCGGCGCCGGAGGAGGAGCGGACGAACCCGGAGGAGCAGCCCACCCCGGAACCGGAGCTGGACGGCGTGCCGGAGGGCGCCGACTGAGCTACAGCCGCCAGTATGGCGCCTGCGCCGCGCGCACGCGCGCCAGGACGCCGTCCGCCCGCCGGGCGTCGCCGGTCGCCGGCGGGACCGCGCGCTCCTCGCCGCGCATGCTCGCGAGCGTCGCGTCCACGCCCTCGACGATCGCGGCCAGGTCGTAGCCGCCCTCGAGCACGGCGGCGAGGCGGCCGCCGGCACACTCGCCGGCGAGCGCGACGCACGCGCGCGCCATGGTCGCGACGCCCGCGGGCGTGACCTCCATGCCGCCCAGCGGGTCGCGGTAGTCGCAGTCGAAGCCGGCGGACACGAGCACGAACTCGGGCGCGAACTGGCGCACGACCGGAGCGACCACCTCGGCGAGGGCGCGCGCGTACTCCGCATCACCGAAGCCCGCAGGAAAGGGCAGGTTCACCGTGCGCCCCGCGCCCGCGCCGCGCCCCACCTCGTCCGCCGCGCCTGTCCCCGGGTAGAAGGGATACTGGTGCGTCGAGACGTAGAGGACGTCGGGATCGCTCTCGAAGCAGTGCTGCGTGCCGTTGCCGTGGTGCACGTCCCAGTCGATGATCGCCACGCGCCGGACGCCGCGCGTCCGGAGCCACGCCGCCGCCAGCGCCACGTTGTTGAACAGGCAGAAGCCCATCGCGCGCTCGCGCTCGGCGTGATGCCCCGGCGGGCGCACGAGCGCGAAGCCGTTCACCACCTCGCCCGCCAGCACCGCCTCGCAGACGACGAGCAGGCTCCCCGCCGCGAGCCGCGCTGCCTCCCAGGACGCGGCGGAGGTCGCGGTATCCGGATCGAAGACGACGCGCGCGCGCCCCGCGCTCGCCGCCACGCGCTCGATGTGCGCCGCCGGATGGACGAGTGCGAGCTCGTCCTCACGCGCGGCGCGCGCCGCGAGGTGGACCAGGCCGCGCGCGTCGCCGAGGTGGTCGAGGAGCACGCGCAGGCGGTCGGGCCGCTCCGGGTGACCGCGCCCGGGATCGTGCGCCAGCATGCGCCGGTCGACGACGACCGCCGTGCCACCCGCCATCGCGCGCACGATAGCAGACGAGGCGCACGCGGTGAATTGACACCGCGTATCCTTTTCCCTACGCTCCAGCGCGATGTTCGGGATCGGGATGCCGGAGCTCCTCGTGATCCTGGTGGTCGCGCTGGTGGTGCTCGGTCCGCAGCGGCTCCCGGAGCTGGCGCGCCATCTCGGCAAGGCTCTCGCCGAGTTCCGCCGCCAGACGTCCGACATCATGGACGAGTTCCACGTCCAGACGATGCTCGAGGACGAGCCGCCGCAGCGTCCGGCCAAGCCCGCGCCGGCCCCCGGTGCGACGCCGACCACGGCCGCGGCCGCGGCCCCGCCCGCCCCCGCGAAGCCGGAGTCGGGCAGCGCCTGACACGCCCGTGCCCGGCCGCGCGGGGCCAGAGCACGATGTGCGCATGCCGCTCACCGCGCACCTGGAGGAGCTGCGCTGGCGCATCATCCGCGCGCTCCTGGCGCTCTCGCTGGCCTTCGGCGTCTGCTACTACTTCGCCGAGGGGCTCTTCGTCTTCCTGATCCGTCCGCTGGCCGCGCTCCGCCCCGAGCAGGCGCTGATCATCGGCACCGGCGTGACCGAGGCGTTCTTCACCAAGCTCAAGGTGTCATTCATCGCCTCCCTGTTCGCCGCAAGCCCGGTCATCTTCTTCCAGCTCTGGCGCTTCGTCGCGCCCGGCCTCTACGACAGCGAGAGGCGGCTCGCCCTCCCCTTCGCCGTCGCGGCCTCGTTCTTCTTCGTGGTGGGCGCCTCGTTCTGCTACCTGCTCGTCTTCCCGGTCGGTTTCCGCTTCTTCCTCGCCGAGTACGAGTCGATCAGCGTCTCGCCGCAGATCCGCATCAGCGAGTACCTGACCTTCGCCAGCCGCATGCTGCTCGCCTTCGGCGTGACCTTCGAGCTGCCGGTGGTGACCTTCTTCCTCGCGCGCGTGGGCGTGGTCACGCACCGGACGCTCCTCGGGATGGGGCGCTACGCGATCGTCGTCATCTTCATCGTGGCGGCGGTGCTGACCCCGGGACCGGACGTGGCATCGCAGCTCTTGATGGCGGCGCCGCTCCTCGTGCTCTACGGGCTCAGCATCGGGGTGGCGTGGCTGGCGGCGCGCCCGGCGCCGGCGGCGGTGGCGGCCGAGAGCGAGGGGTGAGCGTAGGGCTACTCGCCCTCCTCCTGCCCCAGCCAGTCGCCGTCGAAGCCCTCCGGTGGTCCGGTCTCGACGCACACCCCCTCCTCGACGAACGACCGGACGACGGCGCGCGCGTCCGCCTCGAAGTCCGGCGCGACGAGCACGACCAGGTGCGCCGCGCGGCGATCCAGCGTGCGCACCACGGCCACGCCCTCGTACGACTCGAAGATGAACTTGACGTACGCGATCTCGCGCGGCGGGAGCGCCAGGTAGATGGGCAGGACGTCGGTCACCATAGCCTCAGAAGCTGTAGCGCGCCTGGAGCACGAACTCGTCGTTGTTGCGGAACTGGCCGAGGAGCGAGGCGCGGGGGCCGCCGAGCGCCAGGTAGCCGAGGCGAAGCCGGAGGTCGTCGGTCACCTGGTAGGACGCCCGCGGGAACACGTACCAGGCCTGGCGCTCGAGCGCGTACACGCCCTTCACCTCGAGCTCGAGGCGCTCGGCGAGGAGCTTCTTGCGCAGCGTCGCGGAGGCGCGCGTGTCGGGGTCGTGGATCAGGAGGCGCGGCGCGCGATCGAGGATGACGATCTGGTTCAGCTGGACGAGCGGCGTGAAGCCGTGGATCAGGTAGTCCGCCCCGACTCCCCACTCGACGGCGCTCGGCGGCTTCACCGTGCGCGCCGAGGCGGCGTACTTCGACGACCGCCCCTACCTCCGCCTGTCGAGCGACCTCGTCCGCGAGGCGACGGCGCCCGCGGCCCTCGCGGGGTCGTCGAAGTACGCCGCCTCGGCGCGCACGGTGAAGCCGCCGAGCGCCGTCGAGGCGTCGGCGCCCGTCATGTGGATCACGTCGTGCGCCTGGCGGAGGAAGCTCACCGCGCGCAGACTGAGCGGCGCCTTCGACACGAGCCGCACCTCGGAACGCAGGTCGGCGTCGGGGCCGGTCTCGGGCCCAGTATAGTGATAGAGGTCCCAGTCGCTCTCGCGCCAGGTGCCACCCAGGCGGAGCCCGATGCCGCCCGCGTCGAGGCGGCGGGGTGGGCGGTGATCGAGCGTCCCGAAGCTGACTGGAATGACGAGGGGGCCGGGCAGCGGCACGCCGAGAAGTTGCGAGGCGAGGGCGCGCGACACAACCACCGCACTCGGCGGCACGGTGCTGGCCGGGAACCAGCGCTCGTCGCGCAGCGCCAGGCGGGGGGGCACGGCGAGCGGCACCCAGACGAGCGTCGCCCGCAGCTCCGAGAGGTCGAGGCGCGGCAGGTCCGGGAGGTAGTACGTCCCCAGCAGCGCCGGGATGCCGATCTTTCGTTCCTCGAAGTCGTCGACCAGCGGATCGTGGTAGTCGCGGGGATTGACGACGTCGGTCGGCGGGATGCCATCGAGCTTCCCCCACGCGACCTTCTGGATGCCGAGGCGCA
>WNFA01026099.1_pt1 | contig 11627 bp, 10 predicted proteins | sample 5400481 | NCBI WGS metagenome assembly WNFA01 (sample SAMN13153340, study PRJNA577476) | soil metagenome | isolation source: 120 cm saprolite under Douglas fir tree site 2 hole 1 replicate 2 | place: USA:California | collected 2015-04-18
CGCTGCTGTCTTATCCATTCCGGGGCGTGATTTGGTATCAGGGCGAAAGCAACGCCCTGAAGGCTCATCAGTACAGAACACTCTTGTCCGCTTTGATTACGAGCTGGCGCAAAGCCTCGCATCAGAACAGATTCCCATTCCTGATTGTGCAAACTGCCCAACCATGGAGCTGTCCCCGACCAGCCCACTGAATCGGCATGGGCCGAATTGCGCGAGGCGCAACTACTGACCGCCGGGCAATTGCCTGACACGGGCATCGCGGTCACGATCGACGTTGGAGATCCCAGCGACGTTCACCCCCATCGCAAGGCAGAAGTGGGACATAGGCTTGCCTTATGGGCCCTGGGCACGACGTACGCAAAGCCCATTGTTTATTCCGGGCCGCTCTACCAGGCCATGGAAATCCAGGAATCACAAATCAGAATTCGATTCTCGGATGTCGGGACCGGGTTGAATGCAAACGGGGGTACACCACTCCGCGGATTCGCCATTGCCGGGGCCGACAGAACATTCCATTGGGCAGACGCGACAGTCGATGGTGATTCCGTAGTGGTTTCCAGTTCTCAGGTACCGGCCCCGGTCGCGGTTCGATATGCCTGGGCCGACAGTCCACCCTGCAACCTTTTCAATAAAGAAGGCTTGCCCGCCTCTCCGTTTCGCACCGACGACTGGCCCGGCATCACAGAGAACACTAAATAGGACGGCGTTCTGCGTTCCTAGCGCGAAACGCCGGCGTTGTAAACAACGGAGCTGGGAGGGACTTTACCGTCGCGGGCGCGATTCCGTAGGTCACCGCAACAGACACTATCACGATGAAGTACTTAAGCGGCCGGTCGATTTTCAGGTGTTTCGACACCTAGCTGGTATCCCGATGTTTCGTTCAAAGCTTCACTTGCGCACTGAATGCAGCCGATACTGCGGACCGCGAAACCACAGATCGATGGGTTTCTGCACGCCTTTCGCGGCGAAAGGCATTTGGATTTTATGTCCTTCCCCGGCAGATGCGTAAGCGGCGTACATGACGTTCATGACGACCAGGCCATCTTCCCCAGTTGCCCGAGGCTCCTCTTTGCCCCGCACACAACGTGCGAAGTGCGTCATCTCCTGGGGGAAGCCGTAGTTCCACAGCTCCTCGAAAACTGGGTAGCTCCACCCTTTTGTGCTCGGCGCCTTCTCCACCGCGTAGCCATAACCATTCTCGCTATAGGTAGGGAGCGCGTTGCCCATGTGAAGATTGGCATAGGTCACGCCATCCGATCCATACACCTCGATCCGGTCATCCATCCCGCCCCGCCGCCCCCAGCTATCCTCGACAATGCCCACTGCACCGCCCTCAAATTCCAAAATGCAAAAGGATTCGTCTTCTCCCCGTGTTTTGTCGGCGTGAACGTAGGTGCCCATTTGGCAGTACACGGACTGGATCGCGGGTCGCCCGAGGAACCAGTAGCAGAAAGCAATCCCGTGGCAACCGAGATCCATAAGCGCGCCGCCGCCGCAGCGATCGACATCCCAGAACCACGGAGCATGCGGTCCAAAATGCTTTTCGCTTTGTTTCACGAGATGGATTTTGCCGAACGCACCATCATCCGCCATTTCTTTCGCCTTAAGGTATTTGGGTGTGAAGAAAAGCTCCTCGGCATACAGCAGCAGCACACCGGCCTGCCGGGTGACATGAATCATTTGCTCGCATTCTTCGATCGTCATCGCCAGTGGTTTTTCACACACCACGTGCTTGCCCCTCTGGGCGCAGTCGGCGGTCATCTGTGCATGTAATTTGTTGGGCGCGGCAATGGTGATCATTTCGATGTCGCGCTCTTCGAGCATTTCCCGATAATCGGTAAACACGCGCGGAATACCATATCTTTTCGCCAGTGCCGCCGCGTTTCCGGGAGTGGGCGAAGCGACCGCTACGACTTCTGCCTCCTCCGACGCGATCTTGAAGGAAGCAGCATGAATGTCGGCTTCGAATTGCGAGCCGATGATACCGACTTTGAGCTTGCCGTTTTTGGGCATGCGTAGATTTCCTCGGTCACTACATCAGAAAGACCAGAGTGATTAGCCGACGTTTCGCTGTGGCATTTCGGTCGAAGCGGCTAGGCCGCGAGCGAAAGCATGAATGTATGCCGCATTGCATCCGCAGCAGCCACCCAGGAACTGAATGCCCTCCGCCTTCGCTTTCTCGGCAAAGCGCTCGAACGCGCTTCGCGGAAGCTGGATGGCCTCCATTTCGTCGGGGAACTGCGGCAGACGGGTAAAGCAGGGAGTAGCGTCAGTGGTCCGGAACGCAGCAGGCTGTGCGGCAATTGGAACGTTGACCGCCTTACGCATCTGCTTGGTGATCGCCAACATGCGATCGGGTTCCTGCTCACAGTTGACGCCCACGGCGGCAGCGCCCGCATCCACCATGGCTCGCGCGCAATCCGCCGGAGAGTGCCCATCGGAGCACTGGCCTAACGTCGGACGGAAAGTCATGGTCGCCACGATCGGCAAGTTGCACGCTCGACCGCACTCGATCGCAATCAGCATCTCTTCCAGATGAAAGAAGGTTTCCAGAATCAGAAAGTCCACTCCGGCGTCTGCGAGCAGACGAACCTGCTCGGTAATCAGGTCGCGCACGTGGCCCGCTGCAGAAGGACCTTCCCGTTCGAACAGTTGTGTCCGCGACACCGAGCCTGCAACCAGGGCACTGCTTCCCGCTACTTCGCGCGCAATGCGCACGGCGGCGACATTGATGGCCTCGGTTTGTTCTCCGTACCCGGCTCGATTCAACTTTTCCCGGGTTCCGAAAAAGGTGAGTGCCTGCAACACCTGCGATCCCGCATTGAGAAATTCGCGGTGCAACTCGCGCAAGGCATCAGGATGCTCGATGGCGACTTCGGGCGTGAATTGTCCGCTGCCTTTGCCCGTCCCGACCTTTTCGCGTCCCGAACCGCTGTCCACCCAGCCGCGGCGCTCCAGTTCAATGAGGTATCCACCATCACCCAGCACAATGCCTTGCTTTGCGATTCGTTCCAGTATGTTTTCAGTTTGTCTCATAAGCGTAATTTGCCCTGCGGCCCTGCCGTTGTGCAAAGACCACGGCCGCGGCTCCCACCAACCCGGCATCCACTCCTAACGTCGCGGTCACGATCGGCAACCCACGGCTGTTATCCGCGAAGATGTGTTCGCGGCAACTGCGTTCGAATGCATCCCAATACAAGCCGCCTGCTGTACCTAGACCGCCCCCCACGACGATCATTTCAGGGTCGAGCACGTTCACCAGAAATGCCGTACTGACTCCCAACGCCTCGCCGGCCGAAGTTAATATTTCGATGGCGTCCTGGTCCCCGTTTGACGCAGCACGGATGACCTCCTCGCAGGTTTCGGTAGGCTTTCCTTTCTGGCCTTGTGCGAATCGCTTCGCGATGGCAGGACCTGAGGCAAACTCTTCTAGCACCGGACGCAACTTCGCTCCACAGTGGGTACACACCGTACTGAGCGGACTGCTCGCCATCGTAATTGCGTTGCCCTTCACGCCCTTAAGGGGTTGGCCATTCTGCATCAGGCAATAACTGATCCCCGTGCCTACCGTCACATACACAAAAAGGGGATGCCCCCGGCCTGCGCCGAAAATGGCTTCGCCCACCGCTGCGGCACGAACATCCGATTCCACTTGCGCGGGAGCGATTTCGGACAACCTCTGCTGAACCGGGCGGTCGCGCCAGTCAATGGTGCAACTGCTGGTCACATTGCCCTCGCAGTCCACCAGCTCTGCCACGCCGGCTCCGATGCCGGCTATTTCAATTTGCTCCCCTCGCGCCCAACCATGCAGTTGCCTCGCAAGATCATGGGTGTCCTTTAGGACCGCTTCGCCACCTCGTGTCGGCTTCGTGGGAATAATCGTCCGTCGGAGAATCTCGCCCGAAGGCCACAAAACCACTCCCGCCGCGATCTTCGTGCCGCCGATGTCCAATCCGATGGCTCCGAGTTGTTGCTTATTGTTCATCTGCGGGTCGCGTGTGATCGTGCAGGTGATGACGGTCCTGTCGTTCCTCCAGCCGAAGATCAAGAGTGCGAAAGCGCGACTGCACAACGATGGCTCGCTTCTCCTTCGCTGCCCTGGTGCTCGCTTCTATAACATCGAGCAGGTGAATGTCATGCTCCAAGCTGTGCAGCGGCTGACGTTTTTCTCGCAGCGCATTCACCATCTCGGCCAAGCCGTCGGCCCAAAGCCAGGTCGGATCGAGCGGCTCAAACTCTTCCCAGCATCCCGCGCGGTTTCGCCATATCTCGAAGCCGCGCGGATCCCAATCATCCCCAAGCAAGTTTGCGGTCCCTTCCGTGCCATAGAATTCGAGAGCCGGACGCCGGTAGCGCTGAATGCAATGACCAGAGACCAGGGATGACAATGCACCATCCACATGCCTCAACAGGACGTGTGAAACGTCAGCACCTGCCGTTCCGACGGACTCACCACCGATTTCCCTTTCGGTCACCGCAAGACTTTCCGCGCTCTGGACTTCAACTACCGGTCCGAGAACCGCTGTCAGGCTCTTGAGGTTGTAAATTCCGACTTCGGCCAGCGGACTTACGCTCCCGTCGTGGTACCACCGCGTCCAAGCGGAGCCTGCATTACCGTACAGGCCGCGAGAAGAGTGCACTTTGCCGATTGCACCCTCGTGGATCCGCCCCCAAAGCGCGCGAAACGTCGGTGCGAGTTGCACGAATGGTGCGCACATCAAATGCAGACCGCGCTCCTGCGCCAGCTGAGCAAGCTGTTGGGCCTCGCAGCGGGTCGCCGCCGCCGGCTTCTCCACCACGACGTGTTTCCCATGTTCCAGTGCCATTCGCACCAGCGACGAATGGCTTTCAGGAGGAGTGATGATGAGGACGACATCCACATCCAGTACCTGAAAATAGGCCCAGATCACATTACCCGCCCCGATGATTCCAACCGTTACTGGACGCAATGGAGTTGCTCCTCCGACGATGGGGCGGGTGCCGGCTCATAAGACAACATCGCGCCTCCGGCTACGGCCAGCGCGATGCCGAGCCATTGCAGCGCCGTAGGCCGTTCCTTGAGGAAGGCCGTGGCCAGGGCTACCGTGCATAGGGGATACAGGGCCGTGAGTGGAATCGCAACGCTGGCCTTCGCTCCCTTCTCCAGGCAGGCAAACACTGCCCAGTTTCCCAGCCCATTGACCGTTCCGGCGATCAGCCCGACGAATATCACGGTCGCGCTGAGGCCGGACAGCGTGGTTGCTTTCCACATGAAGGGAAGCAAGATAAGAAACCCGGCCGTGACCCAGATAACCATGGAGCGAGCCGATACTCGGTTGGTTCCAAGCTTCATGAACAAACCATTGACTCCCCACAACACAATGGCGAAGCTGGCATACACCATCCAGTGGATCACGAGTTCCTCAAGTCGAAAGGATTACGATCGACGCCAAGGCCAGAAGCATGCCCCCCATCTGCACCCTGTTCAAGCGCTCCCGCAACACCACGAACGCCAACACCACCGTGAGGACGGGAAACACCCCGGTGAGTGGAGTGACTACGGAAGCATTCTGTTCTCGCAGCGCCGCGTAGTATCCGAGAGTACCCAGCCCGGTAGCCACGCCGCTCAAAAGGCCGTAAGTAACTCCGCCACGGTTGCGGTCCAGCTGCCATCGCATCTGCACCAGCATCCCAACGGCGACGGGCAGCATGCCTAAGGTAAACAAGATCTGCATCTGTAAAGGACTGGCTGCTACCGATCCTATTTTGGATAAAAAGCCCCACAGGCCCCACCAGAAAATGCACAGAAGCGCGTACCAAAGCCAGACCGGAAAGTGCCAACGGTCAGTCTGCATTCGGAGACGCCTCGGCTTTCTTCCCCAGCAGGCCGTGCTCATCTTCGACTACATAGGAGCAAATGCGAAACGAGTCGCAGTCCACACCTGACAGCCTCGACAAGCGTTCTGCCGCAAGCTGGATGGGTAGCACATCAATCACAAACTGCCAGTGGGGTGGAGAAGTTGGCAACTGGCATACCAGGTCCCCTGCGTTTCGCGGCAAGTTCTCCCCGATGAGCATCACCGATGCCCCCAACTCCCTGAGATCATGAGCCACAGCCAAATCTTGATCACGCATCTGCGCCTGATCAATCCACAGGCAAAACCGCATTCCTTCCCGGACGATCTCCTGGGGGCCGTGGCGAAAGCCGCTCGTGCTCATTGCGGTGGCGGGCATTTTCACCGCCTCCTCCCACAACAATCGCGCCTCATGGCAAGTTCCTAGACTGCCGCCACGTGCGATGAAATAGTACGGTGCTCCACTTGAAAGCCAGCTAGACACCTCCAACTGCTCCTGCCAGAACTCCAGGCACTGTCCGCCCTCCCTTACCGCGCGGAGTAAAGGGTCGGCAACCGATTCAAAGCCGCTGGTCGCTGAGCTAGCCAAAGCACTGGCAGCGATCAACAGGGTGGAGTACGCATTTACAGAAATGGCGTGGTCGAGCCTGGTCGGTACCACGATGGCTACCGCAGACTCTCGGGCGAGTGGACTGTCTGCGGAATTGGTTATGCCGATGATAGTCGCGCCGCTTGCTTCAGCCTTGGCAAGCAACTGAACAATCTCAATGCTGCGGCCGGTTCGGGATATAGCAACCATGACGGACCCGCGCGGAATCGCCGTGAAATGCAGCAATTCGCCGGCTTCCTGCATGTACGGAGGATGTCCACCTAGATAAAGCAGGGTGCCCGCGGAGAGAGCAGCATTCCAACTGGCTCCGATGCCGGTGATGAAGACATGGCGAGCCGAACGGATCAAAGAACTGGCCTGCTGTAGGCCTTTCTGTCCCGGCCCCATGAGATAGTCGATGGTCCGCTGCATTTCGGCTCGTTGACGGATTATGTCTTCGAAAAAACGAGTGGTCACGCTCACCCTTCTTCAGGAATGCAGTATCGACGCGATTTCGCACGATGGAACACAGCGGAAAACGGAGAGCCGCGGCCGGGAGGGACAAGCAAAAAACACCTTGCCAACATCGTCGTATCCGAGGGGGTTGGCCTTGTCAAGCCGCGTGGCCTTTCCGAGAAGGTCGTGATAGGTTTTCCCATCAAGCAGGTTGCAAGCTGCGGCAAGATGTCCGGGAAGCGACTCACCCCGGACTCTGGTACGAGAACCACAATATGGCCCACACCATGCGTGAAGTCGCCAGGCGAGCCGGGGTATCGCTGGCGACAGTTTCGCGAGTGCTCAACAACACTCAATATATCTCTGAAGAAACCCGCCGGCGTGTGCTCGATGCCGTTCGTGAATTCAACTACTTCAAGAACGTGCATGCCAGGCGTCTGGCGACCGGACGCAGCGATTTATTTGGACTCGTCATTTCCGAGATCGCCAATCCGTACTTTCCCGAGATCATCCGGGGTTATCAGGCTATGGCGTGGAACCGCGGATTCGACGTGCTGCTTTGCAACACCGAATACGATCTGGAGAGAACCAAGGCCGTAATGCGAAAGCTCAGGGAGAGTGACGTTCGCGGCGTCGCGATTGTTACCTCTTCCGTGGACCGGAGCATGGCTTCCGAACTCACGGCCGCTGGGATACCGGTGGTTCTTTGTAACTCCGAACCAGCCGGCAAGCTGGTGGGGAACATCTGCATCGAGTATGAACATGGCGTAAAAAAAGCGATTCAGCACGTCGTGGAACTGGGCCATCGCCGCTCCGCAGTCATTGCCGGGCCAGCCGACAACCGCACGGCGGTGACTATCAAGAATGCTCTGGTGTCTGGGCTCACCGCCCGCGGATTGAAGCCAGTTTGTGTTTTGGAAAGCAACTATCGGGTTGATGCCGGCGCGTCGGCAGTCCGAGAGGTTTTGTCGCGTTCCGAAATACCTACCGTAGTCTTCTGCGGAAACGATCTGATTGCCATGGGCGCGATGAGCGCACTGGAAGAGTCCGGAGTGCGGGTGCCGGAAGATGTCTCTGTCATCGGGATTGACGATATTTTCTTTGCTTTCTTGGCGCGGCCTTCCCTCACAACGATCAGCGTTCCTCGCGAACAACTCGGGGTGAAGGCCTTTGAAGCGCTGGACAGGATGCTGACGCTCAAACGTCACAAGGGATCGAACTACATGCTCGAAACCGACCTTGTCGTGCGCAGGTCCACTGCGCCGGTGCGGCGGCAACCCCTAAAAGTAAATTCATAGCGTTCGAATCAAATCGGTGATGTCATTGCGTAGCATCGGATCCCTGCAAGTATCTGACCCATTGGTTATGCCTTCGTTCGTCTTATTCCTGTTTGCGATGCTTCTCGCAGCGCAGAACGTCAGCGCGCAGAACATGCCCGCTCAAAATCATGCAAGTCTCGGGATTTCGTTTGCCAGAGAGGGGAAGTTGCCTGAGGCGGAGCAGGAACTGCGGGAGGCGGTGCGCGCCGCTCCTGCGGTTGCACCTTACCGCGCTCAGTTAGGATCCATACTCGGGCTGCAAGGGAAGTGGAAAGAGGCGCTGGAGAGCTTTCAGCACGCCATTGACCTCGCTCCGGAAGACATCAATTTTCGGCGAGAGGCCGCGGCGGTGCAGTGGCAACTTGGCCTGATGTCTTCGGCTGAAAAGAATCTTCAGTATGTTCTCGCGAGACTTCCTGGCGACTCTGGCGCACTTCTGTTGCTGGGCCTGGTAAAGGACAGAACTGGCGACTACGCGCAAGCTGCGCAGTTGCTCGACTCACAGTTTGAGTTGGTCATTTCGCAACCCGATCGTACGGTTGCTCTGTTTCATTCCATCGTCCAAAGCGGTCAGCACGACAAGACTACGAAAATCGTTGACGTTCTGAAACTGCACGCGAACGACAAGTCATGGACGGATGCCACCGTACGGTGTACACAAATTGCCGCGATGGGCGGAGACCTGGAGACGTCGCAAGCGCTGTTTGCTCTGATCCCCCACGACGACTCGGGGCGGTCAATCGCTGGATTTCAGCTGGCTAAGCTCCTCTACCGCCGTGCTCAGGTGTCTCAGGCAAAGGCGCTTCTATTGCAACTGGCCGAGAACGATGTGGTGAGCGCCGATTTGCAGGCTCTTCTCGGGAACTGCTTTGAATCGGAGCGTCAGCCTGGCCTCGCCCTGCGGGCCTACCAGCGGGCGATCCAGGCGGACCCTTCGCGAATCGATTATTACGAGGACCTGATTTCGCTGCTGTTGTACTTGCGTAAAACGAGCGATGCAATCCTCCTCGTGAATCATGCGCTCGAGATTGCGCCAACTGATGCCCGGCCCTGGGTGTGGAAAGGGAACGTGAGCATTCGTGCGAACGCATTAAAAGATGCCATGGAGAGCTACCGGCATGCTGCTAAGTTAGACAGCTCGAATGCCGATGCAATAATTGGCGTCGCTGCCGTTTATTTCGCCACTGGTCAGAGCGACGCCGCGATTGCGGAGTACAAGGCTGGAATCGTCCGATTTCCGAACGATGCACGGTTCTATGTCGCGTGTGCGGAAATGTTATTGGCCTCACCCGATTCCCTTAAGCTGCAGGCGCAGGCGGAAAGTCTGCTACAAAAAGCAGTGAAACTGATGCCGCAATCGGCGGAAGGTCACTATCTGCTTGGTCAATTAGCCATGCAGCAGAGTCGATTGAAGGATGCAGAAACAGAATTGTCACTCTCCGTGCGATCGGATCCTGATCGGAGCAGGGCGCATTTTGCATTGTCAGTTGTCTACAGAAGGATGGGACAGACCGACCATGCGACTAAGGAATTTGCACTCTATCAGAACCTAAAGCAAGTGGAAGAAAGCGGAATGACAACTGGGATGACGGCGGCGGAAAAGCCATGAAGCCTTCCCCCATCTTGCGCACAGGAGCTGACAGCCCGGATCAACTGCCCGCCCCTTTGTCGCGACGTCACTTCCTTGGTGCACTCTCAGTTGCCACAATTGCTCAGCTCTTTCCTCCCAAACTGATTGGATCTGACGCACGTCCGAGGCCCATATTTTCCGACGTTACTGCCGAGGCGGGTATCACATGGCGACAGTTCAACGGCATTTCGCCGGATCGCTATCTGATCGAAACCATGGGCGGAGGAGTCGGTCTGTTCGACTTTGATGACGATGGCTGGTTGGATATTTTCTTGTTGAATGGGGGTGAGACGCCTCGAGGCAGAAGCGTGAAGCCCTTGCAAAATGCACTGTATCGCAATTTGGGCAACGGAAAGTTTGTTGATGTTGCTGCGGAAGCGGGACTGGGCCTGGTCAAGAACTACGAAATGGGAGTCGCGATCGCGGATTTTGACAACGACGGCCACCAGGATATCTTCATCACTGGATTTCCCGCTTGCACGCTGTATCACAATAACGGCAATGGCACATTCACTGATGTCACGGCAGATGCGGGGCTTCAGAACAGAGGTAGATGGGCCTCGGGCGCTGCCTGGTTTGATTACGATCGCGACGGATTTCTAGATCTTGTCGTCTGCAATTATGCGGAGTTGTCGTTCGAGGGTATCGCCCCGAACTGCCAGTTTGTCCATGTTCGAACCTACTGTGAGCAGCGTGTCTATAAAGGGATGCCTCTAACCATCTACCACAACAATCGCAATGGTAGCTTTACCGACGTCAGCGGACCCTCGGGCCTGGGTCGGTTTGTCGGACGAGCGCTCGGGGTCGTCGCGATTGACATCGATTCTGATGGCTGGCCGGATCTATTCGTGGCCCGCGATGCCTCACCCAATCTTCTGCTGCTGAACAAACATGACGGAACTTTTGTGGACGTCGGGTTAGAGGCGGAAGTCGCATTCGACAGCAATGGCAATGCCAAGGCCGGAATGGGCGTGGACGCGGGCGACGTAAATGGCGACGGGCGTCCGGATGTTGTGGTCACGAATTTCAATTTCGAATACCCTTCCCTATTTCTCAATCGTGGAGACCTCCCTTTCGAAGATTGGACACGAGCTTCACACTTAGCTGGCCCCGCGAGATTGGACGTGGGATGGGGTGTGCACTTTCTCGACTTTGATAACGATGGACTTCTCGACCTGATGATCGTGAACGGCCATGTCAATGAGGCGATCGAATCGTTGCAACCCCAGGTGAAGTACAGGGAACAACCCCTGCTTCTGCACAACTCAGGCAACGCCGTCTTCGAAGATGTGAGTTCCAAGGCAGGAACCGCATTTTCCCAACGCTATCTCGCGCGCGGGCTGGCGATCGGAGATTGGGACAACGATGGGGCGCCGGATGCAATCTTCACCTGCATTGGCGACCGTCCCGTGTTGCTGCGCAATAACCTAGGCCAGAAAAATTCCTGGATCGGACTGCGTCTGGTCGGCGTCAAGAGCAATCGGGACGCAATCGGAGCGAAATTGACGCTCCGGGTTGCTGATAAAAAACTGACACGTTGGCTGACCGGCGGTTCGAGCTATCTCTCTTCCCATGACAAACGCATTCTATTTGGTTTGGGAAACTTGACCGCCAGCCATACTGTGGACGTTGACATCATCTGGCCAAATGGGGGGGCACAAGTCGCGTCTTCGTTGGAGATCAACCGTTATCACCGAATCGTTGAGCAGGTGACGAAGTAAAGTGGCGCTCGGAATTTACTGCGGTAGGGGCACCACCGACACTTCCCTGAAGTAAACCTCGGATCCCGGATGATTCTG
>WNFA01012692.1_pt1 | contig 11624 bp, 8 predicted proteins | sample 5400481 | NCBI WGS metagenome assembly WNFA01 (sample SAMN13153340, study PRJNA577476) | soil metagenome | isolation source: 120 cm saprolite under Douglas fir tree site 2 hole 1 replicate 2 | place: USA:California | collected 2015-04-18
TGCGCGCGGGAACAATGACCGAAATCTCAGGCGTGGCTGGAACCGCAATATCCATAAGGATTTCCGCTATTATAGCGGGGTGAGACGAACGCTCTTCATTATTGGATTACTCGCCGGCCTGACAGGATGCTATAGCGGCTCCCGCCCGCCCCGAATCGGTCAGAACGCCCCCGACTTCACCGTGCAGGATTCCGACCGCAAAGTCACGCTCAGCCAGTTCCGCGGACAAGTGGTAGTGCTCAACTTTTGGGCGAGTTGGTGCGCGCCCTGCGTCGAGGAAATGCCATCGCTGGTGCAGATGCAGGGGAAGCTTAAGAAGAACGGTGTGACCGTGGTAGGCGTCAGCGTCGATGCCGATGAAGCGGCCTACCACAAGTTCTTGAAAGACTACAGCGTGAACTTCATCGCGATTCGTGACGAAGCGCAGAAGAGCGCGGCCCTGTACGGCACTCGGGGCTGGCCCGAAACCTACATCATCGATCGCAGCGGCATCGTCCGCCGCAAATTCATCGGTCCGGTGAATTGGAACAGCCCGGAAATCACCGACTACCTGAGCAAACTGTAGCCGGGATCACAGCTTCACACTTCGCAGCCGGAGTGAATTGGCAATCACCGACACCGAACTAAAACTCATCGCCGCCGCCGCAAAAATCGGACTGAGCAAGATCCCAAACACCGGATACAACACCCTTCAAGGTCTCCTTTAAGCAACGTAATCCCCGCGCTCTCCAGGGCCACATCGGTGCCCGTGCCCATAGCGATCCCGACGTCCGCCTGGGCCAGTGCCGGCGCATCATTGATCCCGTCACCGGCCATGGCGACAACACGGCCCTCCTTCTGCAGTGCGCTGACAATCTCGGACTTTTGCACCGGCAGAACTTCTGCCCTGAAGTCATCGATTCCAACGCTGCGCGCAATCTCCTGAGCGGTAGTTTTGTTGTCGCCTGTGAGCATCACCAACCGGATTCCTTGAGCCTTCAATGCGCGCAAAGCTGCAGCGGCGTTCGCTTTGACCGGATCGCTGATCGCGATGTTGCCGGCGTATTGTCCGTCAATCGCCACGTAAACTTGCGTCGCTCCCGGTACGGTAGGGACGAAAACTGCGCTCTTGCGGCCACTCCCAAATACACCCAGCTCGGTCATTAGTGCGCGGTTGCCGGCGGCGATGCGCTTGCCATCGACCAGCCCCTTTACGCCTTTGCCTGCCAAATACTCGAAACCGGATGCTTCCGACAGTTTCAGATTCTGCCGTCGCGCCGCTTCCACGATCGCCGCAGCCAACGGATGCTCACTGGCCCGCTCGAGGCTGGCAACCAGTCGGAGCAACTCGGCGTCGGTGTACGCCACAACCTTGGGCTTGCCTTCGGTCAGCGTCCCAGTCTTGTCGAAGACGATGGTGTCCACCTTTTCCATCGTCTCGAGCGCTTCCGCGTTCCTGATCAGCACGCCGGCATGTGCGCCGCGGCCCGTTCCCACCATGATCGCCATTGGCGTGGCCAGCCCCAGCGCGCACGGACACGCAATGATCAGCACCGCCACCGCATTCACAATCGCGTGAGCAAACCGCGGCTCCGGGCCGAACGCAGCCCACGTAATGAACGTTAAGACCGCAATCGCAATCACGGCCGGAACAAACCATCCTGCGACACGGTCCGCCAGACGCTGAATCGGCGCCCGCGTCCGTTGCGCCTGGCTGACCAGCCGAACGATCTGCGCCAGCATGGTTTCGCCGCCAACGCGCTCCGCACGCATAACCAGCGATCCATTTCCATTCACCGTCGCGCCAATCACACGCGAACCCGCTGACTTCTCGACCGGAATCGACTCGCCGGTAATCATGGACTCATCTACTGCACTCGATCCCTCAAGCACCACTCCGTCCACCGGAACCTTTTCTCCGGGACGCACACGCAGCTTGTCGCCAGCCTTCACCTGCTCCAGCGGAATATCGCGCTCCGACCCCTCCTCTGCGATCACCCGCGCCATCTTCGGACTCAAATCCAGCAGCGCCCGTATTGCGCTCGAAGTCTGGCTTCGAGCGCGTAGCTCCAGAACTTGTCCCAGCAACACCAGCGTCACGATGGCCGTCGCTGCTTCGTAGTACACATCGGGGCGGTCACCCATGCTGCGAAATGAAGCAGGGAAAATTCCCGGAAAGAGTGTGGCCACCACGCTGTACAGGTAAGCCACGCCCGTGCCCATCGCGATGAGCGTGAACATGTTGGTGCTGCGGTTGACGACTGACGCCCATCCGCGCTCAAAAAATGGCCGCCCGCCCCAAAGCACAACCGGAGTTGCCAGGAGAAGTTCAAGCCAGGGCAGTCCCCAATCCCACGGCGCCACCATGAAGATGTGCGGCGAAAGCATGCTGCCCATGGCGATCGCCAGCAGCGGCGCAGTCAGCGCGGTGCTTACCCAGAACCGCCAAGTCATGTTCCGAAGCTCGGGATTCTCTTCTTCCGCGAGAGTCACCGTGCGCGGCTCGAGCGCCATCCCGCAAATCGGACAGCTCCCTGGTCCCGGCCTCACGATCTCCGGATGCATCGGGCAGGTCCACTCCGTCTTGGTGGCGGGCAGCACGGGCGACTCCGGCTCCAGCGCCATCCCGCACTTCGGACATGGTCCCGGCCCCATCTGCCTAACTTCGGTGCACATCGGACACACATAAGCCCGCGCACCGCTCTTCCCTGCCCCATCCGCCGTCGCTGCGGACTTAGCAGGCGCTGGCCCCATTCCGTGCCCCGATCCCAGCGACACGAGCCCCGACCCCATGGGCTTGGGAGGTGAAGAAAGAATTGTCTCGGGACTCGACTGGAACTTGGCCAGGCACCCGGCGGAGCAGAAAAAGTACTCCCTACCGTCATGATGTGTCTTGAACTTCGCCGTCGCGGTATCCACTTTCATGCCGCAAGCCGGGTCGACTGCCGCAACGCTCTCCGACTTCTCTGTGTGAATATGGTCCATCGGTCCCGCTCGCCAGATCGTCCTTGGCGGAATCCAGCCCTTATTAGATACTCAAAGGGAAGCCTGCGAACCTTGCATTATAGGGAGACAAGAGATGACGTACCTCGAGGTCGCGTTCCACTACCAGTCGCAGCCAGGAGAGAAAGAGATGCGCGCGCTCGATAGCGTGCGCGAAGTCTATGGCATCCAGCGCACCCAGTTCAACGAGAAAGAGCGCACCGTACGGGTACTCTTCGACGCCTCCCGCCTCAACGAAGACGCCGTAGCCAGCCTCCTGCGCCAAGCCGGCCTCGACCTGAAAGACAAACTCGTTCTAGCCTGAAGTGTAGGATTTCAAACAGTGCTGGGGACGGTTGCGTACCCGGAAAACTGAGGGCTGAGAACTGAAGGCTGTTTTTCCCACACCCCGCCCCGCTATCCCTTTCAGTCTTTGATAAGGATGATCGGGGGAAGGCTGTCATGCAAAGGGGCACCCGGATCTACCTCTGGCCGAAGTGTTCTCCGAGTACCCCGTTGCGCGCCACTTCGTCTATCCCAGAGAGAAGCATCTGGGGTGCCATCTCTAAAGCGTTGCAGGCATGTATCTTGGCAACACTTGGCAGGGTAGGTTTTGCGCGTGGCAGGAAACTTTTACCCTTCCTTTTTTACCGCCTCAACCGGGTACCCTCAGAATTTCCACAACCAACCGGTCCTTCCCATTGGGTGTTCGATGCCAAACGGTCGAGCTCGGTTTCGTGGTCGACGGAGAGACGATACAAACGCGGAGTCGCGCCATGGGATGGGGATTGAGAATGGTGCGCCCTGAGAGATTCGAACTCCCGACCTTCTGGTTCGTAGCCAGACGCTCTATCCAACTGAGCTAAGGGCGCAATTGAGGACAATACTCTGAAGATTATAGCGGAAAGAGACTAAGATTTGGGCAGCGGCGCACCCGGTACAAAGCTACTTGAGACTCTCCACGTACGCGATCAAGGCCTTCAAGTCGTCCGGCGAAAGATCGATGGGTGGCATGCCGCTAGTGTACATTTTCGCGGTGGGATGTTTGAAGACTTCGGCCAGCTGGTCGGGTGAGAATTTTGTTTTTGTGCCGACCAGCGCTGGGGCCGCGGCCGTACCTACTCCCCCTTCGCCATGGCAAGCATTGCACGATTGCGCTTCGAAGATGGTTTTCCCTTTCGCGGCCAACGGGTCCGCGAGCGTCACATTGGCGGCCGCAAGGGATGCGGAAGAAAGCTCCGGCTCAAATGGCTTGCGCGCGTAGTCGTCTTCTTCAGTCCTCTGCTTCGCTAGTTGCTGGGCCACTCCAGAATCGTGCCGATCCAGATACTGGCTTCGAAGACCGAGGCCCACCAGCGAGAACATCACGAATGCGTAGGCGCCCATCGCCGCCGGCCGCTTCCATGGCCGTCGTTCGACGCCGCGATCCAGAAAGGGAAGGGCAAGGATCGCCAGGACGAGAAACGTTGGAATTATAAGCACGCCGAGGATCGCGGCCGACCCATGCCAGTATTTCAGCCATTGAAATATGGGCAAGTAATACCATTCTGGCCGCGGCACATACTGCGTATCCGCGGGATTCGCGGGCGGCCCCAGTTGCATCGGGACGAAAAAGCACAGCAATCCGACCCCCACGATCAGGAGCGCCGTCAGCGAGAGATCCATCAGCACCTGGCGCGGGTAGAACAGCTCCACCCTCTGTTTTGAATGGAAAGGATCTTCATTGACGGGTCCAGCAGCGCCAGCTTTGCGGAATAGAAAAATGTGAGACGCCACCAGGGCGAAGATGCAGGCCGGAATAAAAAACACGTGAGCTACAAAGAATCGCGAGATGGTGAGCGTACCCATCTCCGTGCCGCCGCGCATCAAGCGCTTAATGCTTTCACCAATCCAGGGGATTTCGCTGACGGCATTCGTGCCCACCGCGGTGGCAAAATAGGCTCTCTGATCCCAAGGCAGCAGGTAACCCGTGAAAGCCATCGCCAGAACCAGACCGAAGAGCGCGCATCCAGAGAGCCAGAGCAGTTCGCGCCGTCCTTTGTACGCTCCGTAGAAATACGTTTGCGACAGGTGCAGGAACAGGACGACGACCATCGCACTCGCCCCGTAGGCGTGCAAGCTCCGGAGAAAAGACCCAGCCGTGACCGCTTTCGTAATATAAGCCACCGTAGTGTGCGCATGATCGGCGGAGGGAACGTAGTACAGCGTCAGGAAAATTCCAGTGATTACCTGGGAGATGAAAATGAACAATAGCCCGGAGCCGAATATGTAAGCGAACCGTGCGCCGCCTGGAATGGGTTCATCCAGAGTGCTCCGAAGCAAATCATCCAGGCCGGTGCGGCGGTTCAGCCATCCCCATAATCCTGACTGGGGCCGTGGAATCTCCCCTTCACGCTTGGGTGTCGGATGCATTTCTCTCAGCCTATGGCTTCCTTGTCAGCGACCAGCTGCCGGAAATATTGGAATTCCACCAGTACTTGCCCATCCTGAACCGATGTCTCCAGCGTATCCATCCCTCGCAGTGAGGGCCCGCTGATACGAGTTCCATCAGCAGCAAACGTGGCGCCGTGGCACGGGCAGGCGAACTGCTTCTTTTCTTTGTTCCAAGGGACTGTGCAACCCAGGTGAGGACAGATAGAGGTGAGAACGCAAAGCTGTCCATGTTTGTCTTGTGTCACATAGACTGCCTTTTCGGATACCGTCTTGCGCCAGCCGTCCACTTGTTCAATCTGAATAGTGCGCATCATGGGCTCGGTCAAGGACGAGAACTCTTTGAGTTCTCCGACCGCTGACTTCTTAAGTTCAGTGGTCTGGCGTAGCAAGGGGAAAAGCGCGAAGCGAATCAGCGGTACCGAAAGCAGGGCTCCGACAAAGAGCCCTCCGACGGTCAACAATGCGCCCAGAAAAGACCGCCTGCCCTCCAGGGATAATCCCGAGTCAGAAGGTTTTGGAGTTCCGATTTCTGAATATCCCGCATCTTCGACCATGCGATCTCCAAGTGCCGGGAGCAAGTGTGGAACCTCGCTTCTGGCTACTTTTGTCTGGGCAGTTCCCGGATGTAAGCCACCAACTTCTTCACATCGTCTGGTTTGATCTTCGCACCGAAGGCCGGCATCTTTCCTTTGCCCTTGGTGATCACTTCAGCCAGTTCCTCGTCGGTTTGCTTCTGAACTTCCTGGGATCGTAGATCCCTCGCATGGAATGCCTTGCCGGTTGAGCTGTCTCCGCTGCCATCGGCGGAGTGACACAGAACGCAGTTCGTTTTGTACACTTTTACGGGATCGGATTGGGCCTGACTTGCAGATGGCAATGCCAGGCAACACCACACGCCTGTCAGGATAAAGCGCACCAAGACCTCTCGCATGTTCTCTCCTTAAACTATTTGCCTCGCGGTGGCCCTCGGAAATCGTTTGTTGGGTTCCGTAGACTCCCCAGCTTGTCCCATGGGTGTGTGCTGGGGACAGGAGCCCCCAATACCGCGCAAAAGATTAGAAAACAAATCGTGCAAGAACGAAGACCGTATTATTTGCCGATGCCTCCCGTCCCGCGCCATCGTAATTTGTTTGTGCGCCATTGAATCGAAGATAGCCGGTGTACTGCACTGCCAGATCAACGTTCTGTTGCGGCCACCACGACGCATTCAGGATGTAGCCGTTACTCTGCGGACTTCCGTTAGCGCTCCCGGAAACTGGTGCCTGAGGAAACAGCAGCGGGTCCCGAGTTCCCGTTATGTTGAACCATCCCACCGTCCCGGACAGTCGCGTGCCGTAATGATATTCGAGATTTGCCTGGGCAGTATTCAGATGGTGGGCGATCTGCGATGCACCTTCGGCCGCGAAGGTCGCTACCAAAGACGAGTTCTCCCGAATATAGGTGCCCCGGAAAGAAAGCACGTCGTTGTTGAAGCGGGGAATCGTCCGGTCATATTGAAAGTCTGCCGCCCAGTCGGTGTAGCCATCCATCAGTCCCGTGGTCGCGTTTGGAGTGCTCTTCACATGCATGCCGTAGCTGCCGATTTCCAAATAATTATTCTTGGTGGACGTCTGCCAGGCGACCCGCCAGTAGGGAGCGACACCCCGAATATTGAAGCCAAACCCTTCGCCTGAGTTGGGCTGCGCACCTCCGATGTGTTCCGAGCGATAGATCGTTCCCGCCAGGTACCAGTGCTCGTTCCACATCGTGTAGCCGCCCACTCCGGCCACATCCTGCGCCAAGGTCCCATTGATCACCGCCGCCGCCGAAGGCCCCGGAGCCGAACTGCTTCCAGTCGATGGAAACCCCCACGCCGGCGTGCTGTTCCAAAGATCTTCGACAGTGGGATTGTTGTTCAGCGTTATACCGTAAGTGATGGGCTTCCCAAATAGTTTACCTTCGTGATTAGCATAGCGGATGTCGGTGTTGTCCCAGGAAAAGTGGTCGCTCTGGCTATCGTAAGTGACCTGCACAAAGCTGCCGACGTGACTCGTCCAAGCCCCTGCCAGGAAGAGGGATGCCGCCTGGGGAAATTGGAAATTTCCGTTCTGGCTTCCTGGCTGAGGTGATTTCGTTGCGGTGAACGAAGTATCGAAGATGATGGAAAGAGGAAATGCCTCAAGGAGCTGCAGCGCGGCATTGTGGCCTTTATTCTCATCAGTCACCGCCGGCTTGGTGGTAAACGTGTAGCCTTCCAGCTTGAAGGTTCTACCGAATGGTGTCAGCTCGGGTGGAGCGTAGTGGCAGGAAGCACAGGGGAGCCCTGTTTGCCGTGAGTAGCTGGGCACAGCGCGTGCGCTGGGCAGGTAGAGAATAACGAACCATACGATGACAAAAAGCTTCAAGAGAATTCCGCTTAGCGAATGCTCAAATGGCGTGCGAAGCATCGGTTCCTCCCTCCGTGCAAGACGGCCGAGCAAAAAGAATGAGTGGCGTTCGTTGGCCAATCATCGACATGGCAGCGCTGCAAGATATGTGACGACCGTCACAAAGTGCTGTGACGAGCCCATCACTGCAAACCTCAGGGGGAAGCAAATTGTCCATCTGTTTCCTACCCGCCGAGTAAACTCTTCGCTAGAAAACTAGCCCTCAGCGTACGGGAGTCGAGCGTTCTAAATCTTCCCGGCTGCACACAAGGTGTGGGGGATTTTCAATTCCGGAAGGTCGGCTGAACTAAAGGCGGCCGGTTCTCGTCCGCGTACCAACAAAATACTTCGCCCGCCTGAGCCAATTTCCTGCCGTTTTCCACATGTAGAGATAGGGGAGACCACCTCAGCCTGTAGGAATTCAGGGGGGCGGCCCGCAGAAGGAACAATGTCCGACATCAACCGTCAGGCCGCAACATGCTTGCCTTCCGAATTTCGCCGGGTCAAGGTCCGGGAGTTTCTGTTCGGCCTGACGCTCCTCGCCTGCCTGTCGGTGATCGGGATCTCCCCTGCGTACGCCCAGTTCAACTGCCCCGCCCCATGGGCTACAGCGCCGAACGTATACGGAATGGTGCTGCTGAATGGCGGCGGCACCGGCAGCTCGGGCGAATTTACCCAAACCGTCAACCAACATGCGGTCGCCGCCGGCGAGGAATGGCACCGCCTCCGTAGCCGATCGCGGGTGGAAGGGAAACGTGATGGCGAAACGTTTTGGCAAGGTCCAGGCAAGGGACATCAAATCGATACTCGACAGGTTTCCCATCTGTCCCTGCGACTAGTGCATCAAGTGTCCCAAAGCTCCCAGGCTTCGTTTGGCTCACAGCCTGGGCTTTGAGCCTTCACTCTCACGGCCGCCGCTCCAGGGCACGCGCTCAGACTGACGGGCAATTCGAAGGCATATCGTCAATGGATAGGACTCGGGGCCAACCCTGCCTTGAATATCATCCCCTCCCGAGCCTTGCCGTTCATCACCACGAGCAACGACTCGGGAAAGCGCAGATGTCGCACGCATCCCTGCTCTTCCACCGCGTGCTGCGACTCCAGCCACGGCCAATCCACTGACCCTTCCCCCGCATCCGGATTCACCGTGAAGTAGCCCACCTGAAACGCCATCAGGTTCTGAAAGAAATGACTTCCCTGCGACGGGACAACGCGAAAATCGCGAAAGCCTGCCTCGACGATAACGCGCGCCCCCGAAATTTCGTCCCACTCTACCGGAATCCCCAGCCACGGATCGTTAGATCCCAATCGTCCCACCCCGATCAGAATGTACGGCCGATTTTCCAAGGCCAACCGGGCGTTGAACTGCGCCACCGCGCCGGCCACCTCCTGGCTGCGTCCGCGCTCGAACCGGTGGAAGTCTACAACCACGACGTCGTGCAGACCTTGGATGCGGCCGTTTCCTAAAACTTGCGTGCTGCGGCACACCAACTCTTTCGGATTCACGTCCCCCATCCGCAGCTCTTCGCCCTCCCCCGAAAGCACTAACGGGCGAATCTGCAAAAATCCGAACTCGGCCAGTTCGCCTGCACATCGCGGCAGGCGGACCGCGAACTCGATCTCCACAGGTTGCCCGAGCGCGTCTTCGCCCACGCGAGCCAGTTGCTCCAGGACCGGAGCCAGCGGAAACACTCCCTGCTTCAGGACCGGTGCGAAACTCACGATCCTCACTCCCGCCCGGCTCAAGCCGTCATACACCGCGTCATTGTCGCGGCTGTAGGTGGAGCCCACCGCCGACAGAGTTCCGTCGGTTTCGGCGGCCTCCAAGCCGAAGCGTACCTCGCGCAAATCCGCCATCGGATCCTCGTGCCGCAGATGATTCAATTCCAGGGCCCAGAATTCCGCCTGCGAGTTCGCCAGAATATCTTTCACCGCCGAAAACTGAATCAGGTTCTGCGGATACCGCGGACAAAACGACAGGCACTTCCCTCCTTCCACCACCGCCCGCCCCATCCCCAGGGCGACGGCCGCAATCCCGTCCTCCGACGCCATCGGCGGCACCGGATAAAAGTTCCGCGACCGCACCACCCCAGCGAAATCCGGATAGAACCGCTCCCCATGAATCGTTCCAACCACCTGCTGTAGGATGACCGCCATCTTTTCTTCTTCCAGACGATACGGCGTGGCACGCACATATCCCTTGGCGTGCTGGCTGAATGTGGACGCGTAGATGCGCTTGATCGCCTCCGTCAGCCGCTCCAGCCGCACCTGCACATCATCTTGCTGATTGCCCAGCATGAAAGTTTCATACACGCCGGTGAACGGCTGGTAGTGCGAGTCCTCCAGCAGGCTTGACGATCGTGCCGCCAATGGATACTTCACCTCCAACAGGTACGCCAGCAGGTCTCCCCGCAAATGAGCCGGTAAAGGCGCACCCACAAACCGCCGCTGGATTTCCGCGTCGTCGTCACAATGGATGGCAAAATCAAGCAGGTTGTTCTCCCAGATGCTGCTTGTGCAGAATGTGCCGCACGAAAGCCAGGCCGCGCGCCTTGCCTCCCAGCGAGCCGGCGCCGATCCGGAGAAAGAACGCATCTCCCGACTTAAACGTCGCCGCGTCGAAGTCCCCGATCAGGTACTCGCTCTGCTCTCGTCGATGATCGTTAATGGATTCGATCAGATCGTGTCGGAGATGTTCCAGGCTGGCAAAGTCCGAAACCTTGCGCGGCCGCAGCTTCTGAGCCACCGCAAATTCGGTCCGCGCCGTCAGCCAGCGCGAAAAGTGGTTTCGCTGGCTGTGATAACCAATGCTCTCCGCCGGCACGGTATGTAACTGTGCTTCCAGCGCGTTCATATCGCTCGCTCGCGCCACCTCGGTGCCATCCGGCAGGCGAAACACGAAATCACCAAATGCGCATTGCTGGGTCAGCAGACGACGGAAGTCGCGCAGAAAAGTAGGGGAACGCTTTTGCAGGAACGAAAAACCTTCCGCATGCGCTCGCGACCGGAATTCCGTATGGCTGGAATGCAGAACGGTAGGAACATCGGGCAGCAGCTCCCGAATCAGATGCGCCAACTCGAAACCTGCCTCCGGAGCTGGCACTCCGCCCCGCGGAAACTGCACATCCGAAACCACCGCCAGCAGGTTGTCGCGATACTGCTTGATTTGCTCTTCCGCATCCTCATAGTCAGAGCACAGCAAAATCTTCGGACGCGCCCGCTGCCGCACCAGCTTGTGCGCCACGTTGATTCCTTCCCGGATCACCCGCCGCGACTGGCTGATCAACTCCGTGTACATCACCGGCAGAATCGAAGAGTAGTAACGAATGTTGTCTTCGACCACCAGCAACACCGGCACGCCCACTGCCCGCGTATCGTGAAAAGCGTTCCGCTTGTCCTCGATGTACTTCACAATCGCAATCAGAATGCGGGCATTGCCCTGCCACAGAAATATGCGGTCAATCTCCGTGACCGGATTTCGCGCCACGAAATTCTTCACTTCCCGGTAGTCGTACGCCAGCACCACCACCGGAACATCCAGCCCCGATTTTCGGATCTCGCGCGCCAGTTGCGCCGCATTCATCTCTCCTACCGCCAGGTTCGTCACGATCAGGTTGAAGCGCGGCTGCGAGCGAGCCAGATCAAGCGCTTGCGCGCAGTTGGAAACATGTGTAATGCCCGGAATCTGTTGCAGGTTGAGTTCGCGCGACTCGCCAATCAGCAACTCATTCAGCCGCCCGTCCTCGCGTAGAATGAAAGAATCGTAGAGATTGGAAACCAGCAGGATATCCTGCACCCGGAACGGCATCAGCCGGTCGAATCCCT
>WNFA01004510.1_pt1 | contig 11623 bp, 5 predicted proteins | sample 5400481 | NCBI WGS metagenome assembly WNFA01 (sample SAMN13153340, study PRJNA577476) | soil metagenome | isolation source: 120 cm saprolite under Douglas fir tree site 2 hole 1 replicate 2 | place: USA:California | collected 2015-04-18
GCGGCAAAAAAGGAATAAAGACCGCAAAGAGAAGGTAAAGTCTGACTACGCCCATTTAGCTAGAACTTGCTGATTCCCATCGATTTGTCTCGGCTCCGGCACAATTGTGATTAAATCAGGCAGAAGGCTGTTAACCGAAGGGTTGCTAGTTCGAATCTAGCCCGGGGAGCCAAATCTTCCTTCTTCAGTCCTTACAGGCACCGCTCTTCTCCTCTTGTCGGCTGTCATATAAATACTAATGGTGGTGAATGGCGGCTAAATGCGAACGAAAGGTGAATAAAGAAGGAGAAAGCGATTCGGTCAGATCGGCGTTTGCCCAAGCCCGGCGACTAAATACGTTCGAGGTGCTACTGCCCGGTCCCCGAAAGGGTCACCCCCTGCGGGCTGGTCACCGCTGAGTCGGTAAACGTCAGCGTTCCGTTTACGGTTCCCGTTGCCGTCGGCGAGAAGGTCACGCCGATTGTGCAACTCGCTCCCACGGCGATGCTCGTGCCGCAGGTGTTGCTCGCCACGTTGAATCCCGTGCTCGCGTTGACGGTTGTAATCGTAAGAGCGCCGCTCAGGTGATTCGTCATTGTTACGGTTCGAGCAGGGCTCGTGGTCCCCACCGTCACGGTAGAGAAATTGATGGAGCTGGCGGAAAAGGTCACCGGGGCGCTGCCGGCTCCCGACAGACTCACGGTTTGAGGACTGGTAACGGCGCTATCGGTGAACGTCAACGTTCCAGAAGCCGAGCCTACGGCCGTCGGCGAGAAGGTAACGCCCACCGTGCATCTCGCTCCTGCCGCGACGCTCGTGCCGCAAGTGTTGCTGGCCACGGCGAACGGGGCGCTCGCCGCGATGCCGATGTTGCTTAGCGTCATTGCCTGATTATTGGTCAATGTCACCGTTTTGGCAGCGCTGGTATTCCCCGCGACTGTGGTGCTGAAGCTCAGATTTGTCACCGAAAGAGTCACCGGGGCGATGCCGGTTCCCGACAGACTCACCGTTTGAGGACTGGTAATGGCGCTATCGTTGAACGTCAACGTTCCCGTAGCTGAGCCAACGGCCGTCGGCGAGAAGGTAACGCCCACGGTGCAACTCGCGCCTGCCGCGACGCCCGCGCCGCAAGTGTTGCTGGCCACGGCGAACGGTCCGCTCACCCCGCTCACCGCGACACTACTCACGGTCAGCGCCGTGTTCAGGCGATTCGTTAGCGTAATCATGCGTGTGGAGTTCGTCGCCTCGACAACATTGCCGAAGCTCAAGCTGGTCGGCGAAAACGTGACCGGCGCACTGCCGCTCCCGGAAAGCGTGACCGTCTGCGTTCCAGCATTGTCCGTAATCGTGACGCTGCCGGAAGCGGCTCCAACCACGGTGGGCGCGAACGATACCTGGATGGTGCATGACGCGGCGGGTGCCATCGGACCGCTGCAATTGTTGGTCTGGCTAAATGGCGCCGTGGCGACTACGTTCGAAACCTGCAGCGGTCCCGTTCCGTTACTGAGCACTGTGATGGTTCGCGCGCTGCTGGTTGTCCCCGCGACTTGCATCGAAAAGGAAAGCGACGTCGGCGTAATCGAAGCGCCCGGCGTAGTGCCGGTGCCGTTGAGGGTTACTACTTGCGAAGAACCTAAGTTATAGGAATCGTCGAATACGTTCAGCAATCCGGTCACCGAACCGGCGGCAGATGGCGCAAACCAAACAGTAACGGTGCAACTGGTCGCGGCGACAAGGACCGAAGGGCAATTATTGGTTTGAGAGAATACTCCGGATGTGGCGATACTCAAGCCGTTGATCGGGCTACCGCCGAAGTTCGTGACGGTGATCGTTTGGGGCGGGCTGGTAGTGTTGACATTCTGCGAAAAAGTGAGCGCCGGCGGGCTGAAACTGATCGCCGAAGGACGCGGCGCCGGCAGGGGAGCGAGCGTCGCGCCAAAGACGTAATAGGGGCCGTAACCGCCAGTGTAGTCCGTCAGCTGACTTCCCGAAGTTAAAGCCTGCATCATGTTGTCGACGATTTGCGCGCCTCCGCCTCCGACTAGCACCATGCCTCCCGAATCGAGCGCGATGCCATGAGGAGTTGCGCCAGCGCCCAAAGAAACCGAGGTCCAGTTGGCGCCGGTCATGTCGTCGACGCGAATGACGGAGGCCTTAGGACTGCTGGCGTCGGCAACATAAATCCGGTGGGCCGGATCCACGGCAACGCCGACGGGACTCCTGAACGAATAGGTGTAACCGCCGATGACGGGCGACTGCGTCAACGTTGTCCAACCCGCGCCGGTCAGATCGTTCATGCGAACGATGCGGCTGTTCCCGCTATCGGCGACGTAAATCAGGCCGTCGGCGTCGAACGCCACGGCTGTCGAATATTGCGCGAACTGACCGACACCGGACCCGACGCCGGTCGTGGCCACCGTCCAGTTGGCGCCGTTCATATCGTCCATGCGGACCAGGCGTGAGTTGCCGGTATCCATCACGTAGATCCTGCCCGAGGCATCGACACTGATGGCGTAAGGATTTATGAATTGCCCCATGCCGCTTCCGTAGGTGCCGAACGTGGTCCAGTTCGTACCCTTGAAATCGTCGATGCGAACGACGCGGGCGTTGTAGGTATCAGCGACATAAATACGGCCGGAGGAATCTACCGCCATGCCATAAGCACCGTAAAACTGCCCCACGCCGCTGCCTTGCGTGCCGTACGTCGTCAGGTTCGTGCCGTTCAAATCGTCGGAGCGTACCAGTTGGCCGGTATTCGAAAAATACAGCGGCGTGTACGCCGAGTTAAATGCGGTGGACCCGTTGCCCATCTGGGTGGGTGTTGGAGAAACCTGGTAGGTTTTGCCATTAATGGCTTGCGGGACGCCATTCAGAGTCAGAGTGCCGCGAAACGAGCCCTGGAATGTGTACACACAGGTCACGTTGGTGCCGCTACCGGCGCAACTTTCCACCAGGGAACTGCTCGCGAAGGTGGCGTTGATTGACATAGTACCGTCTGTCGACTGAAAGGTGAGAGTGGAACCGTTAATGTTCAGGGTGCCCGCGGGATTGGTCACCGAACCCCCTGCGTTAGTAAATCCACCCTGATCCAAGTTCGGCGGGTATACAACCGGAGCGTAGACTACCAGGGTGGCGGCCACCGTGTGTGTGAACGCCCCACTAGTCCCGGTGATGGTCAGCGGATAGGCTCCCGTGGGCGTACTGGAGCTAACGGAAACGTTCACCGTACTACTGCCCGAAGCACCGGTAATCGGATTCGTGCCGAACGTGGCGTCGACGCCTCCGGGCAAGCCGCTCACGCTCAAAGTGACACTGTCGCTGAAACCCGCCGACGGGGTCGACGTCACGGTGTAGCTCGTGGAATTGCCCTGCGTGACATTCTGTGAACTGGGTGTTACCGAGAGCGAGAAACCCGCCGGGCTCACCACCAGGGTTACCGTCGCGGAGTAGGTAAGGTTCGGGCTGGTGCTGGTTGCGGTGATCGTGATCGGATAATTGCCGACCGGCGAGTTCGAGCTCGTCGTGATGCTCAGCGTGCTACTCCCGGATCCGCTCGAAATCGAGGCCGGACTGAGCGTGGCGCTCGCCCCCGGGGGAAGTCCGCTGGCGCTCAAACTGACAGTAGCGGAAAAGCCTCCGGACGGGGTCACTGTCACGCTGTAATTGGCCCCGCTGCCCTGAACCACGCTTTGCGAAGACGGCGATGCCGACAGCAAGAAGTCCCCGGAAGGGTTGACATAAGAGAGTGTGCACAAGCCGCCTTGCGCATTCAGCCAATTCTGCTGAATCAGATAATCTCGCGCACCGAGTTTTATGTTCGCCGAAGAGCCGTTGCTTGCGTTATACGTGGCCCCGAACGTCCAGGCGCACTTGTCGGCGTTTTCCATGCCGCTGGTGTCGTACCACGCGTTTAGATCTGGATCCGTGGCTGTCTCTTCCAACTCGTGCGCGATGACCGAAACCATGGCGTCTGCGCCCGGATCCCCGTTCGGGCTGCTGCCGGTCTGCTCGGCGCAATTTCCGAGAGATGAGCCGGAAGCATTTCCTACAAACGCGTATTTGATGTCCCAGTTTGTGGCTCCGTTGGTGAAGTTGCCGTTAGTATGCCATCCGCAATATCGGGTCAGAAATCCGGAAGTTTCGTTAATGCCCGGAGCGGTCAAGACAAAGTAGACACCATTGGTATCCGGGGTGCCGCCGAACTGGCCCACTGCAGTGGCTACGATATTGGAGACATCGTTGTCCGAAAGGGAAGTGCTGTTTCCGGCCACCGTGGTCTGTCCCGCAAACGTCACGGCGTTGGGAACACTGCCGGTCGTGTCGGCGTAGGTAGTGTTGATGTCAAAGTAGGGGGAACCGCCGTCGTTGCTGGCGAAGTCGGTTAAGATCGGAGGGCCAGTTGGGTCGAGCCCGTTCCAATTACCGTACCAGATGTAATAAACATTGATTGTGTGCAGCACCGGCCCGCCGTGATAATTGATGCCGTTGCCGGTGACCACGGCTCCCGTGGAGGCTTTCGGGGGAGTTCCCCGGATTCGATCGCCGCGGCCATCGGGCCGGACGTCCTGGCTCTGCCCGTAGGCCGTCGTGAACAAGACGCCACAAGCTAGTAGACCGGCGGCAAAAAGACAAAACCGATTGCGCATGAACACTCCCTTGACACATCACTGTCTCCGTTCAAGCTTCTGTCGCCCATCCAAAGGGGCCTAGAGTTCGCTCACCCCTCATCAGTCTCTCCCTGTGTTCCATGTAGACGCTTAAGCTCCGAGTTATAAATGCACCCTGATCCGCGTACGAAGGCGGAATCCAAGCGGCAAACAAGACGAGCCACAGGCGTAGCCCTGCTCTTCCCCGAATTGCCTATTCGGGGCTCGTCAAACGATTAGGTTGTCGTGGTTTCAAAAAAGCGCCACTAACTCAGGAGCCTACCCACTTGCTTTTCACCCCAATTGCCATAAGCGACCCCGATCGGCCAGCCTCTCGCACTCTCTGCTTGAGCCATTTGACACATCACTGAGGTTGGCTACGTACGATTCGTCTCTGTTCAAAACTTCCGGCGGGGGCCCAACCAACTCCAGGTGGATTCCCTTTATAATCCAAAAGTCTTTGACGAATGTCAAGTAGCGCACAAATTTTTCTGATTAATTGTGAACTTAACTGTGGAAAATATGTGGAAAAACAGTCGCAGGCGGGGTTCGCTACTTCTGGCTCGCAATCGAATGCTCGTACATGGGAACGAAGTGGCGCACACGAGTTGTTAAACCACAAGCATTCTTGGCGACCTGTCCAAAACCAACAAGAGCTGCTAGAAAAACGTAATAATCCTTTCGGATTCTGGGGCGGAACCGTTGCCGGCGGCCTCTGCCGTGACGACGTATACGCCGCCCAATAGAAGCGCAAATTCCAAGTTCGCTCAATCGTTACAGTCAGGGGTATTATCGGGCAGGAGTGTGACATGCGATCTTTCCCGGCAGCCAGTCTGATGCGTTCCCTCTGCGCGGCTGCGCGCTGGGTCCTTCTTGCGCTCCAGTCCGAGGCATCAGATCCTAACAAGCCTCTTACCGAATACACGCATACGGTCTGGACCCACAAGGACGGCATCCCGTCCGCGTTCATCTACTCGATCGCACAGACTCAGGACGGCTATCTTTGGCTGGCCACGACGGACGGACTTGTCCGCTTTGACGGCGTCCGGTTTGTCCACTGGCGTCCCAAGACCGGCCATACGGCACTTTTGGGTGTGGTGCGGAGTTTGTGCGCGGCGCGGGATGGGAGTCTCTGGATCGGGACTGCGACTGGTCTGGTCGGCCACATTCGCGGGGAAGACCTAACAACCTTTTCCGTTGGGGCGCAGGCAGAAGCAATGCTGGAGGACCGCGATGGTACGCTTTGGGTAACGACGCAGGATCGCGTTCTACGATTCCGCGCAGGAACGCAAGAACAGATTGGCGCTGCAATCACGCTACCTGGGAATTTTTTGTCCGGACCGATGCAGGATAGAAATGGCTCCATCTGGTTCACCACAGGCGGCGGTGTTCTGCGTCTTGACTCCGGCAAGCCGCAGGGTGCGGCCTTGGAAATAGCGAAAGGCAAGTTTTGGTTAAGTGAAGACTCGCACCGGGACGTTTGGCTTACACGCGCTGACGGATTTACGCGGCCCATAAATGAAGGCCAGAACGTCAGCCGCGAGACAAAGACTGTCAACATCCAGACGGTGCTGCGCGACAGCAATGGAAACACATGGATCGGAACTCTCGGACAGGGACTGGCCCGGCTACCTGCGGATTCGAATGATGTGCGGAAGAAGGAGAGATTTTCGCAACTCGACGGACTATCGGGAGATTTTGTCTGGTGTTTACTGGAGGACCGGGAACACAACATCTGGGTTGGAACGCAAAACGGCCTGAACCGTTTTCGCGACGAAAAGATCACCACATTGACAGGGCGCGAGGGATTGGCGAGCGACAGTGTCGGTGCACTCGCTGCTGGGCCGGATGGAGCTATCTGGGCTTCGGCATCGGTCGGGATCAATCGCATTGATGGCCAGAATCGCGACCTTTACCTTAATGGCATCTCCGCAATGGGATTGTCTGTCGACTCAAAAAATACGCTGTGGGCCGGAACAAATCGTGGAGTGGTGCGCTTGGAAAATGGGAAGTGGTGGAACCTTCCAATGCCTGCAGGGATTCACCTGCAAGACGTCACAGTAATTACGGAGGACCAAGAAAAGAGTGTCTGGCTAATTGATGCTCGCAAAGGGCTCTACCGCTGGGCCAACGGCCGTATCACCGATTTTTCGAACGAGCCCTTATTGAAGGGGAAATCAATTCTCGCGGCACGTGGAGACGGCGGAGGGAAAGTGTGGTTTGGACTCTATGAAGGAGGCGTCGTTGTCTTCGACGGCAACCGATTTCACGCTTACTCGGAAACCGATGGCTTGGCTGGCGGATCGGTAAACGCGGTGCACATCGACGACAAAGCCGCTGTCTGGATAGGAACGGAGCGCGGGCTGAGCCTGCTAGAAGGCCAGAGATTTGTTACCTGGAACATGTCAAACGGCCTTCCAGGAGAACGCGTGCTGTGGATTGTTTCGGACAGCGGAGGGCGAATCTGGCTAGGTTACAGCACCGGAGTCGCGAGCGTCAGCCGCTCCGAACTCGATAGTGCGCCGCGAGAACCGTCGCACCGCGTGGTTTACAGCTTTCTCGACGATGGTGACGGCCTGAAGGGCAACCCTGAACGAGGCTGGCAATCGCCAGCCGTTCGAGCAAGTGATGGCAAGCTTTGGTTTAGGACTTCAGAAGGAGTGGCGATCATTGATCCGCAAGACCTGACGAGAAATCTGGTTGTCCCACCGGTTCACATCGAGCGTTTGGTGGCTGACGGCGCGGCGGTTGAAGCGACGCAGCCGGTCCGATTGCAGCCCCTTACCAGGGACATCGAGGTAGATTACACGGCTCTCAGCCTCGCCGAGCCACGCAACGTTCGTTTTCGTTACAAGCTCGAAGGATTTGATTCAGACTGGCGGGACGCCGGTACGCGACGCCAGGCGTTTTATACGAATCTGCGTCCGCGGGCCTATCGTTTCCGGGTGCTGGCTTGTAACAACGATGGCGTTTGGAATGAGTCTGGCGCCACGCTGGATTTCGATGTTCTTCCAGCGTTTTACCAAACGCAGTGGTTCCGTCTATTTTGCGCATTGGTTCTGATCATTCTCGCCTGGGGCGCCTATCGCCTGCGAGTGTGGCAAGTGACGACACACGCGCAAGAGATCTTTGAAGAGCACCTAAAGGAACGAACCCGGATCGCCCAGGAGCTGCACGATAGCTTGATTCAAGATGTTATGGGCATCAGTTTGCAAATCGAAGTTACCGATGAGTTGTTGCCAGCCGATTTGCCGGCTAAGCAATCGATGGCACGCGCGCTGCGTCTGTGCAAATCGGCATTGGATGCCGGACGCCGCGCGCTAAGTGACCTCCGCAGCGCCCCATTAAGCGCAGCCGATCTCGTCAAATCGTTCTCGCAATCGACAGGCGAATTGGCAAGAGACACCGGGACCGTGGTGGATGTCACCGTCGAAGGCCGCGAGCGCCCGCTGAACGCGCTGGCCGGTAATGACGTGTTGCAAATTGGCCGCCAGGCCATCATAAACGCGCTTCAGCACGCCCATGCCAGGAAGATTCATGTGCTATTGAGCTACGGCGAGCGACTCTTGCAGATTCGGGTTCAGGATAATGGTTGCGGCATAAACGAGGAAACCCTAAATTTACGGCGTCCAGGTCACTACGGAATAGCAGGAATGAAAGAGCGAGCGGAGCGCCTAGGCGGCAGTATTTCCATCCGAAGCCGCGTGGGCGAAGGTACGGAAGTCAATTTGAGCGTTCCGGCGCATCTCCTGTACCAGGATGATGTGCGTCGATCCGGTTGGCGCCTGGAAGACAAGTGGCATTACCTAACTGGAAGGTCTGGGATTCGAAAGCCAAAGCAGGGTAAAGGGCTGCAGGGCACGCCCACGGAAAGCGGTTCCGAAACACGTGAACCGGATGAGACAAATTCATGAAGGACGCCGGAAAGATTCGCGTGCTTTGTGTGGACGACCATCCCGTCGTCCGCGACGGAATAGCAGCGATCATTAATCTGCAGCCGGACATGGTGTTAGCGGGCGCTGCTGCGACCGGCGGTGAAGCGCTGGAACGATTTTTCGAGTTACGACCAGACGTGGCTCTCGTGGATCTGCAGTTACCCGACATGAGCGGCTTCGACTTAATCAGAAAAATCAAAGACAAGTCTCCAAACGCACGCATCATTGTCCTAAGTTCCTACGAAGGCGACGTCGACATACAACGCGCGCTGGAAGCGGGAGCGCAAGGATATGTTGCGAAGGGAATCGTTCGCGGCGAACTACTGGAAACCATCCGCAGCGTTCACGCGGGGAAGCGGCGGCTTCCTGCCGCGGTAGCCCAAAAGCTGGCCGAGCACATGGCTGACGAGCCGATCAGCGCGCGCGAACTCGAAGTGTTGTCGCTCATAGCCGCCGGAAAGCGAAACAAAGAAATCGCCAGCGAGCTCTCGATCGCGGAAGACACCGTAAAGATGCACGTGCGAAACATTCTTTCCAAGCTTCAAGTCAACGACCGCACCGAGGCGGTCACGATCGCACTCCGCCGAGGCATCATCCACCTTTAACCTCCTTCCGAGTACCCATCCATACACCCGAAATGGCTATCGGCTAGACGCTCGCTTTGGCGTTTAAGCGCCGCGGCAAGACGGGTAGCTTTGCTTCAGACGCGAGTTCTTCAAGAGGGTTCGCGCCATAGGAGGCAGACGTGGACAGGCTGTACTCAAGATTTCCAGGTGGCAGCGTCGGACTGGCGCTGCTTGTCTTGAGGCTGGTCGACGGACTCGGGCTAGTTGCGGAAGGGATACACCTGTTTACCCACGCAGAAACCTCATTGGAACCCAAGAGTGTGCTGCTTCTTGGCCTTGTGCTCGTGGCCGGTGCGATCCTGTTGATCCTCGGTCTGCGAACATCCTTGGCAGGCAGCGCTGCCGCTATTTTCACCGCCGGAGCGGCCCTGTACGACAGCCATCACTTAAAACTGTTGGGGAGCGTGACGGATGCGTGGTTATTCCTATTCACTCTCGTGTTTTTCCTCTCGAGCTCGCTCGCATTGCTAGGCCCCGGCGGCTATTCGCTGGATGCGCGATTCTCCGGCTGGCGAGTGATCAAGCTGTCATCCGGACAATCGGCCTCAAAGGACACAGATTTGACATGAAGGCGTTTCAAGATGGCATCGCCGAAGTAATCGGACCAAGAGAAACTTAAGGGGAGGACCAAAATGGCTTCAGCTGCTTATGGTTATCAATATTCGTCACCCACAACGTGGCTCGGTGATTCGAAAGCCAAAGACGGTCCGCCGAGTAGGGTGGTTCGATCGGAGGAACTTACCACGGAGAGCGATGCTTCTTCGGCCGCGGAACAATCCATTCCCAGCGCATTCGACGGGATTATCGGCAAGAGTGAGGCGCTGCAGCGCGTGCTGGCTCATGTGAAGACGGTAGCCTCGACGGACTCGACGGTGCTGCTCGAGGGTGAAACCGGCACCGGCAAAGAGTTGATTTCGCAGGCCATCCACGCTCTTAGCCGCCGAAGGGCCCGGAACTTTGTCAAGCTCAACTGTGCGGCGATTCCGTCGGGGTTGCTGGAAAGCGAACTCTTCGGCCATGAACGGGGCGCGTTCACCGGAGCGATCACTCGTAAGATCGGCCGTTTCGAAGTGGCCGACAAGGGAACCCTTTTTCTCGACGAGGTCGGCGATATCCCTCTCGAGCTACAGGCAAAACTGTTGCGCGTTCTTCAGGAACAGGAGTTCGAAAGACTCGGCAGCACGCATACCCAGCAAGTCAGCGTGCGACTCGTCGCAGCGACCAATCGAAGTCTCGTACAAATGGTTTCCGACAAGGAGTTTCGCAGCGACCTTTATTTCCGCCTTAACGTCTTTCCCATCGTGATTCCTCCGCTTCGGGAACGCCGGGAGGACATTCCGTTGCTAGCGGAATTCTTCGTGCAGGAATACTCCCAGCGGATGAACAGGCAGATCGACACAATCTTGGCATCCACGATGGAGCAACTGATCGACTATCCCTGGCCCGGAAACATTCGCGAACTTCAAAACTTCATTGAACGGGCGGTGATCTTGACAACCGGATCGACGCTCCGCGCGCCGCTGGGGGACTTGAAATCTCCCCTCGAGACTGAGCTTGCCGGGACCACTCTGAAGCAGGTGGAGTCGGGTCACATTCTGAAAATTCTTCGCGAATCGCGCTGGGTGGTGGGAGGTCCGAGGGGCGCCGCTGCCCGTCTGGGCCTCAAGCGCACCACCCTGATGGGCAAGATGAAGAAATTGGGACTTTCACGCCCGGAGTTCGAAGTTGCGATCTAATGAGCCATCCTCGATTCACGTTCCTTTCCTCTCGCCTCGGGAGGCCGAGCCCGTCGTTCAACCCCGGGTAAACGGGCCCAGAAGCTGACGGCGGTGTCAGCATCGTGGCATCGAGAGCAAAAAGAAAACCGTTCAGACACTGAAAAGAAAGGATTTGGGAGCAGCGGCCGCTTGGCAAAGCAATTGCCCTAAGAAGTCACTAGCTTGGTAGGGACCAACGAATTCGGAGAAACAACAAAAATCAGAAAGGTGAAGGAGGAAATATGAAGCTTCAATCGAAAATCGCAACATCCGCGGGACTCATGCTGCTTCTAGCGTGCGTCTCGTTCGCTCAACACGTCAAGACCGACTACGACCACAATGCAAACTTTGGCCAATACAAGACGTACTCTTGGGAAAAGGTCCAGACGAAAGACCAGCTCATGGTCGACCGCATTAAGAGTGCTGTGAACAGCGCTTTGGCGGCAAAAGGCTGGACGGAAGTTCCCTCGGGAGGCGACGTTGAGGTCTTTGCCATTGAGACGACCCAGAATCAGCAAACCCTGGATACGTTTTATAACGGGTTCGGAGGCGGTCGCCGTTGGGGAGGATTCGGCGGGGGATTTGGCGACGCCACCACGACCCTCGAAAACTACAAAGTGGGAACCTTGGTGGTCGATCTCTTCGATGCAAAAACGGAGAAATTGATTTGGCGAAGCTCA
>WNFA01004512.1_pt1 | contig 11620 bp, 11 predicted proteins | sample 5400481 | NCBI WGS metagenome assembly WNFA01 (sample SAMN13153340, study PRJNA577476) | soil metagenome | isolation source: 120 cm saprolite under Douglas fir tree site 2 hole 1 replicate 2 | place: USA:California | collected 2015-04-18
GACGTTGGGTTGGATGTTGGACCTGTTGATGGTATGATTGGATTCAGATAAGCAGAACGGTTGTACATGAAGACACTGCTGCGATGTCCATCATACTGGCCAACATAGAGTTCCCAACCTGGCCCCCAACCTGGGAGCGTGATATGCTTCTGAATCTTAAGCTGTGGAGTCAGGCTAATCAACTGTATTTCGCCGGTCACACGATCATAGAGCAGGATCTCAGAGCGCCCGCTGCCAGTGAAATCTCCAATATGAACATCTAAAGACGAACCCCAACCATTGACCAGCGTGGTTGCATCACTCAAACTCATACGTTGCGGGAACTGAGGAAGATACACTGCCCGGTTTTGCCCAGCGTAATGCGCGAAATGCGGTAGGATCTGCTTCTGCTGGAACTTGTCAGAAAAAGTGATGATATCCAGGCGGCCTTGCTGGCGATTATAGAGTAACAGCTCGGTGAAACCCGTGCCTGTGAAGTCGGCGCTGAATTCCTGGTCAATTGACCCGGGGGGCAAGCCAAGCGCAATCTGGCTACTCGTCAATGTACTCGTACTGCTACTATTACTACTGCTATTCCCATTGCTAGTGCTACCAGTAGTATTCAACTGGTTATTTGCCAGGGCGACCTGTGAAACTCCATTGCCGTCAACTCCTGGAAGATGCGCAAAGAGAGCGGGATCAATGGGCTTTGGGAAATAGATGAAGCGCAACTGACCATTCTGGAACCGTGCTTCATTGATGGCGGAAACAGTATAGCCTGTGCCGGCGAACATGGGGGCAGGGTCACCATAGTTCTGATATGTTACATTGAACGTACTACTGTCAGGGCTGACCCAGGTAACAAAGGCCACGTGCCCAGCCGTGCCGAAAGCCCACACACCGTCCGCAACCGGAAAGACCGCTATCGAGCCAGGCCGTGGAGTTGTTCCCAGGGGTAGACCGTAACGTTCTGCGTCGACAATCCAATCAGCTGCATTTCCCCAGTTGAGCGGAAGATCATAGCCGAGCAGGTGCCACTGCTCCCATGCCCACCAGACACAGTTACCCCCTGTTGGGTAGGGGCCGGGACAGAGCGGGAAAGGGTTGCCATCGGATGAGAAATGCGCCTGATGACAGTTGCTGTCAACGGTAGCCTTTGTATGGTCAAACGAAGTGCTGGCATGCGCCATGCCGACTTCAATCCAAATAATTGAGATGAGGAAAATAAGTGCGAAAATATGTAGGATGTACCGGCGGACATGCGGTGGTTTTATTTTACGCACAGCAGGCCATACAGCACGCATAAAAACGCTCCTTCGTAATTTGCTCGCCAGATATCACTTCTTCCAAGTAAACATACGATTGTCGTTACATGCTGGTTCACTCCTCGGCCGCAGTTTGTGAGAGCCCCCAGCTAAGTGCATTGAGTTGAGCGGAAACGTGTTCTGTTGTGTGCAATAGACGCTGATCTATATCATACTGTTATCTCAGGTAAAGTATAACATCGACTTCAGAAGCAGCGGAAGGTACAAGGGGGGTAATTTCTGGTGATTTTCTGGTTTTGACGCGCAACGCATAAAGTATTTTGTGCAAAAATTCTTGACAAGCAGCGCGGCCAATGCTATGATTACCGGTGTTCAAGGGCGATTAGCTCAGTTGGTTAGAGCGCCACGTTGACATCGTGGAGGTCACAGATTCGAGTTCTGTATCGCCCACTTAAAAAAGCGACTTCTTGCGAAGTCGCTTTTTTCCATTACGTTATCCTCTACATCCCAATCGATTGTATTTTACGATTTCAACACCGACAGCCCGATACCCTCGTCCCGGGTGCGGTGGACACCGGCGGTTTCCTTGATACCGCCTTCTGGATAGACCAGCTTCGCTTCGCGCTCGGGCAGCAGGCTCGCTACTTCTTTGAGCACCGCGTCGAGGAATTGATCTTCGGGTACGGTTTTGACCACTTCACCTTTGCGGAAGATTACGCCACGGCCCTTGCCGCCGGCAAGTCCCACGTCGGCGTCGCGTGATTCCCCAGGACCGTTGACGACACAGCCCATGACAGCAACATGAATGGGAGTCTGCACTTTGGCAAGCCGCTTCTCAACTTCGTTTGCCACACTGATCACGTCAATCTCGACGCGCCCGCAGGAGGGACAGGAGACGAAGGTGACGCCCCGGTTGCGCAGATCGAGCGAGCGCAGTATTTCATAGGCGACGGGAATCTCTTCTTCAGGCTCAGCGCTCAGGCTTACACGCATGGTATCACCGATACCATCGGCCAGCAGCAAGCCCAAACCTACCGAGGATTTGACCGCGCCCGTCACAAGGGTTCCCGCCTCGGTAATACCAAGGTGGAGAGGATAGTCCGAGCGCTGCGAAAAGCGGCGGTAGGCTTCAACGGCGGTCAGAGGCGTGGAAGATTTCAACGAGACTTTGATCTCATGGAAGTCCAATTCTTCACACCAGCCGATGTACTCCAGCGCCTTGGCGACCATACGCTCGGCCAGTTGCTCACGCTCCTTGCGGCGTGCCTCAGCCGGGTCGCTGCGCTCTAAGACACCATCGTCACGCAGCCTGACCTGGATACGCTGCATCTGCCCACGCTGGTCGAGCGCGTCGATTGAGCCGGAGTTGACGCCAATCCGCATGGCAATGCCACGCTCTTTACAGGCTGCCACAATCTGTTCAAGCGATTTGCGGCCATTGATGAGGTTACCAGGGTTGATACGTACGCAATCGACGCCCTGGCGGATCGCTTCAAGCGCCAGGGAATGTTTATAATGGATATCAGCGACCAGCGGTATATGGATACGCTTTTTGATCTCGCCGATAGCGAGGGCATCCTCTTCTTCAGGTACGGCTACGCGCACTATTTCACACCCGACTTCTTCCAAACGGTAAATTTGTGCGACCGTACTATCTACGTCGCGGGTGTACGTGGTAGTCATTGACTGTACCACAATGGGCGCGTCACCACCAATTGCCAGGCTGCCAACATGAATCTGCCGGGTTTTATGTCGCATAATTTCGATTACTCCATCATGATTAGCTACCCCAGTGTAAAACATCATTTACAGTGATGATTACTATCAGGGTAAGCAGTGCCGTCATACCGATAAAATTGATAATCGCTTCCCGTTCGGGTTTCAGGCGTTTGCCACCTCGTAGAATTTCTACCAGTATCAAGAGGACGCGCCCTCCGTCCAGAGCAGGGATGGGCAAAATGTTTATAATGGCCAGATTTAAGCTCAGAATCGCCGTCAGGCTCAAGATGGGCCACCAACCAAGATCAGGCACACTGGCAGCAACCTGGCCCGTAATCTTGACGATGCCAACCGGCCCGGCCAGCTGCGGCTTGATCGCGCCTGCAATCATCTGCGATATCTGGTTAATAAAATCGCCAGTCACACTAAAGGTATGCTGGATACCCTTGAATGGAGCCTGCCAGACAGGCGAACTGACAAAGATGATCTTCTCCTCAATGCCCATCGCCCCCTGGCCATCGGGGGGATGCTTACGCGCGTTGACGACTGTTGCGGTGGGAGACTTTTCGCCAACGTGTCGAATTTCCAGGGATATCGGCACAGTGGGGTGCTGGCTGGTATCAGCGGCAATGGCCTTGACAACAATATCCTGCACATCCGAGAACAGTTGAACAGGGCGATCGTTTACTGAGACGAAGGTGTCACCAGGGCGCAGGCCAGCCACAGCAGCCGGGGAGCCAGGAACAACTTTGCCAATCACAGCAGGAAAGGTCGGCTCACCGAGACTATAGGCAATGGTAAAAAGTACCATCGCCAGGATGACATTCATGGTAACGCCCGCGACCAGGACAATGATGCGTTTGCCTGCCGATTTGGCGGCAAAGCTTTGGGGATCGTAATTGCCGTCAGCACCGGTGGTATCCCCGGTTTCTCCTGGCATGCGCACGAAGCCGCCGATAGGCAGTAAATTGATCGAATAAATGGTGTGATGCTTGGCCAGTGAACCCGGCATAGCAGTACTTACCCCGCCGCTGGTGCCGCTGAAAGGCGACTGCGTGTGATCACTATACGTGTCTTCTGCATTGCGCCTGCCGCCAAACCAGATGACTTCCCATCCTCCTGTATCGCGCTTACGAAAGCCTACCAGGCGAGGCGGGAAGCCAAGCCCAAATTCCTCTACACGAATGCCCGCCCATTTTGCAGTGATAAAGTGACCAAATTCATGCACAAGCACGCATATCCCAAAGACCGGGATAGCTGCCAGCAAGAACCAGTTATTCATGAGATCTTCCTTTGATACGTCGCTTCATAGAATTCTTGCGCTGTCCTGCGCGCCCAGGTACACGCCTCCAGAATCGCAGGCACATCCGGCTGGGCAACCGGGTGATGACGCTCAAGCACCGCCTCGATCAGTTTTGCGATTTCCAGGAATCCAATCTTTCCCGCGAGGAAGAGGGCGACCGCCTCTTCATCTGCTCCCGCAAGCACACAAGGATAGGTGCCTCCGCGCTTTGCAGCTTCGAAGGCCAGTCGAAAGCAGGGGAAGCGTGTTATATCCAGCGTTTCAAAATTGAGTCGCGCTACCTCCGCCCAATCCAGCTTGGACACAAGTCCGGTACCGTTGGTGTTCAAGCGCACGGGATAGCTCAACGCATCCTGTATGGGCAAATGCATGCTTGGAAGGCTGGCCTGCATTTTCAACGAACCATCAACAAACTCGACCATCGAGTGGATGATACTTTCCGGGTGGACGACGACGTTGATGCGGTCATATGGAATACCAAAAAGCCAGTGGGCTTCGAGCACCTCCAGGCCTTTATTCATCAGCGTCGCAGAGTCTACGGTAATTTTCGGCCCCATGCGCCAGGTAGGATGATCTAACGCCTGTTCAACCGTCACCGCGCGCAGTTGATCGAGTGTAGCAAGACGGAATGGCCCGCCTGATGCTGTCAGTATGAGACGATTGATTTCAGCCGTATTTTCACCGCGCAGGCATTGCCAGATAGCGCTGTGCTCGCTGTCCACTGGCAGGATCGATACACCCTCGCTTTGCGCTGCCGCCATTACCAGGTGGCCGGCCATTACCAGCGTTTCTTTATTTGCCAGCGCGATAGTTTTCCCAGCTTTGATGGCTGCTAATGTTGGGGTGAGGCCCATCAAACCTGAAGTGGCAGCTACGACAATATCTACATCCGGATAGGTGGCTACCGCGAGTAGCCCCTCCTCGCCAAGCACGACTCCGGGTATGGCTTGTTTGGCTTCCTGCTCTATCTCGGGCGTCCCGGCGAAACATGCCGTCAGCATTGGCGCAAATTCCTGCACCTGTTGCGCCAGGAGTGAGACATTGCTGCGCGCAGCTAAGGCCACTACACGAAAATGTTCTGGGAAACACCGCACCACGTCGAGTGTCTGTCGTCCTATCGAACCGGTACTGCCGAGTAGGGCAATACGCCTTGGAAAGTCAGTCATATATCTTTATCCATCACGGGTGAAACCTGGTTTCACCCCCATAATTTATGGGCGAACACGCAGCTCATCCTTGCTTGTTCGCCCTCATTGGCTTGTTATTACTGTCTATCACTAGTTTTACTATCAATAGTATTTTACCACGCGATGAGATAAAAAAGAAACACCCGGAACCTTGTTAGCAGTACTTCGGGTATCTTCCGCAACCTCGCTGACTCTAAGGCGGTATAAAAAAGTAGCTAATTCCCTTGTAGTGATACTTGTGTACTACAAGAGGCGACTTGTGTGGTACTTCCACGAACATAGTTCAGCACAATCCCAAAGGTACCAGGCTTCGTAGCCTTGAGATGGCCATCAACAAATTCACTCGCGGGAAACTGCTTCGCAAGGGATGCACTGAAATAGACCATTTCCACTCCACTTGCTCCAGTCAGTGTCAAGCTATACTGGTAGTAGGCATCGGGCGGAGAGAGTGCAACGCACGCATTTGTCGCATCATTGATGCTCAATGAACGGCCGTTTGGAGAATTGTAGACAATTGCCAGTGCACGTGTTGCATACGGTGGAGGGTCGTTTCCAGCCATCACCTCTATCCCACCGGTTTTAAACGTGTAATACCCCCCCTGTACTTGAATAACCTGTCCATATTTGGCAATGAACGTGGAGAGATCGGCTCCGAGAATAGCCGGAGTAATACTGGCACCAGGATGAGCTGGCGCAGAAGTCGGGTGTGCGGTAGGATGATCGACTGGCTGTGTCGGCTGGTTTGCCGGTTGTGTGACCTTTACCTGGGTTGTGGATGCTGGCGCGGTATTCTGATGTGCATGGAAGATGCCAGCAATTGCTGCAAAGAGCACAACGACAACGAGAGCAACCGCTATCCAAAGTTTGCGTAAATGGTGTTTTGGTTTGGGAGCTGGTGGCATCGGCTGTATGGGTAACTCTGGCGGATAGGGGTACGGCGGGATAGATTGTGGTTGTGTTGATTGTTGCCAAGATTGGTACTCAGTTCCTGAGCCTGATGGCGCTGGCATCTGAAACTGTTGCCGCTGAGGTGGTTGTATAGGTGGTTGTTGTGGAAACGGTGGAGGAAATTGTGACATGCTACCCCCTTCACTAACATGACATCATGCGAACATTTATTTTTGACTGGTACTCCATAATCAGTTCAACGAAAGCCGACGCGATTGATAACGGCTATAGGTAAATACTAGCCATCTTAGAGCTTCCCCACAAGCTGCGCGAAGACAAAGACCACAATTACAGCGAAGAGCAAGCTGTCAACGCGGTCGAGGATACCACCATGACCGGGCATAAACTGACCACTGTCTTTAACGTGTGTCTGGCGCTTGATAAGAGACTCCGCCAGGTCACCGAGCGTAGCCGCCACTGCAATCAAAACGCCCAATAGGATAGCCAGGTACCAGGGCACACCTAGAGGCCGAATGGTGATGAGCAGGGCAGCCGTGACAGAGAGTACCAGGCCACCAGCCACTCCCTCCCATGTCTTGCCGGGGCTGATGCGGGGAGCGAGTTTGTGGCGGCCAAAGAAGTGCCCGGCGAAGAATGCTCCCGTATCGAATCCCCAGACACCAAACAGCACCACCAGTGCCCACCAGAAGCCGTTACTGATACCCACCTGAAAGCCGCGCAATAGTGGAAAGAGGCTCATGGGCCAGCCCAGATAAATAGCGATTGCCAGCGTCAGCGACCAATCCACCATAGCCCCTTCGAGTTTCTTGCGGAAGAAGAGCAAGGGGAAGGTAATCAGCAGGGCTATGCTCAGGCCAGATTCAAGCAGCACAAGCCGCTCTTGAGGTATCATGGCGGCCACAACAAAGAGTAGACTGAGTACCAGGCTGACCACTATCAGCGGGTGATAGCCCTCGTGAAGCATCATCGTATGCAGTTCATAGGTGCCCAGGATCACCACGATTGCGGAAGCCGCAAACGCCCACCAGCCGCCAAACCATACGAAAGCCAGCACGACCGGTATGGCTATTATGGACGTGAGGGTACGTAAGCCAACAGAGCGATACCATTGACGCTCGGCCTTTGCGGATGCACTCGTTTCCTCTTTTTGCTCACTTAGGGGTTGCACACGGCTCCTTATAGCAGGCCTCACACCACGACGTAATAGCCGCTCATTTTTCTTGATGCGCGTGGGTGATAGTTGCCAAACATTTAGATAATTATAACATATCTAGCTGTTTGACCTTCACCTACGCCCGTTGACGATCCGCTACCGCGCATTTGTTAGGTAGGACCTGCCACTATCAGCAATAGTAAAAGGTTCAGGCTTTAGCCAGTTGACGGCGACTGGACGGGACCTCGAAGGTGTACGTATCACCATGGTAGAGATAATGGACGCGGTCCTGGAGACCCTTATCGACGACGGCGCATTGGAAATCTGCAAGAGGCGATTTGAAGGCCGTGTAGTCGTTGTAGTGGATGGGGATGGCCTTGCGTGGATTGATCAGTTTGATGATTTCCACTCCCTGACGGGCATCCATAGTGACCAGGAGTCCGAAGATTCTCGTTCCGCCCAGGTGTATCAAGGCAAGATCGATGTCATGGTAACGCCATGGGATATCTTTTAACTGATCATAGTAGAGAGTGTCTCCGCTGATGTAGAGCCGTATCAACACGTCTCCTGCGGCGTTCTTAAATTCGAGCATGCTGCCCATGACCTCTGGCAAGAGAGGCGCAAGGCGACCAGGTGCATGCCGACCCGGCATGGAGCTGACACTGAGTGTGCTATTTCCTCGCTCAAAGTTGAGCGTTTGCCATGTTTTGAGGGGATGGGTAACTTGAAAGCCCATTTTGCTCAGTCCCTCAGCAGCTTTGGGAGTAGTGACAATGGGAATAGTCTTCTGGAGATTGCGTGCTACCAGGCGGTCAAAGTGGTCCTCGTGCAGGTGTGAGAGGAGAATGAGGTCTGGAGGTGGTAGATTTTCAAGTTCTGCTGCAGGGTTGGTCAGGCGCCTGGCGCGCGCGCCGTAACCGAGATGCACACGATCGCCCTGGTGCAGGAAATTGGGGTCCGTCAAGATAGTGAAGCCCGCGTATTTGAGCAAGACCGTGGCTGTGCCAATGAAAAAGAGAGAACCGTGTTCTAACTCGATAGGCTCATTTTTCCTGGATAAGCTGATACTTTGAATGTCGTCCATAGCAATTCCTCGTTTTCCGACTCTTAGGGACCCAAGACGTTTCAAATTTGCACTCGGGCCATGCTCTTTTCGCCTTCTCTGATGCTAATATAATGAGGAAGCGTCATGAATGGGAAGTGCCTCCACACGAGGCCACATCGCTGCTACCGGAAGCTAGTTCGTGAGGGAATGCTTGTGTTTGCCATTGTGCTGGCTGGTTGCTCGACAAGAGGGAACCGCAGTTGGTGTCTCATCACAACGAAGCCACAGATCGGAGAAAAGAGATATGACTGATATTTATATAGAACTGGGTGGAAAGAAGGCCATTGCCTGGTCGCTGGAGTGGCCCGGTTGGTGCCGGATTCGCACGAGCGAGGAGACGGCTTTGCAGGCGTTGATCGATGCGGCAGCGCGCTACCGGCTGATCGCGCAGCGGGCAGAGCTGGATTTTGCACCTGGCGATCTCGTGGTTGTTGAACGTCTCCCAGGCGATGCCAACACTGCCTGGGGAGTACCTTCGGTTCTGGCTTCTGCCGAAACCAGACCAATCGATGCTCTGGCCGCGCAGCGCAACGTGGCACTCCTGCGCGCGTCGTGGGACACGCTAGAAGAGGTCGTCGCGGCCTCGCCAGCGGAACTGCGCAAAGGTCCGCGTGGTGGAGGTCGCAACCGAGACGAGATCCGGTGCCACGTCATCGAAGCCGAACGGGCTTATGCGCGCAAGATCGGGGTGCGACACAAACCGTTCGAGGTGAACGATCTCAGTGCCCTCAAAGCCATGCGGGAAGAGATCGCTGCCGTGCTGAGCAAGCACTCCACCAGCGAGCCCCTGGTTTCTGGGGGATGGAACGCCAGCTACGCGGTCCGGCGTATGGCGTGGCATGTGGTCGATCACATCTGGGAGATAGAAGATCGTCGAAGCTGATCGCGTGGGCGCGCAAGGGGGCACCGGCCCTTGCCCGCTACACGTTACGGGGTGACAAGGCAAGCGTCTTGGCACCCGATTTTTGGCAGGACCACAGAGCGACCGAATGTACAAATCTCAGTGGAAGGAGACTAGATTTGGCGCGGGATGTGCGAGGCAGCTTCACGATGATTCCCATCAAAAGGCTGAGGAGGTGAGAGCGTGCAAATGCTAGGCTACTTCTATACAATTTACACGATTATGTGAATAAAAAGGTTACTGAGCACCCCTCATCCCCTGCTAGCTTTTAGTAAAATCATAGGCAACAATACCCCGCCCAGATCCCGCCTTTCCTGAACCTGGAAACCTGCATCAACTACTGTGTGTTCTGTATTGCGGTTCCAGTGACAGTTGCCAGCCAGTATCTTCGTCACCGGCGTAACCATATCCTGAACGCGCCCAGCAATAGCGCCGTGAGCACGTACATGCTCAATTAGCAGTAGGGTACCACCTGGCTTCAGCACCCGCCGAACTTCGCTTAGTCCAGCTAGAGGGTCTGTAACGGAACAGAAAACCAGCGTTGCCACTGCGCTGTCAAAGGTCTCGTCAGCAAAGGGTAAGGCCTCCACGGGTGCCTGCGTGAGCGTGATAGGCACTCGCGCCGTTTTCAAGCGTTCGCGTGCATAACGCAGCATGGCAGTATCAGGTTCGATAGCTTCTACTCGCTCGACCTGTCCAGGATCGTAAAGAGCGAAATTGAGTCCTGTGCCTGCTCCAACTTCGAGCACGATACCCCGAGCCTGTCCAATGATCTCCTTGCGAAGAGGTTCCATGAAACTAGATTCGGCACTGCCTCGGGAAAGCCGCTCGTACATCGCGGCAAATATGCGGTGGGAAGTTGTTTTTGGCTTACTGGTCCTGGTATCCCCAGGTGTGAACTTGCTCATGAGTCTCCTCATCTCGCATTCTCTAAATTGACAGGCCGTTATTACCCGTGCTAGTATCTAAATACAGATTGCAGGACAATAGCACAGGACATATTGAAGATACCCCCAACTAATCTTTCGTCAACAGCATCGGATATAACTCGATACAGCCAGGAACAAAAATAAGAGGAGCTTATTTAAGAGGAGACCCGCGTATGCCACGCATACCACCAGTTAATAACATACAGCTACCCGCCGGGGAGGCAACTTCTTTTGCCCATATGTCTACCCTCTTTCGCACCATGGCCCACCGGCCGGAACTTATGCAGCTTAGCATGCAGTTATTAGAGGCTGCTATGCGTACTGGAACCGTTGAGCCTGGTTTGAAGGAGCTGCTGGCAATACGTGTTTCCCAGGTAAACCATTGCTATTACTGAATGGAGGCTCATACTGCCTTGGCAAGGCAGCTAGGCGTTACTGAAGAGTTGCTGGACGCGCTCTACCATATTGACACGCATCGTCACCTCTTCACTGCTCGTGAGTTGGTGGCATTGCGTTTTGCCGAAATTATGACGACGAGCGCTCGCGATGTCGACGAAGAATTATGGGACGAGTTACAGGCACACTTTGACGATGGAGAGCTAGTTGAGCTGGCTACCGTGATTGGTCTGTTCAACTTCTTCAATCGTTACGCAGATGCATTACAGATTCTTCCATCGGAAGATGCAACCGAGGAATAAGTCTATGCCCACCAGCGAAGAAAAATTAACGGCACTGCTCCAGGATTTGCAGCAATTATCAACATATCTGCATGGACGTGGAGACAAAACGCTGGCTCTTTCCAAACAGTTTGAGGAAAACGCCAGGAGAGATCCATCTAACAAGGAGTTTGATCTGCGCCAGGCTACCATGCTGGATTACCAGCACCATATCTGGCACGAGATCGGTAATATGGTTGACAAGCTCGTAAAACACTACGACACAAAGTAATCCCCGAAGGGCGACCGCACGGGTAGGTATTGGGGAGGAACCCCATTGGGAGCGGCCTGGTTCGCGTAGGGGCGGGGGCGGTGTGGAGCGGGGTGGGGATGCTTGCATCGCCCAACCCCTCCCTCCCCGACACATTTGTAGAAAAGGGATGAAAAGAGAAAAAGAGATCGTTCCAGAGAGTAGAAATCAAAGTACTGCTCTCAAGGAGGACGATCTCAATGC
>WNFA01004513.1_pt1 | contig 11619 bp, 7 predicted proteins | sample 5400481 | NCBI WGS metagenome assembly WNFA01 (sample SAMN13153340, study PRJNA577476) | soil metagenome | isolation source: 120 cm saprolite under Douglas fir tree site 2 hole 1 replicate 2 | place: USA:California | collected 2015-04-18
GGCGGCCATGGGCTGGCCGATCATGAACAGCGGTGGGCGTCCGTCAGCGGTGGGCAGCGGGCCGTGGACGTCATAGACGATGTCGGCCTCCGTGGTTACAAGCGTGTGCGCCTTCATATGAGTATCGACTGCCCCCGGGTAGAAAACTCATCGGTTAGCCTGCCCAATTGGATGGACGTTAGTCGCTTCTGGACACCGATCGCTTGATCGGGCGGGAGCGGAGGGCCGTGTCGGTCGCCTTCCTCGCCTTCGGGATCGTGGGTGGCAGCGTCGTGCCGAGGCTTCCGGCGCTCAGAGACCACCTGCACCTGACGGACGCCCAGCTCGGGTATGCGCTCGTCTTCTTCGCAATCGGTGCGGTCGCCGGCGCGACGGTGGCGCGATTCGTCCTGGCTCGCGGCGCCAGGTCTTTCGTCCGCGCCGGCACGCCCGCCCTTTGCGTCGCCCTGGTCACGCCGGGCCTGGCCGGCAATCTGGCCGAGCTGATGGGCGGGTTCTTGCTGATCGGCGTCTTCTCGGGCCTCCTCGACGTGCTCGAGAACGCGCAGGGGGCGGAGCTCGAGCGCCTTGCTGCGAAGCCGTTGATCAACGGCTTCCACGGCTTCTGGAGCCTGGGCGCGATCATCGGCTCGGTCGTTGCAGGCCTGGCAGCGTACTTCGGCATCGCGCCCCTGGCGCAGTTCGCCGCGGCCGGGGTGATCGTGGCCGCAGCGACGGCGTGGTTCCTTCGCGAGTTGCCGGATACACGTTCGGGCGCCGCTGGTGCGCCGCCGGCAGGCGCGCGGCGGTTGTGGCTCCGCGGCGCCGTGGTCGCGGTCGCCGCCATGGCCTTCAGCGGATTCATTGTGGAGGGCGGCAGCGCCGACTGGAGCACGCTCTATCTGCGCGACCTGAGCCACGTCAACGCCGGGATCGCGGCTGCTGGATATGCAGCCTTCTCGCTCGCCGCGATGCTGACGCGGTTTCGCGCCGACCTCCTGACCGCACGGACGAGCCCGGTCGTGGTCGCGCGGTTGGGCGCCGTGGTCGCGGCATGCGGGCTGGCCCTCGCGATCGCCTACCCGGCGCTGGCCGGCGCCGCGACCGGGTTTGCCCTGGTCGGCATCGGGACGGCCGTCATCCTGCCGCTAGCGTTCGCCGCCGGTGCCAACCTCGGCGCCAGCGGTACGGCGCTGGCCGTGGTCATGACGTCCGGCTACGCGGGCTCTATCGTCGGCCCCGCGCTCATCGGCAACGCCGCCGACCGCTTCAGCCTGCGCGTCGCGATGCTGATCCCGTTGGCGGGCGCGATCGGGATCGCGATGCTCGCCGGCAGCTTACGGCCGGCGCCGGCCCGGACCGGATCCGAGGCAAGCCCGGTCCACAAGGACCAGGGTCGCGGTCGGAAGGGTTGGTAGCTCAGTCGAACGCAGGCCGCCGACTGATCTCGCTGCTTGACTTTCAGATCAAACCGTCCCCACATTATTCAGTCTCACGAATGGGGCGTGGGTAGAGGCGCGTGTTGCTGGGAGTGGTTAGGGATGGGCAAGACACGACTTCGTTTGCATTGGGCCGTAGCCCTCGGCGCTGGTTTCAGCCTGATCTCGACGTTCGGCGGTGTGGTCGCCGCCGGCGATGACGGTTCGGCAGCCGTGCCCAGGTTCGCCAAGATCGACCCGAGCGTTTTCGAGTCAACAGGGCAGCATACGGAGTTCGTGCCCGCGGCGCTGAGCACGCAGCTCGTGACCGTCGTGCTCGAGCTCTCCGGCTCGCCGGTCGCGGTGCAGGACGCGGACGCTCAGCGCCACGGCCGCAAGCTGAGCGACGGAGACAAGCAGGCGGTCCGGGAGCAGCTCGCTGCGCAGCAGGACCAGCTGCACGGACAGCTCGGAAGGGCGAATGCCCAGGTGGTCGGCCAGATGCAGGACGCCTACAACGGCATCCAGGTGACCGTTCCGGAGAGCAACGTCGTCGAGCTGGCGAGCCTCCCGGGCGTCATCGCGATCCACTCGGTGCAGACGTTCGAGCCCTCGAACGTGAACGGAGTTCCGTTCGTCGGCGCACCTCAGGCCTGGCAGAGCTTCGGCCTGACGGGCGCTGGAATCAAGGTCGGCATCATCGACACGGGCATCGACTACACGCACGCCGACTTTGGAGGTCCCGGCACGGTCGCCGCATGGAGCGCGGCGAAAGCCACGAGCACCGCTCCGGCCAACCCCGCCTTGTTCGGGCCGGCAGCCCCGAAGGTCAAAGGCGGGTTCGATTTCGCGGGTGACGCTTACAACGCGCAGAAACCCAGTTCTGTGCCGGTGCCCGATCCCAATCCTCTCGACTGCAACGGCCACGGCAGCCACACCGCGGGATCTCTGGCCGGCTTCGGCGTGCTGAGCAACGGGTCGACGTTCAGCGGTCTCTACAACGCTTCGACCATCGCGTCCCACTCCTGGAACGTCGGTCCCGGCGTGGCGCCGCAAGCCGACCTTTTCGCGTACAGGGTGTTCGGCTGCGCCGGCTCGAGCCAGGTCGTGGCGCTGGCGATCAACCGCGCTGTGAGCGACGGTGTCAACGTCATCAGCATGTCGCTGGGCTCAGACCTCGGCGGCACCACCGACCCGACCTCGGTCGCGGCGCAGAACGCGTTCGATGACGGCATCGCGGTCGTCGCCTCGGCAGGCAACGCGGGCCAGAACGCCTACGTCGTCGGCTCGCCGAGCGCGGCCAACGGGGTGCTTTCGGTGGCGGCGGTCGACGGCAGCACGCCCACTCTGCCCGGTGCGATTCTCAATCTGACCAGCTCCGGCGGTGTCGCACAGAGCCCGGTGCAGGCGATCGACGCCAACGGCGCACCCCTTCCGAGCGGCACGTTCAAGGTCAAGGTGCTGCGGAACGCTGATGGATCTGTGTCGCTCGGCTGCAGCAAGGCCGAATACGCGGGAACGGCCGGAATGGTAGTGGTCACGACGCGAGGTACGTGCGCGCGCGTGGCCCGAGCCGTCTTCGGCGACGAGGCAGGCGACGCAGCCGTCGTGATGATCAACAACTCCGCAGGCTTTCCGCCCTTCGAAGGGCCGATCACGCAAAACCCGGACACGGGTGAGCAGCACAACGTCACGATTCCGTTTCTCGGGGTGCGCAACCTCGCCGCCGACAAGGCAGCGCTGCTCGCCGCCGATGGCGGCACGGTGTCCCTCGCTTCCACCAGCGTGACCAACCCTGGCTACAAGCTCGCGGCGAGCTTCACGTCAGGTGGGCCGCGCAGCCCTGACTCCGCACCGAAGCCTGATGTCTCGGCTCCCGGTGTCAGCGTCGGATCGGCCGGCATGGGCACGGGCGACCGGGCCGCATTCATGTCTGGCACCTCTATGGCCTGCCCGATGACCGCGGGCATAGCCGCGCTCGTGAAGCAGGCGCACCCCACCTGGACGGGCGCTCAGATCAAGGCCGCGATCATGAACACGGCCGACCCCACGGCCGGCCACATCGCCGCGGGATACAACGCGCGCATCGAAGGCACGGGCGTAGTCCAGGCGCAGCGCGCGGTCAACTCGTCCGTGATCGCAACGACGAGTGACGCGCTCGATTCGATCGCCTTCGGCTACGTCCCCGGCTCCGGCGACCGCACGGCCCAGAAGACGTTCAGCCTCACCAACTACGGTACGACCACGGCGACCTACAACCTGTCGGTGGTCTCGAACGGTTCGCTTCGCGGCGCGGCCATCAGCGCCACGCCTGGCAGCGTCTCGATCGCCGCTGGAGCGAGCGCCGACGTCCAGGTATCGCTGACCATGTCCGCGGCCGCCTTTGCCGCCCTTCCCAGCGACGACACGTTCGCGGTCGGTCCCGGTGGGGTCGTCACCGTGCGCGGCACCATCGTCGCCACGCCTGCGGCCGGCGATCCCGCCGATCACCAGACGCTGCGGGTTCCCTTCATGCTCGTCCCGCGAGGGCTGTCCAACGTCATGGCCGGCGCGCCGGGCGAGTTCAGCAACGTCACCCCCGTCTCCTCAACCTTCACCGGCACACCGGGGAAGACGATCTCGGCGACCCTTCCGCTGACCAACACCGGGATCCACACAGGCACCGCCGACCTGTACACGTGGGGCATCTCCGAACCGATGGACAATGGACGGCCCAACGATGTGCGTGACGTCGGCGTGCAGGTCGTTCCCGGGAAAGCTCTGGGATCCACCGCGGCGGACCGTGGCCTCGTGTTCCTGATCAACACCTGGGGCCAGGCGGCCAATCAATCGGTCAACGAGTTCGACATTCCCATCGACACCAACGGCGACGGGGTGCCCGACTTCGTCATAGTCGGGGCGGACCTCGGCGCCGTCCTGACCGGCTCGATCAACGGCGTGTTTGCTTCCTTCACGATCAACGCCCGCACGCACGTGATCGTCGACGCTTTCTTCGCCGACGCGCCCATGAACGGCTCGACCATCGAGTTGCCGGCGCTGGCCAGTGACCTCGGCCTATCTCAGCGAGCGGAAGGCGTCGGCCCCGTGAAGAAGCAGGGCATCACATACCGCGTGGTCGCCCGATCGTTGAAGCCGGGTGGGTTCACCGACGTCACAGGCTCGGCTTCGATCAACCCCTTCAGCCCTTCGGTCTCGAGCGGCAATTTCGCCACCCTCGGACCGGGCGGCGCGACGAGCTTCACCCTGACTGTCGATACCGACCAGCAGAAGGCGCAACCCGCCCTTGGATGGCTCGTGGCCTCGATCGACGACGCCAATGGAGCTCCGCAGGCGGACGAGGTGGCGGCGCCAGGCTGATTCCCAACACCAGATGATTCGGGGCCGGCTCGTGCCGGCCCCGATCGACTCGGCGAGCTAACTGTCCTGCCTATGTTGGAATCGGGGCGCTCGACGCAAGAGCACGAAGATGGCTACCAGAAACAGGGACCAGACGATCTCGGCTGCAATCGGTCGCCACAACGCGATGGGAATCGATAAGAGAAATACGAAAGCGCCGCCCAGGGTCCGATAGAAACGGAGCCGCACGACTTGTGGCGACAGGTCGCTTCTGACCAGACGCCGTCCATGACTCGCGTGCCACCACGTTGCAGCGAAGAATAGGTTGCTCAGAGCTAGCGTCAATGCATAAAGGATCGCGGCCAGCGGCTCCTGTTGGTTGCGCCCAAGGACCGCAGTCGGAAAGGGGAGGAACGCGATCAGAAGCAGGGATCCAAAATTCAGCGCGATCAGCCGACCGTCGTAGCGCCGAATGTATTTAAAGCTCTCGTGATGGCCGTACCAGATCGAGGCGACCGCCACAAAGCTGATGATGTAGCTGAAGTAGGTCGGCGCCTGGTCGAGTAATTGCGAAGCCAGCGCGGAGTTGCTGGTGGCAGTGGGGACGGACAGCGAAACCACGAGCAATGTCAGAGAGAACGCGAAGACGCCGTCGCTGAGCGCAAGGATGCGCCCAAGGCCGTAGGCCTGCTGGCCTCGCTCGCCCTCTGACACTTCCTCATCGTCCGATGGTTGGGGCGGCCGAGTGCTACTCACGAGGCTGCATCACAGGAGGGAACTATGACGTCGTAGCTGCCTTGCGCCCGGGCGTCTAGCGTCGCCGGGCCGGGATACGTACGGCCCCTGCGCGGGCCCGCGACCGAACCCGGCGGCTGACGCCGACCATCATCGTGCCGACCATGCGCTCCGTGGCAACGGTCGTCCTGAGCCGGCTGCGGACGTAGTCCCAGTCCATCGTTACGTAGTTGGTAAGTGCGATCTCCAATGCGCTGTCGAAACTAACGTCTTCATGCGGCCACGACACGGTGGCTTGACGGACCCTGTCAAGGTACAAGTCCTCGCAACCGATCATAAGGATCGAAACGCCACCGACTGTCACAACGACTGTCCTTCCGATGTCATCGCCCGATCCTGGAAACTCAACCGCGACCGGCAAATCGTCTCGTGTCCAGTGCCGGCCGCTCTTTCGGAGCCCAACAGCCGCGAGAGCTTTGAGATCGCCTGGAGAGGGTCGCGGGCAGAGGTCTAGGTCGGTCGGGTGGTACTCGCCTCCCGCCCAGTACTCTTGGGCGGTTCCGCCAACCACGATTGGCTCTTTGCTCAGCAGCCTGGTCAGAGCTGCTGCCAACAGAAGGCGCTGGCGCAAGCGAGACCTTGCCTTTGGGATTTGGCGTAGGAGTGCTTCCGCTCGCTGCTGATCGCGCCTAGCGTGTTTGGCCACGAAGTCGTTTCGCGTGCTCAAAGTGCTCGCGGCTCAGGCCGGCCTTTTCGAGCAGCTCCGCTTCAACCCGGCTCGGATTCCTATCCCATGGATTGAAACGGCCTGAGCCCAGCACAGATCGCACCATCGCTCGGCGGGCCGCAGCCGGTGGCATTCCTCGTCGCGATTGACCGAGCTGCAGAGAGATCGGGGCTCCGGTTGCACGAGCCCACCGGTCGATCAAACCGATCGTGGGCATGCGGTTACCGGCCTCCGCACGGGCGATCGCAGGTTGCGTCGTTCCCATAGCTTGGGCGAGCTCAGCCTGGGTCTTGCCAGAGCGACGCCTGGCTTTGGCCAAGATGAGCCCAATCTCGGACTTTGTCATACGATGATTATACCCAGATGGCAATATTCGTCGGGCGTTTCGAGCGTGGGGAGGAGGGGTTAATAGGCGCGGCGGCTAAGTCGAAGGTCTGGTGACGGCGGGGATGATCCGGTAGTCCGCCTGGAAGACGAGGTTGTGCAGGTCGCCGGTCGCGATGGCACGTAGGATCGGGAGCTGATCGGTCGCGTCCTCGACGCTCAACACGTTCAGGGGCCAATCGCCAACGGTCCCTCCCCGCAGGTGGGGGTGGTGGAACGAGGCGCCGAAATACGCATGAAGCATGATGGGAGGCACGCGCACCACCTGTTGCTCAGGCCAGGTGAGTTGCCAGGTTGCACTCATACCGCCGTCTGCTGAGCGCTGGAGACCCGTCTCGCTGATCGTCCCTGAGTCCAGGAGCAAGTGCGTGTTCACCTCGCTGAGCGCTTGAAGTGCGACCGGCGACAAGAAGTCGACCTCCCGTGCGAAAACGGCTTCCTTGTCCCGCCGGCTCACGGCATCGCCGTGCACACCATCCCTGAGATCGGTGAAGTGACGCCTGAGGCTCGCGAGGTGTGCAGGGATCACTAAGGGTTGCGAGCCGGCGCTCGCAACTGACCCGACACCGACCTCTGTAGAAGTCGATTGACGTCGCTTGGCGAGATGATCCCCACCAGCCGCCCGGCATCGATGATCAACGTGCGCCCTTCGCTGCAGCCCTCGGGGAGGCCCAGCAGCTTCGTGACGGGGTCGGCCGGCCCGGCTGTGGACACCTTGTCGAGCGGACAGATGATCTCCTTGATCAGGGTCGTCGGGCGAGCATCCGGCGCGACGTTCTTGAGCGCTGTCAGGGTCAGGAGTCCGCTGAGCCGTCCGGCCGCGTCATGGGTTGGAAATGTCGAGTGGCGAGAGGCCAGCACGTAGCCATGGAGTGCGTCGTCAACACTGATGTCGTCGGGTGCCTGAACAGGATTGGGCGTCATGACCTGGGCCACGGTCAAGCCGGACAGCGCTTGTCGAATCAGGCCGCCGACTTCTTCGGAGCGAGCGGCGCTCAAGAGGAACCAGCCGAGGAAGACCGACCAGACTCCACCGATCAGGCTGCCCGCGAACACGAAGGTGGCCAGCCCGTAAGCAATCAAGAGATAGGCGAAGCCCATGCCGATGCGGGCCGCGATTCGGGTGGCTCGCAGCCGATCGCCAGTGCGGAGCCAGATGAGCGACTGCAGCAACCGGCCACCATCCAGCGGGAAGGCTGGGACCAGGTTGAAGAGTCCGAGCGAGATGTTGATGTAGCCCAGCCACGACAGGGTTACGGCGAAGAGGCTTGGGTGGGCGCCGCCGCCTACCGCCACGGCAACGAGATAGAACACAACGCCCAGGACCAGGCTCGTTAGGGGGCCGACAAAGGTGATCAGGGCTTGCGAACCGGGTGAGTTGGTTTCGCTGCTGAAGCGCGAAACGCCGCCAAACAGCCAGAGCGTGATCCCTTCGACTTTGACGCCGCGGCGCACGGCCACAACGGAATGCGCGAGCTCGTGAGCCAGCAAGGACGCCAGGAACACGAAGGCCGACACCACGCCGGCAGTCCAGTAAGCGCTGGAAGTCTCGCCCGGCGCGGCCGACGGCAGGATTCCGGTGGCGAGACTCCATGCGATCAAGGCGGCAACGACCAGGAGGCTCCAGTTGAAACCAACGTGTATGCCGAAGATGCGGCCGAGGCTGATGTTTTCGTTCATGTCGCGTCTCAGGATGCGCCAAGCTGGGGCACGGTGCATCTGTCGCTTGACTGGTTGGGATCTCCAGTCGTTTGACAGAAGATGCACCGCCGGTCGCGCTGCCAGGCTGCCAAGGTCGCAAACCATCTGTTACACGAGGAGCGTTGACATGATCTCGTCACGCACGAACGGCAAAGACTCAGGGGATAGCGGGGCCGATGCGGTATCTCGGAATACCGCCGAGCAGGTCGACAAGGCAAACGCAGGCGGTCGGACCCCGATCGTTTTCGTACACGGCCTGTGGCTCCTCCCGAGCAGCTGGGATCGGTGGGCCGCCCTTTTCGACCAGGCCGGCTACGCGCCTGTCTCGCCGGGATGGCCCGACGACCCCGAGACTGTCGAGGAGGCCAAGGCGCACCCTGAAGTGTTCGCCCGCAAATCGGTCGGACAGATCGCCAACCACTACGCCGAGGTGATCGGCGGGCTGAAGAAGAAGCCTGCTGTGATCGGGCACTCATTTGGTGGACTGATCACTCAGATCATCGCCGGGCGCGGCCTCGCCGCGGTGTCAGTGGCGATCGACCCTGCACCGTTCCGCGGAGTGCTGCCGCTCCCGATCTCGGCGCTCAAGGCTGCTTCCCCCGTGCTTGGCAACCCGGCCAACCGCAACCGGGCCGTACCCCTCACCTTCGAACAGTTCCGCTACGCGTTCGCCAACATCGTCGGCGAGGACGAGGCCAAGAAGCTGTACGAAACGTTCGCAGTCCCCGGGTCAGGCGAGACCGTCTTCCAGGCGGCTGCCGAGAACCTCAACCCCTGGACTGAGGCCAAGGTCGATACGAAGAACCCCGATCGCGGACCGCTGCTGATCATCGAAGGTGCCGCGGACCACACAGTCCCTTTGGCGGTAGCTGAGGCTGCCTATCAGAAGCAGAAGCGCAACCCGGGCGTGACCGAGATCGTCGAGTTTCCCAACCGCGGGCACTCGCTGGTCATCGACGCCGGCTGGCGTGACGTGGCCGACACCGCGCTCGCATTCGTGAAGCGGTTCGAGAAGTAGTTTCGCCGGCACCCGGGTTCAAAACCGGGTGCCGCAGTTCATGTCCTGGGCGACCTAGACTTGCAGCCGGGTGGCCCAGGGGAAGTCCGCGACTCGCCTGTTTGGGCGCGAGCGCGAGATCGCGTTCGTCCAGGATCTGATCAATCGCGCCGGCACGGCCGGGAGCGCACTGGTGGTGCGCGGCGAAGCCGGCATCGGCAAGTCGTCGCTTCTGGCGGAGGCAGCCTCACGGGCCCGCGAGCGCGGAATGCTGGTGTTGACCACGGCAGGCGCTCAATCAGAAACGCATCTGCCATTTGCCGCTCTCCACCAGCTGCTTCGTCCTGTACTCGGCGGAATGAGCGGTCTGGAACCCATGCAGCGGGCGGCCCTCAGCTCCGCCTTTGGACTGACTGACTCGGTGGCATCGAACCTATTCATGGTCGGGCTGGCGGTCCTCGAGCTCATCGCTGAAGCCGCCACCCGGTCGCCGGTGTTCGTCGTCGCGGACGAGGCCCAATGGCTTGATCCTTCGTCCTGCGTGACGCTCGCCTTTGTCGCGCGGCGGATCGAAGCCGAGCCGATCGTCATAGCGTTCGGAGTCAGGGACGGACTCGACAACCACATCGACGGGACAGGAATCCCCGAGCTGCGCCTGGGCGGCCTCGACGGCGAGTCCTCGAGGGCCTTGCTCGAGGCGAACACTCCAGGCCTCTCAGCTCAAGTCCGGACCCTGGTGCTCGACTATGCGGAAGGCAATCCACTTGCTCTGCTCGAGCTGCCGAGTGCGCTGGACGCTGACGTCACCCATGTGGCGACTCCCCTTCCGCTGAGCAAGCGCCTCGAGCGGGCCTTCAGCGCGCAAGTTTCAGACCTACGCCCGCCACTGAGCACGCTGCTGCTGGTCGCAGCAATTGATCCCGAAGGAACCCTGGCCGAGTTCCTGCAGGCGGGCGAGTCGATCGCCCGAACACCCCTCACCATCGACTCGTTTGCCCCGGCCCAGAGACTGCGGCTCATCACGATCGAGGACGAGCGGGTCCGATTTCGGCATCCATTGCTTCGCTCAGCCGTCTATCAAGCGGCAAGCGAGGGCGAGCGAAGGCAAGCTCATGCCGCGCTTGGGGACGTTCTGGGCGACGACCCGGATCGGCGTGCGTGGCACAGGGCAGCAGCCGCCGTGGGTCCGGACGAGAGTCGTGCTCAGGATCTCATCACCGCAGCAGCCAACGCGGAAAGGCGCGGGGCGCTTGACGTGGCCGTGGCGGCGTTGGATCGGGCGGCAGCGCTGTCGGTGGATCCGCGCCGGCGAGCCACGCGGTTGGTGGAAGCGGCCGAGATCGCACTCGGAGCCGACAGGGGCCAGGAAATCGCTGCAAAGCTTCTCGCGTCCGTCAACCTCGCAGATCTCGACCCAGCGCGCCGGGCGCTGTTTGCGTGGCTCCAGGATGCTTATGGGCCCTCATGGTCCGGATCCGAGCAGATTCGTTCCTACGTGCACGCGGCTGACGAGGCCAGATCGTCCGGAAATTCACTACTCGCGCTGAGGCTGTTCTCGCAGGTTGCACTCCGCATCTGGTGGGGTAACCTCGACCGCCAAACTCGAGAGCTTGTGGTGGGCGCTCTCGACCGATTAGAGGTCGAGCGCGACGACCCGCACCTGCTCATGTCCCTCGCGATGGCGGCACCTGTCGAGCGCGGGGCGATGTTGCTGGAGCCGGTGAGGCGTCTGACGGCTGTGCCCGTAACCGACGCAATGACCGCTGTTGTACTCGGGCAGGCGGCGATAGCCCTCGGGATGTTCGATGTCGGCCATCGTCTGTTCTCGTCAGCCATCCCCACTCTGCGCCGGCAGGCGCGGCCTCTCCTGCTGGGCCAGGCACTTGCCGAGCAAGGCTGGGCTTCGGTACACCTCGGGTACATTGCGACCGGTTTGCCAGTCGCCCATGAGGCGGTTGACCTTGCCATTGAAATTGGACTGCACCGGTGGGCGCCGGCGGCCCGCCTTGCCGAAGCCACTCTCACCGCCATGCGCGGCGACTTTGACGGCGCCGAGTCGCTGGCCGCGGAAGCAGAGAGCGTCTTGTTGCCGATGGGCGCCAATCCGCTGCTCGGGTTGGTCGAGCTGGCGCGAGGGCGCAGCGCACTCCTACGCGGTGACTACGCGGTAGCGTTCGAGTATCTCAGCCGCATCTTCGACCCAAAGGACACCGCCTATCACAGGTACGTCCGGTTTTGGGTCGCTGCGGATCTGGTCGAAGCGGCGATTCAAAGCGGTCACGAGCAAGAAGCGCGAGATGCCATGGCGACTCTCGAGCCGCTCGCTGCACAGTCGCGGTCTC
>WNFA01016140.1_pt1 | contig 11611 bp, 8 predicted proteins | sample 5400481 | NCBI WGS metagenome assembly WNFA01 (sample SAMN13153340, study PRJNA577476) | soil metagenome | isolation source: 120 cm saprolite under Douglas fir tree site 2 hole 1 replicate 2 | place: USA:California | collected 2015-04-18
TCTATACCATCACCATGGAGGGCAGCCAAGCTAAAGTTGCCTTAAAAATGTCGTCGAAGAGATTTGGAATTAGCACCGAGAGTAGGTCGCTGTGCGCTTCGAAGCTGATGGTAAACCAAAGTCATGGAGACTTATGCGCTTGAGTCGGAGAAACATTTGGATTTCGCTTTTGCTCATCGGGATGCCGCTTTCGTCTGCGCCTGCGATTCGCGCGGCGCAGCAGACGCCGGCGGACTTCGTAAATTCTCTTGAGAAGCGCGAAGAGATGATCCCGATGCGTGATGGGGTAAAGCTGCACACCGAGATTTATTCGCCGAGGAACGCCGGGGAAGCGCTGCCGATCTTGATGGTGCGGACGCCCTACGGAATCGCCACCGCGGACAGCGGCATCAGCAACATGATTTACCGGTACGCGGACATGTTTGCGGATGGCTACATTTTTGTGTTTCAGGATATTCGCGGAAGGTACAGCTCAGAGGGCAAGTTTGTGATGCTGCGGCCTGTTCGCGATGCGCGGGACGCGAAAGGCATCGACGAAAGCACGGACGCGTACGACACCATCGATTGGCTGGTGAAAAATGTGGCGCACAACAACGGGCGCGTCGGAATGGATGGCACCTCCTACGATGGATTCCTGGTGACCATGGCGATGGTCAACCCGCATCCGGCCTTGAAAGCGGCTTCCGAGCAGGCTTGCATGGGAGATGCGTGGCTGGGCGACGATTTTTTTCATAACGGCGCGTTTCGATTGAGCTACGCGTTCGAGTACGCTCCGCTGATGGAAACTTCCGCGGAGAACTACACTTTTCCATTCGATAGCGCCGACCTTTACGATTTTTTCTTGCGCCTGGGGCCGCTGGCCAACGCCAACGCGAAATACTTCCACGGAAAACTTCCAAGCTGGAACGAATTTGTGGCCCATCCGAATTACGACGAATTCTGGCAGCGGCATGCGGTGGCGTACGGCCTGAAGCAGCCCACGGTGCCGAACTTGAACGTAGCGGGGTGGTGGGACCAGGAGGATTTTTACGGGCCGGTGGCAACTTACGAGCGATTAGAAAAGGTGGACAAGAAAAACCTGAATTTTCTGGCCGCAGGACCGTGGAATCACGGCGGCTGGGGAAACGGGCCGGGCAAATCGCTGGGCGCGATTCCTTTCGGCAGCGACACGTCTGTTTATTTTCGACAGAAGATCGAAGCGCCGTGGTTTGCCTATTGGCTGAAAGACAAAGGGGCGCTGCCATTGAAGGAAGCTCTGCTGTTTCAGACTGGCAGTGATACGTGGACTTCGTTTGATGCGTGGCCGCCGCGGGAAGCGAGGGCGCGCAACCTTTATTTTCGCGAAGACGGCAAATTGTCGTTCGATGCGCCAGAGGCCAGCGCGGCCGACGCGGTTGACTCTTACGAGAGCGACCCGGCGCATCCGGTGCCGTACCGGAATCGTCCGGTGGACATGACCTATCCGCAGGATCACCCCGGGAGCTGGTACACGTGGCTGGTGCAAGATCAACGATTTGTGGACCAACGGCCGGATGTGCTGACCTGGCAGACCGAGGATTTGACGGAGGACGTCACGCTGGCCGGACAAGTGACCGCGAAACTGTTTGCGTCGACGACCGGTAGCGATAGCGACTGGATTGTGAAATTGATCGACGTCTATCCACAGCGATTTCCGCAGGACTTGAAGCTAGCCGGGTATGAATTGATGATCGCGGATGAAATATTTCGCGGGCGCTACCGCAATTCGTTTGAGAAACCCGAGCCGATCGTTCCGGGAGCGGTAACGCCCTTCACCATCGATTTACACACGGCGAATCATGTGTTTAAGAAAGGTCACCGCATCATGGTGCAAGTGCAGAGCACCTGGTTTCCACTGTACGATCGCAACCCCCAGAAGTTCGTGCCGAATATTTTTGATGCAAAACAGAGTGATTTTCGGAAGGCCACGCAGCGCATCTATCGTTCGAGGCGGTTTCCGTCCAGCGTGGAGATTTCTGTTTTGCTTGAATCGGCTGCCACCCAGCTAGCAACGCAGTGACCGCTTTGCGCCTAGTTGGCTGCTGCGGCGACGGAGGCTAGCGTGTTTTCTGCAAGGCGATGCCTGGCAGGCAATGCGCTCAGGCGCGCAATGCAAGCTGCCCCCGTGTAACGGACGTCGTCTTTGTCATCGTCTAGTGTGGACGTGACTTTGGAGACCAGAGAGCGATCGCCGCGTTCCGCGATGGCTTCCAATGCGGCCACGCGCACGACCCAATTTTTATCTTGTGTCGCGGCGACGAGAGCCTTGGCAGTCTCGGGATCGGGATCGAGAGCCAACTTTTTTGCCGCCGCGGCGCGCATGGACGAATTGTCGGACTTAACAAGGATTTTAACCATTCCGTAGCCCAAGCCGCCGTACGGTATGAAACCAATGCCTTGCTCCAGGCCCAATTGCGCGATCTTCTTTTTGTCGTGCAAAATTTTCATCTGCTCTTTGATTTGTTCCTTGATCGCGCCATTGTTGGTGCGCACGGTCCCGGTCAGAACGCCGTAATAAATGTCATAGGCAAAATTGGAGTCTTTGAGCAGCATCAAGGAATTGGCGGCGGCGAGCACCACGGCAGGCTCATTGTCATCTAGAGCGACTTCCAGCGGTGTTTTGGCGTGCACCGCATGCATGGATCCGAGTGCAATCGCGGCGGCGGCGCGCACGTCTGCCTTCTGATCTTTCAGTGCCGCAATTGCCAGCTTTTCTGCCTCTGCATTGCCCTCCATCAAACCGAGGGCGGTAACCGCTTTGACGCGCCTTTCGGTGTTATCGATTTCGAGTCCGCCATACAGGATCTCCCAAGACCTCTCGCGCAGCGATAGCGGAAGCTTTGCGGGAATTTCCGGCGCAGGCTTAGCAGCCTGGTCGGTGGGTGCAGGCGATGCAGATTTCTCCGTCGAGGTTGACGCGGGAGCAGACTGCGCCGCAATGCAACGAGCGTTCCCAGCGATCAAAAATAAAATGACGAGCCAAATTGCTCGGGGCCATGCCGGACCATTCATGGTGACCTCAGTGGGCAGGAAGCGCTGGAGTAACGTCAGTTAATACAAGTACGCGGGGGGAAGCGATACACGTAAAGCTTTAGAGCATGTTCCTTATGACAGGAGTGAGTCGCAGAGGAGGGACTTTGTGCAGGTAAAGACCTGATGCTTCCGAAAACTACGCTAACGCCGACGGTATCTGCGCTAAGAAATCACGCTGCGCGATTACTTCTTGCGGGTATAGGTAAAGTCGTATTCGACGGTCCAGGTCTTGCCGCCATCGGTGGAACCGCGGCTGAACTGGCGGACCTTGTCTGAGCCCGTGGGGATGAACTGCAAATGGCGTTTGAGGGCGGGGCCGCCGGTCTGCGGAATTTCGTCGGTGAAGTAATCCATCACGCCGTCTTTGAGTCCACCGTAGAAGAAAATGTTGCCGCCGACGTTGTCGACCCAATATTGTTCCCAACGCTTCTGCGCCTGGTTGTAGATGTTGTAGCTTTTTCCGGAGTAGGGGCCGTTCTGACTCTTCCAATTTTCCTGCACCACGCAATCTTCGAGGATTAGTTCGATTGTACTGTCGCCGGCGGGGATGCCCCCTTGCGTGGTGGTCACGCTCCATTCGCCGAGCCAGAAATCAAATTGGCGGTTCTCTGCGGTATAAGCGCAGGGCCGCTGATTTTTCTTGGCTTGTTCAACGAGCTTGGCGAAGCGCGGATCGCTACGCAACGCGGCCAGATTGGGATCGGCGCTCAGAACCTCGGGCTGCGCGTAGCCTTGTTGCACGGCTTTCTCCAGGTGCTCGACGGCTTTCTCGGGCTGCTTCATCGCGGTGTACACGGCGGCTTCACCGTATTCGCCAAAGAGTGCGGCGCCGGCGGCGTTGGCCTTCTCAAATGCGGCGAGTGCTTCCGAATATCTTCCTAGCTCGCGCAAAGATGCGCCCAGCCGCAACCAAACACGCGGCGGAGCTTCTGGCGATTGGGACAGCTCTCCATAGAGCTTTGCAGATTTCGCCCAGTCCTTGGCATCGTACGCGGCGGCAGCTTCAGCAGCGACCGTGTTGGATGCGGTTTGCTGGGCCGCGCAAATAACGAACGGGAAGACCGCAAGCACGACCGTAGCGATGGTCAATCGAACGTAGTTCATCCGTTCTCTCCGGAGGCTGGCGTTACGTGCTTAGACGTGCAGCATCAAGAAAAAAGGCGAGGGAACTGTGAAAGTCCCCTCGCCAGTTTGGCGATCCTGCCAATTTGCAGAGCCTACCAGAGCAGCTTCAGGCCTAGTTGCATCGTTCGGCTGCCACCGTTAAATGTTCGCGCGTTCAGGAAGTCGCTGCCTGAATCAACGTTTACGTAAGCGGCAGCGAATGGATTGGGGTTGGTTACCTGGTCCAGCGCTCCGTTGTTAGTTGGCAAGCCGATGCTGAAGTTGCGATGGTTGAAGGTGTCGTAGGTGTCGGCGCGGAACTGCAGGGTAAAGCGTTCCGTGAGTTTGGTGGCCTTAAAGATGGACATGTTCCAGATGTTGAGTCCAGGCGTGCTCAGGATGTTCCGGCCCGCATTGGCGAAGGCGCCGGTCCCTGCCTGGACGTACCGCGCGGTGGGATCCTCGGCAACATAGCCGACGATGTTAGAGTCGCTGGCGCAAGCGGTCGCGGTCGCCGTAATTACGCGGGTTGCCCCGCCGGCGCCATCATTGCACACCGGATCGACGATGGTACCCGTTCGGGCTCTGGCGTTGGGATTGATAATGGCGCGGTCGCCTGCACCATCGCCATTGGCGTTGGCATCGTTATCGGATAGCGGAGTGACGGGTTGGCCGGACTCTGCAATGTACGATCCGCTCCATTCCCAGCCGTGAGCCAACGCTTTCAGGAAGCGGTGGTCTGTCGAAATGTTCGGCAAATCGTAAACCCAGCTAATGACGAACTTATGCCGAATGTCCAGGGCGGAAGGACCGCGCTCGTTGCCGAAATTGTAGCCATCCTGCGCGCGGCGAGGGTTTACGACGCTGCTGAACAATTCGTTGGTGGCGTTATCGATGTTTTTTCCAAACGTATAGTTTGTGCGTAGGAAAAGGCCTCTGGCCAACCGATGGATGAAATCCACGGACGCGGAATGATAAATTCCGGAGCCGATAGAGGGGAAAGTGGTCAGATTCCCCAGAAAACCATCAACTGAGTAAGGCTGAGGATTGAAATTACCGAAATCCGCCAACGTGCTAGCTGGGGTTGTAATGGTTGCCGGAACATCCGCCGCGCTGAAGAAGGTAGGCAGCGGCGTAAGCCCGCCTCCCAGATTTGCAAATCGCGGATCGAAAGCGGAAGCCGAGTTTAGTCTCATTTGCACAGGGAGCTCGAGACTTCGCGTACCGAGGTAACGCACTTCGAGACTTGAGTCTCTGAGCACTTGATGCTGAATGCTCATAGACCACGTGATGACCTTGGGACCCACATGGTCAGGAATCCAGCTCTGCGTCGCCGCCCGGGCGGCCGCCTGTGTGGTCGGTGGCGCATTGACGGTCAAGAGACCGCCGCCTGCGAGAAAGCCCTGGCCGGAGTCCGCTACGGTTGGATCTGAATTCCAGGTAGCGCACCAAGCTGGTCGTCCCGGGAGTGCGCACGTGATTGCCGGCTTTTGCTCGGTTTGTAGCTGAGGTGGCAGGCTATTGATTGCAAAGTTGTTGGGAGTGACGTCATACGCGATTCCTGCTCCGCCGCGGATGGCCCATTTGCCTCGGCCGGTTGGATCGTAGGCAAAGCCCAGACGAGGGGCAAAGTTGTTGATATCTGGCTTGGGTGCGCGGAAGAAAAGGCCAAGAGCTGGATCGTCGGAAATGCCGTTGATCGCCTGCTGATTTTCGGCCCGCGGCACGCCCGAGTATTCGTAGCGGAGGCCAGCGTTGATTGTCAGTCGCGGCATCACCTTCCAGTCATCCTGGATGAACCAGTAGAAGGCGTTGTAGTTCGAGGCCACATTACCGGAGCCCGCGCCCCGCAAAGCTTTATTGGGGGCGCCGTTGGGAACGAAGTCATTAACGAGCTGGCTTAAGGTTGAGTAGTCCCATTCGCCACGTCCTCGCGGAACTCCATTCGTCGGTGCGATGTACTTTTTGACTTCGACACCTACTTTGAAAGAGTGGGGACCCCGAATGTAGTTGATCGTATCGGCCCACTGATAAACGTTTTGCGTGTAGCTTTGCGGGGCATTTTGCTCGGGACCGATAAGGACACGTTCTGAAGTTGTTGATCACGCTGCTGGAGACCGACCAAACGTCGGAAAAGATCGCTTTGTGGCCGCCCGAAGCATATGTGCCCAGGAACTGAGGCGCCGGCAAACTGGGGTTCAAGTCTGGAGCGCGGTATCGGTCGTATAGGTAACGGCCGCTGAGCTGGTGTTTTCCAACTGCCAAGTCGGTGTTAACGATGAAATCGTGTTCGTTGAAATACGCGGGCGCGACAGTGGTCAAGTGGCCCACGGGTATTGCTGTCCCGTTTACGTTCACGGTTCCGGCGTCATTGCTGGGTGCAACCGGGAATTCCTTGAGTATGCTTCGTACCGCGTCGTTGAGTGCGAGACCATTCAACGTGGTTAAGCCGTCGGATGTCGGCAGTGTCACCTGTGGACTGGAAGCTGCCAAGCCCTCGTTTTGAAATTCGTACGCGCCGTAAACGAATAGTTTGTTTTTCAAAACGGGACCGCCGGCACTGGCGCCAGCGCGGTTATAATCAAACCGATCTTGATGTCCGCGAGCCTTTTGTTGATTATCGAGCGCATCATAGTTGCGGTTGCGATTAAACCACCAGCCGGCTCCGTGGAAGTTGTTCGTTCCCGACTTCGTTACGATGTTAAAGAGGCCGCCGGCGGAGTGACCGTTGTCGGCGCTAAACTGATTAGTGAGCAACGTAAACTCGGCGACCGATTCCTGTATGACCGGCTGCGTGGGTCCGTTCGTGTCCAACTTGTTATCTTCGACCCCATCAATGTTAAAGCCGTTGAAGCGCGGCCTGGTGCCGCCAATCGATCCGCCTGATCCCAGAACGCCACCCTGCTGAGTAGTGGTCCCGGGAGCAAACACGGCATACTCCTTTACATCGCCACCCAGCGTGTTAATGGGGATATCTTGCGTCACTTTTCCGCTGAATGTCGCATCGAGCGTGGAGGACTCAGTCTTGACCAGATCGGCGCCCGCTTCCACCTGAACAACCGCGGAGACTTCCCCAATTTCGAGAGAAATCAGCGATTCGGCCACTTGGTTGGATTCGACCTGAACGCCCCTGCTTACTGCTTTGCGGAAACCTTCCTTCTCTACAGTTACGGTATATGAGCCCACCAGCAAGTTCGGATAGACGTACGTCCCCGCGCTCGAGGCGTTGACGGTCACAGCCACATTGGTGGCTTCGTTGGTTACGGTGACTCTGGCGTCTTGAATACTGCCGCCACTCTTATCAGTCACTGTGACTCGAAGACTGCCATCGAGACGCTGCGCTTGCGCTACGGCTGCCGTGGCAATGCAAAACAACACGACTAGCGCGAACTGGATCAATCTGCGCATAGTTTCGTTCTCTCCTTGAGGAATTCGCTGTGCCGGGCGGCCCACCACACCCCAAAATCGAACTGGGCGTTCTGAACCCGAACAAAACGGTGACACCAAATTGGCAGGCCAAGGCCCAGGCCATAAAACTTGCGTCTTATTTGTGGCTCAGGGGTGCGTTAAGGCGTAACCAACTGTGTCTTCAGCTACTTGGATGTCGAAATGAGATTTATTAATGTTAGATTTTGGAATACCCAAGTCTTAAGCCGTTCAGGCGGTGCTAAAGCTTATACAGTTTCTGCAATAACCCTTCATGGATTTGTAGAACGCATATTCCGCATCGAAAACGAAACTTGTCCCCACTTTTCTCGTATCTAAGGAAAAACGCTTCGGCGGTTGCTACGTCTACCTTATTAAGGATGGGGTGTATGGGACCGAACGCGACTTCAATACTGGACCCTGAGATGGCAGCCGGGCCCAGCCGTATTCTTGCCTCAAGCTCCCGCTATATTCGATTTGGACCTTTCCAGGTCGACCAGCAACGCCAGGAAGTCAGCAAGAATGGCGTGCGGCTCAAGCTTCAGGGCAAGGTGTATCAAGTTTTGCTGGCGCTTATCGAAAAGCAAGGCGAAGTGGTGACTCGTGAGGAGCTGCGCTTCCGCCTCTGGCCGGCGGACACCCACGTCAACTACGACGCCAACGTCAATACCACCGTGAATAAGCTCCGTCAGGCCTTGGGGGATTCCTCCGAGAAGCCCCTATACATCGAAACGATTCCCCGCAAGGGCTACTGTCTAATCGTGCAGCCGGAGTTTGCGGATGTTCCCATGACTATTGCCGCGGTGCCTCCGGAAGATGCGGCGAATGGCAAACCGCATCCGCAGAGTCCCTTTTCGGCCAAGACCGATCTATGGATAACGCTGGGCATTATCGGGCTGATCCTCGGCGGCATGCTCCTGGGCGCGGCCATTACCAAGCTCTGGATATATCATTTCGCGCCGACTCCGGGTGGACTCGGGTTCTGACCCGCGATTCCTAATTTTCCGCGGCTCGGGCTGCAATCGGCCTGCGCTGAAAAATAATACCCTTGGTGCGCCCCGCGTCCAGCCTGAAACCAGAAGCCGCTTGTTTTGCGCCGCGTTGAAAATGCAGCGTCACTCCAGACTTTCCTACCTCGAATTCATCCGAGCCCACCGCGTGCAGCACATCCGCCGAGAAGTTGTTCCCGCGCGGCGACCCAGAGCCATCGACAACCGCGAGTATTTTGATACGCCCATCCTCTACGCCGAGACGGTACGATGCGCCGAGTTCCTCGCTCCAATAATCGCCAGCGTAATTCTTTAGCTCCTCTGAAGCGATCGTGGTCTCGACACTTTCTTTGTTGTCGCTCTCCTTCGATTTGTTCTCCCTGGACTTCATTAAGTTGCCCAGGTAAATGTCGGCGACCTGATGCGCCCGCCGTGTCGCGCCGGCATTGCCAACATTGCACAGGCATGCAACGGAAAAATGCTGATCCGGAAACCTCAGCAACTCCGCGCGATACCCTCCCCACGAGCCGCCGTGACTCACCGTGTGCAGCCCGCGGTAATCCTGCAGACGAAGGCCCTTGGCATACTCCAGAACCTTGCCGTCGTTCAGCTTGCCGCGCTTCTGGATTTCCGCCAGGAATTCTTTGCCCCCGACGCGCGGACTGTAAAAATTTTCGTCCCACTTCAGCAAATCCTCCACCGAGGTATGCACCGCGCCATCGCCAGTCTGTTCGAAGTAGGACACATTGAGTGTGTAGCCGGCGTGATTCTCTTGTTCGTCGTAAGCCAGCGCGCGATTGGCAATCAGCGCCGCGTGGCTGTTACGGAATTGCGTGTGAGTCATTTCCAACGGCGCGAATATATTCTCCGCGGCGAATTCGCGCAGCGTCTTGCTGCTAACCCGCTGCACAATCGTCGAGAGCAGGAAGAATCCGGTATTGCTATACAGCCATTCGCTGCCCGCAGCAAAATTGAGCGCCTTTTGCCGCGTGATCAGCGCCAAAGCGTCCGTGTCCGTGGTCACGCTGTCGATAGGAACGCCCGCCAGCTCCATCAATGTCAGATAGTCGCGGAGCCCGCTAGTGTGGTTCAGCAACTGCAGAATAGTGATTTTCTGCCCATAATCCGGAAGTTCGGGAATGTACTTCCGGATGTCGTCGTTTACGGAAAGTTTGCCTTGCTTTTCGAGCAGCAGGATGCTCGCGGCCGTGAATTGCTTCGAAGTAGAACCAATGTCAAACACGGACTGCGGTGTGATGGCCACGTTTTCTTCGATGTTCGCCAGTCCATAGCCCTTCGCGTAAATTATCTTGCCGTCGCGATAAACGCCCAGCGCGCACCCAGGCGAGCCCGATTTTGTGAAGTCGCTAAAGACTTCATCGACCGCGGCTGCGGACTTTTCGTCGGACGTAGCCCCATATCCTTCATTAACGATACTCAGCAAAAAGAAAAACGCGGTGATTCCGCCGAACGCTCGCCGCCATGTCGCCATCTTTGCAATCCCAGTCACCTTTAAAGTTTTTCTCCTTCTGGAAAGTCGTCTGTTTTCCCGGCTGAAATATATCACGCAAGGCCCGCGCCGCGGCCAGCCGGCTATGTTCGAACATTTTCCTGTACACTTTTTGTCGATGCTGACCGCCATCACTCGCGCCGTAACTCCCGGCATCGTCCGTTGCGAATTGACATTTGTCGCACGCCAGCCCATTGACCTTGCAAAAGCCGAACAGCAGCACGCCGCCTACCAGCGGCTACTCGAAACATTGGGAGCGCGCGTCATTTCGCTCCCCGCCGAACCCCAGCTCCCCGATTCGATGTTCGTGGAAGATCCCGCAATGGTCCTTGACGAGCTAGCGATCATTTTTCCGCTGGGAACCGAGACCCGGCGCCCCGAGGCCGCTTCGATTGCGCAAGCGCTCGCCAAATTCCGCAAACTAGCTTGCGTCGAATTGCCCGGCCAAGTGGAAGGTGGCGACATCCTGCGCATTGGGCGGCGCCTCTTCGCCGGATCATCCAGCCGCACCAATGCCGAAGGTATTCGCCAGCTTGCTTCCATCACTTCGCCATACGGATACGAAGTGGTCAGCGTCCCGGTGACCGGCTGCTTGCATCTGAAATCCGCAGTCACTTACATCGGACGCAATACGCTGCTGGCGAATCGCGCGTGGTTTGACACCAAGCCGCTGGGGGACTTCGACTGGATCGACGTCGCACCCGAAGAGCCGCACGCAGCCAACGCTCTGGCGTTAGGCGACACCGTCATTTTTCCGGCGTCATTCCCGCGCACGCGCGATCGCTTGGAAGCGCGCGGATTTCACGTCACGCCGATCGATATTTCCGAGTTGCAGAAAGCCGAATCTGGCCTGACCTGCTCGAGCCTATTGTTCGATGCGGCTCAAACATGATGTGCGAAAGTTTTTGCTCCCAAGTCGTCCCGTTAACATTCCCGACACATTCGCCATCCCCTTCGTCATTTCTTCGCTTGGTGCCCGACGCCTCCCATGCTACTCTGCCTACCGGTATGACTTTCTCCACCGCCACTAAGCGAATTACCAGCGCGACGCCGTCTATGTCGACGATCTCGACTACGACTAAGTCGATTACGACCGCTTCCGGCGAGTGGAGAAACACCTAGCAAAAGCTAGAAAAAGTTTCTAACCCACCGCCAGAGTCGCTCCCGCGGTAACAACAGGAGCGCAAGTCATGATCCCGGAGAACGTAGAAGACGATTTACTCGCCGAACGCCGCTCTACCAGCGTGTGGACTTTTTCCAACGCTCCGACCGGTTCCTATTCGACCGCTCGCGAATCGCTGGTGGCCTTCAAGTTCGGCGGCACCTCTTTACTGGGCGCCGAGCGCATGCTGCATGCTGCCGGTCTAGTCCGCCCAGTAGCGCAACTCATGCAGGTAGTCGTGGTGGTTTCGGCGATGAAGGGCGTCACCGATCGTTTGCTGGGAATCGCGCAGGCGCTCGGCGAAGGCAACAGCCAGCGCGCGCGCTCGGAAGCCGAAGCCGTTTTGCACTTGCACCTCGGCGTTCTGTG
>WNFA01017496.1_pt1 | contig 11611 bp, 9 predicted proteins | sample 5400481 | NCBI WGS metagenome assembly WNFA01 (sample SAMN13153340, study PRJNA577476) | soil metagenome | isolation source: 120 cm saprolite under Douglas fir tree site 2 hole 1 replicate 2 | place: USA:California | collected 2015-04-18
TATGCGCTCCTATTTCGTTTGTTTGCCTATTGGCAGGAATAGCCACTAGAGCACAACCAGGCACGCTAGTGTTGAAAAAGCATACTATCGAGCGTATTCAGCCTACTTCCTTGTGCCCGGTTGCTTTTTCTGTAGCGAGCATATAAGAAGGTACTGAGAACAGTACCAATAACTACGAGAAGCAAAAGAGCGATCCAGAACATATAAAGGTAAGTCATCGTGTTATTTCTCCTTTCACAACTCCCTCTGTAGAGATAGACGTGAAAGGAAGCTCGTTATCAAATTGATGCTCCACAAGCTTTAAGGAACTTTCTCGGCGTCGCTAGCGTCATAGTGGAATATCCCGATTAAGGGAAAAGAGAAAAAGGAGGAACCCACCATGACTAAGATGCGCAGGAAGTTTCTTGTCCCTGCAATCGCTACCGCCATCGCCCTCGGACTATTCGCCTTCCAGGCCCTACCCGCACTCGCGTGCGGCGGGCTGATCGCTCCCGACGGAGATGTTCACCTGGCACGCGCCACCACCTTTGTCGCCTGGCACAACGGCATCGAACACTACCTGACCAGCTTCACCTACCAGGGGAATGCCAAAAACGTCGGATGGATTGTACCCCTGCCGGCAGTGCCGATCAACGTCGAAGAAGGTGGCGCCTGGACACTGCAGCGCCTTGAGCTCGAAACCCACCCCGTGGTACAAGACCAAGTATCCTTCGGTGCCGCAGCAACCGCTAATTCCGCACAGGTGCTTGAGCAAGTCAAGATCGAAGCCCTCAATATCACGGTCCTGCGCGGCAGCGGCCAGGAGGTACTGAATTGGGCACGCAGCAATAACTTCTTCCTGAACGACGAGACGCGCAATCACCTGCTCACCTACGCCAATGCCAGCCCCATCTTCATGGCCGCAAAGTTCGACACCACTGCCGCCAGAGCGCGCGGTCAACTTCAAGGAGATGGAACGCCTATCCTGATTACCATGAGGACAGCGCATATCTGGGTACCCCTGGAGGTGCTGGCGATCGACGGCCAGCAAGTGCAGGCCGACCTCTACCTGCTGACCGATGAGCCGGTCAACACCAGCGATTTTGGCGCACTCGTGGGACAGTCCCCGGTGGGCACGCAGGTACCCGGCGCGCCAGGGTTCCAGATCTCATTCCAGGAGAAGATGAATCCCACCCTTTACCACGACCTGTCAACCGATCGCAACATGGGCTGGGTCTGGCCGAACAGTTGGGTAACCTACCTGAACCTCGATGCCCCCGCCTCGGCAGTCACCTATGATCTAGGTGTCAGTTCAACAGGCGTGCTCCGGCTGGCCCCCTTTGGGACGCCACCGATGGCCGTTGTTGATGGCCAGGTATCCCACGAACTTCCAGCCTGGCTGCCCAAGCTGCCCATTGGAACCCCCCAGGCGATCCTGATAGCGCTCGTGCTCCTGAGCCTGGGCAGCGGCCTGGCCCTGATCTTCCTGGCAAGAAGACGCTCGAAGTTGAACGTGTAATCTCATCAACAAGCGGCTTGGGCGGCCTCTCGTGGTCGCCCAAACCGCATCAACCTAACGAAAAGCCCATCAACTTAAGCCTCGCGTCTCACCCAGCTCTCTTCCGGCATCAGAGCCTTATGGCCGGCCGGGCGGATCTTACGATAGACCCTTGTAGGGGATTGCAGCGATCCGTCCACGGTGAGCAAACGGCTCAGGGGAATACCAAAGATAGACTCATTCTCTTCAAGATAAGGCCGGATCCGCTCCCAGTCCTGGTTGCTAAGCGGAGCGAACTCGCCGCCGTTGAGCTGATCCTCGCTCATCTGGCGTTTTGGGTCTCGAATGTAGATGGCCCCACCGGAGGCGAGAGAGAAGAGATTCCCGCCGGGATAAGGAGTATCCAGCTCGCGGATGGTACCATCCTCTTCGAACCGGATACCGTTCACGATGACGAACCCTCCGCCATTGAGCGAGTCACCGGCCATAAACGACTCGGCCAGGTAATCCAGGCATGTCCCGTTGATGACAACGCGGGGCTTCCCAGCGGCGTTGATCAACGGACGTCCGGCGGCATTTCCCATGATGTAAGCCTGTCCACCTTTCGCGGCATACATGAAGGTCTGGCCCACGTCACCGTACACGACCAGCCTGCCCCCCTTCATAATTTGGGCGAGCTGGTCCTGCGCGCTGCCATGAACGATTACTTCGGCTCCATCGATGCCAGAAGCCAGGTAGTCCCCTGCCGACCCGTACACATCGATCCGTAAGCCATCCGACTCGGGTCCCAGGCCACAGCCGATGAATCGCTGGCCCCGGGTATTGGCGACGATTAAGCGGCGAAAGCCGCGCCGGTACAGCTCCACAATTGCACGCGAGAGCGAACCATTCCCCTCTGCCGGGTAGCCGCGTGCATCGAGAGCCACAGTAACATCTCTGTATTCCGGCAAAGGACTTCCATAGCCTGCCCAGGTATACCGCCGTGAAGTAATATCACGGATGCAATCGACCACCTGAGCAAAACTCCGGTCCAGGAGGGCAAGTAAGTAGCTTCGTTTCATCCTCCCCGTTGCATAGTGGCGATCCATCAGCAGCGTCAGCACCTTGATCGCGCGGTCACGGCCATCATCATTTTGCGCCGTTCGTTCCAGGCCCTCCAGGAAGGAGCGCACATCGTCATAATCCCACGTCGGCAACAGCTGGCGCGCCTGGTCGAACAGATCCGCCGGAGAGAGGTCTTGTTGGGTAAGCACTTGTGGGCTTACCCTGTGTTGAACAGAGGAGTGGTCGCCCAATCCGTCTCCCCGCGAACGCTTCGCCTGGCCAGGCTCAATGAATTGCCCGAACTTGTCCATGCACTGCAATGTGGCCTCGCCGCTTTCGCTGGCATGCACGGTGAAGATGAAAGCGCCTCCATCAGTATGGCTGCCGCCGCGCGCGTTCCAATAGAGATCCGCTCGTGACCAGAACCGTGAGTCTTCCCTCGCGAGGCTCTCCAGCGCCGCGTCGATGGCCTGCTTTTCGGAAGCTGCAAAACCGATCGCTGCCGTTCCCTGTTGCAGGGCAAACACCTGTGGCCGCAGCATCGATGTATCGGTGATACCGATCAGGCGATAGGCACGCTTTCGAACATCTGACTGTGCTATCAGGAAGAACCACGGACCGTCGGGAGAGCCGTGCATGTGGACGGCCTGTAACTGCCGGTATAGCCGCTGTTTTTCCGGCGGCAACAGGCTGAAATCGCGCTCGGTTGTCGGCGCCATCGCCTCGATGACGTATTCCAGTGGATAGTCATAGATGCGGTGCAGCAGGTCAAACTCGAGCACAGCCACCTCAGTATCGGTCAAGAACAGGGGATACATGTTCCGCTGGGCCAGGTAGGTGCAGATGGATGTATAATTGGCAAAATCACCGTTATGAACAAGCGCCTCGTGCATGCCGGTGAACGGGTGTGCACCGCCGGGATGCCACACTTTGCCTCGTGTCGGATAGCGATGGTGACCGATCCAGACATGCGCGCGCAGGTTTTCCAGCCGGTAATAGCGAAAGACATCATCGCCGTAGCCGACCATCTTGAGCACGAGCAGATTTTTCCCATGCGACAGGACGAAAGCCCGATTGTCGCCGGTCGCAGCGTAAAAGGTGCGATTCAGTTGGTAGGTGTTCTGGTAGACGATCTCGTCCTCGACGGCGGTATCGTGGTCATCCGCGATCCCGTGCTGTTGCTGGAAACGCACCCGCACATCAGGCCGCACCCTGACGAAGTAGCACCGGACATCCGGCGGTTGAATCTCCAGGCCGGGAAGCGAGCGAAAGTCGGGCAGCGTAGGAACCTGGAACGTCCCATCGACGATGAAGGTAGGCTCGATGAAGGTAGATTCCACTTGCGAACGCGCCGAGCCATCCAGGTAGGCAACGGCCAGCAGGTAATCGTTCGCCAGGATCGACGGCTGGACCCCAAAGAAATCGGCATCCAATCCCACGGCGGCGGCCCCTCCTCCTTTACCGTTGCCCCGGTTGCGCATCTGTTGCAGCGCTTGCAGCAGGTGTCGTCCAGAGATAGGCACACTGGCAGCCATGCCGATGACACCGCAGCCACCTTCGACCTCGGCCTGGCCGGGTCGAAGCTGAAGCGTCCCTTTCAGAGGGCTTCGTGAAGCGATCAAGCTTTCAATGAGTTGCTGCCGGTTCATGATGTCCTTCTTTTCGATAAATCAGCAAATCCCTGCGGCCTCGCAGCTCCTGCACGCTTCGCAGTCCCAAACGGCGCAGGATAGCACGCAGTTGCAACTGGAACGAGGCATACAGGTGACTGATCCGCTCGGCCCCCCAATCAGGATCGACCAGTTGGGAGAGTTGCGGGTCGGTCGTGGTCAGGCCAAAGGGGCATCCTCGCCCGCGCTCGCAATTGCTGCAGCGCGTACAGCCAAGCGCAACCAGCTCGGTCGTGCCGAGAATGCAGCCATCGGCACCCAGGGCGATGGCCTTGGCAATGTCATCAGCGGTGCGGATACCACCACTGGCCATCAGCACTACTTCCTCGCGGATGCCCTCCTGGACGAGAAAACGATGCACCTTCGGAATTGCCAGTTCGATGGGCATCGCAATGTTCTTCTTGGCAATTTCGGGCGCTGCACCTGTGCCGCCATACGCGCCATCGATCTGGATGATATGTGCGCCAGCGTAATAGCTTCCCACGGCTACCATGTCAACGTCCTTGGGCGTCGATACCTTCACCGCAACAAGCGCGTCGGGATGAATGGCCTTAATCCAGTCGATGTGTTTCTTGTGGTCCTCGACCGAATAGACACTGTGGAAAGGGAACGGCGAGAACAGGCTGACCCACGGCACGCTTTCACGCATTTTGGCAACGGCTACTGTGGTCTTATCCCCCAGCAGGTGACCACCAAGCCCCGGCTTTGCTCCCTGGGCATATTTGAACTCGACAATCGGCGCCCATAAAATTGTCTCTTCCCGCACGCCGAACATGCCGGTGGCGACCTGCGTGATCACGTGTTCCCGGTAAGGAACCAGTGATTCGGGGTAACCGCCTTCGCCGCTGGACGTGAATGTGTCCCACTGCCTGGCCGCTTTCGCCCGCGCCAGCATGATCTGCTCGCTGATCGAGCCGTAGGACATACCGGCCCCATACCAGGGGAGCGGGATCTGGATGTTCCGGTCATACGGGCGACGGTTCAATGGGATCGACGTATCGATGGCTTCCTGCTCAGGGAGCCATCGCTCTCCAGGCAGGAACTTGAATGTTAGAGCATCGAAACCACCACCGGACTGGCCCACCTTGTATTCCAACCCATTAGTGGGAGGGCGGCCCGTTTCGGCCTGTGTCCAGGTCGCCAGTATAAGGTCGGCTGTCCAGCGCGCGTCTCCCATCGCCGGGGGCCGATCGTATGCCAGGCTGGGCCAGGCCTGGAAGCCCCGGTGAAGAGCCTCCTGGTGTTTTGCAATAATGCGTTCCTCGGTTGTCTTGCCATGCGCCTTCATAGTTCGCTTCCTTGCTCGCAGAAGGCCTCCCGCTCTAAATCTTTCTGGAACATGCAGCGCCCGATCTCCCCCCGTAACCGCCTCACCTCCCGCAGCCCCATCGCTCCCAGGACTTCCAGCAACTGATCTCGCCAGGATGCGGCAAGGTTCTTCAATCGCTGCACGCCCCAGGCCGTATCCAAGCGCGGGAAGGAAAGGGCAGCCGTCTCCCGGTCGAGGCATTCGCCATTAAAGCGGGCTTGTAGCGCCACCGCGAGAGCAACATCCAGGGCGACCGCGTCCAGGCCGCAAATGATCGCCTTCGGTACATGTTCGGCCATGAAAATGCCGCCGCTGCCAATCAGCGTGACTTCTTCCCGCACACCAGTCTCCACCAGGCGCTGGTGAGCCTGCAGGATCAGGTCCATCACAAACCTGTCGCCTGCGTATCCGTGGTAATTGGCGGTGAGGTGAAACACCCGCACACCCTGTTGCACCAGTTCCAGAACATTGGTATCCATTGGAACGCGCTTCGCAATCACTGGCACGACGTGCTGACCTTCTAGCGAAAACTGAATCACGGACGGTATGGGTATCAGCGCCAGCGTTTCAATCTGCCGTGCCGTTTCGGCGAAGATCGACAACAGCGCTTTCGACCTGGCAGCATTAGCTGGCATATCAAAGAGGAACGGTACCTGGGCTGCAATCATCGTAGGTACCGGGCCAACTGCCTCACCGTGTTCGTCAAAATGCAGAAAGGCCGGTTTTTCGCCAATATCGACCGCCGTCGAAATGAATTCCCGGCCATGAATGCCATCTCGGGTCGGGCGCACAATTTCGGACATGTCGGTCCAGAGGCCATCCCAGCCCTCGCCGCCAAAGGGGCCACGGTAGCCCGCGCCGCGCACCGGCACGCGCCCGGTGCGCGCCTCGTACAGGATCGTGTCAATGTCCTCGGGCCTGACCAGTGAATCACCCAGGCGCTGCCGTTCTGGATTCGGGTAAATCTGCACCATGCCCGGAAACTGGACCGTGCAGCGCAGACAGCCAACGCAGAGTTCTTCGCGTGGCGCCAGGCCACCAACCGGCCTTGAGAAGACGCCGTAGACACAGGGACGGCTCAATGCGACCGGCAGGTCGCCTTTGAGTTCGAAGAGTTCCTTCAGCACCATCGCAATCAGGCGATGCTTTTTTACTTTGACCTGGAACTTCGGGGGGAGGGGCACAATATCCGGGGTATTCTGGGTCTCAATATGATAGCGGTGATAGGCGTTTGACGACGGCGCATCCTGCTCCAGAACAACAACCTCAAGTGACTGAGCGAGCGAAAAATCGCCTCCTGCTGCCCGTGCTTCTGCGACAGGCGCCTGCTCGAATGCATCGTCAACCGGAAATCGAACCGGGTCGGGCATCGTCATTGGCCTCCTCTGGGGCTTCGTTGCCTCCATTGATACAGGCATCCTGCATATGAGAGGACTGATTTTCTCATCAATATGCCGATTCCTTTATCTCTTGCCAAAATACTCAGTTGCACTCCGCGATACTACAGTCAATTTATCCAAAAATTCCTGCCTGATCATTGTATAAATTGCACAACACATCATGCGCGAGGTAAGCCCCGCCGGGCTCCTCCATTCTCGCTCGATGTTCCTCTATTCTCGCTCGATGCAAAAATCCTACCTCATCCGAAACACCGCTCGCCTCTTGCAAAATCTCGTCAAATATAGTATACTTGTTCTAGCTCACAACCATCAGTACACCATGTTGAGCACCAGCCGTCAAAATTGCCAGATAATCCACTTTGACAAATTAATCCGGATACCCGTAGGGGTCTCAGCGAAGCGGAGCGCGTATCACTACTTCGCGCCCACAGCCGGTTTATCGGCCCTTGCTGGATGTTCCGACATCCCGATTAACAAGGTAAAAAGCATAATCTTGCCGTGACAAGTAACCCTGCCTGAGCGTTATTTTTAATGCTGAATAACGCACATCTCGCATCGAAATGAGGAATTTATGGACTCACCGGCTGACAAACCTGGCGCAACCGTTATCCTGCCGCATGTGCTCCGGCCAAAAGCCGGCAACCGCCCGTCAGTGATGGTTACCGGCTCAACCATACGCGAAATCATTGCCGCGCTCGAGCATGACTTTCCAGGCTTTCGCTTCAACCTCTGTCACGAAACCGGCGAGCTTCGTCCTTTTGTGAATATCTTCCTCGACCGTATAAATATCCGCCAACTTCAAGGTCTCGACACACCAGTACCTCATGGCTCTAAAATTCACATCTTACAGTCGGTAGCCGGAGGATAACAACATCAATAGGCAATTAGTATTCTGTTACGCTTGATTTGACACGTCGAAATGTAGTGGCACCCCTTGCGGGTGCCAGGTCCCAGCTTTAAGGAGGCAGTCTTATGAAGGCATACACACCGGGTACAGTATTGCTGACGGTTGGTACCAAGCGCGGGCTATTCCTCTTGACCTCGCGCGACCGGAAAATGTGGGAAGTCGAAGCTACAGCTTTGAAAGGACATCGCATTTTCTACGCAGTTCTCGACCAGCGCAGCGGTCGTCGCCTGTTCGCGGCAGACAACGGCGATTTCTTCGGTACATTTTTGCGTTACAGCGACGATTTTGGTTTGACCTGGCACGAGCCGGAGCAAGGCATTCAGTTCCCCGAAGATAGCCAGCAGAAACTCGAGAATATCTGGGTAATTGAACCTGGCCGCTCCAATGAACCTGGAACAGTCTATGCAGGGGTCGATCCAGCGAGCCTCTGGGTCAGTACGGACAGCGGCATGCACTGGGAACTCAACGCAGGACTGGCAAATCACCCTACACGTGAGCTCTGGGGGCCAGGGGCGGGCGGGTTATGCCTGCATTCGATCGTCGCAGACCCCTCCAATGCTTCTCGTATGTGGGTGGGCATTTCCGCGGTAGGCTGTATGCGCACAGATGATGGCGGCCAGAACTGGGTTTTCGCCAATAAGAATACGCGTGCGGACTTCCAGCCTGAAAAGTATCCCGAGTTCGGGCAGTGTATCCACCGCCTGATACAGCACCCGACCAGGCCGGATGTGTTGTACCAGCAGAACCATTGCAGCGTCTACAAGAGCGCCAACGCGGGAGATGACTGGATCGATATCCGGCAGAACCTGCCATCCGATTTTGGTTTTCCAATTGCGCTCGACACCCACCATCCTGATACTCTGTACGTTATTGTTGAGGACCCGGACGGTCGAAACAACTTTGGTGAGCAGTTTACAGTCTACCGCACCGAGAACAGCGGTGAGCACTGGCATGCTTTGACGGAGGGATTGCCTGCAGGGCCTGGCGTACGTCTTGGCGTCTTGCGGCACGGCATGTGTACTGACAGCATAGACCCATGCGGCGTGTATGTCGGGACAAACACAGGTCAACTCTTTGCCAGCAATGATCGCGGCGACAGCTGGCACCTGGTCGCGGATTTCCTGCCACCAATCTACTCGGTGAAAGCGACTGTGCTGGTTTAGGCTACTCGATCAATTCGCGCTTCAGCCACTCTACTACCTTTGTAGCCTTTGGCTCTCGCTGTGTATTCTCTTTTGTTGATACGATCTCGGCGCGACTTTTTTCAAGGTCGATGCTCTCCAGAGCCTCTAACAGGGCGTAGACCGAGGGATATCTGTCGGCGGCATCGAGTGACAGAGCACGCATCACCACCTGCTCGAGCTCTGCTGAAATGCGATAATTGAAGAGATGAGGCGGGAGTAATTCTCTGAGCGATGCCGGGGCTGGCGTATAGCGCGTGAGCAGTAAATAGAGTATTGCCCCAAGCGAATACACATCCGAGCGCTCATCATATATGCCGTTCAAGGTCTCAGGCGCAGCAAAGGCATTGCCAGGAGAGCTTTCGGCTATAGGAAATACCTGCCCGGGCAATGCACGATTTGATGAGTCACTCCAGAACTGGGAAGGTGGGGGCCAGGAGATAAGCATTACAGGAGCCCATTCCGCCGCGCTCTCGGCATCGACCAGCACCGTGCTGGGATTCAAGTCTCCAAGGATCGCGCCCATACGATGCAGGCGCGCGACGACGCGGCTCAATCGTTTAACCCCCTCCACGCTAGTCCCGATATCCAGCCAGGAGGGCCACCGTGGTTGCTGCAAAAGCAATTCAGCGAGTGTCACAGCGATTGCCGCTCGTTGACCACGCGCCGGGCGAAGCTGCATGACCAGGTAGTGGCGCTCGTTCTCGATGCAGGCCCGGTCACCTGCCCCTGGCAAGTGAGGCGATCCAAGTACCAGCGGAGAAGCAAACTCTTCGAAGGCAGCGCGTTCAATCTGCCTCCGCAGCTCTGGAGAGAGACCTGTGAGCACAAGTTCTCGCATAGCCACCAGGGACTGATCAGTAGGCGCTGCATCCTTGTGGGGGAAATACCCTTCCGTAGAGTGCGGATTTATCCAGCACGTGGGCGAGGGTGGTGAGGAGTGGTTGGGTGGGCCTTTATGGTCGCCCGCCGTCCCCCTAAACGATGGAGATCCATCAGTAAGACGCTGTGCCAGGTAGAGATGCAGGCGCGGACGATGCTGGAGCAATTGCACGAGGCGGTATCTCCCCTGCATGACGATGCTGCCCTCTGGCAACGGATCGAGAGAACCCGCCATCGAATCAGGAATCGCCTCGGAATGGCGCAGTTCAGTACTGCGTGGCGCGGTTTGTAGCTGCCCATCGAGGGCATCACCCTTTGCTTTGGAGGTTTCAAGCCGTTCATTGATCACTACCAGTCGCGCCGCGTCGATGGCCTCATCGAGGGCAGTATTGGCCGCTCTCACCAATCCCGCTACTCGAAGCGCGCTTTCAAGTGCATTCTCCAGTTGCCGCAGGTCCCGATCCCGGCGAATCTGCGCATCGTCATATTCGCTCGCCTGCTCTGCCTTGTCCAGCGTCTCTTCCACCTCATCCACCGCGTCTTCAAATGCGTTGACTACCCGCTCAAGCTCTACCACCCATGCCTCTATGTGCGATAGCAGCATCATAGCCATATCCCCGGTGCACTCCCGATTACATCTTTGCCGCCAGTAGTGAACCTCGCCTACAAATCCAATGCATACAACACCTGTCGCCCCACGTATCGTACCATACACAAAGAACGGTTAGCCAGATCAGCTTTAACATAAGGGCACAGCTACGATATAATTCATTTGTAGGTATCTTGGGTTCTATCAACAATCGGAGGCCAGTATCGCCATAACACATCCTCATGCCAGGAAAAGCGTAGCCATCTACAGAGGGACCAGACTATGGATCACGAGCATAACGCCATCTCTGAGATGCGTGTCATCACTATTTTACGCGAATATGGCAGATGCGCACCTGTATGATATCGTAGTGAATACCGCTGTGCTCGACCTGGAGAGCGTCGTCGATGCGCTGGTCTTCGTGCTGGAGGCAAGGTGCGGCGGCTCTCGAAACCAACCGGGAACTCGGACCGGCTACCGGCCTAGCGTGCTACCCTGGAGCACCTGGCGATTTCCGCCCCACCAATTAAGGGGGGGTTCTACCTCCTCTACCCAAGCAGTGATATAATAGCACCAATGCATGACAGATATACTTGGCGTGAGCCGCAGCACAGAAAAACGAGAGAGCTTATGGCGCTGGAACACCCACAAACCATGACCTTTGGAGCCAACGACGACATCGATTTGGCCTGCCTGGGTGTTCACTTCTCAGTAGCAGAAGCGTACGATGGCATAAATCCTGAAGAAGACTTTTCTACACGAGAGGAAAATGAGACCCTCCCAGGACAATAAGCAGCAAAAACTGCGTGTTCGCGCAGAGGACACCCTATGGATGACAATCAGGACTTACCCTCCCCCAACGATGACGAGGAAATCGGCAGCGATGAGCTGCTCTCCGGCGATAACCTGCTCCTACCCGAGAGCGCAAATATCCTTGTGCGCTTGCATGCGTTACGAGCCTGGCTCGCCCGCCGGCACCACGAGGCCTCCGTCGCAGTAGGCGAAGCAGCTCTGCACCTCCAACAGATCATGCAAGAGGACGTACAAGAGACGGGAGTACGCAGATTACACCGCCGTATGCACGAGGCGGAAACAGGGCAACGACTCCAGCGCGCACAACAAACGCTTGCCGCAGCGCAGCAGTGCCTGGGC
>WNFA01007993.1_pt1 | contig 11610 bp, 12 predicted proteins | sample 5400481 | NCBI WGS metagenome assembly WNFA01 (sample SAMN13153340, study PRJNA577476) | soil metagenome | isolation source: 120 cm saprolite under Douglas fir tree site 2 hole 1 replicate 2 | place: USA:California | collected 2015-04-18
CGGCGATTCAGAGTGAACCGCCGTGGGGCTTCGCGGACCAGGAGACGCCCGTGATCCACGCGGAGCAGCCGGTACGCTGGGTGAACTGGCTGGAGGCGCTGGGCTATTGTCTGTGGGCGGGGAAGCGCTTACCGACCGAAGCAGAGTGGGAGAAAGCGGCACGAGGCACCGATGGCCGAACGTACCCTTGGGGCAATGATCCGCCGACGGCAGCCCACGCGGTCTTTGGGTTGACGGAAGGGGCGGAGACGGTGTCGCCCATCGGCAATCGCAACTCGGGGAGCAGCCCCTATGGTGTCCACGACCTGGCCGGGAATCTCTATGAATGGGTGACCGACTGGTACGACGACGCGTTCTACACGCAGAATTCTCCGAGCAATCCTCGTGGACCGGGCGAGGGCACGGCGAAGGTGCAGCGGGGCGGGTCGTACATCAATAGCCCCTACCGGCTCCGGTCCGCCTTTCGAACGAAAGGAGATCCCACCGAGCATGACCCTCACGTCGGCTTTCGCTGTGCCCAAGACGCGCCGACCCCGCCGTAAGCGAGGCACGCCCCCTGGGCCCGCTGGCCCCCGCTAGCGTTTCGGGCTGCTGGCCGGGTTCCCGGCGATGAGGGGATAGACCACCCCGCCGATGGCGCTGCCAATCACGGACGTACCGTTCGGCTGTCTTTGTCGTCTTCGCGAGTTCAGCCGGTGTGACGGGGCCCGCCTTCGCCATGGTTTTGTAGAGACCGAGCTTGTCGCCAAGGAGCACCGTGTTGGCGCTCATCGCGGTCCCAATGTTACCGACTGCCTTGCCCATGAATGCGTTCAACTTGCCCGGACTGACCGCCATGATGCAACCTCCCTTAGAGTAATTCGGCGCATACTTTGCCAGTTGCTCGCGGCTGTCAAGCTGGAACGAATGGAGTAGAATACCGCCGAGCGCCTCTATGCCAATGGCGACCGCGCGGTGCTCATCGTGTTGCAGGGAATGGATTCCAGCGGCAAGGACGGGACGATCAAGCACGTCATGTCTGGTGTGAATCCGCAGGGCTGCAGGGTGGCGACCTTCAAGGCCCCTTCCAATAGCGAACTCGCCCATGACTTTCTCTGGCGCGTCCATCACGAGGTGCCGGCCAAAGGACAGATCGGGATCTTCAACCGGTCGCACTACGAAGACGTGCTTATCACGCGGGTCCACAAGATGATCTCAGCCAAAGTGGCGGCCCGACGATTAAACCAGATCAAAGAGTTTGAAGAATTGCTGGCTGAGAACGGGACCACCATCCTCAAATTCTTTCTGCACATCTCCAAAAAAGAGCAGAAAGCGCGGTTGGAGGCGCGCATCCGCGATCCAGAGAAACGTTGGAAGTTCAGCGAAGGGGATTTGGAAGAACGGAAGCTCTGGCCCGACTACATGGCGGCGTTTGAAGAGGTACTTTCCGCCACCAGCATGGAGCATGCGCCCTGGTATATCGTACCCGCCAATCGGAAATGGTATCGTAACCTTGTGGTAGCCGATCGTGTTGTTGAAGCGTTGGAAGACATGAAACTGAAGACACCGCCCGCTCCCGCAGGGGTCAACTTCGATACGTTGAAGATTGTGTAACGAGTCAGCAGCTGCAAGAGTTGCGGACATGAAGCTAGACACACCCTGTCAGGTGATGTGTCCCGTCCAAAAATACCTTAACCTGCGCCAAGGTTTGCAGCCGTGCTTCCCTCATATCGATCACCATGCCTTGTATCATCACCGATTCAGAGCTTCAGCGACTTAGACTCATCCCTCGTTGGAAATACGATCCGCCTTCAGACCCATTTCATATTGGAAGAGGCTGTTTCTTGACACCTTGGGCAGGGCTATATTAGCATGCGCCTCTAGATCGATAGGCGCGTAGCTCAGGGGGAGAGCGCTACCTTGACACGGTAGAGGTCGACGGTTCAAGACCGTCCGCGCCTACCACCTGGCTGAGGGCATCTGCTTGCCTCTCGCAGGCAGGGTGCCTTTGTTGTTTCTTGTGCTTGGTCGACTTGATGCATGTCATGAAAATTACACTAAAAAATGGCAGCAGTCGTGATATTCCCGCCGGCCAGTCCGTTGGGTCTGTTCTGTCGGCTCTCGGCCTGACGATCAGCTCGGATATCCTTGCGGCAAAGGTGAATGGCCAGACCGTAGATCTCTCGAGCGTCTTGGCGGAAGATGCTGAGGTGATTCCACTTCAATTCGACAGTGCAGAAGGCCGGGAGGTCTACCGTCACAGCAGTACTCATATTATGGCGCAGGCCGTCAAAGAGGTCTTCCCCACGGCACAGCTGACGATCGGCCCAGCCCTCGAGGATGGGTTCTTCTATGACTTTGCCTTTGAGCGCCCATTTACCCCGGAAGATCTCGAGAAAATTGAAGCGCGAGCGAAAGACATCATCAAACGAGCCCTTCCTGTGAAACGGGCAGAATTGTCGAAGCAAGACGCGATAAAGTTTTTCCAGGAGCGAGGGGAAGCCTACAAAGTTGAGTTGATTCAAGGACTGTCAGATGGGCAGGCCATCTCAGTCTACAGCCAGGGAGAGTTCACCGACCTCTGCCGCGGCCCGCATCTCCCGACGACAGGTCATGTCGGGGCATTCAAGCTCCTGAACACGGCCGGGGCGTACTGGCGCGGCGACGAACGCAATCCCATGCTGCAGCGGATCTATGGGACCTCCTTCCCGACTCAGACGGAACTCGACGCGCATCTCGCGCGGTTGGAAGAGATTAAGCGACGAGACCACCGAAAGGTCGGTAAGGAACTCGACTTGATCTCCATCCAGGATGACATCGGCCCCGGCCTGGTCCTCTGGCATCCAAAGGGCGCGACGATCCGGCTGTTGATCGAGAACTTTTGGCGCGACCAGCATATTCAAAACGGCTACGAACTGGTGTATTCCCCCCACGTCGCCCGGTTAGACCTCTGGAAAACCAGCGGCCACGTCGACTATTACCGCGACAATATGTTCGCTCCCATGAAGGTTGAAAATAGCGAGTACCAGCTCAAGCCGATGAATTGCCCGTTCCACATCATGATCTACAAGTCGCATCTGCGCAGTTACCGAGACCTCCCCATCCGCTACGGCGAACTGGGGACCGTCTACCGGTACGAACGGACAGGCGTCCTCCATGGTCTGCTACGGGTTCGCGGCTTCACACAGGACGACGCGCACCTGTTCTGCCGGGTGGATCAGATTGAAAGTGAAGTTAGCCAGGTCTTAGATTTCACGTTCTTTATTCTCGGAACCTTCGGGTTCACCGAGTTTGAGGTGTACCTCTCGACTAAGCCGGAAAAGTCCGTCGGCTCGGAAGAACGGTGGGCCCAAGCCACGAGCGCGCTCGAAGCAGCATTGAAGGGACGAGGAGTCGCCTACCAAATGGATCCGGGCGAAGGCGTCTTCTACGGACCCAAGATCGACATCAAAATCAAAGATGCCTTGGGACGATCCTGGCAATGTTCGACCATTCAAGTCGATTTCAATAATCCCGAACGATTCGCATTAGGCTACATTGGGAAAGACGGCAAAGTTCACCAACCGATCATGATCCATCGGGCTCTGATGGGATCGATCGAACGGTTCTTTGGCATTCTGATTGAACATTTCGGCGGCGCCTTCCCAACCTGGCTCGCCCCGGTTCAGGCGACGGTCATGTCCATTACGGATAACCAACGGCCCTACGTCGCCGAGGTCGTGACCCAGCTAAAGGCTGCGGGGTTCCGCGCTGAGGCAGACCTTCGGAATGAAAAAATTGGGCTCAAAATTCGAGAAGCGGAGAAGGCGAAGGTTCCATTTATGTTTGTGGTTGGCGACCGAGAAGTGCAGAGTGGGACGCTGGCCATACGGGGCCGGAGCGGAGCCAACCTCGGCAGCATGACCGTCGCGGGAGCGCTCGACCTGCTCCGCGCGGACCTCAAGCCGGCAGGGCAGCAACATTCACTAACACAATAAGAGGTGTCTTATCGTCCCCAAACTACGAGTTAACCGGGAAATCAGGGTGCGCGAAGTCCGGGTGATCGGTCCGGAGAGCGAACAGCTCGGCATTCTCCTCACGGCAGATGCGTTCAAACAGGCACAAGAGAACGGCTACGACCTTGTCGAGGTCGCGCCCACGTCAGTGCCTCCCGTGTGCCGCATTATGGACTACGGGAAATACAAGTTCGAGTTGAGTAAAAAGGACCACCAGAACCGGCGCCATCAAAAGTCGACGCAGGTGAAGGAAATTAAGTTGCGCCCTCGGACGGATAAGCATGACTTGGAGATCAAGATTCGACAGATTAAGGGCTTTCTGGCCGATGGTAACAAGACCAAAGTCCTCTTGACGTACCGCGGTCGTGAGATGGCGAATCAGGAGATGGGCCGGACACTCATGAATACGGTCATCGCAGAGTTGGGAGAGACAGGCACCATCGAGTACGCCCCTCGCATGGAAGGGCGGAGCTTGATCATGATCGTTGCGCCGAAGTAAGACGGTCGGCCCGCACGCTATAAACCAAAGGAATTACCGATCATGAAAAGGAAAATGAAAACGCATAGTGGAGCCAAAAAGCGGTTTACCCGTACCGGCTCTGGGAAATTGGTCAGGCGAAAGGCGGGAAAACGCCATATCCTCACCAGCAAGACGCAGGATCGGAAGCGCCGATTGAGCGGCACGGTTCTCGTGGATAAGACCAAGATTCAGGCACTAGATCGCTTATTGCCCTACAAGTAAATTAGAATGTTCAAATCGCGTTAACCAAAAGGAGTACTGACTCATGCCTCGCGCAAAAGGTGGCCCCAAAACAAGACATCGACGAAAGAAGCGGCTGAAACTGGCCAAAGGACAGTATGGAGGAAAGAGCCGGCTGTTCCGTACCGCAACAGAGTCAGTCGATAAGGGTCAGGCATATGCCTATACCGGACGGAAAAATCGGAAACGGGATTTCCGCGTGTTGTGGATTGCGCGCATCAACGCGGCAGTTCGGGCGCATGGACTGACCTATGGCCGGTTTATCAACGCCCTGAAGAAGGCCAATATCCTCTTGGACCGGAAGGTCTTATCCGATATGGCGATCAAGGATGCCACGGGGTTTGAGCAGCTGGTCGGTCTTGCCAAACAGCGCCTCGCCCCTGCCGGGGCATAAGCGCGGTCGCCTGCCGAGAATTTCCTTCGAAGAATTGGTTGGGACGTGAGGTGGGTCTTGAGGAATGCGCTGGCGGGCGTACGTCTCAAGACCGGTCGGCTAGTTCCGTCAGATCGATTTCAAACGCGACAGCCGGGACACCGATCTGCCATCGTTCGAGAACTTCCGGGTGCAGTTCCCCAATCACACCGACCTGTTTCCCGTCAGACACGATACCCCCCACTCGTCCAGCGAGAAATGAAGGATGCTGGATCGGTTCCAGGCTGTACGCTTGGTTCACATAATAAAACAGCGTGTCCAGGCAGGAGTGGGCCTCTGAAAAATGTGCATCGGCATGGGCAATCATCCCGCCGAGCACTGTCACGGTGCGTGACCCTAGGGGCTGCGTGAGATCGTGACGTGCCACTTCGCCGGCCTCGAACATCCGATGAGGATAAAATGCCCGGTTCGATGCAGCTTCCACGCGAAGCAATGACGGAAGCATCCATTGTCGAAGTGCGGAGAAGTTCTGGGACATCACATTGTCCACTTCGACAAGTTGCCCCCACTCGGTCCCTTCTAATCGCATCGCATCACGCAGGTCCTGGGGAGAACCGAGAATGTTGGAAATGATTTCTTGAAAACCCATGCCAACCATGAGGGCCCTGACACGGTCGGAGACTTCCTCGATGCGCGACAATCCACCGACCGTGAATTGCGAAGGCATCACCGGCGAAAAGTCTCCGTATCCACGGCTGATCGCGACATCTTCGACGACGTCCATCGCGTGCATCAGGTCCTGCCGATAGAGCGGCAGCGTCACCGTCACCTTTCCACCTCTGGTTGTCACCTCATAGCCGTAAGCCGTTAGAGCCTTCGCCACTTCCTGGGCGCCTAACGCCTGCCCAAGGGCCTGCTCGATCGTGCTGACGGGAAGCGTCCGTGACTTCCCGATATCCTGCGGAGTCCAGACTGCCTTGCCGAGAGCAGTCTTATAGGGATACCGTACTTCAATCGGCTCAATGACCGCGCCACGATCTGCCAGATTGGCTGCGAGAATGTTGAGGGTCAGGACGACCATCGAGAGGTCAGTGCCAGTCACCTCGACGAATAAGGCATCGTCGCCCACCCGCACTTCTCCGACTTCACGGCTATTGATAATCGGCGGGAAGGAGAGTGCCTGACGCTTCGCATCGCGGAGGACGGGCAGGCGATCCTGACCGGCGAGAATCCCGCCGAACTCTAGCCCTTTGGGATGGACAAGCAGCATCTCTCCGAGCGTCATGACCGTATCCATACCCAGCGGCGTGAAAGTGACTTCGTCCGGTTTCACCAAGTCATAGGTGACAGGAAACTCGATCGCCGCGAGCCGATAGAGTCCGATTGACACGGTCCGGCGTTTGCGGCCGAACATCTCGGTGAGTTTCTCTTGCGTCTGAATCAGCTGAGCGAGGCCCTCCTGGGTCACGCGGTAACCGGTCGCAGTACAGGCCGCCACGTAGGGCCTGATCTCCTCCAGGCCAGGAGCCACGTTCAATCGCTTTGGCGATTTCGACGGGGTAGTCAGAAAGTTGTACCTCGCGAGGGAACCCTGCCGCTTCACCCGAATCTGCCGGGCGATCCCTTCGCAGCACCAGAGATCAGGACGATTGCTATCTTGCAGCTCAATTCGCAGTTCGCCGGTGTCGGGATTCTGCCCTTTCAACTCACCCTTCACGAGCATCAACGACTCTTCGAGTTGCTCCATGGTGATCGGTTGGGGAGCCTCGCCTGGCGCTGCGAGCAATCCCTCGAGATCCTGCTTAAAAATAGTAATCGTGGGCATGTGAAACCTAGTAGGCCCCTCTGGTGGAGCGAATCAGATCAAGATTGTCGGTGAACAACTCACGAATATCGTGAATGCCGAGCGCCACCATCGCCATGCGATCGAGCCCCAACCCCCACGCGATCACCGGAACGGTCACGCCCAGCGGAAGGGTGACTTCAGACCGGAACAACCCGGCTCCGCCAAGCTCCATCCATCCGAGCTTCGGATGGCGCACGTGCAGCTCGACCGACGGTTCGGTGAAAGGAAAGTAGGCCGGGAGAAATTTGACTTCCTTGGCTTGCGCCACTTCACGGGCAAAGAGATTCAGCAGGCCGAGCAACGTGCGAAAGTTGATGTCTTCGCCGAGCACGATCCCTTCTACCTGGAAGAAATCGGTCGCGTGCGTCGCATCCACTTGATCGTAGCGGAAACAACGGGCGATGGAAAAATACTTTCCCGGCACCGCAGGTTGTGTCGCCAATGTATGGGCCGAGACGGCCGTCCCCTGGCTCCGCAAGACCAGCCGGCGCGAGCGCTCCGCATTGAAGGGATAGTTCCAACCGGTTGAACCGGTTTCACCGCCATTCTGGTGTGCTTGCGTGACCCGGGACAAGAACGGTTCCGCTATCAAGGAGGCATGAGTCGGTTCTTTGACAAAGTAGACGTCATGGATGTCACGTGCCGGATGGAACTGCGGCATGAAGAGGGCATCCATGTTCCAGAATTCGGTCTCCACGAGCGAGCCCCGCATTTCCTGGAATCCCATGCTCACAAGTTTTGTCTTCACCGTATCGAGAAACTCGCGATAGGGATGCCGTTTGCCCGGCGCAATCCGTGGCGCGCGAAGACTGATCGTGTACTTACGGAAGCGCTTCGTCCGCCAACTCCCGTCTTTCAACAGTTCGGGCGTCAGCTGTGAGACTTCTTCCGCGGTTCCCTGCCGAGAGAGCTGCTGGGCGGCCTCGATACCGGTTACGGAAAGCTTGAGCGCTCTGGCCACCCGATCATCAATGCGGAAGGGTTCCCGTGCATTCCCGCGTTTGACGGCGTGATCTTGAATGACCTGCCGTTGTGGCTCGGGAAACGCCTGCAGCTCACGAGGCGCCCCATGAAGCTGTTGCAGCAATCCCCGCATCGCTTCCGCCGTCTGGCTCGGTCGGCCAGTCGATTCGATACAACCGCCTTGAATGATGAGGAGCGCGCCCTCTTTCTTGAGCCGTCCTATCGCACCGCTCACCTCCGCCGGTTCGAGTCCCTCCCGGGATTGAATGTCCTGAATGGTCAGGCGCTTGCCGGTTTTGGCCGCATCGCGAGCAGCAGACAGCACCCGTTCGATCGGCGAGTACTTTTCAAAATAGAGTTCGCCGATTTTTGTGAGCGAGACATTAGGCGTCACGGTCTCGGTATCGACCGCGATCAACGACTTGGCGAGCAACCATTCGACCGCCATACTCAACTGCGAGGGCTCTAACCCGGTGGACTGCGCCAACTGTTCCGTCTGGAGCACCGCGGAGGGATTCGCCTCAAAGGTCGACAGGACTTTGACTTCGAGAGGATGGAGGCTATCGATGAGGGAAGAAATGTCCACCCTCGAGACCTATCGGTGAGCGGAGACGCGCTGCGGCGTCGTGGAAGGAGGTTGGCCGGCTGCGCGTAGCGCAGCGATCGTCATGGCATAATCCCGACTTGAGAAAATGGCCGACCCGGCGACCAATACATCAGCTCCCGCGGCCAGTACCTGAGCCGCATTGTCGATCTTGACACCGCCGTCCACTTCGAGCAACGCGCGACTTCCGACCCGATCGATCATGGCACGAGCCGAGGAAATCTTCTGTAAACAGGATGTGATAAACTTTTGACCGCCGAAACCAGGATTGACTGACATGATCAGGACCACATCGACATCTGGGAGGATTTCCTCGATCGTACTGAGCGAGGTGGCCGGATTCAGGGTCACCCCGGCCTTGACGCCATGTTCCTTGATGGACTGCACCGTGCGATGGAGATGCGGACAGGCTTCCACGTGAACCGTGAGATAGTCCGCTCCAGCCTCGGCGAACTCGGCGATAAAGGCGTCGGCGTTTGTGATCATGAGGTGGACGTCGAGCGGCATCTTGGTGACTTTTCTGAGCGCCGCCACAATCGGTGGACCGATGGTCAAATTCGGCACGAAATGCCCGTCCATCACATCGATATGAAGGAAGTCGGCCCCCGCGCGTTCCACGGCTGCAACTTCGTCGGCCAGTCTGGCAAAGTCAGCAGCTAAAATTGAGGGCGCAATAAGAATGGGGCGTGCCATCACAAAACCTTCCTCAGTCGTGCGGCGTAGAATCCATCCATCGAGAACCGGTTACCGACTGTCGAGAGAGCACCTTCTTCGGTGACGAACCCCTGTGCCGCAGGCGGGAGCCAGGGGACGACGGACTCACGCTTGAATTCCGCATGGGCACGACAGAATCGCTCGATGACGTCTTCGTTTTCTTCCGGTTCCGTCGAGCACGTACTATAGACCAGCACCCCGCCGGGCCGCAAGCATGGGGCGACCGATTCGAGGATCTGACACTGGAGTGCCTGATGTCGAGGGAGCGCCTCAGGGCGCATCCACCAGAATTCGATCAATACATGGTTCGCCCACTCTGGCCTTCTTCACGGATGGAGACCCTGCTGTCTCGATCATGGGAACCCATTCAAGTGGCTGTCGAATATCGCCGACGATCGGCACGACAATCTGGACCCCGAGTCGACGACAATTGCTTCGCAGGAGATCTAAACGGTCGCCTTTCCGATCGACGGCGTAGATAGTCCCCTTGTTATGCATCAGATCGGCCAAATGAGTCGATTTCCCTCCCGGCGCCGCACAAGCATCGAGCACGATGTCACCAGGCTGAGGATCGAGGAGGGGAGGAATCAATTGCGCCGCTTCATCTTCGACATAAAAGGCGCCCTCACGAAACCCCGGGAGGGAGGGCACAGAGCCTCCTTCCTCAAGCACAATGCCGAATGGACTTACACTGGTCGGCTTGGCCGCAATACCCACCTGTGCGAATTTTTCGAGGAATGCCTCCCTGGTCGTGATCAGCTGGTTCACCCGAAGCGTCAGCGGAGGCGCAACGCTGACCCCCTCGCAGGCCATTTCCGCAGAGCCCACGCCCAGACGTTCCACCCATCGACGGCTGAGCCAGCTTGGAACCGAGTACCGCACGGCGAAGGCGCGCGCGGCATCAGTATCCATGCTAGGCCAGGGCTGAGGCGGATGGCGCAACAGCGCGCGCAAAACCGCATTGACGAACCCACTCCAGTCTCTGCCAAGTGTGCCAGCAATGGCCCTGGCTAGGTTGACTGATTCGTTGACTGCGGCAGACTGCGGAATACGATCTAGAAACAGGAGTTGGTAGGTACCAAGCCTGAGCACCATCTGCACGGCGAGGGGAAGGCGAGGGAGCGGCTTGTCCAAAACCGGTTCAAGCCGCCAATCGATGGTCGCAAGACGCCGCAAGACGCCATAGGCCAGTTCCACCGTGAGGGCTCGTTCCCTGCTGTCGAACGAGCATTGCGCGAGCGCGCGATCTAACAAGATATCGACCCCTTCCTCGCTCGTGACGGACTCCATCAACAACGAGAGTGCGATCATACGCGCTGACGGTGTGGTCTGGGCAGTGAATAGGGGTCGAGAATCAGAAGCCATAGGGACTCGGACGGAAACACACCGATTGTGTGATGAACGGGCAGGACGCTAGGAAAGAGCCGGTCCTCCTAACCGCACTCCAACAGCAACGGGATGGCCTGCCAAGTATTGAGATACGGCCATGCGACGGCTATTAGCCGGCTGCAACTCCATCACGGCAAGAATTCCGTCTCCAGTCGCGACATGAATCGCCTCGTTTGTGATGGCGACGATCACCCCCGGAGGCTCCGTCACGGGTCCTGGGAGCGCCAGAGCTCTCCAGATCGTCCATCGGTCGCCTCCTGCCATGCGTATGTGGGCCCCAGGCCAAGGAGAGAGTCCGCGGACCCGGTTGGCCAAAGCAGTGGCAGGCAAGGCCCAATCGATCGCACCATCTTCCTTTTTCAGCAACGGCGCCAAGGTCGCCCGTGAAGAATCTTGCGGCTGTGGCACAAGGGTGCCGGCTTTGAGTCTAGCAATCGTTTCAACCAGCAGTCTGCCTCCGAGCGCAGCTAAACGTGGCGAGAGGGTGCCAGCGGTATCGTCCGGAGTAATAGGGAGAGCTTCTTGAAGCAACATAGCGCCGGTATCCATCCCCTCATCCATCAGCATGGTCGTAATTCCTGTTTCCGTCTCGCCGTTGACGATGGCCCACTGAATCGGACCAGCGCCGCGATATTTTGGAAGAAGGGAACCGTGCACATTGATACAGCCTCGCGGGGGAAGCGAGAGGATCGCCGGAGGCAAAATACGTCCGAACGCCGCGACCGCAATCAGGTCCGGGCTCCACCCAGCCAGAGCGTGGAGAAATTCAGGATCCTTCATCTTGAGCGGTTGCAGCAGAGGAATCTGTGCGCGCTGCGCCAGAAGTTTCACCGGTGACGGCGTGAGGATTTGCCCGCGCCCTTTCGGACGATCCGGTTGAGTGACAACGCCGACAACGGAATCGTCCGACCTCAACAAGGCCTCAAGCGAGGCCGACGCAAAATCCGGCGTGCCCATGAACACGAGTCGCATGTTATCGCTTTAGCA
>WNFA01013964.1_pt1 | contig 11610 bp, 11 predicted proteins | sample 5400481 | NCBI WGS metagenome assembly WNFA01 (sample SAMN13153340, study PRJNA577476) | soil metagenome | isolation source: 120 cm saprolite under Douglas fir tree site 2 hole 1 replicate 2 | place: USA:California | collected 2015-04-18
TCATGGAGCCGCCACAAGCGACAAGAAAAACGCAACTCACAAGCGCGAGCGAAACAAGGAAAATTCGCGACATACTGGGACCTCCCACAATAGGTTCGGCAGGAAACACTTTGGTGGGGATGAAGGCTAGGGCTCGATTTTATGCCCTTTTAAGGATGGCCGGCAAGAGGATTTTGGCTTTCCGCCGGAAGTCAAATCTTTCTCAGTGCTTGGTCGAGATCCGCGATTAGATCTTCGACATCCTCGATCCCGACGGAAATGCGGATGAGTCCGTCAGTGATGCCGATGCGCTCGCGGACTTCGGCTGGGACGGAGGCATGCGTCATCGTTGCCGGGTGCGAGATCAGTGTTTCGACTCCGCCGAGGCTCTCGGCGAGCGAGCACAGTTTTACATGGTTCAGCACCTTTCTCGCATTTTCGAGGGTAACCACGTCGAACGAAATCATCGCTCCGAACCCGCGTTGTTGCCGGACCGCGATACCGTGGTGCGGATGCGAAGGCAATCCAGGATAGTGCACGCGCTGCACGCGCGGGTGGTCTTCGAGGAAGCGAGCGATCACGCGCCCGTTCGCATCGTGTTGTTTCATCCGCACGGCCAGCGTCTTAATCCCGCGCGACACGAGGAAACAGTCCATCGGCGCGAGGCCTGCGCCCGTCGAGCGTTGCAGGAAATAGATTTTCTCCGCATCGGCCGGACGGGTCAGGATGACGGCCCCGCCGAGCGAATCGCTATGCCCGTTCAGGTATTTCGTCATCGAGTGGACGACGATCTGCGCTCCGAGCGGAATCGGGGACTGCAGGTACGGACTCAGAAACGTGTTGTCCGCGACCAGAGTGGCGCCCTGCGCCGCGGAAATCTTCGCCATGGCGGCAATGTCAGTAACGCGCATCGTTGGGTTGGTCGGCGTCTCGACGTAGATCATCTTGGTGTTCGGCTTGATTGACTGCTCCACGTGCGCGATCGAAGATGTGTCCACAAAGCTGAAATCGAGCCCCCATTGCACCAGGAACTGCGTCGTCAGGCGAATCACGCCCCCGTAGACCGCTTCCGAGATGATCGCGTGGTCGCCGGGGCGCAAGAGACGGAACACCGAATCGATGGCCGCCATTCCCGACGTGAAGACGAACGCCGCGCTACCGCCTTCAAGTTTTGCGACAGTCCGTTCGAGGGCCCGCCGGTTGGGATGCGCCGTTCTCGCGTAGTCGTAGCCTTTGTTCTTCCCGAGCTCTTCCTGAACGTAGGTCGAAGTTTGATAGATTGGCGCGACGATTGATCCCGTCGCTGGATCAGGTTCTTGCCCTACGTGGATGGCATCGGTTGCGAATCCCATTCGAAGCTCCTCGGCGGTGACATTTTTGCGGGCCATAATCTCTCGTGCGGGACCGCACCCGTTCTTCGTCGGGCTATAAGTATAGCCCGCACAGGCGTTTCCTTTCGATCTGCGCTTGCACGGTGCGTCAAAAAGTACAAGAATGGGAGGTAGAGAGTTCGCCGCGTGGCGTGGCCGCAACCAGAGCTAGCTTCAGCGGTTAAAACCGCTTTCAAAGAATCTCGTTACGGCCGGGCTGAAGAGTCTGTGTGACAACCTGTGCGCGAAACGCTTTTGTAGCGTCGGCCTTCAGGCCGACACTGTGGATTCAAGCACATGCCCGCCTGAAGGCGGGCGCTACATAGACCAAAACCTGGTTCTCACACAGACTCTGAAGCCCGGCCCTCCCAAGTGGGTGAAGAGTCTGCGCGCGGCTGGATGAATTTGAGGATTGGCGGTACAGTTCTAGCGTCAGGGAGGGCGACCTTTGATGAACACCTCGAATCGCATGAAAAATATTCTGGTTGTCCTATCTTCGCTTGTATTGCTTTTTCCTTTGGGCTTGCGAGGGCAGGACAAGGGCCCCGATTCCAAGGGCAAGCCTGATGCGGCTTCGAGCTCAGTTCATTTGACAATCGTCGTAACCAGCGCGGAAGACAGGAAGCCTGTGGACAGCGCCAGTGTGTACGTGAAATATGTCCAGGGACGCTTGCTAGGCAAAGACAAGAAGATCGAGATGAATCTCAAGACGAACCTGTCAGGAGTGGTCCACGTTCCCGAAATTCCTCGCGGCAGGTTCCTGGTTCAAGTGATTGCGCCCGGGTGGAAGACTTTCGGCGAGTATTACGAAGTAGATCAGGCGGAACAGACCATCAACATCGAACTGGCGCGTCCTCCCAAGTGGTATTGAGGATGAAAAGAAGCGATCCCTCGCTGCCGCTTTACCCTTGCCTACAAACACATGCTTCTAATTTTCGTTTCCCGAGCGCCATTGAATCCAAAATGATTTCAGCAATTTGCGTGGCGGGTCGCCTTGTGGTTTGGATGCCTCATCTTTGTGCAAAGAGTATCAAACTCTTTGTTTACGTACGGTAGGGAATCTCCGATGGTTCTTTTCCACATACTTTTCAACACAACTGTTGAAATCGCGGGGCTCGCCTTTGACCGCGCTTAAGCGGGGTGTTAGATTAGCGTTCCGGAATTAATTTCGTGGATATTTTCGGATGGATGAGAAACCATACAAAGGATTTGTGGTCTGGCATCTTCTGTGGAGCAACCTGGGCGTCCGCCCGCTGCGCTCCGCTCTGAGCGTGCTGGCGCTTTCCCTTCAAGTGTTCCTCGTCCTGCTGATTGTCGGCCTGACGTCAGGCGCTTTGTCTGATTGGCGCACGCGCGCGGAAGGAATTGGCGCCGACATCATCGTCCAGCCGCCCAACTCGTCCATTTTCTTCGCGTTCTCAAGCGCTGTGATGCCCGAAACACTTGCGGATAAAATTTCGACTCTTCCCGGGGTCGATGAAGTCGCTCCAGTCCTGATCGTCGTGGACCAGCACAACCTGGGCGTCGTATACGGCATTGATTACGACAGGTTTGCTGGTCTCAGCAATGGTTTTTCTTTTCTTTCTGGCGGTCCGTTCCAACAGCCGACGGAAGCGATGGCGGATGACCTTGCCGCGCATTCACGAAAACTTCAGGTTGGCGCCACAACGACTCTCATAGGACATGAGTTCAGGATTTCGGGCATCGTCTTGCACGGCAAGGGCGCGCGGTTCTTCATGTCTTTGAAGACTGCTCAGGACATTGCCGGCGCCGACAAGCGCGTCTCCATGTTCTTTGTCCGCAGCAAAGGCGATACGGAAACTGTCCGCGATGAGCTGGTCAAGTTGCTTCCCACCTACAAGATTCGCTCGATGGCGGAGTACAGCACGCTGATGACTTCGTCGAACCTTCCCGAGTTGAAGCCGTTTATTCGGGCCTTTCTCATTCTCGGGGTGACCATTAGTTTCCTGGTCGTGCTGCTCACGATGCACACTATGGTGCTGGAACGCACGCGCGATATCGGCATCCTGAAGGCGCTGGGCTCTTCGCGCCTTGAAATCTGCTTGATGATCGTCGGCGAGACCTTGGTGATGGTAGCGCTTGGCGTGGCCTTCGGATTGCTCTGCACCTACGGCATTGTTGCGGTCCTGCATCAAACGTCTCCCACACTTCAGGTTGAAATCGAAGGGGTCTGGATCCTGCGCGCAATCCTCCTGACGATCGGAGGCGCACTCGCGGGCGCAATTTATCCCGCGCTGCGCGCCGCCCAGAGTGATCCAGTCGACGCCCTCGCGTATGAGTGACCGCAACGCCGTTTGCGTGCAGTGACTGCGAATCACCCACCCGGCCTGCCTGCAACGGTCACCCCCGCATGGCATTTTCGGTCCGAGTGGAGGGAATCCGATTGCGCCACCGGAATCAAATCTGATACAAGAGGGGGCCGAGGCGGTCGTCAGCGGGACATTTGAGGATGCCGAATCATTTCTATACGGAACCCGGCTGCGCTGCGTGTATGGACGCGAAGAATTTTCTCATTTCGAGGGGTATCCCCTTCGAAGAGAGAGATGTCCACGCAAATCCGGACTATCTGCGGATTCTGACCGAGGAGCTCGACAGCCGGACGACCCCGACGCTCGTACTGGCCGGCAAGATCATCGTCGGCTTCGACCAGGCTGAATACAAGCTTTTGGCAGCTATTGCTGGAAGGAAACGGAAGAGAAAAGCTGTCCGAGGCAGAGCCTGATCTGTACGTGATTTTCGAGAGTGCTGCTGGCCGGTTGACTGGCGGATGATCTCTCTCCGGTAATTGTTTGGCCGCTACTTAATTTCTCCCCAAGACCGCTACTCAATTTCGCTTTATAATGCCGGAGAGGTACGCCATGACCCCTTCCAGTGACAAGTATTTTTGTGCTCGCATCATTGAACGGCGGGATATTTCGGCCGACTTGTGGGTGATTCGGGTCGATCCTGGCGGGGAGTATAGTTTTGTGCCGGGTCAATACTCCACGCTGGGCGTTGTGACTCCCGAAAAACACTACGAACGCGCGTATTCGATCGTTTCCGCTCCGCAAGAGAAACTTCTGGAATTTTTTGTCGAGCTGGTTCCGCAGGGCGACGTGACGCCGCGTCTTTACCCCTACCAGGTCGGCGACGAATTCACTTTGCGCAAGGTTGCCAAAGGGCGGTTCACTCTCGATACTACCTCCGGCCGCACCAATCATCTCCTGCTTGCCACGGTGACCGGAGTCGCTCCCTACGTGAGCTTTGTGCGCTCGCTCCACCGCCAGTGGAAGGAAGCGAAATTCAAGGGAGAGCACAAACTCTTCTTGCTTGACGGCGCCAGCCGCTCCTGGGAGTTGGGATATCGCAAGGAACTCGAAGGCTTTGCCGCCGGGGTTCCCTGGCTGAGCTACGTCCCGACGGTTAGCCGTCCGTGGGAAGACAATTCCTGGAAAGGCGAAACTGGCCGTGTGGACGACCTGGTCCGCAAATACGCGGATTCCTGGGGGCTGACTCCGGGAAACACCAGCGTGTATCTCTGTGGCCACCCTTCCATGATAGAAAATACAAAAGGTATTCTGAAGCGCCGCGGGTGGGAAAAAGCGGCCGTAAAAGAGGAGGCGTTTTTCATCCCCGGCAAAGAGGTCGTCGCGGCTCACAACTAGAATTGGCAAAAAATCGCAGAGGACAGATAGACGAGAGCAGGTGGCTGGCCGGCAATTTTCACAAGTGCGCGATGGATCTCATTCCTCAGTTGTAACTGTGATGCGTCGCAACGCGTTTCGACGCGAAGCGGCTTTTGGTAGCACAGACTTCAGTCTGTGCGCTTTTGGTTTTCTCTGCGCCGGGCACAAATCAAAACCACACAGGCTGAAGCCTGTGCTACTTGACCGCCCTGGACCTGCGCTCTGGCCCGTGGAATGGAATGGGCCAACGTATACAACAACATTCTTGTGAGAAATTCGCGCTGGTGTCATCCGCGCTTGAAATAGACGGCTGCCAGGGGCGGCAGGCGCAGGTTCAGCGAATACGGGTGGTTTCCCCAGGGAACGGCTTCAGCTTCGACACCGCCCAGATTGCCCACGTTGGTCCCGCCGTAACGCTCCGCGTCAGTGTTCATCGCCTCCCGGTAGAATCCCAACTCGGGGACGCCGACACGGTAGTCTTCCCGCATGACAGGGGTGCAATTGGCGACCACGACCATGAAGTTCTCATGGTGTTTCGCGCGCCGTATGAACGAAAGAACGCTGGCATCCGCATCATTGCAGTCCAGCCACTCGAATCCGTGCCAGTCGAAGTCCACTTCGTGCAGGGCCGCTTCACGGGCATAGAACGCATTCAAATCCGTCACGAGAGTTTGAAGACCTTGGTGAGGAGCGTATTCGAGCAGGTGCCACTCGACACTCGTTTCATGATCCCATTCGGACCGCTGGCCGATTTCATCCCCCATGAACATCAGCTTCTTGCCGGGGTGAGCGAACATATACCCGTAGAGAAGGCGGAGGTTTGCGAACGTCTGCCACAGGTCCCCGGGCATTTTGTTCAGCAAGGAAGATTTGCCGTGGACCACTTCGTCATGCGAAAACGGCAGCATGAAATTTTCAGTGAAGGCGTACAGCATGGAGAACGTCATCCGGTTGTGGTTGAACTTCCTGTGTACCGGGTCCAGCGAAAAGTAACTAAGAGTGTCATTCATCCAGCCCATGTTCCACTTCAGGCTGAAGCCCAGCCCGCCCAAATAGGTGGGGCGGGATACCATCGGCCAGGAGGTTGATTCCTCGGCGATGGTCAGCACCCCGGGGTGGCGCGAGTAGACGACTTCATTCAACCGCTTCAGAAATGCAATCGCCGCAAGATTTTCCCGGCCGCCGAATTCGTTCGGGATCCACTCTCCCTCGCGTCTCGAGTAGTCGAGATAAAGCATGGAAGCTACGGCATCCACTCGCAACCCGTCAATGTGATACTTGTCGATCCAGAAGAGCGCATTCGAAATCAGATAATTCTGCACCTCGTTGCGGCCGTAGTTGAAGACCAGAGTGCCCCAGTCCGGATGCTGCCCCTGGCGCGGGTCGGCATGCTCGTAGAGATGCGTGCCATCGAACTGGGCCAGCCCGTGACCATCGCTCGGGAAATGCGCGGGCGTCCAGTCCAGAAAGACACCGATGCCTGCCTGGTGGAACCTGTCCACGAAGTACATGAAGTCCTGCGGAGTGCCGTAACGGCTGGTCGCGGCAAAATAACCGATTGTCTGATATCCCCAGGAGGCATCGAAGGGGTACTCCATCACTGGCATGAGCTCGATGTGCGTGTAGCCCATCTGCTTCACGTAGGGAATCATCCGGTCGGCCAATTCAGCATAATTGAGCCATCGCGCGCCCGCGCGACCATTGACCCCGTCTTGGGCCTCAGTTCCGCATAAAAACCGTAGGGGTCGCTCTTGAGCACCGGCAGGTCGGAGGACATCGGGCGAATCTCATACTTGTAGATGGCCCCCTCGCCGAGTTCCGGCACAAAAAGTTCCCACACGCCTGAAGGACCCCGGTTGCGCATCGGGTGCGCGCGGCCGTCCCAACGATTGAAGTCTCCGACCACGCTCACACGCATGGCGTTCGGCGCCCACACGGCGAATTGCACTCCGGCTATCCCCGAAACCGTGGCGGGGTGCGCTCCCATTTTTTCGTATTTCAGGTAATGCGTCCCCTCGCCCATCAAATGCAGATCGAAGTCGGACAACAACGCGGGAAACGCATACGAATCATAAGACTCCCGAACCGCATTGCCCGCCTCGCTTACGCGCCAACGATAGCTCGACGGAGAAATCGGAAGCACTGGGGAGAGCGGAAGAACGGCTTCGAAGAGTCCTTCTGGGGAAACCCGCGAAGCCGGTAACGGATCACCGTGTCATTCGAGAAGTACGGACACGTCGCTCGCGTTCGGAAGAAATGCTCGCACCACGAGCCGCTTCGGGTCTCCTTCGCCAGCGATGTGCGGGCCGAGAATATGAAACGGATCAGGATGTTCGGCTCGTGACAGAAGTTCAACCTCGCTTACTGGCTTCTTTGTGACGACGCGCGGCTCGTTCGATGATGTTTTTGTCGTACTCAACTAAGTCCCCTGGCGAAAGTCTGAACCGGCTAGCCTCGATTCTATCAGGAGACGCGTTCCGGATGGCGGGAATCGGTCGTAGGTCGGTTTCGGGCAAACAGACAAGACACCCGCGTGGCTGCTCTCTGCACCTGAGCGGCCACCACTTTGGGGGGCGCGTGGTACGCCCACCTGAGTGCAGGAGTTAGCTTGGAAAAGTCGCGAAGGTTCATAATTCTGGCATCGAATCGCCATCAGCCGGTGTTTTTCGTTGGAGGTCTGATGCTGTTGACTCATGGCCCGCCCTATTGACCGCGGCTACGGGTAAGAGTAGCCTCGCGTGGGAAATCCCTGCATTCACATTCGCATTGGAAGGAGGCTCCACATGGTCCCTCTCACTGCACTCTGGCTCCCGGTCCTGCTCTCGGCCGTCATCGTTTTCGTCGCCAGCTCCGTCATGCACATGCTCCTGCCTTACCACCATAGCGACTATCGTCAACTCCCCGATGAGGACAAGCTTCTCGTTGCGCTTCGCGCCGCTAGTCCAAAGCGGGGTCTCTATCGTTTCCCGTTTTGCACGCTTAAAGAGATGAAGTCGCCCGCTGTGATTGAAAAATACAAACAGGGACCGGTCGGGATGATGACAGTGGTTGACAGCGGCCCGCCCGCAATGCCGAAGTTCTTAGGCATGTGGTTCGTCTACTGCCTAATTATCGGTTTCTTTGTTGCTTATCTCACCGGACATACGGTCACGCCCGGTTCCAACTATCTGGCCGTCTTTCGCGTTGCCGGCACCGCGGCGTTTCTAGGCTACGGCCTGGGACAACTGAGTAACGGCATATGGAAGGGTCAGACGTGGGGAGTGACCATCAAGGAAGTCCTCGATGGTCTCGTATATGGCTTGCTGACCGCGGGCACCTTTGGCTGGCTTTGGCCGCGCTAGCACCGTAGCTGGTTGAGCGAATATCTTCACGACCGAGCAACATGCGCGGCGAAGAATCGCAAATATCAAGCCAAGAGGAACCCGAAGATTCCCGCGCGCAATCTTGCTCTCCTCAAATGTCGACACCCGCCATATCACTTTGTGGTCTTGGCGGCAGCAGGCTCCCTGATCCGCTTGGTGAAAGCGTTCTCTTCCGACCAGACGCAGGGGAGCTCTTCAATCTCGACGTGCGGCCGGAGCTTCAAGGTTACGTGGCGCCCCTCGATGGGCTTGGTATACGCCTTTGGGTCAACGACCGTAAGAGTGTAGAGGATGGTGTCATGATCGACGCGCTGGTAGCGTTCCGTCGCGCGCATTTCTTCGGTGTGCGGAAAACCCGCCGGGCTAAGCCAAGTCTTGTCATTGAAGCCCGATGATTCAACCACGAATGTGTAGTCTCCTTCCCAATGGCCGATGGCGTGTCCGTACCACGTCGGATCGGCGTCTGTGGGAAGAGATCGCCCGTCGGTCCAGATCGGGCGCCACTCGTGTTCGCGCTCGAAGAATTGCAACACCCGCCCAGGAGCATTAACGAACTCTGTTGGCGTGGGCATAAACATGACGCGCGGAAAACCGATTGGATCGCACTGCAAAATCGGGTCATTGCCGCCGGCGCGGGCTCTGGATCCGTATCCAGGTATCTCTTCGTCGAACCTCGCTTTCGCCCAAGGCGTCATCGGAGGCATATCCTTCTCCGCAGCGAAGCTTTCAGCGCCGCCGGTGCCTTGATATTGCCAGACTCCAGATAGGTCACGTTTGGGAGCGGGCGCTGCGGACGTCTTTGCCGGTGCCTGCGTCTGACCGACCTGAGCGAAAGCAGCGGACGAGATGGTCAGGGCTGCCGCCAACGCTATCATCCAACAGATCGACCGAATTCGCATTTTGCACCTCCGGAGTGTGCGGCGACCTGGCATTGCCATTTGTAGCGCCCGTCCTGCGTGCGGGACGGGCATTTGCTTGAACTCACACTGTCGGCCTGAAGGTCGACGCTACATTGTGCTTGTTATCTCTCGTTCATCCTCAACACGTGGCCGTCGGGAAACACAACCTTCCCGGAGTTCCCTCCGGAAAATCCAACCGGTGCCCCGTTCTTAGACGGGGCGAGGGTAATTGTAATTTGATCTCCCGGCTTGATTGAAGTTCTGGTCCATCCATTCCTGTGCAGAATGCCCGGGCTTTGAGATTCGATCCCCCAATTTACGACTTTGCCCTTGTCGTCCTTGACGTCGAGAAAAAACTGGACGTGAGGATTGGCCCACACGATTTCCGTGACGGTCCCCGAAATGGTGATCAGGTGAATTTCGTCGTAAGCCACATTCCCGTGGTGCGCCAGCATCGGGCCGCAAAACACCAGAAGGCTCACGATCAACACATACGACGCGACAAGCTTTGGGTACATGTAACACTCCCGCAGATTGAATTTGCAACAACCACTTCCGGCGGGCTCCACGCCCGGCCTGGCCGGGGGCGTTCAGCGTAACACTAGAGCCTTCACCCACGAATTGCGTGTATCTATGCGGGGGATGGTACCCTTTGATCTGCCAGGCTTCAAGTACCAACATCAACAGGCCTCAGTAACCAATAGCGCGAATTTCTCGAAGGAGTTTTCAGGGTGTAGCCGTCGACCTATTCCGTCGGATGCAGCCAGAGCGCGGGTTGAGCGCGATCTAGTAGCACAGGCTGTGAGATTTTGTTTTTCGCTCGAACTGAAATGTACACAGACTGAAGTCTGTGCTACCAAAACCCGCTTCGCATCGAAACGCGATACGACGCCTCAGACGAAAAACTGAACTCGAGATCCATCACGCGTTTATAAGAAATGTAGGCTATGCATCGGGGCTACCGGGGATTATGATTTTCTCATTTCAGGCGATCGTGTGGGAGAAGCTCGAAGCGTCGCAAAGGATCATGATGGCCGCGAAACTATTCCCAACGTCTCTTGTAGGTTCCTATCCGCAACCGGACTGGCTGATCGATCGCCAGAAGCTCGCAAAGGAAGTACCTGCGCGCATCCGCGCTCAGGAGTTGTGGCGCGTCTCTCCGGAACGGCTTGAGCAAGCGCAGGACGACGCCACAATTCTTGCCATTCGAGATCAGGAGCGCGCGGGTCTCGACATTGTCACCGACGGTGAAATGCGGCGGGAGAGCTATTCCAACCGTTTTGCAACCGCGCTGGAAGGCATCGACCTGGATAATCCCGCAACCGTGTTGAGCAGGACCGGACGCAAGAATTTGGTTCCCCGCGTGGTTGGGCCGGTTCGCCGAAAACATCCAGTTCAGGTTCGTGATGTGCAATTCTTGCGCGCGAACACGAACCGGTCGATCAAAATGACAGTGCCAGGCCCGTTCACAATGTCCCAGCAGGCGCAGAACGATTACTACGAAACGGAGGAGGGCCTTGCCCTGGCCTACGCTGCGGCCGTCAACGAAGAGATCAGGGACCTGTTTGCCGCAGGCGCCGACTACGTCCAAATCGATGAACCCTACATGCAGGCGCAACCTGAGAAGGCTCGTCAGTTCGGCGTGAAGGCGCTGAACCAGGCCCTCGACGGCGTGTCCGGCACGACCGCCATTCACGTTTGTTTTGGATATGCCGCATTGGTCAAAGATCGTCCATCAGGATATTCGTTTTTGCCGGAGCTGGCGCAGTGCCCCGTGCAACAAATATCGATCGAGACGGCGCAATCGTCGCTCGATTGCTCGGTCCTGGCGAAACTGACGGGGAAGACAATTATCCTGGGTGTGCTCGACCTTTCCACTCACGAGGTCGAAACGCCGGAGACTGTGGCCGGGCGGGTCAGGCGCGCCCTGCCTTTCGTCGGTCCGGAACGCTTGATTTTGGCGCCGGATTGCGGCCTGAAGTACTTACCGCGAAGTGTTGCGTTCGAAAAGATGAAGGCCATGGTGGGTGGTGCCGACCTGGTCCGGTCAACGTTATAAATCCGTTGGGTGTTCTCCACGCATGGTGTGCAGGGGCCCCCTCGTCAGGATGGCGAGGGAAAATCATTTCCTACCGTATGCAATCCTCGAACACGGTGTTCCCATCGGGTGCACGCAACCCAGCCACATAGTTGTCTAAGTCCTTCATAATCAATGTGTTTCTAGATTCCTAGTCTGGCACTGAGCTTGCATTTAGATGAACCACGGGGCATCCGGACCGCTGGCTTGGAGCCCCCTACAGAGACGAAAATGCGG
>WNFA01012367.1_pt1 | contig 11607 bp, 11 predicted proteins | sample 5400481 | NCBI WGS metagenome assembly WNFA01 (sample SAMN13153340, study PRJNA577476) | soil metagenome | isolation source: 120 cm saprolite under Douglas fir tree site 2 hole 1 replicate 2 | place: USA:California | collected 2015-04-18
CACCGCCTCCGTCAACAAGCAGGATTTGCGTATGGGCCTGTACTATTCAGGCGGCTACGACTGGACATTTGTTCCTGGCCCGATCCGTGTTGCCGCCGACTATCAGGCCGTGAAGCCGCAAACCGACGCCTACGGAAAATATGCCGACGTCCACATGCGCGAACTCATCCTGCGCTACCATCCCGCCGTCCTCTGGAACGACATCGACTATCCCAAGTCCGGCCATCCCCTCGACATCATGGCCGAATACTACAACGCCGTCCCCGATGGCGTGATTGACGACCGCTTCGGCGTCAAACATTCCGATTTCCAATCGCCCGAATACGAAACCTTGGACAAGATCAGTCCCACCAAGTGGGAAGAGTGCCGCGGCCTGGGTCGCTCCTTCGGTTACAATCGCGCCGAAGGCAAAGCCGAAACCATCGCTCCCGCTGAACTGATTTACCTGCTGGTGGATATCGTCAGCAAAACGGAAATCTCCTCCTCGACGTCGGCCCCGAAGCCAACGGCACCATTCCCCCCGTCCAGCTAACGCGACTCCAAGCCCTCGGCGCATGGCTCCACCAAAACGGCGAAGCCATCTACGGCACTCACCCCTGGGAACGCGCCACCGGCGAAACCTCCGAAGGCCTCCATCTCCGCTTCACCCAAAAAGATTCCGCCGTCTACGCCACGATCCTCGGCCAACCGAAGTCCACCACCATCACCATCAAGTCCTTCACCCCGAAACCCGGCACACAGATCTTCTTGCTCGGCGAACCCAAGCCCCTAGTCCGGTCCCAAGAATCCGACGCCGTGCGCATCACTCTCCCCGCCACTCTGCCGGGAAAGTACGCCTACGTCCTGAAGTTTGCCGCGCCAAAATCCTGACGCGTAAGTTTATCGGGCGTGGCCCGGACGCTAAATCTTGAGGGTGCCCCACCCTCGGTTTTGTGAGGGTGGGTGTTGAGGTTTCTTCGCTTTCTCCCTCCTCATAAAACTACGTCAATCTCAATCAATTCCTTCTCGGACAGGTGGGACGGGTGGCCCGGACGATAAATCCTAAGAGGAACCTGGGTGCCCTGCCCTCGGTTTTGGAGGGCGGGGCCTTTGACTTTGCTTCTTTCTTGCCCCTCCCATACCCGCAGAAGCCGTTCACCCCGCCTCCGCAACCATTCAACCCTCAATTTCGACCATTCCCTGCAAAACACTTAACAACTTAAGTAAGGTGTGTTATTCTCTGCCGTGTTTGTTAAGCCCCATCCTCGCCCGTTTACCCTGAGCCTCGAAGGGTTTCCTCACTGACCACTGTACACTGACCACTGCCCACTCTTGCTTTAAGTCTTTTAGCTGCAACACTTACAAAAAACCAGGGGTGGAGGAGGAGGACCTTCGGGGCAATGACTTTGGAACCAGCGACAATGAACAACAGGGTGAAGGATATCTCTTCCAAAGACTGCGGGATACGGACCGCGGGGAACAAAGCATTTCGCGCCCCCGCTTTTCCATTACTGTCAACTTTCAACTGCCTCAGACAGGCTACGAGCGATGGCGGTCGTCGGGTGCCGCGGCGATGCCCATGCGGCGAAGCTCATCCTGGTAATACTTCTTGTGGAGGACGTCCCACTCCTCGCTGCCTTCGAGGATTTCCTTTTTCTGCGAAGTGATTCGCTTGCGGACTTCCAGTTCGATCTTCTCTTCCTCTTTGAGCGTGGCGGTCAGAATCTGCACCACCTGCTGGCGAATAGTATCGCGGTCGTCGACGAATTCCACCTCTTCGCTGGCGACAAGCACTTCGGTGATCTGGTGCGAGAGCCGTATGATTTTTTCGCGGGTGAGGCGCATCGTTTCTCAAAATCCTCGTGTGCTCTGGATATCGACTGCGTGAAGCCAATGATGCAAGTACGGCACAGGCCGAAGCCTCAACTACCGCTAGCAAAAACCAGCTAGCCAGGAAACGTCCAACGGAGATTCGCCTAGCGAAGGATCAGCTTGCGGTCCCTCGCCAATTGTTGCTTCACCTTTTTGTACATCTCCTGATAAGAGACGCTGGTCCGGCGCATCTCGTCCTGGTGGTCGATCAAAATCTGGCGCACTTCGTCATTGAGCCGGTCCTCGACCGTAAGCTCTTCCAGCATGCGCAGGCGGACGCGGTTGGCCACGGCAGCGGCAGCTTTGGTTTCGATCTGCCCGCCTTCGACCAGGCGTTTCACAACTTCGATAGCCATGTGCGCCACAAAATCTCGGAGCAGAAGCATTTCAGAGAGTTTCCCTTACCTAAGTGCAAGAGAGTCAGTTTACTGGCTGCGTCAATAAAGTGCAAGGAAGGGCCTCCGCCGGCTGAGAAAAACATGGAAATCATGGGCTTTTTCAAGACTTCTCGAAGAAACAAACCGGCCGGCTGCGTTGACGCTTTGCGCCGCTTCCTGTACGATGAATTCGGTAAGGGCGCTTAGCTCAGCGGTTAGAGCGTTCGGTTTACACCCGAAAGGTCGTCCGTTCAAATCGGACAGTGCCCACCATTGTGACGCCACACCCTTCAGGGGGGACGTAGTTCAGTTGGTTAGAACGCTGCCACCGTAACCAAGGCCGTCAAAAACCCTTGTAAAACTTTCATCCGCGGCGGGACTTATCGAGCAAGCGATGCCCCGTCGGACGCGTCACTTGCTCGCAATCTTAAGTCCTACGATACCTTCAGAATGTTCTCGGTTGTTGGTCAAGAGCGTCAACTCATGTCGCAACGCGGACGCTGCAATCATAATAGAAGATCGAAATCTCCTCTGATCTGTCTCCTCGTTTGCGTTAAAGATCAACGAAGCTGGCCGGACCGGTTGCAGATTTCCTCATCCAGACCGAGAACGACCGCGCCTGAGAGAAGCTCCTCTAGCATCGCTCGACTTCGTTTCCGGTCACGCCCAAGGCTGCCTGATCGAAGCGGCCCTCCAAACGCTCGCGTGAAAATGCAGAACAAACGGTCTGCCCGTTTGCAATGCGAACTTTATTTAGCTTATTGTGGCAGGACGCTTGCCGTTCGAAGGGTTGTTCTGAGACTTGACGGGCATGCAGTACGGATAACTTCTGGTGGTTGCCCGATGGGGTTTCTGGCATGGACAGGCGGGCGCGAAACAGCCTGAGCCGGCGGAGGTAAGATGCGGGTGGTTTGCTGTATTCCAAGAAAATCAGCCGGTGATAGAAAACCACCGGCGATCGGCGTTTTTTGAGTATGTGGAGAGTAAGATTGCAGAAAAAGGAAAACTTCATGTGGGGAAGGCTGTTTAACATTGATCTACGAACGCTTTCACACAGAGTGGTGGGATGACAAATGCGGCTTCCTCTCTTCCGACGTTGCGCCGCCAGACAGACCTTAAGGAAAAAGGGAAAGCCTCACGTATGAGTGGCGTTAGAATAAAAGACGTCGCCAAGTTATCGGGCGTGTCAACCGCCACCGTCTCGCACGTCATCAATAAGACGCGCTACGTCAGCGATGAAACGAAACGCAGAGTTCTCGGCGCGATTGAAAATGTAGGCTACACACCAAACATACACGCGCGCAATCTGGCCTCCGGCCGGAGCCGGACTCTCGGCCTGATTATTTCGGACATAACCAACCCATTCTTCCCGGACCTTGTTAAGTCCATTCAGGAAAGAGCGCTCGAACTGGGCTATGACGTCATTGTTCTTAATACGAATTATGAGCCTGAACGCGATGCTCCTTATGTACAGCGTTTGCTGGAACTGCAAGTTCGTGGAGTGATGATCCTGACGACGGAGATGGACCCCTCCGTAATCGAGCGCCTGTCGTCACGGCGAATCGCCGTGGTCTTTTTGGACATCGGAAAGGTGGGGCCACATACCAGCAACATTCGTGTGAATTATGAAATGGGGGTGCATCAGGCGGTTGAACATCTCCTTGAGCTGGGCCACCGCCAGATTGCGTTCATCGGTGGACCGGAACATTTCAAGTCGGCGCAATTCAGGCATCAGGCCTTCCTCAAAACGATGAAGAAGCATAGGGCGTCTTTGCATACCAAGCCGGTGATTTGCAAAGGGGATTTCAAGCTGGAGAGCGGACAGCAGGCCGTCAGAGAACTCCTGCCATTGAAAAACAGGCCGACGGCAATCATCGCCGCGAATGATTTGATGGCGATGGGAGCTTTGCGCGAACTGGGACGTGCGGGATTACAGGTGCCAAAGGATATTTCCGTGATCGGGTGCGACGACATCTGGCTGGCAAAACTTACCGATCCACAATTGACGACGATCATGATCCCGAGAGCCGAGATTGGGGCAGCTGCCGTTGAGGCGGTATTGCCTACCAATTCGGGAGAGGGCCGCTCCGGCCGTGAAATCAAAATCCGCACCGAACTCCTGGTCCGGGAATCGACAGGCGCCGCGCCGCGTTTGACGTAGGTCTTCAGCTGATACCGATGCCACGGCCTGCACAAGGAGCGCCCTTTGCGGACGAACGCCCGAACGCGGGTTTTCGAAACCAAGGCTTGTTTAGTATTCCTGAACCAAAACTTTAGAATTTCGGGTAGAACAGACTAGCTGATGCGATGTCGTGGATGGCCTACGTTCCATCATCGTTCTTCGCTCAAACGCAATTATTCTTTAAAGAAGAACGCCTAGTCCCTTTTTTGGGTATACTACGCAGCGCAAATTTTGAGCCGCGAAAAACCATAAATCCTTCAAGATACGTCCGCCGATCTCTGCGTTCTTAGGAATTGAGGGAACATGCTCGTCACATCTCCCGACCTGGCGGTCGCTCAGCACGCACGGAAACGCATTACTTGGCGGCTCCTTCCCTTTCTGTTCCTGCTTTATGTCATTGCGTTCCTGGACCGTATGAACATCAGCGCCGCAGCTCTTCAGATGCCCGGTGACCTGGGCTTCAGCGACCGGGTAGTTGGTCTAGGCGCTGGCATTTTTTTCCTTGGTTATTTCTTGCTGGGCATTCCGGGAGCTTTGATTGCAGAGCGATGGAGCGCAAGACGATGGATCACGCGCATCATGATTTCCTGGGGAACCCTGACTGTACTGATGGCCTTCATCCGCACGGCCTGGCAATTCTATTTCGTTCGCTTTCTCGTGGGCGCTGCCGAAGCTGGTTTTTTTCCGATCGTCATTGTGTACCTATCCCACTGGTTTCGAAACGAGGACCGCGCCAGAGCCGTGGCAAGGTTCTACGCTGCCAATCCTCTTTCCTTTGTCATTGGCTCTCCGCTTGCCGGTTACTTGCTCGGAATCTCTTGGCTGGGCCTGAGGGGCTGGCGATGGTTATTCATCCTGGAAGGGATTCCGGCGATCGTGTTTGGAGTGATCACCGCTTTCTATCTCACGGACTGGCCGCGCGAGGCGAGCTGGCTGCGGAGCGACGAGTGCGACTGGATCACCGAGCAGTTGAGCCGGGAAAAACAAGCGAAGCAACAGGTTCGGTCTTACACCGTCTGGCAAGCGTTTGGTCACCGCGACGTTCTGCTGTTGACGTTTGCCTACTTCTTCGCGCTGACGGGAAATTATGGCATTGCTTTCTGGCTGCCAACCATTTTGAAGCGCGCTTCCGGTCAGAGTAACTTGCGAGTGACCCTGCTTGCGGCTTTGCCTTATCTTGCAGGTTTTCTAGTGCAGCAGTTCAACGGCTGGCATTCCGATCGAACAGGAGAGCGCCGGTGGCACGCCGCCCTGCCTCTCTTAATGAGTGGAGTGACACTTTCCTGGGCTGTCGTACTTGGATCGAACCTCGCTCTCTCCGTCATGCTATTCACTATCGTTGGCGCCTGCTATTTTGCGTTTCACCCTGCATTCTGGACAGTTCCAAGCGCTTTTCTGGGCGAATCCGCTGCTGCAGCATCGATCGGCTTGATCAATTCGGTCGGAAATCTCGGAGGCTTTGTCGGCCCCCTAATCATGGGCTACCTGGTCACGCGTACCAATTCCTTTAAAGCAGGTTTGTCGTACTTGGTGGGGAGCCTTTGTCTCTCAGGTATACTGATGCTTGCCATTGGAGTGGGGCGTCGCCGCGTTGTTTCCGCGTAATAACCTGAGCTACGGACTCCGAGCCTCCGCAACGCCGATCGCCCCCGAGTCTTTCGCTGCCGCCGATGTTAATGAATCTCCGGCTCAGGAATGGGAGCAGTACCTTCCAAGAAGTCGAAGTCGCATCCCTCGTCAGCCTGCTTGATGTGCTGCATGAATAACTTGCCATATCCGCGCGGATAAATCCCATCTTTCGGCCGCCAGGCTGCTCGTCGACGCGCGAGCTCATCCTCATTCACGCGCATATTCAGTTGCCGGGCGGGCGCGTCTAGTTCAACAATATCGCCTTCTTTCAACAGCGCAAGGGGGCCACCGATGAATGATTCGGGCGAGACGTGCAGGACACAGGCACCGTAACTCGTTCCGCTCATTCTCGCATCGGAAATCCGTACCATGTCGCGTATTCCGGCCTTCAGAAGTTTTTGCGGAATAGGGAGGTTTCCCCATTCGGGCATTCCCGGCGCGCCTTTCGGGCCGGCATTACGCAACACCAACACGCTGTTTGCATCCGCGTCGAGGGCAGGATCATCGATTCGTGCGTTCATTTCGTTGTAACTGTCGAAGACGATGGCGCGACCCGCGTGCTTTAAGAGCCTCGTTTCGGCTGCGGAAGCTTTGATTACCGCTCCGTTGGGAGCGAGATTCCCATACAGAATCGCCAACCCTCCGCAAGTAAGAACAGGGTTATCCAAACTGCGGATAACATCCGGATTGTAAATTTCAGCGCTGGCAATATTTTCCCCAAGCGTTTTTCCAGTGATAGTCAAACAGCTTAGGTCTAACTGGGGGGCTAGCACTCGCAACAACGCTGGCAATCCACCGGCGTAATAGAAATCTTCCATCAAGTACTTGCCGCTCGGACGCAAATTGGCCAGGATGGGCGTCTTCTTGGAAAATTGATCGAAACGGTCGAGCGCGATCTTAATCCCCGCCCGCCCTGCCAACGCCAGCATATGGATCACTGCGTTGGTAGAACCCCCCAGTGCAAACACCGTCGCAATTGCGTTGTTGAAAGAGGCGTCGCGCAAGACCTCCCGCGGCTTCAAATCTTCCCACACCATTTCAACGATGCGCCGGCCGGAACGGTTGGCCATCTTGGCATGGTTGGAATCCACTGCAGGTATCGCGCTTGCTTGCCCCGAAGCATGGGTCCTGCGGGAACATAGATCGCGGGCAAATTCATGCTGATGGCGCCCATCAAAAGCGCTGGCGTCGTCTTGTCGCAGCCTCCCATCAGCACGCAGCCATCGGCTGGGTAGGAGCGCAACATTTCTTCTGTCTCCATTGCCAACAGGTTGCGATACATCATCGTGGTCGGCTTCTGAAAAGTTTCGCCGAGGGTGAACGCCGGCATCTCAACAGGAAATCCCCCGGCCTGCCACACGCCCCGCTTGACATCTTCCGCGAGCCCCCGAAGATGACTGTGGCACGGATTGATGTCGCCCCAGGTGTTGATGATCGCGATCACGGGCTTGCCCGCATAGTCAGCTTGCGTACAACCCATGGAAGCGGCGCGCGAACGGTGCCCGAAGGAACGCAGATCATCCGGGCCATACCAGCGATAACTCCGCAATGACTTAGAATCTTTTGGCGACATAGAATCCCTTCCGAAATCCTGGGGCTCAATTTCGTAAACCGTAGAACTTTGAAATCGCTCGGTCAACTTCCAATCTTCCTTCGAAAGCCGCGTATTGTAGGAGGTCTTAATTTGCGGTGTCAAATTCTAAGCTTTAAACGCTGGATTTGGCCTTTCCAAACTGCGCTTGTTGGACATTGTCCGCTCTGATTGTGGTGTAATGACCTGCGCCGCTGCTCCGATTCATATGGGAAATTACACCATTCTAATCCTAACCGATCCGGCTGAGCGGCAACTTGCCATGTTGGAGAAGCCACTTGCGGGGGTGAAACTTATCGCCGGAAATTCGGTCGAAGCATTTGAGCAAGCCACGATCCACGCCGACGTGCTCTTCAATTGGTCAGGCTCACTTGCCCTGTTCAGAAATGTGTTTGGAATGTGCCCAAACCTGCGTTGGGTGCATTCCCGCTCTGTGGGCCTGGAGAGAACGCTGTTCCCGGAGCTGATGGAAAGTCCCGTGCCGCTCACGAATGGGACCGGCGTATTTAGCGCATCGTTGGGCGAGTTTACGCTTGCCGCGATTTTATGTTTCGCCAAAGACTTCCGCCGCATGATTCGCAATCAGAAGGCTGCCGTGTGGGAGGCCTTTGACGTCATGCCCGTGTCGGGCCAAACCGTCGGAATCGTCGGATATGGCGACATCGGCCGTGCAATCGCCGCAAGGGTCCGGCCGCTTGGGATGACAGTCCTTGCCGTCAAGCGGCATGCTTCGCGGTCACGCGGGGCGGACCTGCTGGTCGAGCAGACCTATGGCCCGGAGCAGCGTATTGAAATGCTCTCACGCTGCGACTATGTAGTTGTCGCTGCGCCGTTAACTTCAGAAACGCGAGGAATGATCGGCGAACCGGAGTTCAAAGCGATGAAGCCCATGGCCGTGGTGATCAATGTCGGCCGAGGCCCGGTGATCAACGAGGAGGCGCTGATCAGCGCGCTTTCCAATGGCCGAATCAAGGGCGCGGCGCTGGATGTTTTCGATCATGAGCCGCTGCCGCAGGACCACCCCTTCTACAAGCTGGAGAACGTGTTGCTTTCTCCGCACTGCGCCGACCATACGCCCGACTGGCTCGACCAAGCGATGCAGTTTTTCATCGCACAATTCGACCGATTCCGGAAGGGTGAGCCGTTGCTCAATGTTGTCGATAAGAAGCTGGGATACTAACTGTGGAAACCCGATACAGCCGTTTACAATGTGCCAGTTTCAATTTGGCGCTTGGATCACATGGTTGTTTAGCAGCCGCATGGCATAGCAAGACTCGGATCGGGAAACGCTCTAGACTTCCTAAACTCATTCTTAAGAAAATTTGAAGGAACGCAGCTCACAAAACATTTTGAGACGATGCTCGTCTGTTATAGTCTCCGACAGGGATGAAACCTCTTTGTGCTGTTTTGCTCGCGTTCCTGGCGGTCCCGTGTTGCGCTGCGGACTTGACCGGAAATTGGGTGGTCCGCGATCCCCTGCCGGACGGTACTTTCCGAACTACTTATCTAGATCTCCATCAGGAAGGCTCTCGCATTAGCGGCACCATCCGAGTCACTCAGTTTTATTACAAGATTATCGAGAGCACAGGCGGGCCTGATGGCTTCACGCTCACGGGCAGCATGGTGGACGGGACCAATGAGCGCCACGTGAAATACGAAGGCAAGTTGGTGGGTGACGAGTTGTACGTGGCGACGCGCCGGCGCCCCGACGCCGAGCTCATCCAGATGGTCGCTCACCGCGCGCCACCCGTTGAAGGCGCGTATCCCGCACGCCTTCCACTGCCGGCGATTCATAAGGTGGCCGGTAACGGCCTTGCCAAAGCCCCTCCGATGGGGTGGAACAGTTGGAACAAGTTTGCAGGGCGGGTGGATGACGCCGCTGTCCGCGAAATGGCCGATGCCATGGCCAACAACGGGATGAAAGAGGCCGGCTATCAATACATCAATATTGACGACACCTGGGAAGCAAGCCGCGACGCACGAGGGAATATCACGACCAATAAAAAGTTTCCGGACATGAAAGCACTCGCCGATTACGTGCACAGCAAAGGTCTCAAGATCGGCATCTACTCTTCGCCAGGTCCAAATACCTGCGCGGGATACGAAGGCAGTTACGGCCACGAGGAGCAAGATGCCCAAACGTATGCCGCGTGGGGCATTGACTATCTTAAGTACGACTGGTGTGGTGCGCGCAACCTCTACACCGACCAAGAGATGCGCGCGCTATATCAAGTCATGGGCGATGCGCTTCTCAGAGCTGGGCGTCCCATCCTGTACAGCCTTTGCCAGTATGGCCGCGCCGAGGTGTGGAAGTGGGGCGCCGACGTAGGCGGCAATGCCTGGCGCACCACGGGGGACATCCGCGACACTTGGGACTCGATGACCACCATTGGTTTTTCGCAAGACGAACTGGCTCTGTGGGCGGCGCCTGGACACTGGAACGATCCGGACATGCTCGAAATCGGCAATGGCGGCATGAACGAAGACGAATATAGAACCCACATGAGCTTGTGGTCGATTCTTTCTGCGCCGTTGCTCGCTGGAAACGATCTTCGCAACATGACTCCCGCCATCCTCGAGATTCTCACCAATCGCGAAGTCATCGCCGTCAATCAGGACAAAGACGGCAAACAGGGCCAGCGCATCACGAAATCAGGAGACCAGGAAGCCTGGGCCAGGCCGCTCTCCGGCGGCGCGCAGGCCATTGGACTATTTAACCGCGGCGGCAGGCCCGCAAAGATCACCGTCAAGTGGTCGGACCTGGGCCTGAAATCTGCACCCGCGCATGCAAGAGATCTCTGGGCCCACAGCGACCTGAAGCTGGATGCCGGGGAATACTCGGTGACGGTGCCCGCCCACGGCCTAGTAATGCTCCGCGTGGCTAAGTAATCGGAAATTGCGACCACAGTCATCCGCGCCTAGTCCATAGGTCTATGCTCCACCAGTAAGCAACTATGGACGCAGAGGACTTGAGCCATCGCGTCAAGGCCGTCTGACCTTCCTTTGCGCGAATGGCTAAACTTCGGCCCCGCCGGGGGACCAAATGGCGGCGCACTACAAGATGATTCAGGATGTGGTGGCCAACGATATTCATTGGAAAGGCGAGTGCGTCTCGGCGGTGTGTCGGGTTCGGTGGAACTCGAGTGTGCCGGCGTTCGGCTCCTTAAGCATGCGTTTGCTCTGTGCCTCTGCCAACAGCAGTCCCCGCTGGGTCCGGCTTGAGGAAGGGGTAATCCGTGTAGCCGACGGGCGTGGGATAGGGGATTTAGATTCTCCCACACCGGTTCATTTAAAAATACACGATTGCGGCGCGTTCGACCTAGAACTTGCCATTGGAATTCTTACCCTCCGCTGGAGGGGGGATCGTTTCCAAGACATCCCAATGCTCGACCTGCTTGCCTTCTTCCAAGCGATAGAGGCCATAGAAGCCGCGGGTTTGCCGTCAAACAGGCCTTCGCTCATTATGAGAACGAAGTTGCCTTGCCCCAGAACCTTATGGGCGCTTTCGGTAACGTTAACGAATTCGCTTGACAAGTTTCGCGCATCTAGTATTTAAATACTATCCATTGAGGGGTTCCCGTCCGGAAAAACGTTATTCAGCGAAGAGGTGGTCCCGTGGAAAAGCGGATAATTTCATTCTTGGTTGTCTTGTGCTGCTTGATCCCTCTCAGCGGAGGATCGCTACGAGCGCAATCGATCTACGGCACAATCACCGGAACGGTTTACGATCCGTCCGGAGCGGTAGTGGCCAGTGCGACTGTGATTCTTAAGAACGTGGCTTCCGGCGACGTTCGAAAAGGCGCCACGAACTCCGATGGATACTATTCATTCTCTTCTGTGCCGACGGGTTCGTACAGCATAATCGTGGAGGCTGCCGGCTTTGAGAAGACGGTGACGGAGGGCATCGAACTTAGTGGCGCGGCAAGCCTGAATTTCCCGATTAAGTTGACAATCGGCGCGTCCACCACGGAGGTCAA
>WNFA01010372.1_pt1 | contig 11606 bp, 10 predicted proteins | sample 5400481 | NCBI WGS metagenome assembly WNFA01 (sample SAMN13153340, study PRJNA577476) | soil metagenome | isolation source: 120 cm saprolite under Douglas fir tree site 2 hole 1 replicate 2 | place: USA:California | collected 2015-04-18
GGACCCGCGCAGGCATTCCTCGCCATCACGGCGTTCTGCGTGTTGGGTGCGGCGTCCGGCACCTGGCTCAGTAGCGCACGTCGTCGAGCCGCCGCCATCCGTACGAAACCTCTTCGAGAGTCGTGAGGCCGATGGTGATCGGCTGCGCTCGCACGTAAGTGCCGCCCAGCCGCTCGTAAAAGGCTCGCGCGGGCTGGTTGTCGCGCAAGACCCAGATGATCATGTCGTCGAGGCCGAGCTCGCGAAGGCCCGAGACAGTTGCCCTGACCAGCTCGCGACCGAATCCGCGTCGCTGTGAGCCGTCAAGCACGTAGATCGCGTAGAGCTCGCCCTCATAGCCGGTCTCGCCCGCGCGTTCGCGGCCGCCGGACGAGAATCCCACCACCTCGCCACCGTCTTCGGCAACGTAAACCTTCGACGTCCCCTCCGCGATCACGCGCTTCCATCGCTCTGCGTAGCCGCTCTCGCTCAGCGAGAGGAGGAAATCGTCGGGGAGCAAGCCGCGATAGGTCGACCGCCAGCTCGCCACATGCACCCGGGCGATCGCGGAGGCGTCACTCAGCGTCGCCTGCCGAATCATGAGCGCTCACACTATCTCTGACGGGGATGGAAGCAGACGCAAGCTCGGTTGTGAAGCCGTCAGCTACGCCTTGATGTAGGCGATGACAGCGCGTGCCTCGGCGACGACGATTCCATCTTCCTGCTCGACGGTCGCCTCGCAGAAGGCGAGCCTCCGCGTGCGATGGCGAACGGTTGCGCGGCAGATGAGGCGGCCCGGCTTTCCCGGCCGGTAGTAATCGACTTTCAGGTCCGCGGTCGCCGTCGTCTCACCCTCGTCGGCGAGTGTGTAAGCGACCGACGCGAGCGTCTCGTCAGCCAGCGTCGCGATCGCTCCGCCGTGGACGATCGGTCCCCTGCTCGTCGGAAAGCCGTGCGCCTCCGCGGTGAGGTTGCCCTCCAGCACGAGCGTGCCAGAGCCGATCTCGATCAGCCGGGTCCCGATGTTGGCGATCATGCCGGTCGCGGCCCACTCTTTGTATAAGTCGGGCAGGGTGCGAACGCCGTACGGAACGTCGCTCACGGCGCAAGCGGGCGATGCAGCTCGAGCACCGGATCGATTGGCGCGTAGCCCATCTCGGCGTTCACGTGGAGGATTGGCGCGTTCTCCCCGTCGTTCTCGGTGCGGATCCGATCGGCGCCGAGCGCGATCGCCTGCGCGACCGTCTCGTATTTCAATGCCCGAGCGATGCCGCGACCTCGAACGCTCCGCGCGGTGCCGGTGAAGGCGGTCCACGGGCAGCCGTAGGCAGGTGGATACTCGAGCGCGGACAGGCCGACGATCGCTGCACCCTCACGCGCGATCCACATGCGATCGGTTCGGATGCCTGGGTTGTCAAACCAGAGGTGGTGCCATTCGTCGTACGGCATCACGGGTGCCGGCACGGTGGTTGGGATGTCCTGCTCGGCCGCAACGGTCATCTCGTACAGCTTGGCCAAGCGGTCGGGGTCGTCGTCTTCGTCGAGCTTGAGTACGCGGACGCCCTGTGCCTGCATCCGCTTTCGGCTGAGGTCAGCTCCGGCCAGCAGGCCGGCGCGATTCGCGACAAGGTCCAGCTCCCACCGGCGGCCGCGCCGAACCTCGCTGTAGCCGCGAGCCTCGATGAAGCGACGCTCGTCGGCAAAGGTCGCCAACAGGCGGATGACAGCGACGGAGCCTCGCTGGCCTCGCAGCCACGATTCACCGAGGTCGACGAGGCCTCCGTAACGATCAGGGCTCCAGAGCTCGGGATGCAACAGGATCCGCATCGACCCGAATCGCTCGGCAGCATCGACCCATGGCCGGTGGCGAGCCATCACGTAAGCGACTGCAAAACCGTCACGAACGGCAATGAGCCGCGTGTACACCTCGTCAGCCGGGGTGGTCGACCACCAGAACCGAACCATGGCGGGATCGGCCGGATCGTCTGGATTTCGCGCCGTCTCGAGGTCGGCCACGGTTCCGGAATCCGACGTGGTCGCCGGGCGCAGGTCGAGATCGATTTGGGCTTTGCTCATCAACGACGGACCAGCCTAGCATTCACCATCCGGTTAATCTCTGGGCCGTGCTTGGCCGGGCTTTGCAGAGGGTTCCGGGACGGCGAACGTCGCGCGATCGGGGCAGTTTGCGCATCGCACTTTCACCCGCGTCGTGGGGCGTGAGCGACGTGCCGGAGTGGGGTCACCAGCTCGATGCGGAGCGGGTCCTTTCCGAGGTGTGGTCGCTGGGAATCGCGGCGATCGAGGCAGGACCGCCCGGCTTCTTGCCGGATCGAAGCGACCAGGCCAAGCTGCTCATCCGCCGTCATTGGCTCCGCGTCGTGTCGGGTCAGGCTCATGCGGTCCTTCATCACTACGACATCGGCGCCTCGGAGCTCGCCCATATCGACGGGCACGCCAGCTGGCTTGCAGCCGTTGGCGCCGAGACGCTCGTTCTGTCCGCCATCGCGCCGCGAGGCGCGAGCTCCGCACATGGCATCGTGCTCGACAGCGCGGGCTGGGCGCACCTCCTGCACTTGATCGGTTCCGTCGAGCACGTCTGCGCTCGTCACCGGCTGAGGCTCGCTGTGCTGCCGCGGTTCGGAACCATGATCCAGGGACCGTCCGACATCGAGCGGCTCCTGGTCGGCACCGAGGCGGGCCTGTGCTTCGACCCCGGGCACCTGGTCATGGTGGGCGCCGATCCGATGGAGGTGCTCGAGCTGGCCGCGGGCCGCATCCATCATGTCCGCCTGAACGACGTCGACGCCAAACTCGCGCGCCAGGTTCGCGAGAACCGGATGGACTATCCGCAGGCGGTGAGCGACGGGCTGTTCAAGGCATTGGGGAGTGGAGATGCGCGCGTGGACGACGTGATCGAGACGCTGCGGCGCTCGAGATACCGCGGTTGGTACGCGATCGATCAGGACGTGAGGCTGGAGTCGAACGAGGAGAAACCTCTGCCAGGCATCAAGCGCGCGCTCGACCACGTGCGCAGGCTCGTGGCGGCGTAGTCAGACCTTGCGGGTCATCCCCTCCCAATAAGGCTCGCGGACGTTCCGCTTCAGGAGCTTGCCGGCGGCGTCGCGCGGGAGCTCGATCACGAAATCGACCGAGCGTGGCTTCTTGTACCCGGCCAATCGCGCGTCACAAAAAGCGATCAGCTCTTCTGCCGTGGCGCTCATACCGGCTCTCAGCTGAACCACCGCCTTCACCGACTCGCCCCACTGCTCGTCCGGCACCCCGATCACAGCCGCATCCATCACGGCCGGATGCGCGTAAAGGACGGCCTCGATCTCCGCGGGGTAGATGTTGACCCCGCCGGAGATGACCATGTCGATCTGGCGGTCGCAGATGTAGTAGTAGCCCTCCTCGTCTCGGTAGGCGACGTCGCCGACCGAGAAGAAACCGTCGTGGAGGCTCTTGCCGGTCGCGTCGGGACTGTTGTAGTACTCGGCCAGCCACGTGTTGCGGACCATGAACTCGCCTGGCTCGCCGTTTTGCACGTCCCGGCCGTCTGGCCCGACGAGACGGATCTCCTGGCCTGGAACCGCGGTCCCACAGGATCCTGGCTTGCGGAGCTGGTCCTCGGGCCTCAGCACGGTGTTGATGCCGGTCTCCGTCGCCCCGTAAAACTCCCAGATCACCTGGCCGAGCACCGCTTCGGCTCGCACTTTGAGCGCCTGAGGGCATGGAGCCGCGCCGAGGATCAACGAGCGCAGCGATGAGAGGTCGCGCGGCCTGCGTTCCTGGGCGTCGACCAACCGCTGCAGCAGCGTCGGAGCCATGAACGTCACGGGGTGACGCTCGATCAGGTCCAGGGCGCCTTCGGCTTCGAATTTCGGCTGTATGACGTCGGTGGCGCCGAGCACCTGGTGCAGCGCGGCAAAGAACGAGACCGCGCTGTGATATCCCGGGCCGCACATGAGATGCACGTCCGATTGGTTGAGGCCGAAGATCGAGATGACCTGCAGCACGTTTTCGATGTTCACCCCGTTCGGGCGCCATGCTCCCTTCGGATGGCCCGTGGTGCCGGAGGTATAGATCATCGACGCGCCCAGGCCGCCCGAGCCGTGCCCCTCGATCGGGTCATCGCTCGCGCCCGACATCAGCTCCTCGTAGGAGGTCCAACCATCTGGTCTCCTGCTCCCGGTGGCGACGTAGTGACGGTGGCCTTTCACCTCCGGCCGCGCCGCTTCGACCATGTCCAGGTGATCGTCATCCGCGCACACGACGCCGGCGCCCGAATCGTTGAGGAGATACGCGACCTCCGATCCGCGCAGCCGGTAGTTGACGGGGACCGCTATCAGGCTCGCGCGGCGCAGGCCGCTGGAGATCTCGAAACCCTCGATCGAGTTGAAGGACATGATCGCCACGCGGTCTTGCGCCTCACATCCAAGCTCCGTGAAGAGATGGGCGGCCTGGTTGGCACGCTCGTTCAAGGTGGCGAAGTCGACTACGCGCTCGCCGAGGATGAGCGCCGGTTTATGCGGATTGCCTTCCGCGTGGACGGCGAGGAAATCGATATCGGCCACGGCTCAATCCTAGGCCGGTCATTTGCCGGGGCTGGGGCTGGGGGTCGGAGTGACAGCGGGCGCGTTGCAGGCGATATTCGACACAAGGCCAATCGTGGACGCCGTCGGCGCCACGCTGCCTGTGATCACGACGCGGTAACGGAAGCACCCACCGAGCAGCTGCCAGAAGTTCGATGGTGCCCAGTGATGCAGGTTGACACCGGCCGGCAGGGGCGGGTACTGCTGGAGAATCGCGGGTGTAGAGTCCGCGATCGAAGCAATTGGTGACGACCTCGACGAGTCGAACTGCCAGAGGTAGACCTTGGTCACCGGCCGGTTCGCGGCTGTGTCCGCAGCCGCCGGCAGTTTGGTCGCATCGAGCAACGCGTCGACGAACGATTGCGGCCCGGTGTCGGGTTTGATGAGGGCGAGGCTCTGGCGCGATATCGCGGCCGACCAGTCGATGTCGATGATGTTGCCTCCTGTCAGATACCGACCGACAGGCGCGGCGCCGTCGGCGCCATTGGCAGCATAGATCTCAATCTCGCCGTTGACGGCGAGTGCCAGCTGCTTCGCGTCTGGACTCCACGCGAGGCCATCAGCGTGAGGCAGCTTGGAGCTCACATGTCGCGGCGCCGCTGATGGGACTGGGCTTGCGTGTGTGGGCGTTGACGCCGGAGGCGGCGCTGTACCACTCGTTACCGGCGAGGGCGAGGCAACCGGTGTCGCCACGTTGATGGGCTCGATGATGGGTCCCTGGTCAGGCAGCGAGATGGCGGCCAGTGTGCCATCGGCACTGATCGCGATCGGTCCATCCTCAGGTCCGAGAGACAGAGGAAATGGATTCAGCACCGCCGCGGAAGCGTTCAGCCAGTACCACGCGCCCGTACCAAACACGCGGACGGCGATCAATCCGTCAGGCCCGGGTGCAGCCCCTTCCGTGAAGAGCGCCGCCTGGGTGGGCGGCTTGGCCAGCACCTTCAGCCCGGCCGACGGGCGCGTGAGATCGAGGGCGTCGACCTCATAGTTGGCGCAGCAGCCCACAGTCAGGGCCAGATAGCGGGCGTTGGCGACGAGGCCGAACGGCCCTTCGCTCTGAAGGTCTGCGGATGCTGCTAGCGGCTCGATGCTGCCTGCGAAGGGATCGGCTCGGAAGAGCCAGTCGTACGGAATCACTCCGGCCGGGGGCGTCCGCCGCTCCGCCGGCCTGTCGTCGTGGATCGTGAAGTACAGAACCGGGTACTCCACTCCCGGCGCCGGCGCCCATACCGGCCCGGATGCGCGGAAGGTTCCGCCGGCGGGAAGAGGAACCACCAGGGTCGACTTGCCGGAGGCAGGGTCGAGCACGCCGACTCCCTTGTCGCTGAGGTAGGCGATGAGGCCGCCACTCAGCGCGCCCTGGACCGGCGATGGGGAATGCGCAACGCCGGGCGCGCCTCCGCCGCAAGCGGTTGCCACCATGAGCGCCAGCGCCAGAACAAGGCGCCCCAAGAGGGAGAATCGCACGTGAATCGCCGATGTTAACGGTGGCAACCGGTCTGTTGTTACCCGGCGCGAGCCGTGCGCGTTGCGTATTCATGGTCAAAACCGTGCTGCTCGGCGCCTTCGCGGCTCTCCTGATCTCCGCGTGCGGCGACACCAACACCTGCGCGTGCATCGGCAACCCATACGTGCCACGCACCCCTTCGACCTCGCCCGACCTCGGCTTCGACGCGGTGGTGACTGAGAACGACAAGGCCATCACCATCCGGGTCGGACAGAAGCTCGAGGTCGTGCTTCATGCGAAGCCGGGAATGACCGACTGGAGCAACGTCAGATCGAGCGACACGTCGGTGCTGACCCCGATCGTCAACCCTGCGGCGACAGCGGTCCGCGGCGTGACGCTGGCCGCGTTTCAGGCGCAGGCCCGCGGCCAGGCGAACATCACGGCGACCGCGGGGGCGGCGTGCTCGCCGGGTCAGGCCTGCCCGATGTACGCGATCCTGTACTCGGTGACGGTGACGGTTACGTAGGGGTTTACGAACCGGCGGCGCGAATCGCGGCCGCGATCGTCTCGAGCTCGGCTCGTCCCGGCGGGGTCTCGTAGCTCTTCGGGAAAGTGAGCCCGAAGCCGTCGCCCGCGTATCGGGGAATCACGTGTATGTGGAAGTGGGGCACGTCCTGGAAAGCGACCTCGCCATCCATCACCAACAGGTTTGCGCCGGCCGCTCCTAGCGTGTGCCGGGCGAGCGACGCCATCCGCCGCGCGACCCTGAACGCTCGCATGGCGGCCGTCTCGTTGACGTCTTGCATGAGCACGGCGTGCTCTCGCGGTACCACGAGCATATGGCCGTGCGTGATCGGCTGGATGTCCATGAAGGCCACGACGCTGTCGTCCTGATGGGTGAAGCTGGCGGGTGACTCGCCGCGAACGATCGCGCAGAAGATGCAGTCGTCGCTCACGTTGGTGCGAAGCTTAAGGGAGCGCTACTCGATTGGTGAAGGGGTTTCGGGGGCCGTCGGCTCGGGCGCGACCCCGGTGTCGGAGCCGTTGGTGTAAAGCGGTGCCTCCACATCTGCACCTGGTTCAACGCTGACAGGCGTCTCTCCATTGCTGCCAGCTTCCAACGGCACCCGCTGCCCACGGCGCCGCCTGCGCGTGCGCCGGTCGCCGCGATGCGGTCTGGACAGCCGCTGCACCTGCGAGCGGATGCCGACGCGCTGGCAGGCGGTGACCACGGCGCCGACCCCCGCGACCAGCCCGTCCTCTTTGCAATGCTCGAACAGCGGCCCAAACAGCTCGGGCGCGCCACCGATGACGGTCTTCGAGTCGCCGACGATGACCAGCAGCTTCTTGGCGCGCGAGATGGCGACGTTGACGCGGTTGGGGTCGTTGAGGAAGCCGATCGCTGCCCGCTCGTTCGAGCGGACGAGAGAAAGGATGACCGCGTCCGACTCGCGGCCTTCGAACGCGTCGACCGACTCGATGTCATCCGGCGGCACGATGCCCTTGAGAGATCCCTGCAGCCGGTTGACCTGTGAGTTGTACATCGCGATCACGGCCAGGTGCGCCTTGCGTACGCGCCTACGGATGATCGAGGTGATGTCTTTGCAAAGCGCAACCTCGAACTCGTTGGCGACCGAGCGCTGCGCATCGCGGTACTCGTCCTGCGCACCCGTGTCGACCCATACGAGCTCTCGGTCGAACGGCCACGGCAGTGGCATTCGCGGATGCGGCGCCTCGTGGATGAGCTTGGCATCGTAAAAGAGATCGGAGACGACGCGACCGATCGGCTCGCGCATTCGGTACTGGCGCGGCAGCATGATCTTTGACGCGGGCGGGACTTTGTCCCAGATCCAGCCATAGAAGCTGTCGTCGCGCACGACCTCGTCGAGCGGCTGCTCGATCTTGAAGGTCGACGCCGCCTCCTCCATCACAGGCGGCAGCTGCTTGAGGTCGCCGATCATCACCCAGCGCTTCGCGATCGGCATCAGCGCGAGCGCCTCGTTTGCGCGCACCTTGTTGGCCTCGTCGAGGATCAGCCAGTCGAACGTCTTGAATCGCAAACGCGAGTCGATGGCCAGGCGGTTGCAAGTGCCGGCGACGAGGTTGTACGGCTCGAGGTCGTCACCCTCGACCAGCGTAGGTCGGAGCCTGCGGGGCACCTTACCGGGCTCGGCGATGCGCGCCTGCCGCACGTGCGAGAAGCCCAGCAAGCGTTCCTGGCCCGTGTCGACGGCGTCGTTGGAGTGAGAGGAGAGAAGGATCGAGGCGCCGGGATTGCGGCCGAGGATCCGGCGGATCGATTCCACGATCGCGGTCGTCTTGCCGGTTCCGGGCGGTCCCTGGATGAGGTAGAGCTGGCCCGGGCGCATCCCCATCACGCGTGCGACGGCTTCGGCCTGCTCCTCGTTGGGGTCGGGCAGGTGGTGCGCCTTCTTGCCGTCTAGCGTGACGCGCGGCGGGCTGCCGAGCCAGCCGGTGTCCGCGAGCTCGGCCGCGAGCGCTCCGCTGCGAGGGCTTCCGATCTGCAGCTGGCGGATGACCGAGCGCTGGGCTTCGAACATCTCCACGCTCGCGGTCGGCAGGACGATGCCTTCGTCCGGGAGCGGGTCATAGCGCCGGAAGCTCACCGACAGGTTGGAGCCCTGGATCCGGTCCAACGACATGCCGCGGTACTCGGGGAATCCCGCCGAGCGAACGGTCAGCGAGTCGATGCCGCGGTAGATGCGGCCGTCGGCATCGTCGACAAGGTGGAGGATCGCGCGGACGTACTCGCCCCCTCGCATGTCCTCGCCGCATTCAGGGCAGTGGATGCCGTTCGAGGTCGGGACCTCGGTCTCGCACTTCGGGCACTCGATCCACTGCTCGGTCGCCTCGTACCGGCGCACCGCGGCTTCGGCGAGCTTCTCGCGGTAGTCGCGCAGGTGCTCGATGAAGCGAAGGGTCGAGTCGAGGATGGGGAGCGTCTTGGCCTTCTCCCGGAGGCCGATCGCGGTGAACCCCTCCAGGTCGCCGTCCCACTCCTTGACCAGCTGCAGCTCCTGGAAGCCGAGCCGGAGGCGGTTCTTCTCCATCTCGAACTCGCCGTCGAGGTCCTGCCAGTCGGTGATCTCCAGGGCGAGGCCCATCGGCGTGCGCCCCAGCCTCCCTGTGAGCAGTGACTGCCGGACCTGGCCGACGAACTCCAGCGGCTTTTCGGGCTTGATGATCGTGTAGATACCGTCGATGGTCCGCTGCTCCTCGAGGACCTGGCGGAGCAGCTCGGCGCCGCCGGCCGCTTCCAGGGCGGCGACCTTCGCCGCCGCGGGCGTGCCGGGACGGACGCGGATGCCGAGCCGGCCGGTCTGCACCTCTTCACCCGGAATGTCCGGGTTCCAGAGCAAAAGGACGTCGCCGGGGTTGGGCGTGCTCATATCAAGAAGACCTAAGGGTCGATGCGCGGGTGGGACATGAAAATGGGATCAACTGAGTTCAAAAAGTGGGTCCCCAGGCGGGACCTAGCACCCCAATGGGCAAGGCCTACGTTAGCACATAGCTCGCGTATTGCACTATTGACGCGCGGTGTGGAAGAACCGGCTCAAGCCGTATGACATCCTCAGCCCGGACGATGTCGAGGCGATCCACGGGCAGGCAATGGACATCCTGGAGGAGATCGGAATCGACTTCCTCCACGACAGGGCCCGGGAGGTCTTCCAGAAGGCGGGGATGAAGGTCGAGGACATGCGGGTCCGGTTCGACCGCGACTTCATTTTGGAGACCGTTGCCAAGACTCCCGCCACCTTCGAGCTCCAGGCCCGCACGGATTCGCGGTCGGTCGTGCTCGGCGGCGACAACGTGGTCACGGCTCCGGTGTATGGGCCGCCGTTCATTACCGACCTCGAGCGCGGTCGTCGCGGGGCCACCATCGAGGACTTCAACAACTTCGACAAGATGGCGCAGGCGATCGATCAGATTCATTGCGCCGGCGGCACGACGGTCGAGCCGGAGGACCTGCCGCTGGGGTCGCGCCACCTCGACATGGTGTATTCCCACATCCGGTGGACGGATAAACCATTCATGGGTAGCGTCATCTCGTCTGAGAACGCTCGCGACACCATCGAGATGGCCTCGATCGTTTTCGGTGGGCGGGAAAAGATCGAGAAGACACCCGCCGTTATCAGCCTCATCAACGTCAACAGCCCACTCCGATACGACGACCGCATGCTGGGGGCGCTGCTCGAGTACTCGGAAGCGGGCCAGCCGGTCATCGTCACCCCCTTCTTGATGGCGGGCGCGATGTCGCCGATGGGGCTTGCGGGGACGCTCGCGCAGCAGACCGCGGAAGCGCTGGCGGGCATCGCGCTGGTGCAGCTCATCCGGCCTGGCACGCCGAGCGTATACGGATCGTTTCTCACCAACACCGACATGCAGTCCGGCAGCCCTGCGTTTGGAACGCCGGAGTCCGCGATGGGGATCCTCGCGAGCGCCCAGATGGCGCGCCATTACAACCTTCCGTTCCGTGGTGGCGGCGCGCTCACATCCTCGAAGGCGCCGGACGCACAGGCCGCGTACGAATCGATGATGTGCATGTGGCCGACCATCCTCGGCCGCGTCAACTTCGTGCTGCACGCGGCGGGCTGGCTGGAGAGCGCGCTGCTCGCGTCCTACGAGAAATTCATCATCGACGTCGAGGTCCTGCGGATGTTCGAGTGGATCTTGACTCGGGGCTTGCCCGTCGACGAAGAGGGCATGGCGATGGATGCGCTGCGCGAGGTCGGCCCCGGCGGGCACTTCCTGGGCGCCGAGCACACTTTGCGCAACTACCGCACCGGGTTTTACCGCCCGTGGATCTCGTCGACCGAGAACTTCGATCGCTGGAACCGATTCGGCGCGAGGACCGCTGACGTGGTCGCGGCCGAAAAGTGGAAGCAGGTCCTCGCGGAGTATCCCGACCCCGGCATCGATCCCGGCGTCGACGAGCATCTGCGCGAATTCATGACCAGGCGCAAGCAGGAGCTCGGCAACGACTGAACAGCAGGCCCACAGGCGGTTGGGCTATCTGCTGTCAAAGATCGCGTCCGCGGCGCCCGCACCCGCGAGCGGATCCGCGGTGGCTGCGGTAGTGGCGGCCGCGGCGGCCCTGGTGCAGAAGGTGGCGCGGCTATCGGTCAAAAACTGGCCGGAGGCGACCGAGACACACGCGCGAGCCGAGCGGCTGCGCTTGCAAAGTGAGGAGCTCATCGAACAGGACGCCGACGCGTACCTCGATTTCATGGAAGCAGTTCGATCTGGCCAGGGAGTGGCCGGCGCTCGAGCCCGCACCGTCCAGGTTCCGCTCGAGATCGCACGAGCGGCAGCCGAGGTCGCGGAGCTGGCCGAGCAGTCCGCGTCTTTGGGCAACCCGAAGCTGCGGCCCGACGCCGTGGTGGCCGGGATGCTCGCGGCGGCCGCTACCGAATCTGCGGCATACCTGGTCGGCGTCAACGTGGGAGAAACCGCCGACGTGCGGTGGGACGAGGCGCGGCGACTTGCGAGCGAAGCTAGCGCGCGGCTTCGGTCGCCAGGCGCTCGAGGCTCTTCAAGTGGTCCTGGTCGTGGTCGAGCGCGACCCGAAG
>WNFA01017290.1_pt1 | contig 11606 bp, 10 predicted proteins | sample 5400481 | NCBI WGS metagenome assembly WNFA01 (sample SAMN13153340, study PRJNA577476) | soil metagenome | isolation source: 120 cm saprolite under Douglas fir tree site 2 hole 1 replicate 2 | place: USA:California | collected 2015-04-18
GAACCAGCAACGCAGGCTCACCCGTCGGTTTTCCACCGGTCCACTTGACCCCGACGCCCAGGCCAACGACATTCGCACGGGGCTTTTCTGGATCTAGGAACTCATCGACCGCGCTCGTCTGCGCCTGCTGTGCCTCGGCGATTGCCGTTTCTGCCAACATCATCTTGTCTTGATTCGTTTCCACCGAGTCTCCTCCTCTGGGTTGGCTGCTCTTTCTCCGCACGGTTCTTTTCTTCACGGCTTGTCCCTGTGACGGGCTATTTAACTTGCGATGTCACGACACCGATCTCTTCCACGTCTGTTTCGTATCCCTCCAACTGCTTGGGAATGACCTCGTGCGGATGCAAGGATGCCTCGGCGACCTTCCGCGTGACGAAAACTTTAATGACCGGTTTTCCGTCTTTTTCTCCGACACCAACACCGGTTACATTTGGCAGTTGCATCAGTTGTTGCTCGTATTTGTCTTTCACCTCTTCAATGCGCATCACCGTCATCCTCGTCTGAAAGGTGCCTTTGTTCGGCGGCACGAATGGATGTGGTGGTCGGTATAGCTGAAGGTGGCGCGACGGCGTGAATTCCTTCTGTCGGCGAGCGCTTTGAGCGCAACATTGGCGAAGCACCATGTCATCTCATCCGGCTTCGTTGCGTTTTCCCGCCGTAAAAATAGCCACAAAAATCCCGATACGGGCCGCGCGCGGCGGTCTCCGGATTGATGACTACGTGTCCGTTGTTATCCACGTTGCGTGCGGCAGTCCCGCCGGGCTTGTGTCCCCAGAATCCCTCCAATTGCTTTCGATACCAGTGGTAGTCGATGAAGCCGGGGCCCGGCGCGACAACCATAGCCATGAGCCACCGCGGCTTTTCCGAATCGGGGAAACAGTCGTACCGTCGGTGGCAACCATCGGAAAGGGCGGCACGGGTAACGTCGGAACAGACCATCTGCCGGATCGGGTCGCCTGAACCTCGCCCTGGCTGCGCAAATGTATTCGTCCGCCAGTTCGAGGCGTAATTGTAACAATTGTTGCGGCCGATGACGGACGGACCGTTCCAGAAACCTGGATTAAATCTCCCCAGCTCGATGAAGCAGCCTGCCGCTGAGGCCTTTGCCTGTCGGGTGCGCTTTGCCTGACCCCGCTTCTGACTTCTTGTCGGGTTTGGCTCGCCGCCCGCGTCGCGGCTGGTCTCGATGGCCGGCCGCACAGCGAGCTCGCGCATTTGCGCGACGAAAAATGCTCGCAAGTCCTTCTCGAGGCCCAACGACCGGTCCGCTTTCGCCATCGCTTCTAAAACTTGTTCAGTGACGGCCAAAGCGCTTTTCTCAGCACCGCCTCGGATTCTAAAGATGGAGGGAATTTGTCGGTCGGACGGCATGTCGTCGGAAAGCAACTCGAGGATGATGCCCCGAAACCCCAAGCCGTCGTAGCCCGCGGGCTCAGGGACCACCATTTCCGGATGCTTGAGGATGTTTCCCAGGATATCTCGAGCCGCTGCGCCCTCGAGAATGCACTCTGGATTGGGTGACCCAGAGTACGCGTCTATCGTTGCGCGAATCATTTATCTTCCCTTCCAACGTGTGTCAGGCCGTTGATTTATGATTGCAGGGACTGGCTGCAGCTTACGTGCCAGTGAAACGCGTATGATTTGCACGAGGCCAGAAGCTCACTGACTTTGGAGTCTCGAAGCGGCATTTTCAGAAAGAGACGTAATTTGCGTCGTCTAGCAATTGCGGGCGCAGCCAGGCTCTCGGAGCGTGCGGAGCGCGAGCGCCTTTTGCTGCAATCCTGCAACTGCAACTGCAACTGCAACTGCAACTGCAACTGCAACTGCAACACAGTCGGCAAGCCGTAGCACTCCTGCAGTGCTTTTGCGGCTGACCTCGCGAACGTGGAACCGGCCTCAGTCCTTGGGAAGAATGCTCTCAAGGAGTGCACCGTAGCCGCGACGGCGCGCGTGCTCGAGGAGCCACCGCTCAATTTGGCGTGTATCACGGTAAGAGCGGAGTCGGCCGTCCTCTTGGATCGCCACGATGCCTCCACCCACCCTAATACGCGGCGGTAAGGGACCAGCGCGCCCTGAGCTCGAGATGACAAAGCCGCGGTAACCGAGCCCTCCTTCCGGAGCCGGTCTGTCGGTTTCCGGCAAGTCTTTCAACCAAGCCGCCAACTCCGCGCTCTCCCCCTCCGAGAGCGTCCACGTAGGATTTGGCCTACCGCTGTACACGTCCAACTCAACCCGCGTCTGTTTACCGCGCCTTCTCACGAGAGAGTTTATTAGCAACCTCACGACCCACAGAACGGACTACCGCTATACGTCAAATCCATTCATGCTTTGAGCTCGTCCCTGGAGAACAGCTGAATACTACAGGTCCGAGCTTACCAACAGTGTCGAACTTAGGGTCATTCCAAGGCCCCCCCCTTCTTCTTGGGTTTTGGAGATGATCACCATTAACTATGCACCGCTCCCCACTCGAGCTCAGGTTCCGCGTGACTGAGCGCACGGGTACTCTCGCTTTGGGGGGCTGCCCCAGGGTCCACCAAAGAGAGGGCTCTAAGAGATCCTGCCCCTGCGTTGGCATACAAATCGCGTGACTACTGTTCACAGGCACCATTTTCAACCAGCGATTTAGAAAGGGAGTTTGAAAAACCATCGTGGTCGCATCGTGCTGTGCCATGCCTGCACCCTTGTCCCTCCCATTTGTCGGGGGGTGAACGAGGAGAAGCCGCTTTTTTGCAGCGAACCAGGTGCGCCTTTCAAACCCTAGCCGCGGTCCCGCACTCTGCATCGCTCGCACGCGCAGTCAGCGGCTAACTTTCGGGCTCCATGGAGATATCAATATCTGTTCCAAGGGACCTATTTTGAAATCAGGAGTAATACGGCGCGTGTTTTCAGGTTGTACACTGCGGATTGCCCACCAATAAAGACTTCTGAGCCGGGGACCACCACGGAATTTGGACCTTCATTCCAGTCCGAAGTATCCATCACGCGGAACCACGACTTACCAGTTCCTGGCGAAGGCAGCCTAAAATTCACCGCTCCCACCCCACCGTTGTAGGCGATGTAAATCGCACTAGTTTGGTCGCGAAGTCTTGAGCCCTCCACGCGCCAAGCGATGGCGTGGTTATTGATATCGTCCCAATAGTTCTGGTCGGCGGCAGTCCCGTCAGGTTTGAGCCAAACCAGCTGGTCCACAGTGTAGAATTCCTGCGGACGAAGCGCGGGATGCATCTTTCGGAGGCCCAACAACCGTCTTGCGAATTGATTGAACGTCTTTTGGTTAGAATCCCAGCTGAAGTTCAACCAATTCGCCCCGGTGTCGAGGTTGTACGGATTATTGTTGCCGTTCAAGGTTCGCAGAAACTCGTCGCCCCCCGTCATCATTGGAGTGCCGGCACTGAGCATCAGGAGAGCAAAACCGTTGCGTGCCGCCCTTCTTTGCGCCGAAGAAAATCCGCCCTGGTCCCAGCTGATGTTATCGTCAGCACCTCCGTCGGAAGGCCCAAAGGGAAATGCTTGTAGGTTGTTTTTCGTATTGAATGCATAGAGGTCGCGCAGCGTAAAACCGTCGTGGGCAACGATGAAGTTGATCGAGTTCCAGGGCCGCCTACCATCCTTCTGGTAGAGATTTGCGGATCCGGAAAACGCCATCGCAAGCTGGCCCGGCTTGACGGCTGCAATGTCGAGCTTGTTCTGACTTCTGCGCAGCGTGTCTCGATAAATGCCGTTCCACTCGGACCAACCGGCCGGAAACCCGCCTACCTGATATGTTCCCTCACCGATCGCCCATGGCTCGGCGATCAGATCGACTCCAGGACCTCCCGCTGCCGTCCGGGGCTTCATCTCCCGCGCGATGCGATTTAGCGCCGTTCGGGAATCGAGCTTCTCGTAACGAAAGCAGCCATGTTCGCAAGTGTTGCCAAGCACGGAGGCAAGATCGAAACGAAATCCATCTACCCCGAGGGTATCGCTCCACCAGGCGAGTGAATCGACGATCAGATCCTGAGCGATCTCGTTGAATGTGTTGTAGTTGCCCCCGGTACCGGTGTTGTCATACGAGAACTGCTTGTTGGCGGTCAGCGAGTAGTAGGTGGGATTATCAAGTCCTCGCCAGGATATCAGGTTGTACGTACTCGGATCGCTGGGGCGATAGGCGTAACCCTCTCCCGTGTGATTGTAGACAACGTCGATAAATACTTTGATGCCTGCATCGTGGAACGCCTTGGCCATGCTCTTGAACTCGCGGGTCGGTCCACCCGTGGACTTGTCGCTGGCATAGCGGCGGTCCGGTGCGAAGTAGTTCAGCGTTGCGTAGCCCCAGTAGTTTCCGGTTCCGCTGAGGTCGTTATCGTCGTTCTGTGTCTCCTGGACGGGAAGAAATTCGACGGCGGTCACGCCCAACTTTTTGAGATACGGAACCTTCAGGCGAGCGCCCGCATATGTTCCGCGAAGAGTCTCAGGGATAGTCGGATCGTTCTTGGTCAAGCCTCGTAGGTGGACCTCATAGATAATGTCGTCTTTGAGAGCTCGCGTTGGCTTCAAACCAAAGCTGGTTGAGTCTGGCGCTAGGACAATCCCCTTGGGAGCGTTCGGACCAGTATCCACGTTCCGCTTGTCCGGTCCCGAGGCATAGATAGTGCCGTCGCGCTGCGAGGGGTCTACAGGATCATGACTGACCTCGCGGGCATAGGGATCCAGCAGCAGCTTGTTGGGATTGAAGCGGTTCCCGTCAGCATCGACGTCTGCGACAAAGCCGACCGAGTTTCCTTTTCTCCAGTCCGTCTTGAAAACCCAATTTGGGCCCCAGGCACGGTAGCCGTAATAGATGGCGCCCGTCAGGCCAAGCTGATTGCGGAGCATCGCAGCCTTGAGCGTCTTCGACCACACGGCGGTGTTCGGATCCTTTTCAAGGGGAAGGCAAGTTAACTCCTCTGAAGCGATCGCTTCTTTGTAGAGGCAAAGCTCAACGCGCGTCGCCCGAGATGAGTAGACGCGAAATACAATCTCTGAATTCCGGGCATCAAGGCTTGCCCCGAGCCGCAGCGCGTTGATGGCCGCGGATGCGGGAAAAAATCCCCACGTTGATGACACCAGGCCAAAAATGATTCCCCTGCGCAATATGCCGGCTAGCTTCCGGCCCATAGGGCACCTCCAAATAGTCTGCGATCCAGCATTTGCGCGTCTGAAATAGTCTTGCAGCAAATGCGCCATTCGCGCGGAACTAGTTCTGGAGCGCATTCGACGGAGGTTGGCAAGTCGAACTGTTCGGAGCTCAAGCACCGCGCCCGACTCTACATTCATTGGTCAGAGAGACCGGGTGCTACTGTAGCAGGGCGTTGCATGCAACCGTTGCACTGATGCAGGCAAGGGTTCCTTTCGAACAATTCACGGAGCGGCTCCCCAGCGCCTTAGCCCGACGAGAAATCCACTTTAGGCGATGGTTGGACTGGCGATCTCCTGCTCAACTTCCAACCCAGAAATTAGCAGACCTGGAGCGCTCTCCATGCAGCCAATAGCCGTTGTGTCATCGTGAGTAATGCGCATGGCATGGCACGTCCATTGCTAGCAGATTGCTTGTAGCCACGCTGGGTGAGCCTCTGTTTTCGAGTTCGTGACAACTTTCACTTTGGGGGTTGCCGAGTTGCGTCCCTCCAACCGAGCAGACGGCTTATGAAACTCCTCCCAGCGCTGGCATTCACTCTTGAACCCATTGATTTCGCTTAACGTACACGAGCACCAGACGATGAATTCGTCGAGCAACTTTTAAAGTGTTGGCGTTTTGAAAGGAAGGGACCATGAGACAGTACATTGGAGGGATTGCAATCTGTTGTTTGCTTGTGATTCGTTCATCAGAAGGCAAGCCGCCAACCAACCCAAGGGCTTGTGGCTCGAAGTGCGGTACAGAGCGCTGGGGAGTAAAAACAATGACCGATCAAGGTGCCAACCAAGTGGATTCGACGGCTGTGCCGAACACTGTTGCTGCTCTCTACGCGATCACTGCCCCAAGTACGAACCCGAATATGTCTAGAGGCGATGAGGAAAAGAAGCAGTTCACAGTTCGCGCGCGGTTAGTGGGTTACAAAATTGAGTTCGACCCCAACGCAACGAAAAACCCCGGAGACCGCGATTTTCATATCGTGATAGCCGACCTTCAGGATCCGACAAAGACCATGGTTGTGGAAATTCCGGACCCAAGGTGTGCTGGGGTCTGCTCCAGCTCGCAACTTGATCGCATTAAGCAAGCTCGTCAAACGTTTACCCAGGCAACTCTGAACCATCCGCCTTCAAAGTCCTTTATTGCCCTGCAGAAAGACGTAGAGGTGGAAGTGACGGGGCCAGCCATGTTTGACTTTGAGCATGGCCAGACTGGCCTGGCGAAAAATTGCATTGAAATTCATCCAGTTCTGGAGTTCAAGTTCATCACGCCCGGCCCTTACCAGGTCACGACCAATCCAACGAGGATGCCGGCTCACCATCCAAAGACGTTCTACTCGTGCATACCGAAGACGTAGAGCCTTGCGTGTGAGGTGACTGTATGCCTTTTGGCTCCGAAGGACTGGAAGACGGCACCGGCCTTGCGCTCTCCGGTGGGGGATTCAGGGCAACGCTGTTTCACATTGGGACTCTTTGGCGGCTGAATGAGCTGGGATGGCTGGCGCGTCTCAACCGCATCTCCAGCGTCTCCGGCGGCTCGATAACCGCCGGAATGCTGGCCCTCAGGTGGGAACAGCTTAAGAAGGGCAGTTGGGCCCAAGACACCTTCGTGAAAGAGGTTGTGGAGCCCTTAAAGTCCTTCTGCCGGCGTAATGTCGATGTGCCATCGATTCTCAAAGGACTTCTCGTCCCCTGGAAGAGCGTCTCAGACTACGTCACGGCTCAATATTCGGATGGGCTTTACGGGAAGGCGACGCTCCAACAGTTACCGGATTCGCCGCGCTTCGTCTTCAACTCCACCAACCTCGCGACTGGAGTCGATTTCCGATTCTCCAAACCGTATGCGGGGGATTACCGGATTGGGCTCATCAAGAAGCCCGAGTTTACTCTCGCCCAAGCCGTTACCGCCTCCAGCGCTTTCCCACCGGTCCTCTCGCCCGCTGTATTTGAGCCAGACCCGAAGTCCTTCGAGAGAGTCGACGGCGCGGACCTTTACGACGACGTGACTTACCGCGAGCGCCTGGTGCTCACCGACGGAGGCGTCTACGACAACATGGGACTTGAGACGGTATGGAAACGCCTCAAGACTCTCCTGGTCAGCGATGCGGGCGCTCCCTTTGACTATGGAGGGACTCAGGGCAAGGACTGGCCGAGACAGACGCTGCGAGTCGTCAACGTCTTCAGTCACCAAGCCTGGAGCCTTCGGACCAGCCTGCTCGTGCGGATGTACCAAGGTGGTGAGCGCGCCGGAGCCTATTGGGGAATTGGCACGCCAATCGCTCGCTACAATCTAGCGGGTGCGCTCAACGTCCCGCGGGATGTCACTCAGCGACTTGCGAAAATCCGAACCCGGCTCAACGCCTTCACCGAAGAGGAGCAGTGCACACTGATAAACTGGGGTTACGCCATCTGCGATGCCGCTGTCCGCCGGTGCTCCGGCGCCCCGAAAACCCCCCTTCCACAGTGGCCCTACCCAGACTACGCGCTCGACAAAGGCGTTTCCGCCGAAGTCAAAGTGAAGAGAACCCCCGACTTCATCCAACCTGAACCGCAGCCTAAGCAGACTGAAAGTCTCCCTTCCGCTCGAGCCTAATTGAATGCTTGCTTTCGACCGGGACATCTTCTTCAAGGACCTTCAACAGAGGACGGGGCTTGCGCCAAAACCTGCCGCCAAGGATGGGCTAAACCTTCTCCTGGACGACTTCGACGGCGACGCCGGCTTCACGCAGATTCGAGACTTGGCCTACGTCCTGGCCACCGTCCGCTGGGAGACGGGCCAAACGTTTCAACCGGTGAAGGAGAAGCGCGCCAGCCGGGACAAGAATCCCCGGCTCTGGGAAATCCAGAACCGATATTGGAGCAGCGGCTTTTTCGGACGCGGGTACGTCCAGATTACGTGGGAGAACAATTACCAAAAAGCTGGGGAGCGTCTCGTCGGGACGGCTTTCACGCTTGCTTCTGGCAAGTTGACTTTGCAGGCGGATACCCTGGTGAAGCAACCGGAGCTCGTCCTGGAACCATCCATTGCGTATGCGATTGCCGCGCGCGGCATGCGCGAGGGCTGGTTCACGGGCAAGAAGCTCTCTGACTTCATCCAAGACGGGAAGCCACCGGATTACGTCAATGCCCGCAAGATCATCAATGGCCTGGATCAGGCGCAGACGCTCGCCACCTACGCGACTGGTTTCGAGCTTGTCCTCAGAGCCGCAACGAGCTCGTGATGGTTTCCTTCTACAAGCACGTGCTTGGGGATTGGTTAGCAAAATGAGTGACTTTCTCGAATCGATTCAAAAATCGCTTCAGGCTTGCCAAACCTTGTTCGCATTGCTGCCGGCCGTCATCATTCTCGAGCACCCCATTTACATCTATCTCTCGCGGCCAATAGATGTCAGGAATTTGAAAAGTGACCGCGGATTCGATGCCACGCGGCAGCACGCTACCGATTTGTACGAGAGCGCGTTCGGATGGATCGCGCTCTCCTTACGCTACGTGCTGCCAGCCGTCGTTGTGGCCGGCGTAAGCTATGGATTGGTGAGATTTGTCATTGAGGGAAATATGGGCTCGGCGAGCCCCGATGTGCTCCGAGCCACGAAGCTCGGTGCCGTGGGAGCGTACTTCGCAGTTCTGCTGTACTTAAGTCGCAGGGTTATTCGGCATGACCTCACCGGGGGCGGCGCAATGCTCTGTGCGCTGACGCTTGTGCTCGGGCCGGTACTCGCCGGAGTCCTCGCAGCCATCGGGATCCACATCTCCGACCCACAGAAGCAAAATCCGTCGTTCGGAGCAGATGCAGTCTATTTCGTGGCTGGAGTGGCTCCGCGAAGGATAGCAGCGGCCATCGTTGAGGCGGTGACCCGCTTGTGGATACCGGACAACGGGAAAGCGCCGCCGCCAACGCGAATCGTCCCTCTTGGACAGGTGCGCGGAATCACATCGGACATCGAAGAACGCTTGAGCGAAGAGGGCGTTTACGACGTGACGACTCTGGCAATGGCCGACCCTTTTCTGCTTCTACGAAACACGAGCTTCGACTTGCGGCAAATCCTCAATTGGATGGACGAGGCGCTTCTTATGCTAACGCTGCCGGAAAGCTGGAAAGCGTTTGAAAAGGAAGGAATCACCGGCGCGGTAGATCTCGCCTGGTATCACGATGCCAAGCCCCCTGAACTGGCGGCCCTCGCTGCAAGAACCAAAACCGATCCTGCCGGGTTACAGGAGGCAGTTGATCGACTGGTGCAGGACGCACAGGTGCGATTGGTTTGGTTTCTGTATCAAGCGGGAAGCGAGGAGCTGCCATTGGTCGGAGCGCCAACCGGCGAGAAGGGCAAAGAGTCTGGCTGAAGTTGAACGTCAATGCGCTCGACGGCGAGCGGCTGGCTAGCGGTGTCACTCTATTTGTTCAGGAGCGGGACACCAGGGTTCGAATGAGCTGCATCCGGTGAGAAGCGTGCGAAAGACGCAGGACGACTTCTCTGGCCCCGGATCCCCAGCGCCGATCGACAAAAGGTGCGAAGGGGTGAAGATTGTACCGCCGCGTATCTGCGCCGGCGATCCGCCTCCGAAGCTGACCGGCGACCAGCAGGCGATCTACGACGCACAGCCGAAGCCGGAGAACGCCACCTCGTTCATCCAGAAGATCGACGGCTGCAAGCGCCAGCCGTCGATTCGCGCAACATAGCCCGCTATGCACACTCAGACCGGCTTCGCGCCGAGCATGAGAACGCGCGAGCGCGTCAACAAGCCCAACCTGCCACCGTGCGAAGCCACTGCCCCGTGGCGCTGTGCTGTCTGCCGAGGTTGGCGATGCTCATGGCACATTGACGGATTGCAACATCTGCGTCACATGCGCCATGGCCTATGCTTCGCCGTAATATTCGGCCGGTGCCACCTGATTGCGCGCGCCGGCCCATCGTGATCAGCAAGATCGGCGCATCGTGATCACCTAGATCGGTCCACTCAGGATCCTACACATTTTTTTGCGCTTCTGAGGTGAGCATGATCTAGCTGGTTTATGAATAGACCTACTGGAACGACGTTGGCTACCGAGTTTGCTGGAGCCGATTTAGGTGACCGGCGCCTTAGAAAGCGGCTGATAAGGATTGTGGAAGCAGCCGAGCCAAGACCCGCAGAGAGCTTCCCTAAGATTGCGGCGGACCCGAGCGCGCTCGAAGGGTTATATCGATTTTTGGGTAACCCTCGTGTCACGCCGGAAAAGATGCTGAGCCCGCATTGTCGAGAGACTGCGAGGAGAGCGGATGCCGAAGAGGAGGTGATCGTCGCTCACGACACCACGGAATTTGAATTCCGGGGTGAAGCAAGGCGAGCAGGGCTCTCTCGGATAAGAAAGGGTGGTCAGGGCTTTTTCGGGCACTTCGCGCTTTGCTTGAAGGCCAATGCAAGCCGGGAGCCGATTGGGATGTTGGGACTCAAGACATTCTTCAGGACAGGTCCCGTCAAACGGTTGTCTCGCGCGCAGATACAGCGAAAGTCAGATAAGGAATCAGACAGATGGTGGGAGATGGTAGACGCGGCCTCTAGACTGCTCTCAGATCCCTTGAAGGCGGTGCATGTCATGGATCGCGAAGCGGATGCCTACGGGCTTCTGTCCCGCTTGTGTCGACAGCATCGGTTCGTCATTCGATTGACGCATGATCGAAATGTTGAGGAGATGATCAAAGGGTCCAACAGGGGTTCCGGAACAAAGTTAAGCTCTGCTTTGGAAAGCGTCGAGGACGTGTTTGAGCGCGAGGTTCCAATCTCACTGAGAAGGACCTGGCATCGTCCACACTTGAGGCGAAGCCACATGCCCCGGAATGCCCGAATAGCACGGCTGGCGTTCAAGGCAATGACCGTGACCTTCAGGAAACCACCATTTGCAGGAAAGACGTTCTCCTCACCAGAAGTCGAGTCAACAATTACCGTCAATGTTGTACACGTTCATGAAATGGATGCTCCTTCCGATGCGCAGCCTGTCGACTGGATGTTGGCCACATCGGAACCGATCGAAACGCAGGAACAGATAGAAAGAATTGTTGACCTATATCGAGCGAGATGGGTGATAGAGGAATATTTCAAGGCACTGAAAGCCGGCTGCTCCTATGAGAGTCGGCAACTCGAAACCCGGCGGGCATTGCTGAATGCGCTGGCGCTTTTCACACCGATTGCCGTGGGGCTACTTCGTCTCCGTTCAATTGCGAAAGTCAAACCTGAAGCGGCGGCGACCGAAGTCCTGCGCTCGCATCAACTTCGGGCGCTACGATACTTATCAGCCAAGTTTCGAGGTGAACAGAACGCTACCGTCAAGAAGGCATTTGATGCCATCGCGGCACTGGGTGGACATCTGCCCCAAAATGGCGATCCGGGATGGCAGGTCCTTTGGAAGGGTTACTCGGATGTTTGTCGCGCTGCGGAAATCTTCCAGGCAGCCGATTCTCTGAAGAAATGTGATCAATCCTGAG
>WNFA01011631.1_pt1 | contig 11605 bp, 9 predicted proteins | sample 5400481 | NCBI WGS metagenome assembly WNFA01 (sample SAMN13153340, study PRJNA577476) | soil metagenome | isolation source: 120 cm saprolite under Douglas fir tree site 2 hole 1 replicate 2 | place: USA:California | collected 2015-04-18
CTTTCAACGCTTTGTCTGCTTTCACAGCTCGAACCCGTGTTGACCGCTCGAACTCCGTCACTATGTTACAGCTGATTCGCCCGCGGATTGTTGGGGTCCGCATAATCGTAGAACCCTTTGCCCGACTTCCGCCCGTACCACCCCGCCATCACCAGCCGCTTCAGCAGCGGAGGGGAAGCGAACCGCCGCTCCTTAAACTCGTCATACATCACGTGAGTAATGTAATAAGTCGTATCGAGCCCAACGAAATCGAGCAAAGTGAACGGCCCCATGGGATATCCACATCCCAGTTTCATCGCGTTATCAATATCCTCGATCGATCCCACGCCCTCTTCGTAAGCGCGGACGGCATCGAGCAGGTACGGCACCAGCAGCCGGTTCACAATGAATCCAGTTTTGTCGGACGCGCGCACCGGAACTTTGCCCAGCTTCTTCGCAAACTCGTAAGCCATGTCGTAAACGTCGTTGGCGGTGGCTATTGTCCGCACAACCTCCACCAGCTTCATTAACGGCACAGGATTAAAAAAATGCAGCCCCACGAACCGCTCCGGCCGTTTGGTCGCCGTCAAAAGCTCGGTAATCGAGATCGACGAGGTATTCGAAGCAAAGATGGCATCTTTCTTCACCACGCCATCGAGCGACGCATACATCTTCTTCTTTTCCTCGACGTTCTCGATGATGGCCTCAATAAGAATGTCGCAATCGGCCAGGTCCGCCTGCTTGGTCGTGCCTTTGAGCCTCGCGCGGATCGCGTCCTTCTGCTGCGCCGTGATCCCGCCCTTCTCCGGAGGTCGCTCCGCAAACTTCGCCAAAGATTTCTCGATTCCGGCAAAGCCCTGGTCCAGAAACTTCTGCTCCACTTCGAGCACCGTGACCGCAAATCCAGCCGTAGCGCAAACCTGTGCAATACCGGACCCCATCAGCCCACAACCGAGTACACCAACCTTCTTGACGTCCATAGTGTTTCCTTGGATGTTTCAGCCTGCAGCTTTCAACCTGCATTGTCGTTCTGAGCGAAGCGAAGAACCCATGCAATTTGCTCGCACTCGCGGAACGCATAGGTCGATCGCTTCGCTCAGGATGACAATGGTTTGGTTCGCCTCAGGCCGCAGACTAATTTAAGCTCTCCACCACCATCGCAATGCCTTGCCCGCCGCCGATGCAAGCCGTCGCTAGACCATACTTCTTCTTCCGCCGCCGCAGTTCATACAGCAGGGTTATCACCAACCTCGTCCCAGTCGCCCCCAGCGGATGCCCAAGCGCGATCGCTCCGCCGTTCACGTTCACCTTCTCGCGATCGAGGCCCAACTCTTTCTCCACCGCCAAATACTGGGCCGCGAACGCCTCATTCACTTCAATCAGATCGATATAGTCGAGCGACAACCCAGCCTTCTCGAGCGCCACCTTCGTCGCCGGCACCGGACCCCGCCCCATCAGCTTCGGATCCACTCCCGCAACGCCCCAGCTCACAATCCGCCCCAGCGGTTTCAACCCACGCTTCAGCGCATTCTCGAGCGACATCACCACCACCGCCGCGCCGCCATCGACAATGCCGCTGGCATTCCCCGCCGTCACCGTTCCCTTCTGGCCAAACGCAGGTTTCAGCTTCGCCAAACCTTCCATCGTGGTCTGCGGACGCCGGTGATCATCCTCGGTCAACGATTCTCCAGTCGCCTCGCCCTTTGAATTTCTCTGTGGCACCGGAACCAGTTCTTCCCGAAGCCTTCCGTCTTTATAGGCCGCATCCGCCTTCTGTTGTGAACGCAAGGCAAATTCATCCTGCGCCTGCCGCGTAATCCCTTGCTGCTCGCCATAAAGCTCCGCAGTATTCGCCATGTACAAACCACAGTAACTGTCGAGCAGCGCCACCATCAAAGAGTCTTCCAATTTCCCGCCCGGAGCCAAAGTAAATCCATCGCGCCCGCGAATCACAAACGGAGCCTGCGACATGGCCTCCATGCCGCCGGCAAGCACCACGTTCGCCTCGCCCAACTGAATCATCTGAGCAGCATTTACGATCGCCTGCAGGCCCGAACCGCACAGTCGGTTCACGGTCAGCGCCGGAGTCTCAATCGGTAATCCCGCGCGCAGCCCCACATGCCGCGCGCCATACAGAGCATCCCCCGAAGTCTGCTGCGCATTGCCGAACACGACATGATCAAACTCTTGCAACTCCAGGCCCGCGCGCTCGATCGTTCCCTTGGCCGCGATAGCCCCCAATTCCTGCGCCGTAAAATCTTTCAACTTGCCGCAATAGCGTCCAAAGGGCGTGCGGGCCCCGCTCACAATGGCAATATCACCCGGTTTCAGCATGATTTTCCTGCTAGATCGCGTGCTCAGAGCGGATCAAAAATGACAAGCAAACTGGTTAGTGTAGCAGCGCGTGAGAGGATTTGACCACAGGAAGCTTCGGCCTCTTTAGCCGGCAGAAGGTCAGCGAAGAGGGATAAAACCAGGCACGGTTCTCAACACCCTTCAATCTTTGTTGCTGGATTCAATGACTTAATTGTGGAGACAAAATCAAATCATGAAAGCCGTCCATCTGACTTAGAAGATGAACGGTTCCTGTGCGGTGCAAAACATCCACCAACCCGAGTGCATACCGCTTTGCCCGCACTGACTTGATCTCCGCCGGAAAAACGGCTGTGGTTCGGAGAAGGCTGCGAAACGGGATGGTAACGTGGTCAAGAATTTTGATTTCGAAGGGTATTCTCAGCCACCTGTACGAATTCAACCGTCCGCCACCTAACGCTATGACCAGAGCAAATCCTGGCGGCCCATCCGCGCCGAACATTCCTAGTTCTGAGGCGATAATTCCAGCAATTCCTGCGAGAACCCACGCTCCGAACATACGAAGGTAAAGGCAAAAGATCAAGAGCGGCTGCGCGAGATATCGTTTTTGTATATCTTCATTTTCAGACATTCGAAAACCGACGCGCCGCCAAACGTGCGATTCATTGAGTCATTGATTTAGTTTCTAAGCCACGGCTCCCGCGGCGAGCGCAGCCCCCAGCGCTGTGACTTTCCCAGGCCCCTGTGTGAGGGCCACCGCCAAAGCATGTTCTGCCCGATTAATGACTTCGGTGACGATGTCCACGGGATCGTAATTTTCCCTAACTACCGCTTCGGCCAGCCCTCCCGAGAAAGGCAGCGGCTGACCTTTTTCCGCTCCGTCTTTCGTGGGCAGCTTGACTTCCGCAATTAACTTGCGCAGCTTTTCCACGGCCATCATTCCTTCTTTTTCCGCCGTATCGCCCAGAATGATCGCGATCGTGGTCGTGTCATAGCGGAAAGCAAGGTCGTTTGAGCGGATGTTTCCGGCGGCAAGCTTTCCTATTTTTTCCATGGCCGCTTCCACGGCTGCGTCTCCGTGCTCCTTCACCATGGCGGCGCTCCTGCCGAACTGCAGCAGCAACAGGGAAAGCGGCGATGCATTCTGCAACGCCCGCTTGCTCTCTGCCAACAGCAAATCGATGTACGATGCCCGCTTCAGCAGTCCGGACTTCTCATCCGTAACCGAAAGATTCTTAACCAGGCGGCGCAGGCCCGCATTGTTAAGCGCGGTCACCATCTGCTCGCCCAGCGTCCTGAGCACGACCACGTCGTTCGGCTGCCACTGGCTATGCTTATTGTGCATCAGCAACAGTAGGCCCACTGCCTCTTCCCCATCCTTGAGAGGAATTGCCAGCACGGACGTTGCGCCCAGCTCAGCAATCGCCTGGCGCACCGGTTGCAGTTCCGCAGCTTTCTGCGCATCGTGAATAGTGATCGGCTCGTGGCCTGCGGTGGCATCGTACAAGCAGCAGATCACCTCGGCCAGAACCGAAGAACTGGCGGCCTTCAGGCCATCCGCACAAGACTGCTGCACCGCTGTCGGGGGCAAGCCGGGCTTGCGCATTGCGGCTACGCAACGCGCCAGTTCCCAATGTCTGCCAATCTCGTTGACCGTAGTCGTCAGCACCGCGGTTGCCGTGCTCTGGTTGTAGAGTTTGCGCGTAATTTCAGCTACGCGAGTAAAGCTGCGAACGTCGGCCACCCCTTCGGCATGGGTCGACGAAGCCTCGGCAGCCCCCGCTGCGCCACCCGAAGGCGGGACCGCTGCAGCTTCCGGCGGCAAGGGCGCTGGTCCGGCATAACGGGGTGTGACTCCAGCAGCCAGGTACAGTCGTTGCAAGTCCTCGTTGCGCTCTTCCTCTCGCGGAAACAGTTCCTGAATCCGCTGCAGACGTTCCACCGCTTTGTTGCGCATCCCGTACTGCACCAGGATTTCCGCTTGCAACATCAAGTCCTGAAGCGTCGAAGCCCCCAGCGTCGGCTCCTCCGCACCATGAGAGTCGTCTGCCGGCTTGGCCACACTAGTAAACCGCGAGGCAATTACTTTGAATCGATTGCTGTCAATTTTGCCGTCCAGCATTCCCAGCCGCTTCGCGTGTCCGGGCTCGTAGGGGTCCACTTCCGCGGCACGGTCCAAACACTCGGCCGCCTTGGCAAAGTCAGCCGTACTACAGTAAAGATCAAATAGTTTCAGCAGGGTCTGGCAGTAGTCATTCTCCCGGTTGGAGGCGTTGTAGAGTTCGCTCAAAAACTCCAGCATCTCGGCCGAAGCCCGGTGGGCCGCAATGATGTCCTGCATTATGGTCAGGAATTGCCGGCGTTCTCCACGGCGCCTCTGGAATTGCTCCAGCTTGCGCGCCAGTGCGACCGCAGCCGGCTCCTGTTCGCCATCCAGCAATTGTCCGATCAGGCTAATCACCTGATCCATCCGCGTCGGATTCTGCTCAAATAATTGCCATGCCAAGGGCTCGGCTTCGGCATAACGGCCCGCGGCCATCAGCACTTGCGAATAGGTGTCTCGCAGCTCCGCTGTCGCCTTCTCAGCGTTCACTTGCGGCTCGAGAATGAAGATCGCTGCCCCAACTTGTCCCTGTGCCAGAAGGCTCTTACCGTAGGCCAGCGAGATTTCCGGATCGGAGGAATGTTCCTGGTAGGCGCGCTCGTACCACTGCGCCGGATCGCCGCCCTCGGCTGCTGTCAATTGCGCAACGCGCTGAAACGCTACCGCTGAAGCTTTGCCGTGTCCTGTCTCCGACGACACCTCCGCCAAGCGCAGAAAATTCGCCAGAGTCGGTTCCAGAGTAACCATACGGTCTAACACTTGCAGCGATTCTTGCTTCTTGTTCAGGTTCTCCAGTTCTTCTAGAGCCGCCTCATATGTGCTAATGGCGAGTTTCTTGTTCGACCCTTCGAGAAGTTGTCCAAAGTGGAATTTCTGTTCCCATGTCGGACTTCCGTACCGCGTCAACTTCTTGTAAGTGAGGCTCGCGCGCGTGGCGTCGCCGGCCTTCACTTGCCGTTCGAACACCTCTCCCAACAGCGCGACGGCTTCCTGATTGCGGCTCAAGGAAAGACAAAGGTCGGCAGCCAGTTGCCGTACAACGTCGTTTTCCGGATCATCGCGTAGCACCTGCAGATACTCCTGCAGAGCCTCAACAGTCTTGCCCTTTTGCAGCAGCTTCTCGGCGCGTTCTATGCGCCGGGCCATCTCGGCTCGGTCTGCACGTCTGGTGATTTCGGACATGGGTAGATGGAATCGTGGTTCAAAAGTCAATTGCGGCAAGGACACAGCTGCAGCCGTGCCGCCGCCGAGGATGGAGAAGACCTGGGGCTTTAGCGCCCGAGGCCATTCCGTCCCGGAAGAAGATTGATTTTCAAACCAGTTCCGACCTTTCGATTCTAGGAGCCGGCTCCAGCAGCAGCAATGCGTTAGCGCTCCCGCGCGATTACTAAGGTCACTCTTCCGCCTCGTATTTTGGGCGAACAATGGTTTCTGTTATGTTGCGGCATGCCTCCCGGCGAAACGTCGACGGCCCAGTTCACTGCCACTTCGTCCGAGCGAGCCTCTGCTCGTGAAGAAGGTCTTCGCCACCAACTGACTGCAGGACAAATGGCCATGGTAGCGGTGGGTGGCTCCATAGGTACCGGACTTCTTTTGGGTTCAGCCGCGGCGCTGGAAGTGGCCGGACCCGGCGTCATCGGCAGCTACGTCATCGCAGCCTTCATCGCCTGGACTGTCTCCATGGCGCTCGGAGAACTCGCGAGCACGCATCCCTCAGAAGGATCATTCGCAGTTTATGGCGAACTCTATCTGAATGAATATCTGGGTTTTCTAACCCGTGCCGGATACTGGGCCGCCATCGCCTTTTCTATCGGAGCCGAACTCGTGGCCTCCGCCACGTACATGACTTACTGGCTTCCCTCTGTGCCAGCGCAACTTTGGGTAGTCCTGTTCTCTGCCCTCCTAATGCTAGTAAACCTGCGCAGCGTTCGCTCCTTTGGACGATTCGAGTTTTGGTTCGCCATGATCAAGTTCGCCACCATTGTGGCGTTCATTCTCGCTGGCACGGCACTGATGCTGAGCGGCCGCATGGTCCCACAGTACACGGCACAAGGAGGCTTCCTGCCCAGAGGTCCGATAGCGCCGTTGCTGGCGGTATTTCTAGCCATCTACGCCTTCGGCGGCGTGGAAATGTTGGCCGTTACCACCGGCGAATCTCGCTCAGCGCAAGAAATCCCCCGCGCCTCGCGCCTCGCCTTCTTCATGCTCGCCAGCCTTTACCTCGGGGCCATTACCGTGCTGGCGGGGGTGATGCCCTGGAACCACGCGGGAGTCTCCGAGAGTCCTTTCGTTAGCGTGCTGGGTCTGGCCCGAATCCCGGCCGCTGCCTATGTCATGAATTTCGTGGTCCTGACGGCTGCCCTTTCCGGAGCTAACGCCAAGCTCTACGTCGCCTCCCGCCTGCTGTTTTCTATGAGCCGATCAGGATGGGCTCCCGCACGGTTAGGAAAATTGAATGCGGCTGGTTCGCCCCGCCTGGCGCTGTTGGTCTCTTCCTATGGAATCGTGAGCGCACTCATCATTGAGTATTGGGCTCCCCAACAAGCCTTCCTCTACATCATGGGAGCGGCATTCTCTGGTCTGATCCTCTCCTGGGTGGTATCGCTCGCCGCGCACGTGAACTTCCGTCGCGGCCTCACCCCGCAGCAAGTCGCCGCTCTACCCATGCGCTCGCCGCTCGGAATGGGGGGGTCGATGCTGGGCTTCGTGCTGGTCTCAGCGGCCATCCTCCAGACACTACGGCAGTCGCGCACCAATCTGGTAAGTGGATTGGTTTTCCTCCTGGGGTTGACCGTGGCCTATTTCTTGCTGAAACGACATCGGCAATCTGCTTCCTAGGAGTACTTATTACACCCGACTGCACGGTGGACGTTGAGGAATCCGGTCGATTAACTTCTCCACTTCAGCGTCACCGGTTCTGGGATCGGGTGCTTCATCGCACTGCCGGTACGTTTTGCTTCTAGGTACGCGGCTTTTAATTTGCAGTTCCATCGTGCGCCGGTCCTGCTCGACGAATTTCGCGAACACGAATTTCAGCAGCTCCGGACCGAAGGGCATCCAGCGAAAGAGGTTCCAGGCGGCGACTACATCGATGCGGCAGTGGTTGCGCGTAATCGGAGTAACTGTGGTCAGGCTCGAGAACCAGTATTTCCCCGCTCTGATCGTTTCCGTGCGCAGGTTGGGCAAGGTAAAGTCGATCGTGGTGGTGATGGATTCAGCATCGGCGTACAAGCGCAGCAATTTGTAGGGCGCAGAGTTCGAACTGGGGGTGTGCGCGCTCATGCGGAAGCCGTTGGGGATGGGCTCGAAATTTTTTTGCTTCTCGTGGATGCTCGCGCGCTTGCGCCACCACCAGGCCTGATGGACAAAGGGTCCGTGGGCCGGGTCCATCAGGCCAATAATGCCGTGGTCGACGCTTACCGGCATGTCGGCGGTGAGGTAGGCGAGCTGGTATTTTTCGGTGAACTTCTGGATTTGGGGCGCAGCCGTTGAGGGCTCGACCTGCTTGGTAAAGCCGGCACCAGCGGCCGGCGGTTCTGGGACGTAGACCCAGAGGAACTGATCGTGCTCTTCGCAGGCGTAGCTTCCGGCATAAATGCGATCGACTTTCAAAGTCTGATCTGCGGTCAGGGAGGGAATGAGTTGGCACTGACCAGTGTGGGCGTCGAACCTCCAGCCGTGGTATCCGCACTCGACCTGCTCTCCATCGAATTGCCCGCAATGCAAGGGCATGCCGCGGTGCGGGCAGGCGTCACGCAGGGCGAAGGGCTGTCGCTGACGGTCGCGACCCAGTACGAGGGGGATTTCCAGCAGCATTGTTTTCTGAAGCTGGTTGCGATGCACGCGGTCGGCTGGCAGAGCGCGGTACCAGAAGCCGGTGAGCATGAGCGAATCGGGCGTCTGGCGCTGAGGGGATTCGAGTTCAGGCATGGGGGAAATGAACACCTGCGGCCGGCCGCGGCTAACTCGCGGCAACTCGCCGTCCGGCGACGTCGCCATGGGCAGCGTACTACAGCGCGATGCCTAGGCGAAAGACCAGCCCTTCGGCCGTGAGTGCCACGTCGACCTCCGGGGGTGTTACTAAGTGCAATTGAATTAATGGGTTCGAGCAGCGGGGACTAAGAGTACTGAGAAACCGGATCGGTCGTGACCCACCACTTCTTGACGATTGTCTTGCACGCCTCGCTGTGGTACGGTTAGTGAAAATCTCACGCCTTGGGATGCACAATCACGGCAAGCGGATTTTACGCTTTGCGCGAATTCGTGTGCTAAGGCGGCGCCACTATGAATGACACCATGAATGACACCATGGATTCCGCTCCAGCTGCTGAGCCGGTCGAGAAGGAGAGTTTCTCGAACCGCAAGCTAATCCGGCCGACACTCCCGCGAACCGACCATAATCACGTCAACCACAATTCGTCTCAAGTGCAGGCGCGGGAACGGCCGGAGCGCCATGATCGTCCTTCGCACGACCGTCCGATGCATGACCGTGCGATGCATGATCGACCCTTGCAAGACCGCCCAGGACAGGAGCGCGCCTCACACGAGCGTCCCGAGCGCGCGGGCGGAGAGCGGCAAGGCTTCGGCGGTAAGAGACTCGCGCCCCCGGAGCAGACCAACGCCGAGAATTTCTATTATCAGAAACAGATGCAGTCGCAAACGCCATTGGTCATCGTGCTCCGCGACGGCGAGGAGATTCACGGCGTCATCGAGTGGTACGACAAGAACTGCCTCAAGGTTGTACGAGACGGCGGCAAGGCGAATCTGATGATCTACAAGCCGGCGATCAAGTACATGTACAAAGAAGGCGAAGGCCGTTAGTCGTGGTACCGTGAGTGTTCGAAGCGGATTGCAACAGCTAAGCCTTCGACGTTTTCCTCCACAGCTGATTCGAACCAATTTCCCTCTCGACTGCCTACAGCTGCGGCAGCACAATCCCCTTCTGCGACTGGTATTTTGCCCTTGCGGTCGGCGTAGCTGGTTTCGCACACCTCGTCGGACTGGAAGAACAGAATCTGGCAGAGTCCTTCGTTGGCGTAGATGCGCGCCGGAAGCGTGTGGTGTTGGAGATTTCGAGCGTGACAAAGCCCTCCCCTCCAGCTCAAACGGCGTGAGGTTCACGATGATGCCGCAGCGGGCATAGGTGCTCTTGCCCACGCCAATGGTCAGAACATCGCGGGGAATCTTGATGTATTCCACCGAGCGGGCCAATGCAAATGAGTTGGGCGGGACGATCGAGACGTCCAAGCGTATGCTAACAAACGAGCGTTCGTCGAAATTCTTCGGATCGAGCACGGTGCAATTTATGTTGGTGAAGATTCTGAACTCATCCGCCACGCGCCAGTCATAGCCATACGAAGACAATCCATAAGAGATGACGCCCTCGCGTACCTGCTTATCGGAAAGGGGGTTAATCATGGCCTGTTCCAGCGCATTCTTACCGATCCAGCGGTCACGGCGATTGGGTAATTTTGTAATTGCGGAAATTGCAGAGCAATAGCAATAGCCCCGAAATCCCGGCGCGCTCGCGAAAATTGCAAAATTCCCGATGACACAATTACTCAACAGGGTTGCGGCCGGGCTGGAGCAATTCGCTGAAACGGAGGGGCTGCCAGTTTACGGGACGGATGCTCCCGTTGACAATCTCGGATATCTCCCTTAGCATCAAGCACTTGAGGCACCATTCTGACGCCGCATCCGGGGGCCGCTCGTGATTAAGCTCGATATCATTAACGAAGTGGTGGCAAAAACCGGTATTACTAAGACCAAAGCCGAGATGGCTGTCGAGACAGTCTTCGAGAGCATGAAGAAGGCCCTGGCTCGCGGCAATCGTATTGAGCTGCGAGGATTTGGCGTGTTCAACGTGCGACCGCGAAAGACCGGCATTGGCCGCAATCCGCGAACCGGAGCAGAGGTCTCGATCCCCCCAGGCAAAGCGGTCAGGTTTAAACCTGGTAAAGAATTACAGTCGATTGATTGATTTCCCGCCTTGTCCCTGTGGCTATCGCCTCCTGGGATTTGGGGGTTTTCTTCGAGATCGCCGCGGTGCATTGCACGGATCTGACCCGCAAGCAGCCTACTCCTTCGATATTGCGAGTGGAACGCAGCCGAGCCTCTTCCGACCGTAGTAGGATCGGATAAGCCGCAGAGCTAATCGCATGTCGGATCCGACTCCTCCAATTCTTTCTTCGACAACGGAGTATTACCGTCCGGTAGCGGTGCATGCCGCCCCGCCGCCTCGGCCACGGTACTGGTTGCATGCCCTGCTGCTGCTGGCGACTTGCTTCACCACTCTGGTCATGGGCGCACGAATGCAGTACAACTTCGTGCACGGGCAACCGCCGCTGTCTTTCAGCGATGAGCCAATTGGGGGTGAGTTGATCCCCCCCTTTCCCGCATCCTGGATGTTCTCCCATCCAGCGCGGCTTCTAGGCGGTATTCCGTTTGCTGCCACCGTTATGCTCTTTTTTCTGGCCCACGAGATGGGGCACTATCTGTGCTGCCGCCGTTACGGAATTTATTCGACCCTGCCTTTTTTTATTCCGATGCCGACACCGTTCGGAACCATGGGCGCGGTCATCCTGATTCGTTCTCCCATTCGCTCGCGGACGGCGCTGTTTGATATCGCCATAGCTGGCCCCATCGCCGGGTTCGTAGTTGCGGCATTTGTTCTGGCGTTTTCGTTGGGACTATCGAGGCCTCTGCCGCTGAATGCAGCCGCGCCCGGCTATGAACTGAGCTATCCGCTTTATTTTACTTTGACCCAGCGCTTGCTCAGCTCCATCGGCGTGCTGCACGGAGCAGCAGCACTGCTGCCGTTGAATCGATTATTGCTGCACCCCACCGCAATAGCCGCCTGGGTGGGAATGTTTGCCACCACGCTCAACTTGCTGCCGGGTGGGCAGCTTGATGGCGGACACATTGTCTTTTCCCTGGCACCGCGTATGCACAAGTTCGTGTCGCGGCTGACGATTCTGATCTTGCTGCCCATGGCGTATTACTGTTGGATCGGATGGCTGGTCTGGGCAATCCTGCTGCAGTTAAGCAGCTTGCGGCACCCCCAGGTGGCGGAGTGGCCGCAGGTGTCGGGCGCGCGGACTTGGCTCGCTATTTTTGCCTTGCTCATGCTTGTGCTCACCATGATGCCGGCGCCGTTCGCGCACTCGTCGGTGCCAGAAATGGTGCGGCAATTCCGACAGCCGTAGGGTG
>WNFA01004524.1_pt1 | contig 11602 bp, 12 predicted proteins | sample 5400481 | NCBI WGS metagenome assembly WNFA01 (sample SAMN13153340, study PRJNA577476) | soil metagenome | isolation source: 120 cm saprolite under Douglas fir tree site 2 hole 1 replicate 2 | place: USA:California | collected 2015-04-18
GGATTGTGACCCTCCTACCAACGGAGAGTATCAATCTAACCGATGAACTGGGTGAAGACAACATCTGTGCAGATTACGTGGAAGCTCTACTTGTTGGACATACCAATGCATCTACAATACTCTCCAAGAACATTGCTCGACTAGAGCAAGCAGGTCGCTTTGATTTTCTCAAATTTGGGGATCCGGACTTTCCTTTTGATGATATTGCTGCGATTATAGACATTGACCGCTTCGATTTTGTCATGGTAGGAACACACAAGCAATGGAAGGGCATCACCTATGTTGAAGTAGAGAAGAGAATGCCATAATGTCACAGAAAACTCTTATCACTACACGAGCCGATTACGGCCTGGATGCACCCACACTAGTCTGCCAAAAAGCGCAGAGGACCGCATCTTGTTCAGCAACGGTATCCTGGACAAGCGTGTTGTTCAGGATGTGACAATCATTGTCAGGGGACGGACACGCAAGGCAACCGGAGCGAGCTCCGCAGCCTGTTGCAAGGTCATGCCCATCTGTGAGAAAAGAGCCTGGTATTTTTCCCCCCAGGTAGGAATCTGATCGGAAGGGGGATCGTCCTTGCTGACTAAGGCTTCGCCTGTGAGGATGAAGGAGTCTCTCCCACTCAGATCAAAATTAAAATGGAGGCCCACCCTTGGGTTCTGCTGGATATGTGTCAGGCGGTCACGATCAGCCTCTGACGCGCTGTAGATGAGGAAGGTGGATTGCGCCTCATCCCAGAGAAATCCGACAGGGAGCGTGTGTGGCGTCCCTGTTGCATCAACGGTGATGAGCCAGATGAACAGTTCATCGTGCAGCCGGCGAGTAGTACTTTGTCCGGCTGGCGTGGAAGGATCTGGAAGCTGAAAAGGCACCTCCCGATGCTGAGGTGCGCGTGGGCGTTCAGGCGTGGAGGATTCAGGATATTGAGAGGACATACGCTTGTTCCTTTCGCTTGTTCTTTGTCTGTGAACCACTATCTCTAACTTAACGCAAGGAAAGATTGCATTAAGTATATCATCGTTTCTTGCGTAATGCAAGGAATTCTTGCATTAGCATGCCAAACAAGGTATACTGGTCGTATGAACACACACCGCCCAGGCTCTATCACTGCCTGTACCACACCGGCAACGCCTGGTCCTCGCCGCCGACCAGGCGGTCGAAGTGCTCGCATCCAGGCAACAGTATTTGAGGCTACCATCCAGCTCTTACAGGAGCAGGGATATGAAGCGTTGAGCTTTGCCACGATTGCCGAACGAACTGGCGTCCATGAAACCACGCTCTACCGTCGATGGAAAACGAAAGAACTACTGGTCATTGATGCTGTAGCCAATCAGGTCGCACAAGATATTCCCATTCCCGATACAGGAGCGCTCCGCTCCGATCTGATCCAGCTCTTGCAGTTGCTGCGCACCTTTCTGCAGTCTTCGGTTGGGCAAGCCCTTATTCAGACGGGGATCGCGGCCAGGAATGTGCCCGCGATCGGTACCCTCTACAAGGATTACTGGCAGCGTCGAAGCACTCTCCTGCGTCCACTGTTTGTGCGGGCTATTACGCGAGGAGAGCTCTCTCCGCAGACCGACATTCCACTGCTCTTCGAGGCACTCATCGGAGTCCTCTATGTCCGCCTGTTTATACTGGGAGAATCACTTGATGAAACGCTGCCCGAACGAATCGTGGATCTCGTGCTTTCGGGCGTGTACGAAAGCCTGCCTACGGGGTAACGGTCCGCGCCTTCGTTCTGGCTCAAGCTCAGGCCGAACGGCTAGTGCTTACGTCACTCTCACCTACAGTAGCTAATCTCTCCATTCACAATATTTACAATCGAGAGAGAAGGCGCGAAGCTATCAATGAAGTTGCACGGGTGCTCAAACCAGGCGGTAAGGAGGCACTAATGGATTTTGAACATGTCAAGGAGTACGGCGAAGATTTGCGTGCAAATGGATTGCTAGATATGCATGTATCGGGGCTAAGTTTCTGGATTTATATACCTGTTAGAAGTGCTACGGCCAGAAAGGGGTCATAGTGGGCAGCACATCTTTATGGCAATCGGAACTAAACGAATCAGGCAAAGCACTTTCAAGTAGCCCTTTGCAGGGCACGCTCGATACAGAAGTCGCAGTAATAGGGGCAGGTATCACAGGTACTGCAACGGCGCTCTGGTTGGCGCGTGCTGGGGTACGGGTCAGAGTATTAGAGGCTCGCAGTATTGCGGCGGGAGCCAGTGGACGTAATGGCGGTTTTATCTCTGATGGCACAACCGCATCGCATGCAACAATCATTCAACGATATGGACATGAGCAGGCTCGACGTCTCTGGGCATTTACCGTGCGTAATCATGAATATGCTGAGAGATTTATCGAAGAGTTGGAGCAAAGTGGCTGGCCGTGCGCATACAGGCGTAACGGATCCTTGAAATTAGCAGCTACAGAGTCTGAACTGGAGCAGATCATTGAAAGCGCCTCGCTGCTCAACGATGATGGATGGGAAGTGAAGGTTGTGCAACGGAATGGCCTGCCTTTGCGATTGCGCAATGTCTATTTCGGAGGCGCTTACTATCCAGCAAATGGTGAGTTTCATCCAGCAAAGTTCGTAACGGGGCTTGCATTGCTGGCACAGCAAGCAGGAGCAGTTTTCCATGAAGAGAGTCCAGTCATCCAAATTTCCGCGGGTGAAGATGGAGTTGTGCTTCATACACCTGGGGGAACGGTACATGCACGCATAATAGTGCTTGCTACCAACGCGTGGTTGCCAGAACTAGGAACGCTGGTCGGAGCAAACTGGCTTTCTAACTGCATTACTCCGACTCGCGGTCAAATCATTGCGACAGAGCCAGTTAGCGAACAACTTTTTCCGTGTCCGTGTTCAGCAGATGAAGGATACCAGTATTGGCGGCAACTTTCTGATGGACGACTGGTAGTCGGAGGCTGGCGCAATCGTTCTTTTGATACCGAATTGCAGACGTTTGACGAGACTCCCAACGAGGGCGTTCAACAACACCTGGACGCATTCGTACATGAAACACTCAATCTGCCACAGGTAGGTATCGCCAACCGCTGGGCAGGAATTATGGGATTTACAGCCGATAGCTTACCGTTGATCGGGCGTCTTCCAGGCGTGCTAAATTGCTTTATTGCCGGAGGGTATACAGGTCATGGTAACGCATTTGCGATACATGCCGCGTTGCTTATTAGTGAGTTGGTGTTAGGTCGAACGAGTCCCGACGAGAAGTTATTTGATCCAGCGAGATTCGACCGGGGATTGTAGCGATTACAACGTGACCCTGTTCCGCCCCGCAGGCATGGTAAATCTTAAGAAGCCGCCCTGAGCCAGGCGCGTGCATACGACAGTAAGCGTAAAGAACGACAAAAGCAGAACAGCGCTTCTCAACTCATATATACCAAAATCAAGCAGGCTAAGGTGATTGGGTCCATTCGTGAAGAAACGCCACAGCGCTGGGCCTTGCTGTACACCGCTAAATGTGAAGAGCGCCAGTCCTATCATGAGCGAAATAAAGAGGTCGATGCAGAAGCAAATAGCCGCCATACGTGGGCCGAGCAACCAGAAACGCTTGCTGAGGCGCTCGCGTTTGGTAGACTGTATGCGCCGGGTTGCCCAGTAAGGAGCAACCAGGAACTGCAAAATAAGAAAAAGCAAAGGAGCTAGTACATATACCCAATCGGGGAAAAACGCGGGCGTAATAAGAGCGCCAAGACGGCCCAGCGTGTAGAGAATCACACCCTCTATCACGCCACGCCGGTAGCTGACTTTATTAAACATCAGAAATAGCCTTGCCTAGTTGCAGCCACAACTGCCACCACCGCAGCCACAACTACCACCAGCAGAAAGTCCTACATCGTCATATGCGCTATCTTCGCCACCATTCGATGCAAGGGCGAAGACAGAAAGTAGACGGCGCACTTTTTCGCTGTGGCATTTCATACATACAATATCGTCGGCATGCTGATGACTTACCAGCAATTCAAACTTGGATTTGCAGTCCGAGCAGTAATACTCGTACAATGGCATAGAAAGTTACCTCCAATTGGCGGAAAACGCTTTATCATTATAGCTATTGTATTGCGCAGTTCAAATATCGTCAAGTCAGAAATTTTGGCATTTACTCATAACTAAGGGAGTGCAGAGGGCAATGCCCTTTGCCGGGGTTCGGGGTAGCGCATCTGGGTGATGCAATGGCCTCTCTCCCAAACACTTTTTGGGAGTGCAGAGGGCGTAGCCCTTTGCCGGGGTTCGGGGCCGCGCATTCGGGAATGCAAGAGCGGGTTCCCAAATCTTCTCACCTCGCATACCTCAAGGAGTGCAGAGGCGAAGCCTCTGACGGGGTTTGGGGTGTCCCCAAATCTTCCCACCTCCTTGAAGCGGCTTTAGCCGCGCGAAATAGGTGTTATGAATGGATGTCAGCTAAATAAAATAACCCATTAATTAAAAGAGGATAACAGATGGCACTCACTATAGGTATTATTGGACTCCCGCAGAGCGGCAAAACAACATTATTTAATGCGCTGACCAAAGCAGGAGCGCCCATCAGTGGCTACGCAACGAGCACTGTACAGGCTAATATGGCAGTCGTACAGGTACCGGACCCACGCCTGGAGCCTCTTGCGGAAATTTTCCATCCAAAAAAGGTTACATACGCAACGGTAGAATTTGTGGATGTCGCGGGTATAGGTCAGGGAGCACACACCGCGACCGAGAGACGCGAGGGCCTGAGCGCCGAGTTTCTGGGGCATATACGCAATGCCGATGCCCTTGCGATAGTGCTTCGTACATTTGAGAACAGCAATGTTCCGCATATTTACGGTGATATAGATCCCAACCGGGACCTGGACAGCCTGAACGCAGAACTGGCCCTGACCGACCTTGCATCGGTAGAACGGCGCATCGAGCGGACCACCAAGGCTGCGAAAACGGGTGATAAAAAGTACCAGCAAGAACTAGAAGTGCTGCGACTCTTACAACAATCTCTTAATGATTTGAACCTGGTTAGCCAGCTTGAATTGATTGCGCAGGACAGGGCAGTATTGAATGAACTCTTTCTACTCACCATGAAGCCACGCATGTATGTGTTGAATGTCAGTGAAGATGTGCTGGGCGTAGCAAACGATCTGCTTGAACGTATCGCTGCAGGCAATGATGTTGATGTAGCAACATTGGAAGGCGAGTTGAAAGGCATCGCGATAATTGCTCAACGAGCGAAAGCCGAGGGATCCGAAGTGGTTGCAGTTTCAGCGCGCCTGGAGGCTGAACTTGTTGAATTGCCGGAGGAGGACGCCGCCGAGTACCTGGAATCGCTTGGACTGCCTAAACTGGGTGCGGAGCGTGTAATTCAGGTTGGTTATCGACTACTGAATCTGATCACATTTCTGACAGCGGGCGAGGACGAAGTACGCGCCTGGACGGTCACCAGGGGAGCAAAAGCGCCCGAAGCGGCGGGGAAAATCCATACGGACATCGAACGTGGTTTCATTCGTGCCGAAGTGACTCATTATGATGACTTCATGGCCAGTGGTGGTTCGTTTGCTGCCGCATCGAAGAAGGGATTGCAGAGGCTTGAGGGGAAAGATTATGTGATCAAGGATGGGGATATCGCTCACTTCCGGTTTAACGTGGGGAAATGAGGACTGGCGACTGGCATTCAACGCCGCTCCCGTCCCAACGATACCAGCCCTACCCCTGACAAAATCGTCAGCATAGCCAGAATTCCTATCATTGTGATTTGCTCGCCTGCAAGCGCTACCCCCAGGCTCACAGCTACCAACGGGTTGACGTAGGCATAACTGGTCGCCAGCGCTGGCCGCACATGGCGTAGCAGATAGCCATAAGCGCTGAAAGCTACCAGCGAACCGCCGATGATGAGATAGGCCATGGCCGCCAGTGGTCGAGGGCCAGGCATGCCAGTCATGTGTTCGCCAGTACCAAAACCAACGATGAATAACATTACGCCGCCAGCAAGCATTTGAGACGCGCTCGCCATCAGACCTTTAGGGCTGGGAAGATGCTGGCTCAAGATGGAACCAAGCGCCCAACTCATCGGAGCGATGAGCAGCACAATCGCACCTATTGGATTGGCATGCAGGCCATTTTCCAGGTTTAAGAGCACTAATCCAGAAAATCCCAGTCCTAACCCGAACCATTCTATACGCGTAGGCCAGCGTCCAAAAAGTCCTGAGAAGACAGCCGCCCAGAGAGGGATCGCTCCCAATGCCAGCGCTGCCAGACCTGAGGAGACCCACTGTTCGGCAAAAACTACTCCACCATTGCCAACTACAAGTAAAAGCCCACCCACCACGATTGCTGTCAACCATTGCTTACGTGTAGGTAATTCATGTTTACGAAGCCGTAAAAAGAGAAAGAGTATGATACCTGCCGTCAGTTGACGCACACCGGCCAGAATAAAGGGAGGAAATCCTTGTAGAGCAATACGCATTGCCAGATAGGTCCCACCCCAGATAAAGTAGAGTGAGAGTAAGGATAGAATGATGAGCAGACGTTTGCGCAGGGTTGAAGAGCCTGCCGGAACAGCCAGCGAGGTTTCTGTCTCACTAATTTCATGTCCGGCTTGCTCTTGTTTTGTTTTCGTAGAGTCGATATCTCTCATGAAGGAGCCAGTCTAACTTTAGTCAAATACCCTCGGCTGTAGCCAGGGGCATCCCTGGCGCCATTCAGTGAAAACCATACCAGCGCTGCCTACGCTCCCACTCGGGGCTATCGGGGCCATCGATACTGTTAATACCCCATTGATGAGCAGCGACACCTAAGACAATCAGCATGAGGATGATGAGTACAATTTCCATCATGCCCTCCTTTGGGCTTAAAGCCGGTACATGTACCTCTATTTCGCTTTCCTATCTAAAAATGCAAATCTAGACTTGAGTACACTATTAAGTGTAACAGGTTACAATGTTTATTTGTACAGCCAAAATAGATAGAAAGAGCGTAAATTGGCTTTTATTATTGCCTGAAGGCACGTTAGAGATGTACTCATATTGTTTAACACAACCTCACATCCATATGATAGGATAAGATTGGAGAAGAATCTATCTAATTCTTGCGTTTACATTTGTATTGTTCCGAAGCTTGTTCATAAGCTACCAGGAGGTTCCATGTCCCAAACCGATCGTTTAAAATCTGATATTGATGAGCTTGTACCTGATATGATAGCATTGCGCCGCGACCTGCACGAGCACCCAGAACTGGCATTTGAAGAAGTGCGTACTTCTGGCATTGTAGCACAACGCCTGCGATCGATGGGGCTAGAAGTACAAACCGGCGTCGCTAAAACAGGTGTTATCGGTCTACTGCGCGGAGGCGCAAGCAAAGCGGGAGCGAAAACCATTGCCATCCGCGCAGACATGGATGCCCTCCCCATTCACGAGATGAACGAAATAAACTATCGTTCCACTATCGATGGCAAAATGCATGCTTGCGGACACGATGGACATACCTCTATTTTGCTCGCCGTGGCCGATATCTTAAATAAACGCCGCGCAGAACTCACTGGCAATGTGAAATTTGTCTTCCAGCCAGCCGAAGAGCGCGTAGGTGGAGCTGAACCAATGATCAAAGAAGGGGCAATGCAAAATGTTGATTCTATCATCGGCTTGCACCTGATAAGTGATTTCCCTCTCGGTCGAGTTGGTGTACGAGCTGGTGCTGTTTTTGCCAGTGCTGATAGGTTTATCATGACCGTCAAAGGCAAAGGCGGACACGCCGCTATGCCGGAGACGACTGTCGACCCGATTGTCATATCGGCGTACATTGTTACTGCACTACAAACGCTGATCAGCCGTGAGACTTCACCATTAAGCCCTGCTGTTATCACCATCGGCAAGATTCAAGCTGGGACTGCTTTCAACATTATACCGGAAAGCGCTGAAATGGAGGGTACTATGCGCGCCTTTAATGCGGAACATCGCAGTAAATTACTACGTCGTATCGGCGAGATTGCGCAGGGCATTGCAATCGCAATGGGTGGATCTTGCGAGATAAAGCTCATCAATGGTTGCCCACCTTGCGTGAATGATGCAAGAATGACTGAGATAGTGCGCGATGCAGCTATTGCTGCAGTAGGAGAGAAAGAGGTTGATGAGAGTGAGGACGTCGTGACTGCAGGCAGTGATGACATGGCTTGTTTCCTTAAAGCTGTGCCTGGCTGCTACTTCATTGTGGGCGCAAAAAATGAAGAGAAAGGCGCACATTATCCTCACCATCATCCTCGTTTCAATATTGATGAAGATGCTCTCCCCATCGGGGTAGAGGTGCTGACACGTGCAGCAATGGACTTTCTGAAATAGTAGTTGTGACTGTACAGGGTGAAGTTCTCTGCAAGGGGTTAGAATTTCAGTTCCCTTGCAGAGAACTTCGCCCTATATACCCAAAATGGAGAAGTTACCCGTTATGCAAAGACCAAAAGCAATAATTTTTGATCTAGATGGAGTGTTAACCGATACTTCGGAATACCATTACAAGGCCTGGAAACAGCTCGCTGATGAAGAGGGTATTCCATTTACGCGAGAGGAAAATGATGAGCATTTGCGTGGTGTTGGCCGTCGCGACTCACTGATGTATATCCTGCGAGGACGAAAGGTCTCCGAAGAGCAGATTCAAGTGATGATGGACCGCAAGAATCGTTATTATACTGAGATGATTAAGTCGATGACTCCAAATGATCTCGTAGCAGGCGGCAGAGACCTGCTGACTGAGATTAGAACGGCAGGCATCAAAGCTGCTATCGCATCCAGCAGCAAAAACTGTTATACAGTGCTTGAACGGTTGGAAATTTTGAGCTACCTCGACGGAATAGCAGATGGCAATAGTGTGGCGAATAGCAAACCTGCGCCGGATCTTTTCGTCTATGCTGCGGGAACGGTGCAAGTTCCTACACCAGATTGCCTGGGAATAGAAGATGCCAATGCGGGCATCGAAGCAATCAAGACTGCTGGAATGCAGGCCCTGGGAATTGGGCCAAAAGAGCGTTTCCATAGGGCTGACAAAGTCTTACCAACACTCGCTTCTCTACATTTAGCAGATGTGTTAAACTAGCAAAGGGACACCTTGCAGGTGTCCTTTCAAAATAGGTAGAAAGGGCAAATTATGAATTCCTGGTACATTGAAGAAAGTGAGTTTGATCCCAAGAAACTCCATAGTCGCGAAACGGTGTACACTATCGGCAATGGCTATTTCGGTACACGAGGTACATTTGAGGAAGGTTATCCTGAAGCAACACCAGGGACCCTGCTGCATGGTGTTTTTGATAACATCCCTATAGGGAAAGAGGAGTTAGCTAACGCTCCCGATTGGCTAACGATAAAGCTGTTTGTGAATGGTGAACGCTTTCGGCTGGATCATGGCAAAATTCTCGATTACCAACGCACATTAGATATGCAACATGGCATCCTTCAGAGAAGAATACGGTGGGAAAGCCCTGGTGGTGTCCGTATCCGGATTACGAGCGAGCGCTTCGCCAGCCTGGCCGAGGAGCATGTGGGAGCAATTCGTTATAGTCTGACAGCTGAGGAGCAACCTGAGACACCAGGAAAGTTCGATGTGTTTCTATGGTCTGCTCTCAATATGGCTGTGGGGAATTACGACCTGCTACACTGGGAGCCTGTAGAGCAGCGTCGCGATGGCGAATTGATCTGGTTGCACTCGCAAACCCGCCATTCATCGGTCCAACTTGCACAGACAATGAGCTTCACATCCAAGGATTGCGAGTTCCAGAAAGAGTTAATCCGCTCAGATATTGAGCCAAGCATCCGGATATATAAGAAACTGAACGTAGGGGAAACAATAACCGTAGAAAAAGTCGTCGTCATGTACACCTCGCGCGAAGTAGACGATCCGCTCCAGACTGCGATTGAGCATCATCACAATATTTTGCAATCGAGCGCATCGCCAGCAAAAGCAGGCAAGCATTATACACTCTTAGTAGAGGGAACCAGGAAGGTCAATCCTTGCATGCAGGTTCAACCCTATGAGACATTGCTTGAGGAGCATAAGAAGGCATGGCAACGTTACTGGCAGATCTCAGATCTAATCATCGAGGGTGACGACAAAGCACAACAAGCTATACGTTACAATATCTATCAACTGCGCATCAGCACCTCGTCACACGATAGCCGCTATAGCATTGCTGCGAAGGGTCTGACCGGATTTGGCTATCGTGGTCACGTCTTCCATGATACAGAGATATTCATGCTTCCCTACTTCACCTATGTCCACCCTGATATTGCCCGCGACCTGCTCATGTATCGTTATAGACTCCTTCCAGCTGCGCGAGCCAATGCGAAAGGCAATGGCTATGATGGAGCACAATATCCCTGGGAAAGCACACTAGATGGAGAGGAGACCACCCCATCTGTGATTATCCAACCAGAAAGTGGTGAACTGCTCCTTGTGCTCAACGGTAAGGCAGAATTGCACATTACGGCAAGCATAGCCCATAGTGTATGGCAATACTGGCATATCACAGGAGATGACAAGTTTATGCGTGAGTTTGGGGTCGAGATATTGTTGAGTACGGCTGAGTTCTGGGCTAGTCGAACCACATGGAATGCAGCGCACAATTACTATGAGATCGACGATGTGGTTGGCCCCGATGAATGGCATGAACACGTCAATAATAATGTCTTTACCAACTACATGGTGAGAAGGAACATCCAGATTGCCATCGATGCTCTCCATTGGCTCCAATCCACTGCTCCTGATGAAGCAAAGGAACTGAGGCAACAGCTTGACTTGCACGAGGAGCGCCTGGCCCATTGGCACGATGTGCTTGACAGCATCTATATTCCACAAGATAGACACAGCGGGCTATTTGAACAATTTGATGGCTTCTTCCAACTTGAGCCTTTCGATCAGGAGCAATACAAAGGGCGTACTATTTCCTACCAGGGCATCCTGGGTTTAAAGGTAGTGGAGCGCTATCAAATTATCAAGCAGGCCGATGTCTTGATGCTACTGACTGTGCTGGATCAGCAATTTGACCTCAACACCAAGAAAGTCAACTGGGATTATTACTACCCTATCACTGACCATGATTTTGGATCATCCCTTACACCTGCACTCCACGTCATCCTGGCATGTGAGTTAGATTTGGTTGACACTGCTTATCAGATGTTCATGAAAGGCGCGCTGGTCGATCTTGAGGATAAGCGCGGAAACGCAGCCGAGGGTATCCATAGTGCCTGCACAGGGGCAGTGTGGCAGGCAGCGGTCTTAGGATTTGCAGGTCTACGCTTCACCGATGATGGCTATACCGCTACTCCACACTGGCCAGATGGTTGGACGCGCCTTGCTTTTAAGTGTTTCCACAAAGGTGAAGAAATTTTGATTGACTTGCGTAAATGAAAGGAATTCTTTTTGGAGATTACATTCCTTGGCCAGGCTGGCCTATTTATTGAGACTCGGCATGGAAGTATTCTCTGCGATCCCTGGTTTAATCCAGCATACTTCGCCTCGTGGTTCCCTTTCCCCAGTAATAAGGATGTGGACCTGGAGAAAATCTCACGTCCAACGTACCTCTATGTTCCGCACCTGCATCATGACCATTTCGACCCCCGGTTCCTGCGTGAACATGTCT
>WNFA01004526.1_pt1 | contig 11601 bp, 13 predicted proteins | sample 5400481 | NCBI WGS metagenome assembly WNFA01 (sample SAMN13153340, study PRJNA577476) | soil metagenome | isolation source: 120 cm saprolite under Douglas fir tree site 2 hole 1 replicate 2 | place: USA:California | collected 2015-04-18
CCAGGGTTTGAGGCGATGCTTGCGCAGCAGCAGAATGAGGGAGAAGACCACCGACAAGAAGGACGGTGAGGGTAACGATGGCCGGCCAGCTTGCAGGGGACGCTTTTCTTCCAGACATCGACAACGTGCGAATTACCTTACGCATTTCCTAGCTCCTTAGTTTCATGAGTCGCGTGCCGACCCGAGCCCATGAATAACTGAACGAACATTTGCGTTCCCGGTTCAGCATCGCGCAGTGATAGGAGATGCGTGAGACGAAAAGGTTTCATAAGACGCCTAAGGAATTCCACATGTAATTGTGGAAATCTGCTTTGTTCATACATAACAACGATAGCCGGTTGGCCTCCGACAAAACTTTCAATGAAGTTACGAAGGCCGGTCTACGGCTAGTTAATGTTTAACGTCTGCGGCTCGTCGCCGAGCCGCCATGATTCATAACTTAGATTCGCTCGGTGGACCTGCAGGCACCATTGCGCTGGATCAATTGGTCATTGAGCACCTGGAAGGAAGCATTAACTCACCAGCATGTTTGTTAGTGAAGCGCGGTTGCATGCCTGACAAACAAGCGAAGGGTTCGCTGTTCCGATGCCGAGGATCCGAGGACGGTTTACTGGTCCCTAATCTGATTCATGCGAGGCCATCGGTTTGGCTCTCTCGAGGCGCAGTCTCAAGTTCCGCGCCGAGCTGGGACTTGATGCCGCGCGTCGCATTCTCGAGTTCAGCTTTAGCTCTCGCCACGTGTCCCAGCATTGCATGCAGCCGCTTTGGTCCCAATAAGACGAGTCCGAGCATAACTATAAACAAGATTTCCGTACCAAAACCCACGATTCACCCCTTAGTCAGGTTTTGGTCGTTGGCAACGGCGGCTTTTACTCTGGCCGGTTTGTCTTCTTCAGTTGTCATGGCGGACTTGAAGCCGCGGATGCCCTCTCCGATTCCTTTGCCGAGCTCGGGAAGCTTTTTGGGGCCGAACACGAGCAGGGCGATTCCGAAAATCACCAGCAGATGCATGGGTTGAAACAGTCCTTCAAACATATGTGCTCCTTAGTAGTGAGGATCTCTAAAAACTGTGTTAGTAAAAAAATGCAGGCGCTGCAGCCGGTAACCAGATGCAGCGCCCGCCCAGACAGCAGGAGAGAGCTTGCAGCAATTAAAAGCCGCGCCGGACCGAATCAGCCTCGACAGCCAACTGTTTAACCAGGCTAAAGAACGCCGGTATTTGGCCGAGGAACAAGAGATCATCCGTGAAGGCCTTGATGGTGGCCACGGCTCCTCCGTTCTGTGTCAACGTGGGCCGGATCACGGAACACGCAGGCAGGCTCTTGCTGATGAATTCGCATGGCTCAGGCAGTATCAGGTTGGTCTGGTCGAGTTCCGAGTTGAGGGCATTGAGATCGGGGAATGTCAGGCCAGTTTCCGGATCGATTACACCGGCCAAAGGCTGAGCCACGGCATTGCCGGCCTTGTCATGCCAGAGCCCGAAGTGGTCGATCTCGACTCCGCCAATGCTTACCAGGATGCGCAGGACTTCAAGGTCGGTGGCCTTGAACGCCAGCGTGGGATAAAGGCTCGCGCCACCCTGCTCGATGAACGCAAAGTGAAATCCCGCCGTGTTTGCAATTGCCTGCATGCGGCTCTCTTGCGGGGTCGTGGGGGGTACGGGTTGGGCCTGAGTTGGAGGCGTGTCGTTGTCGTTTAGTGGAATGGCGGGTTGGTTCTGGATGGTGAAAGGTCCCTTGAGCTTTACTCCGAAATCAGGGTTCTTTGCGCTGCGATACCGTGTATACCAGCTAAGGTCTACGTTGAGCTTCAACAGGTTTGTCAGCCTTCCGATATTCCTGGCGCCGGTCGCTTGACTACTGGGCAAGTTTCGGAACGGACCCAGATCAACCGGCTCTTCGCCCTTTGAAATCAAGTAGGCGTTCAGAAAGGCCGCATGGCTCAATTCATCGTCGGTGTTATCAGAGATGTATTGAGGCATATCGCCATCAAGGTTGCTGAGCGCGGCTATATAAGCCGGATTGCCACCTTGGACTCCACCCAGTTCGTTGTATTGCTGCCACAGATCAGCTTCTATGAGTTCTACTGCCGCCGCGAACCGCAAGAGCGCAGCATCGCCTTTGGAAAGCTTGCCTGAGCTCCGAGTGGTCTGTGCGTTGCCCTCAGTCCCCAACAACGCGCCCGCCGACAGCGTTGCGCCGGCAATCCCCAGGCCCTTCAGAAATGAACGTCTCTTGACTACACCCTGCCAGTGACGTTGAACACTTTCTTCCGTCGAAGAGTGACTTGCTTCAGGTGAGTTTGTCCCAGACACCGCCGCAGATACAGAATTCTTTTCTTTCATGGTTTGCGCTCCAATTCCTTTTGCTTATGATTTTGTTCTAGCAGTACTGTGCGTTAGACACAGCGACCAAGCGACGAGATGCGGAGAGGATGTCATTTAATTGTCAACTCTTTAAGACCCCGCGGTGACAACATCACCACGATGTTTGGAACTGAAAGTGAGTTAGTAATGGGCACGAGAGGCTTTTACCGCCTCTTGCTTTAGCCGAACCGATATGTGTGCCAAAGATCGCCCTTGCCCAGTACTAGCGGAATGGCGCCACATACCATGCGCAGTAAGTCCCTACGCCACCGAGCAGAACAATCGCCCAGAGCACTAACTCCGTGCGCATCCACCACTTCCAATGTTTGAACCGCAGCCACTGTGGAAGAACGTTCGTCCCGGCTACGATGACGATATAGAGTCCCAGAAGCTCAGCCACTATCCCCAGAACCCCGTGTATTGTGGCCACCTCGTAATACCACTTATGACGAGCCTTAGACAGCGCTGGCTTCACTTGTTGCTGGAACGACGGCCACATCACCAGTCCGATCATCAACAGGTTGAGAAGAAGCACCGTCGTTTGGCAAATACCGTGAGCTCTGTAGCGCTTTTGTTTCGCAAGAAGAGTCCCCGCGATCAAAGCCACTCCCATGATCAGCTGCACGACGAGGTTGAGATCTGCCCCGAAGGTAGCGCCGGTCCCGAGAAAACCCACCGTTGAAAAGAAAGACACCACCGCTAATCACCCGCTCCGCTCTCAGATTCACGATCTTCAATAGCCGGCAAACTCTTCCGTCCGAATATCGTCTTCATCTACACGGACCCCAGCGAGCGTTCGGCGCGTCGCCGCAACCATCGCTGGTGGCCCAGCTATGTAGTAGATCGGGCCTCGCAAGATTCCCACGTGTGCGAGCAGCATTTCTGAGCTGATGTGTCCTGTCTTCCCCTTCCAGCCGTTGTTATTGGCCACGCGCGTGAGGGTCGGAACAAAGCGGAACCTTGGATTTGCACGCTCTAACTTCCAGAGCGCATCGATGAACGCGGCATCCTCCAAGTAGCGGTTCGCGTAGAACAGAACAATAGGATGGCGAAGCTTCTCCTCCGTTGCGTAAGAGAGCATGCTGAGGAATGGCGCGATCCCGATTCCGCCGGCGAGGAAGACAGCTGGCCTAGCGGTGTTTTTATGAAGGCTAAAAGAGCCCATGGGCCCTTCGATCCTCGCCCGGCTACCGATGGGCAGGGAGGATATGGCCTGCTTAAAAACTGTATTTCGCATGCGGGTCGTAACCACAAGCTCTTTGTCAGACGGAGAGCTTGCGATGGAGAAGGTATGAGTCATGCCATCTGACGGCCCAAGCTGGGGCTGGGAACCCGATAGCGTCAGGTCAATGTATTGCCCGGCCTTGAATACGAAATTGTTTGGCTTTTCAAACTGAAACGCCATGGTGCCTTCGGCAACTTCTGTTCGACCTAAAAGCGAACTTTGGTAGTCAATCATCGCGACCGTCCCTTTGTTGGTTGGCCCTAGTCTCAAAGACAACTGAGTTATAGTTCTCTCGGCGTTAATGTTGATAACGAACAGGGGTGCCTTTTATTCCGGGAATCTCAGAAAATGGGGGGACGTGCGCTTAAGTGCGCGAACCTTACTGCTACGCAACGGCAGTTCTTCTGCGGCCCCTGGGGCCTAACTACTGGCGGCAGAGTCTGATGTCTTGCTGAAGTACTTGTGCCAACCGCGTAATACCACTTATGGAGGAAGCCCCTGCAAGGGCGCACGGACTGCGCCCTTGCAGGGGCTGTTCTGTTTTAGTTGATGGTGATGGTTACAGGTTTGGAATGGCTTAGTGAGCCGGATGTGCCCGTTACCGTCACGGTGACCTGAGATGGGGGAGTCGAGCCTTTTGAACTGCTACCGCATCCAATGGCGAACAGTGAGATGAGGAGCAGCAATCCCAGCAGGCTCATCGATAGAATGCTCTTGCGCGTGAGCGGTTTCCGTTTGCGAGTCGTGAGAAGAGTTCCGAACAAACCCAGACCAGGCAGCAGAACCATTCCGACCGGACCGTAGCCACCACCACCCGGTGGCGGGTTCGGGGCGACAGAGATGGTCAAGGTGGATGATGATCCGCTCGCCCCGGAAGAGATCGTCCTAGGACTGAAGGCACAGGTCAGACCAGCGGGCGCAGCGCAGGAAAGAGCAACCTGACCATTGAATCCTCCTACCGCGCTGGCGCTGACCATCAGGTTAGCCGAACCGCCCGGCGCGACGGTCACGCTTTGGGCCGACAGACTCAGAGAAAAATCTGGGTTGCCGACTGCGGACGCGGGTACAAGACTAGCGAACACGCTGGATGTGCTGCCTCCGGCCGGGAAGTTGGGTTGGTTGCTGCCTCCAGCGGTGAGATAAAGAGTGCCGGGATCACCAGAGGGACCGCCTCCGCCAAACACCATGTCCCACAAGCCGGGATTCATCAGCACATGGTTCGAAGAGTCGGTGAGCTGGCCCATAAACGCCCCGGTTGTGGGGTTGAATGCGTTGATAGTGCCATCGCCAAAATTTCCCACCAAGATCGCGTTCGCGAATGCTCCGAAGGTCGCCGGAGCCGCCACCACTCCCCAAGGCGCGTTGAGGGTGCCGCCGGAAGCCAAAGTACTAACGAACTTTCCCGTCATGTCGAAGATATCCACCTGCCCCAAGCCGGAACCGGGCTGGGCATCGTGTTTGGCAGCATCCTGCATGGCATAGGCGATATATATCTGGTTACCGATGACGTGGATGCCGTGAGGAGCTAAACCTGCGGGAAGATTGGGATCGGTTAACGAACCGCTCAAAGAAGTGGGTTGAAAGTTATGATCGTAAACGTCGATCTTGCCGCTATTGAAGTTCGCCGCCAAAAGGAAGGTGCTGTTCAGCAAGGCGAGACCTTTGTAAACCGCGCCGCTGGCGGAGTTATCGAAGGCCACCACAGCGCTGCTGGCGCCGGTCCAGTTGGCGATGATGCCATCCTCGGTATCAAAAATGAACGATCCGCCGCCGAAGTAGCTGCCGTTGCCGTTGGCCACGGTTCCGGTAGGGCAGCCCGGGCTGCAATTGCCGTTTGGATTTTTTGTGGCCCCGGGTATGGTCACCACCAGCGCATTTTTGTTGCCTTGTGCGTCATAGAGCGTGGATGTGCCGCCGTTATTATCCGCAACCCAGAAATCTTGCCCGGGAAGAATGGAGATTCCCCATGGGTTCAAGAGTTGCGTGTCTGTGGTAGCGGCTACGCCTGCAGCATTGGAGACCAGGTTGGTCTGGAAATAGCCGGCCTGCTGGGCGCACAGGAGCGAAGCACTTCCCAGTGTCATGAGCAGCCCGAGTAACAAGAATGTCTTTTTCACGTTGTTCTCCATAACCCCCGTTTGTGATTTGTACGACTTTGAACCCGGCTGCCGTTCTCTGCGGCAAAGCCATTGGTTGTCAGACGGAGAGGGAATTCAGGCACAGATTGACGCAATTCTGGGTTCTGAACTCCGACTACCACCGTTTGGGCGCCGACGTTGACCTCGATTTAGTTAACGCCAGAGGAAGACGTGGTACCGTTACCCTTCATCTTGGCCACCTTTGTCATCGCTTGTGGTATTGCGATGGTGTAAACACCTACTGGCGTCTCAACCTTACTGAGAAAGTACTTGTCTGCTACATGTTCGAAGCTAAGCTTCGGCTGCTCGGCTGGAACTCCATCAAAAGCAATGGGCAGCACTACCGCGCTGTCGCCGTAACTACTGATGATCAAGCCTGGATATAATTCAGGAGCGACACGGCTAATGCTGTACGTGCCCGCAGGCATGATCTTGGCTCCAGCAACAAACTCAAATGGAACATTCACAACGACTTCGCCTACGTCTTTGGCGTTGGCACTTATGCCAAGCCCAAGCACGCAAATCAAAGTAAGGACAACTGAGAAATACGAGGTCTTCATGACATCTCCTTGTTGACATGTGTTGACTTCTTCATTAGTGATAACTGCACCCGTGACCTTGTATTCCACAACTGTCTCCTCAGCCACGATTTTCGATGCGTATCACAATGTATGTTAGTTAGACGCAGGCGCCAATGACACGCTGCGGGTTGGATGTCATTTGATTGTCAAATCTTTGTCGAGCCGGATTGGTGAATACGGGGCAGCTAGGGCACTGCGGATTTATAATGGAGAGTACTTGGTTGTATTCTGCGGGGTATCACGCGTAATTATTCATTGTTGAATCCACGCCCCATATGGTCCGTGGTTGCTACTGATAAGGAGGGGTGGCAAAACTAGGCGAGCATTTCTCAGATATCAGGGGAGCCAGACACTCGGCAACAAGACCCAGAATCCGACCTGTCCGCCTACTTGAAGCAACTAACTCTGTACGCGCCGATTCCGTGTGCTCCCTGAAGTATTTGTTCAGACCTTCGCGAAGCTGCAACCGGGCTCTCCATAGCCGCGCCTTCACTGCGGCATGACCCAAGTTCAGCACTTCTGCTGTCTGTGCCGTTGAAAGGCCTTCAATATCTCGTAGCACGAAGACCGTCCGCAAGATCGGCCGCAGCTCGTTTAGAGTGTTGACCAGGATGTCTCGTAATTCAGCCGCCCAGTAGAGTTGTTCAGGATTGGGCGCCCAATCGGCGGCCTGCATGGGAAGTACGTCTCTGTCCGACTGAAAATCCTCGTCCAGGAACACTTCTGTACCTACGCGCTGCTTTCGCAGCTTCATCAGCGATTGATTAATGGTGATGCGGATCAGCCAGGTTGAGAATTTGGAATCCTCTCGGAATTGGCTCAAGTTCTGGAAGGCCTTCAAAAAGGCCTCCTGAACCGCATCTTGAGCATCTTCCCTGTTGTGCGTGACGTGTTGCGCGATTCGAAGAAGTTTGCGATCGTATCGCTTTACGAGTTCTTCGAAAGCAACTACATCTCCATTTTTACTGGCATGGACAAGATCCAGGTCATCGCTTGTCACTGCCGTCACCGCGAATTGTGCCGAGTCTGCAGTCATATTCGTTCAAGGCCCTTTGGGGAACAACAGGGTTGTGGAAGCAATTGAGGCTGCCCGGAACGGAAAGCCGCTTCTGTTGCGATGCCATCTAGAAGTCCGTATCTCACTGCACCACGACCTTGCCGGTCATCTTCGGGTGGATCGTGCAGTAGTAGGGATATGTTCCCGCCTTGGTAAACGTGTAGGAGAACTTTTCGTCGGTATCCATCACCTTGGACTTGAACAAACCCTCTGTGCTGACCGCCGTATGGGGAATGTCATCACTGTTTGTCCAGACAACTGTAGCTCCGACGGGTACCGTGAGCGTCTGCGGCCCAAAACTGAAATTATCGATTTTCACCCCCGCGTTTCCCGCTGAGGGCTGGTCAGCCGCCGTGACGCTTGGTGATCCCGCTAACAGCAGCAGCGCAATCAATACCGGCATCGCTAAACTTGCAATCCACACATTTTTCCTCGTCATTTTTCTGTTTCCTTTCTACGTTCGATTTTCTTGCTTGATCTTCTTTGTTTGGCCCAGTTTGTTTGGAACGGATCCTCGGCGGTCTACCCAAGGGTTGAGTCGACTGCCGCTATCCGCCTCCATTCCCTGCATCCGAAGAGCCCTAGGCCCCGAGTGGCGAATCGACGACTGCGAGACTGCGACCGCTCACCACATAGTTCACGTCGGTGACACCCAATACCTGCTGCAACTGGTCGGCTGGAACCTTCATGGGTCCGGCTGACGGAGCTGCTCCCGGCGCCGGTTGAGGGAAAGCGGTCGACATCGCGGTGTGGAACGAAACCTTACCTTCCACTTTCTGCATGATCTGGTGAATATGGCCGTTTAACACGGTCACGGAACCGAAACGCTTGACGTAAGACAAAGCCTGTTCACTGTCGTCGGTTCCCCAGCCCCATTCGGGATAGATAGTCCACAGTGGAATGTGTGCGAAGAGCACAATCGGAGTGCTGGCAGAGCGGCCCTTGAGATCGTCCTCAAGCCACTCCAGCTGTTCGTGACCGAGCGACCCCATGCCTCCAGCTTTCAAATTGGCGACATTCACGAGGCCAGCGAAATGCACACCCTTGTGATCGAAGCTGTACCACCCACTACCCTTTGTACCTTTCCCATAACGTTCGAGATATTGCTCGCCGTTGTCGGATAGCATGTCATGCTCACCCGGCACAAAGTAGATCTGTTTCGCGGATGCTCCTTTTAATGCCTGGTCCAGCGTATCGAACTCGCTCGGCTTCGAGAGCTGACTCAAATCGCCGGTGTGAATGATGAAATCCGGTTTGTGGGGCATCGCGTTGATCTTGTTGATTGCCGTCTGCAGAGTAGCGGTGACGTCGGGGTTGGCCGGCTTGTTAAAGCCGATGTGGCTATCGCTGATCTGCACAAAGCTGAAGTCCGCGCCTTTGCCGGCATCTTTGCCGTAGCCTTTTGCGAATGCCCGAGACACCGGAATGCCGCCGCTCATGGTCCAGACCAGGCCTGTACCCGCCCATGCCATGCACTTCAGGAAGCCGCGACGGTCGACTCCGTCGTTATTTAGGTCTTGCAACTTCTGATCGATAAGATCTTGCTTTTTGTCTGGCATTTGCCCTCCGTGGTTTGCAGCGTTCTGAGGTGATAACTGGCACGAGTCGCTTTTATTCCCAGTCAAGTTGAGGTGGCGGGGGAAAAATTCTGTGATCGCTAACATCTCTGAATTTTTCCTTCACTGTGAGGTTTGCTCTCGGTCTACGTACCCCCAGGTCGGAGTTTCATCGGGGCATCTAACTGGGTCCGTTTACGCCGCTTAGAAAGCCGCCCAGGTGTCCTGTCAACGCGACTAGACCGACGCCCAGAAGTTCAATCGCCAGGCGGTAGCGCGGCAAGACTTCCGCCCGCCGTCGCGCGCGGAAATGCTGCCACCAGACCAGCCAGATGAGCACGATCGAGGCGCACGCGAGTACCAGGTGCAGCAACAAGATGCCCTTCAGTCTCTGGCCATCGAGTTGGAACTGCCACGCGAGAATACCCGTGGCGAGAACTGGCAGCGTTGAAATCGCCGCCACTAGCAGGTTGTAATATGCCGCGTCCGCGAGGCCGCGTCGCTTCGTCCATAGCGCGATGAGGTCGAACGCCACTGCCGTGATGAACAGTGCGATCGGAAAGTGAATCAGCACTACGTGCTGTGCGTGCTTCGCCAAGAGTACGGTCTTGAGATCGAAAGGATTTGCCATCGTTTACCTTCTTCGAAGCTTCCGCGGAGGTTGCTGCGGGGACTATGCTGCCTCTGCGGCCTCCGCCGCCGCTTGTCGGTCTCACTCCCGTGCTGTCCTGACCCTCAATAGTTGTTCGAGGACTCAGTTTGCTCCGGCTGACGATCCGCTGGCTTTGAAACCACCCATAATCCGTCGCCATTCAAGACATAAATAAAATTCCGCTCGTCCTGAAGCCACTTGACCACTCCCGAGAACTTTTGCACCACTCGAGGAGCGGCTGGATTCGACAAATCCCAAAGTACAAGGTCGTCATTGGAGGTGCTGCGCATAGAAAGAACCCCGCTCTCGGCAATAATCGCCAAATCACCCGTCACGTTCATCCTGCTCGACAAAGCTGGATCCGGCCACGGGATTACTCCAACGGCTTTCGGTTGAGCAGGCTTGCTGATATCGATGATCGAGATCCCTTGGTCTTTTGAATGCTGCACATAGATGTAGTACTTGTCGTTCGCTTTTCTCTGCATTGCCATGTCAACAACCGATAGCCCAACAAATGAAATGTGGGCGACCACCTGGGCCTGGTTGTCGGATCCTTTGAGTTTGTGATCCTTGGCCGATGCACCAACGGACACAAGCAGCACGATAGTAAGAAGCGCCGAGGCCGCCGAGTTGAATTTAACGGATCTGCTTCCTCTGCTGTTCACAATCCGCCTCCCGTGAGATGAGTCTCACCGTAGATAACGGACTTTCTAATCTTTTATTCCGCTTCGATTACACAAATTGGGGAGTGGGACGAAAAAATGCTTTCACTTCAATGGAATATTGTAGGTTGAACGATATTGGATAATGATCAGATGCCTGGGTGCCCCCAGCTTCAGGGCTTGGTTCGGTATTGCCCTCTCGCTCGCGCGAGCTTGAGCACGACTATGAATCGCGTCGACTCTTGCCTCATTTGCGCTACAGCTAATCCGCTCTCCACGACGGGTGGAACGCGCAACGGACAATTTCTGCTTACTGGTTCGCAGAAGTTCACCCTGATGAAGAACGACATTCAAAGCCGATAGTGTTTGTAATCACATCATGGTGTACGTCGAGTCACTGACTTCTTATTTTGTACGGCCTATTTTGGCATCGTTTGATGATGTTGACTCGTAAACAATCCGCTCCCAGGTGGGTCAGCTTGCGGGTCGCACCAATTCTCAAGAAGAAAAGGAGAACCATCATGTTTGCCCGCATTGTTGAATTTATTCCGAAGCTGGAAAAGAAAGAAGAGTTCGTGAAGGTTGTACGCAACGAGGTACTGCCGATCCTGAAGAAGCAGCCAGGATTTCTGGAGATCCTGCCCTTCGAGCCGGAGACCAAGACGGAAAAGATGATCACCATCACCCTCTGGGCCGAGAAGCGGGATGCAGAGCGCTATGAGCGCGAGGTGTATCCCAAGGTGGAAGGAATCGTGAAGCCCTATCTGACCACCCCAGTCACCTATAAGCACTACAACGTGGAAACCTCGCTTTGCCGGCACTTCGTGGAGGCCCTGACGGCCTGAAGCGTAGGCCAGAAGGACCCGGCCGGAGCAGCACGTCTGCTCCGGCTTCGATTTGTGGGGCAGCGCACCTGGGTTTGACGTCGGCCGGCTTCACCACGCTTCCATCTGCTGCGCCTTATCTAAGCTGCCCGTTCCTTGATCTCGGTGAGATCCCGCACGCCGCGCTTCGGAACACTTGATGGCCTAGAGTGTTGGAGAAACTGAATACGCCGCATTCTACTCCGCATTGCCTGTTGACGTAATCAGGCGATTTCATTAAGAATCCAGTCGTTAGTGAAATGGCGATCTTTCACCTCTCTCCAAACTTAGTTTGACCGCCATGGACAATCGCCTCTCCCTCCGGCAGCACGAATCCTCCACGTCGGGCCCACCATTGCAGCAGCAGGTGGGTGGGAAAGTAGACGACCAGCGTGACCACGACTAGGTATCCGAGCAGGTAAAGCAGGCCGGGCATAGCGTGTTGCTCGCGGAAGAAGGGGCCCCGGGCCCAGTTCACGTCGAACTGCGGACGCCAGAAATA
>WNFA01004529.1_pt1 | contig 11600 bp, 9 predicted proteins | sample 5400481 | NCBI WGS metagenome assembly WNFA01 (sample SAMN13153340, study PRJNA577476) | soil metagenome | isolation source: 120 cm saprolite under Douglas fir tree site 2 hole 1 replicate 2 | place: USA:California | collected 2015-04-18
AAGAGGCGTACCAATACGGGCTGCGTTTGCGTGAATCCTTGAGGATGGTCGACATATCTATTCTCCGTGATTCAGAACGGTAAGTCAGAACGTCCCGCCTTGTCAACCATGTTTACGGTTGTCCGATTTACGAGGGAAAACGGGTTTGCTTCAGGTGCTTGGATCAAGATGCGGGTTCGATTCCCGTTGCCCGCTCTCTCTCCTATGAAAATAGCCCTCCGGAGCAATCCGAGTCATAACGATACCTGGCGAAAGTCATAACAAGTCCACCATTTTCCCTGTATGGCTACCTACCGCCACCAATGCCGTTAGTTGTTTCGAAAACCAAGACTCCCCCTGTCTCAGCCGGATAAAGCAACGGATTTCTAATTAAAGAAAGAGTTTTTGCGCCGGATTTCGCCGCGTTGCACATCGTAGCGGAAGCTAGGTATTTCAGCAGTTCAGCATTCGCACCGCGTTACGCAAAATTGCACCGTTTTGCAGCAAAAATTCCTCAGACCGTAGAAAACGACCGTGAAAAATTGAGTCCTTTTTGTCGCGCGCTTTTTCCGGGAGAAATGCCGTAGGCGTCGCATCGACCGTTTTTTAAGCAATAGGGCGAACAACCCTCGGCGCGCCAAGCGGAAACGCAAGGCGGTGGCGAGACAACCTAATCCGTAACGCACGCTTCTTCGGAAGTTGATCGATGAGGCTTCGGGCTTTTCCAGCAGCAGCCTAACGCCCCGAGAAATGCAAGGCCAGCAAGAATTGAAATCCACTTCCCGATTGCAAGCGCCTCAGACGCGTACTCGACGCGCAGATGGTGATGACCGGCCATTAGCGGTACGGCTCGCAAAATATAATTTGCCGGCAGCAATTGGTAATGTGCCTGCGCGCTCCCGGGTAGGGCGGCAGCGCGCCACGATGCTGTGAATGCGTCGGTGATCAGCAAGATCGACTGTTGTTCGACGTCGGCTTCAATTTCAAGCGCGTCAGTTGAGGCGGCGACGATTCGCGCCGTGCCGGGACTTTCGGCCGGCGAGGGCTTTGGTTCCGGCTCGGATTCCAAAATTACTTCGCGCGCGGGGTCGAATGTAGCTGAGCGCAAGGCATCGAAAATCGCATTCCGATCCCGCAGGACACGGTAGCTGGAAACAAGGTGGAGGTGAGACATGGGCGGTTCGGGCGCATCGCCGATTTCCAATTCATTTCCACGTTGCCCAAACACATGGCGCAGACGCAGCATGGCGAAGAGTGGATCGTACCGGACGAACTTCACATATGACATCGCCTTGTCGGGGTCGCCGCCCTGGCTCCAGGTCATGAACTCGGCGTAGCGCCGGACCACGGTCGCGTCGTAACCCCACATGTCTTGCGCGCCGATCAACATCGCGGTGTTCGGATTCGCGACATTCATGATGCGGTAATCGCCGGGGTGCTCGTCAAGAAAGCGTTTCTCACCGGGATTCACAATGGTAGCGCTGTCAAACGTCGCACGCGCGCCGTGGGCAAAGATAAACATTTCCGCCGCGCCTAAAGCGATCACGCCGAAGAGCCCACGCAGCTCGCGCCTGGCGAAGACCAGAATGATGCCGAGGAGCGCACAAACTTCGGCGGCGATAAAGAGCGACATGGCCGCGCGATGCTGCGATTGGGCAGCAAATTCCGCGCTCGCGTAGAGTTGGGGAAACAAATAGGACTCACCTGTGGCACGACTGGCGTTCATCAACGCCTGCCAGGATGCCGTGCTTGCCGCCCACCATCCGGCGATGCCCAATGCCGCTGCGCCCGTGAAAACGGCGGCGATAAAGCGAGTCTCGATTCTCTTTTGCCTGAACAACCGGTCAACTCCGGTGGCTGCGAGCAGAGCGAGAAACAGCGACGCCAGAAAACTAAACTTCGAAATACTGCGGAAGCGATCGAAACCGGGCGCCCAGGCGTAAAGAAAACCGAAAAATGGTGTGTACACGCCAAGCGCCAATAGAAAACTAACGAAGATGACAATTAGCGGGAGCCATTTCGTTGCGCGTTCGCACCAAATCGTCGCGTAGATGGCAAATGCCAGGCCGACTACGCCAATGAAAAGCGACGTTTCCCAAAGATACCAGCGGCCCCAGTATTTCGCTACTTGGCCGAAAAAATCCGGCGCGACCAGCGTGATAAAGTTTTCCGGTGGGAGAGCGAGCATGGAGGCAAAGTGAAAAGGCAGCGCGAACCCGCGCGTGGTCTCGTGCGTTGTCTGAATGGCCGGCAGCAATTGCACGGCAGCGAGGAGAACGCCGCCCGGATAGATACTCAGCAGGGCCGCTGCAAGTCGCCAATTCCAGTGACCGATCAATCGCAATGCAGCGTAAAGTCCGGCAATGATTGCGGTGTAGAAGACGTACTGCGGAAACCCAGCCATTATCTGCATGGCGACAGCAAGCATCCCGAGTAACGACCAACAAATGCGCCGCATCTTGAAAAGCGCGTCAATCGAACAAAAAATCAGCGGCGACCAGGTCATTGCACTCAACTGAGGCAAATGACCAGCAAAAACGTGCGGGAAAAACGCGCCGCAAAACATAACGAGCATAGCCGCAAAAAAACTGGGCGCGGTAGAGAGACCCCGTTGTTTCATCCAAAAAAACATGAACGTGCCAATGGCGAAGACATGGAGCGCCACCGTCCAGTTGACCGCGACAGGCACGCGCAAAACCAGGAAGAGCCAATTCGGTGGATAGAGCAGGGCTCCTTGCATCCCGCCGAAATAGGGCGCCCCGCTAAACGTATGCGGGTTCCACAGGGCGAGATTTCCCCTCGCCAATTCCCGGAAACCGAATTCACGCCATGAGAAATATTGCAAGAACAAATCGCTGCCCGGGTGTCCGACCACGCGCGTGCCGCCGGCAAACAAAAGATCGCCAAACATTGCCAGCGCCAGGGCGAGCAATAAGATAAGTGAAACGATCGTGGAACGCCGGCTTTTCATCAGGCGGAAATGGTGGCCGCCGGAACCGGGAAAATCAAAGGCCTTGTCAATTTAAAAGCGAACGTAGATCGCAAGGCCCCCGACATCGCGGTTCCAAAGGTAGTGCGCCCGTACATATTCAGCAATGGCGGGTGCGAATGTGGCTAGCTCCTGTTGCTGTGAGAGCAACACTACCGTTTTGCAACGCAGCTGCACACCCCATTGCATAGCCAATGCAGCCGTTAGTTCCTTTCGACGATTCCTAGCTGCGTTCACACATGATATCGTGAAGATCCGATGGAACCTCGATTTAGACCCAAAATTTCAAAGCCACTTAAACCCGGCCCTCGAAAGAAAGATCTCGCCGCTGGGCCACGAAAACCACGACTTTCACGTCACAAAACGAGGAGCACATGGTTCCAAGGGCACAGCGCGTGGCCTGTGCGGGAAGCCCCTGTCCATATGCTCGTGCGAGAGCGGAATCGCGTTAAGAAAACTCTGGCGGCTGTCGCAAAACGTGTGCGGTGGGAGTGCGTCGGGCCGATTAATATTGGTGGACGGATGACGAGCATTGTCTGCCATCCGAAGAAGCCCGACTGCATTTGGGCAGGGGCAGCTTGTGGCGGCGTCTGGCAAAGCAATGATGCCGGCCAAACATGGCACTCAGTTTGGAATGAGCACGATAGTCTGAACATTGGTTCGCTCGCGATTGATCTGAAAAACCCGGCTGTAATCTATTGCGGCACCGGCGAAGCGAATCTGTCCGTCGACTCTTATGCTGGTGTTGGAATTTATCAGACGATAAATGGTGGTGCGAATTGGAATCTGCTTGCACCATGCTCTCGCACGGGCATTCCTACGCGAATTGGGGTGATTGCAATCGACCCCTTCGATTCCAAGCATTTGCGGATCGGCGGCATCGGCGCCAACGAATCGAGTCCGCGACCGGAAGATTTTGGTGGAATGTTTGTGTCGCACGACGGTGGCGTGAGCTGGCACCGAGAAACTTTCATTTCGAGGAATAACTACTGGTGTCATGCGATCGTTTTTCATCCCACCGAGCGCGGCACGCTCTTCGCGACCTGCACCGAGCAAGGGGCAAAAAGCGGCATGTGGCGTTCAGAAGATGGCGGCAAGAATTGGTTTCAATTAACAGAAGGTCTTCCTGATCCGGAGAATTTTGGCCGCACAAGTCTAGCAATTAGCTTGGCAAATCCTGACGTGCTCTATGGGTTTGCGGAAGATGCGCATAGCAGCCGGAGCGATTTATTACTTGGCGTTTTCCGCAGCGAGAATGAAGGTAAAACCTGGAAGCAAATCGGCGGAAAACACTTCGCTCCCGAAGGACAGATTTCTTACGGAAATACCATTGCCATCCATCCAAAAAATGCCGATCACGTTCTGTGCGGCGGGGTTGACTTGCATCTAACCACCAACGGGGGCACGACATGGACGAAGGTGACACGCGGAGAGGCGAAGCGGGGAAGATCTAATTATGCTCATTCGGATCACCATCATCTGTTGATGCCGGCGGCAGCACCGGGGCGTGTCTATGATCCGAATGACGGTGGCCTGGACGTCAGCGAAGATGGAGGTGTGACCTGGTCGAATCGCAGCAAAGGTCTGGCAATCACCATGTATTACGACATGGACGTAGCGCAGAGTGACGGCCGTCATTTTGGCGGCGGCGCTCAAGACAACGGAACTCTTGTCACTACTGACGGCCGGAGCCATACCCATTTCGAAATTCTCGGCGGTGATGGTGGTTGGATGATCTACGATCCCGCCGACGCCGGACACATTTACGCTTCCTATTATCACATGAACATTTGGCGCTGGTGCGATGGCCGACGGGGTGACGTATCGCCACCAGCTTCCCAAAAAGAAAAGAATTCAGTTTGGATGGTGTGTCTCGCTATGGATCCACAGAACCCAAGGACCGTTTTCACGGGATCAAAGCGAGTCTGGAGAACGAAAAACGAGGGGAAGAATTGGACCGCGGTGTCGCCAGTGCTCGACGACAGCCCCATCTCGGCGATCGAAATTGCGCCGGCCGACTCCGATCGCATTTATGTCGGAACGAAACACGGGGGGGTTTTTCGGAGTCTCGATGGCGGAAGAACCTGGAGCGCAAACTTGTCGGGCGCGACGCTTCCTGGCCACGCGATTACTCGGATCGACTCCACGGCAAAACTTGGCGAAGACTGGATTTTGCTAACCGTAGCAAACTTTGGGCACTCTCATGTATTCCGGTCGCAAGATGCCGGTAAGACATGGGAAGATATAGATAACGGCCAGCTTCCTGACGTTCCCCATCACGCGGTGGTGATTCGTCCGGATGCGCCCGAGACAATCTATGTTGGGAATGACGCAGGAGTGTTTGTTTCGCCGGATTCTGGCCGCACTTGGATGAACATGACTGCAAACTTGCCGAATGTTATGGTCGTTGACTTGGTTCTCCACGAAAAAGACGCAACGCTTAGCGCGGCAACTTATGGCAGAAGCATGTGGCGAACGCGCATCGACTGAATAGCAATGCTTTCCGTGGTAAGATCGAATGCTGCGCTAAATCCGTTCTTGACTATGAAAGGCTGTTGCTAACGAATGAGTCGGTAATACGGAGGTAATTATGACACGTGCAAGGAAATCGAAATCCACAAGCAGAAAGAAAACAAAAGGCAAGAAACGGCGATCAACGGCACGACCAAAACGCTCGACCGGTCCTAGGGACTGAAGTTTTTAACGCAAGGTTTGCGGCGCGTTTCAGCTCAGGTGGCGAGCTGAACAAACGCTAGCCCAGTTTATTGTTCGCTTCCTCGCAGCTGCGCGCGCTTTGCTCGCGTTGCACCTGAGAATGCTGCGAGCGCCTCTTGCGACGACCTTTGCTCTCGACGCTCGGCGTATAGATTGACACTATAGTTCGGCAATTTCTAAGCCGTGAACTAGATGTCTGCTGAGCTTCAACCAAATGCCGAACTCGAAATCGCTCACGTCTTGTTCATAGACGTCGTCGGCTATTCGAGACTATTGATCAACGAGCAGAGCGCGCTTTTGGCTGAGCTCAATCAGCTGGTTCGAACAACACATCATTTCCGCACTGCCGAAGCTGCAGGCAAACTCATCCGCATCCCAGTCGGCGACGGCATGGCACTCGTATTTTTCACCAGCCCGGAAGCTCCGGTGCAATGCGCATTGGAGATTTGCAAGGCTCTACAAGAGCATCCGCATATTCACTTGCGCATGGGGATTCACAGCGGTCCGGTGGACCCGGTTACGGACGTCAATGACAGGTCGAATGTCGCTGGCGCGGGAATGAACATCGCGCAGCGAATCATGGATTGCGCAGACGCCGGGCACATTCTTCTTTCTAAACGGGTTGCGGAGGATCTGGCTCAATACGGTCATTGGAAATCGCGTCTGCATGATCTCGGCGAAATAGAAGTGAAGCATGGCGGCAGAATTTCAGTGTTTAATCTTTATGGCGAAGGTTTCGGCAATGCGAAGATGCCGACGCGGGTCAAGCAACAATCGCGACTCTTGTTTCCGAGCCGGCCTCGCATGTCGATCTACCGACGGCGTCGCGCTGCAATTGCAGCCGCGTTGTTGGTTTTAGCAGTTGCGGTCGGAATAACGTTCTGGGCGAATTTCCGCAACCGCGCTCCTGCCTCCGGAGTTGCCGCATTCATCCCGCAAAAAAGCATCGCTGTTCTGCCATTCGATAGTTTCAGCGACGATAAACAAAACACTTATTTCGCCGACGGTATCCAGGACGACATCTTGACGGCGCTGTCGAAAGTTTCCGATCTCAAGGTTATCAGCCGGAGCTCGGTCATGCGTTATCGCGAGAAGAGCAGGAATGTGCGCGAGGTCAGCGAGGCCTTGCGCGTTGCTTATGTGTTGGAAGGGAGTGTTCGCCGTTCGAACGACAAGGTCCGGGTGGCCGCGCAATTAATCGACGCGCGTAATGACGAGCATGTCTGGGCCGAACACTACGACCGCGCTTTGGCAGATGTGTTCGCGATTCAAAGTGAAATTGCGGAAAACATTGTGGCGCAACTCAAAGCCAATCTTTCCGCGAGCGAGAAAGCGGCGATTGACGTGCGGCCGACACGCGATCTGGAAGCGTTCGATATTTATCTTCAAGCCAAACACTTGATTAACAGCTTTCACGACACACCGGACTGGAAAGAGACTTTGCTCAAAGCGGTCCGATTGCTGGACGAGGCGATCTCACGCGACCGCAACTTTGCCCTCGCGTATTATTGGGCGACACGAGCTCACGACGCCTTGTATTGGCACGGTCTTGATCGTACCCCGGCGCGATTGGCGCAGGCGAAGACGATGGCGCAAAAGGCGCTGGATCTGGCGCCGGACTTGGGCGAAGCACATCTGGCGCAGGCGTTGGTTTATTATCATGGCAGTCGCGATTACGTGCGTGCTCGTGAACAACTTGCCATTGCTCGTCGCACCTTGCCGAACAGCGCGGAAGTTTATTCGTTGACTGGGTGGCTTGACCGGCGCCAGGCCCGATGGGAGGACGCGATCAAGAATGAGGAGAAAGCGGCTGAGTTGGATCCGCGAAACTCCCAATTCCTAAACAGTCTGGCGATACTTTACGATATTCTGCGGAGATATGACGACGAAGAAGCTGTGTTCGACCGCGCCATCGCCGCCAATCCCAGCTCGACTGCGTACTTCCAAATGATGCGCGCAGAGATTGAATTGGAAAAAGGAAATATAAAAACGGCGCGATCCGGATTGGACTCTTTGCCCGCCGGCTATAATCCGGACGGCGCGGTAACGTCGACGCGGATTAATCTGTCTTTATATGAGCGCGATCCGGCCGCAGCGGCCAAGATCCTCGCTGCATCGAAACTTGAAGAGCTCGTCGGTGGTACGGGATCGTTATTGCCGCGCAGTTGGTTCGAGGCGTTGATTGCACGCGCCGAAGGCGACGCGCAGAAAACCCGTGGCGCGTTTTCTGCCGCGCGCGTAAAAATCGAGGCGAAGCTGCACGACCAGCCCGATGATGGCGTCTTGCTCGCGATGCTTGGACTGATCGATGCGGGACTTTCGCGCAAGCAGGAGGCACTTGCTGAAGGGCTTCGCGCTGTCGAGTTGCGGCCGATCAGCAACGACGCGGTGGATGGTGCCGCTGTCATCGCAAACCTGGCAATGATTTACACCTGGGTCGGCGACATCGATTCTGGGATAGAACGGCTAGCGTTTCTTGGCAAAATACCTGGCGGTCCCGATTACGGTCAACTCAAGTTCGATCCCGCGTGGGACGCGCTCCGCGGCGATGCGCGGTTCGCGAAAATCGTCGCCTCCCTCGCGCCGAAAGCAGCGGACAAATAACGGGTTGCGGTCAACTCAAAGAACTTTTTTACCGAGTTGATTCCGGCATCTCCATCTAGGCTTACGCGCGCAGAAACGTTTTCGGACAAATTCGGACACTCGAACTGCGTAATTCTGCGCGAATCTGCCAACGGGCCAATTTCGCGCTCTATATATAATACGCAGTTCACCGCGGAGTTACGGCAAAATCGCGCAATAACGCGAAGCCACTGAATAGGCTTCGATTCCCGTTGCCCGCTGTCCTGCGCGAGAGACAGCTCAATCATTGGTCCGGCGAGATGAGCTCGCGATGCCGCCACATGTAACCGAGACCGGAATAAACCGTTAACGCCACCGTGATCCAAACCAGGATTGGACCCGCTTCATGCCAGGCGCGAAACCACCATGTCGATGTTTCATTCGCGTAACGCAGCTCGTGCATTGAAAGCAAGGCAAGGAAAAAAATCACCGTCACCACTTGCCAGGACGTCTTCTGTTTACCGAGCCGTTCCGCCGGCAAAACATGACCCTTCGAACTCGCCATCATTCGCAAACCGGTGATGAGAAAATCGCGTGCCACCACCGTGGTCGCCACCCAGGCCGGAATGGCCTTGAGCGGCACCAGGGAAATAAATGCGGCCGCCATCATGATCTTATCCACCAGCGGGTCCATCAATTTTCCAAAATTGGTGACCCACTCGTAGCGACGCGCGATTTCACCATCGATAAAATCCGTCACGCCGGCGATGAGAAAAATGACAAGCGCGCAGGTGCGGCCGTATTGCCACTGCGCATTGAGCGAGGCGACAAAGAGCGCAGTCAACAATAGCCGGCTGAGCGTGAGACGATTCGCCCAATTCATCTGTCGGAAAGAACCGAGCCCGCTGCGGCGGGCAAACGGGATTTTCGCGCCGGTTGATTGTCGATCTTGAATTTCGGGTGCTTCCAAATGGGCACTTTTCTTTTTAACTCATCGACCATCCACTCGCTTGCTTCGAAAGCCGCCTGCCGATGCTTCGCTTTCACTTGCAAAAACAGAGACGCTTCACCAACGCCTACGAAACCGATGCGATGATGAATGATCACGCCCCCGACTCCGAACTTACTCACGGCGTCATGCGCAACCGATCGCAACTGGTGCGCCGCCATCGCTTCATGCGCCTCATAATCGATTCCCTCAATCTCGCGTCCTCCTTCGATCTCTCGCACGACACCCCAAAAATTGACAACTGCTCCGGCGAAAGTTTGTTCACCTCCGGCCGGGGGCGGCAGCGCGCCCTCAGTCAATAAAACTTCACAAAGCGAATTTGCCATGCGCTCCAGTCACTCGTTACAATGAAACCGCGCTTTATGCGCCGCTCAAGCAAAGGAGACCTCAAAATGACCGCGAATCAATGTGATATTGGCCTGATCGGGTTGGCTGTGATGGGCGAGAACCTCGTCCTAAACATGGAATCGAAAGGATTTTCGGTCGCTGTTTTTAATCGCACCACGGAAGTCACTGAGAAATTCGCGGGCGCCCGCGGCAAAGGAAAAAATATTCAGCCTACGCGCACGATGGAGGAATTCGTCGGCGCGCTCAAGCGTCCGCACAAAGCGATGATCATGGTGAAGGCGGGTGCGCCGGTCGACGCCGTCATCGGGCAACTCGCTCCGCTGCTCGAGAAAGGCGACGTCATCATCGACGGCGGCAATTCTCTCTTCACCGACACGCAGCGCCGCGGCAAAGATTTGGAAGGGCGTGGCATTCATTTTGTCGGCTGCGGCGTTTCCGGCGGGGAAGAAGGCGCGCTCAAAGGTCCGTCGCTCATGCCGGGCGGCTCGCGTGAATCCTGGGAAATGATCGCGCCGATTTTTCGAAAGATCGCCGCGCAAGTCGATGGCGAACCTTGCTGCCGGTACATGGGCCCCGACGGCGCCGGGCATTACGTCAAAATGGTGCACAACGGCATCGAGTACGGCGACATGCAGCTTATCTGCGAAGCCTACGCGATCTTGAAAAACGTCCTCGGCATGGATGCGCCGCAACTCGCGGAAACGTTTACCGAATGGAACAAAGGCGAGCTTGACAGTTATCTCATCGAGATCACCTCACAAATTTTCCACAAGCTTGATCCCGACACTGGAAAACCACTTGTCGATGTTATTCTCGACAAAGCCGGCCAGAAAGGGACTGGCATCTGGACTCTGCAATCCGCAATTCAGCAATCAGTCGTCATCTCCACAATCAATGCGGCGGTGGAAGCGCGCGTGATCTCCTCGCGAAAAGATGAACGCGTCGCTTCATCGAAAATTCTTCCGCAACCGAAACCGAAAAAGTTCACCGGCGATCGCGCGCAGCTTGTCGATGCAGTGCGCCACGCGCTCTACGCTTCGAAGATCGTTTCCTACGCGCAGGGAATGGAATTACTCGGCGCCGCGAGCGCGCAATATAAATGGAACCTGAACTTCGGCGACATCGCCACGATCTGGCGCGGTGGCTGCATCATTCGTGCGAAATTTCTCAACTGCATTGTCGAAGCTTATGAACGCGATGCCGCGCTCCATAATCTTCTCCTCGATCGTTATTTCACCGGCATCATCGAGAAAACGCAGGACAACTGGCGCGTTGCCGTTGCCACCGCCGTCGAACACGGCGTGGCGGTCCCGGCATTTTCCGCGTCGCTCGCCTACTTCGACAGTTATCGTCAGGCGCGGTTGCCTTCGAATTTGCTCCAGGCGCAACGCGACTTCTTCGGCGCGCACACTTACGAGCGCGTCGACAAACCGGGTGTCTTTCACACCGAGTGGATCGAATCCGATCACAAACCGGTTGAAAAAACTGCTGAAGCGAAAGCGACGGCGCCGCATCACGCAGGCGAATGAGATTGGTCGGTAGGGCGAGAACACGCAGTCGGGGGAGCGGCGCAGGTGGACGGGGAGTCCGAAGGGTGAGTGAGCGGGAGCGAACAGAATCACTCTGTCGAGCCAACGAGAGGATTTCAGCGGAAATCGTGCGACTCGCTTCTAACGAGTTGCTCGTGATGTGGCAGCGCTTTGATATCGCGCGTTTTGATTAAAACGACGCTGTCAGAGTTTTGCACTTCTCCTTCGATAAGCAGAAACGCTTCCTCGGTGATTAAAAGACGAAATCGCTCAAACAAGTTTGGATCGACAATTGCATTTGAAACTCCGGTTTCGTCTTCCAAGCTGATGAAAACGAAACCTTTCGCGGTCCCGGGGCGTTGACGGCAAATGACATTGCCAGCGATTTGCACGATCGAACCATGCGTTGCCTGGGCGAGATCGGCCGCGCGCCAAACGTTCGGCAAACTTTCCCGCAATAACTTCATCG
>WNFA01012534.1_pt1 | contig 11600 bp, 15 predicted proteins | sample 5400481 | NCBI WGS metagenome assembly WNFA01 (sample SAMN13153340, study PRJNA577476) | soil metagenome | isolation source: 120 cm saprolite under Douglas fir tree site 2 hole 1 replicate 2 | place: USA:California | collected 2015-04-18
CCGTTGCGCAATTTGTCCCCGTGCCATATTCCAGGGAAAACGTGGGTGAAGTCCCTCCGCCCCATCCCACCACCATTGCGCACAAATAAATCTTGGTGGATCCGGAGATTGCCACGACCTGCGTTGCCGTGGTCCCGCTTAGGCTTACATTGAGTGCGTTGAGCGTCGCCGCCGGATTGTGGCACGGATTCGATCCATTCGGAGAAACTGCAACCACCAGGGCAGTATCTGCCGCGGCTGCTGCCGTCGAAGCAGCTTTCACCGTGACGGTGTTCGTTCCATCCCAGGGCTTCACTTGCGAATCGTTGGACGTCGTCACCCGCGGGATACCCGCGCCGCTCGCTCCCGTTCCCGTAACCACATTCGTCCCGCCAAACTGGGTTACATTCGTGCTCGCGTTAGACGGCGGGGTGGTGGTCACGGTACCGGAAACCGGCACAGTCGTGCCCACCTGTGTCCCGCCTACGCGATCAACATTGACGTTCTGCTCGCCCGCAAATGCTCGAATGGTTACGATCAGCAATACCAGACATAAAGGCGTTTTCATAAAACTAGCTTTGAGGGGCACGGCCCTGTTGCGCCGCTTGCAGCGCAAGGTGGGAGCACCCGGCTTCAGCCGGGTATCAACCTTCCATCCGAATCGGGCTTTACAGGTTGCGGAAAAATGCTCTACGGGCGTGAAGACGTGTCAGGGCACGGATTTATCCGTGCCGCTAAGCTGTCGAAAATGAATAATTCCGCTCTGCCGAAGGCCAGCGCGCAGCGAAGCGGAGCGCCATAATAAAGACTTTTTCCGCAGCCTCTTTTAGCTCCGGCCTCTTTACTTAAGCAGAAGGTAATAGCCCCTGAGGGATTCTAGACTCCTCATCCAGGAGCCAATCCCCTCTTGCTTTCTTCATTTGGTCAGCATCCACAGGAGAAAAGTCAGCAGTACAGGTGCAAGTATGATTCCCAGAAGGGGAAGCTTCCAGGAGAACGGATAAAGGCATGCATAGCGATAATAGGCTCGTGCCTCGATTTCGTTCTCTTGTTCGTTAGGGTGGTGCCGTTGGGCGTCAAGTTTAAGCGTCTGAAATATGTTTTCATCCATCATGCAGATTCGAATGTAAGGTTTGTAGTTGCGGTTCAGATACTGCCGGGCTAAATGGTTCTTGATGCGATGCAGCTTCATAATGGTGTTGACGTGGGAAAGTCTTCAAGCTGTGCGAACTGCACCGAAGCGGCGTTGACCAGCTCAATGTAGCCCAGCACACTGTTGGGGGTGAATCGACCCAGAAATTCGACGGCCTCGCCGCCTTCATGCCGCACCGCTGGCGAGGTCGCCCCTGGAATTCTTATGACAAAGGGTTGCAATGTGGCCACCGATTGATCATTCTGCTTCAAGCGGATGCGTGAGCACAGGCTCTGCACAATGATCTGCTCTCCCTGCCCGACGTTGTCCACCGTGAACAGGTATGTGATCATCTCCAATGCCTCCACCCGCCCGCTTTTGGCCTTGTGAAAAATTTGATCGGTTTGTCCTTCTTTTTTTCTTCGTTGGCGATCTTCTGGTAACTCAAAATCCGGCTGTGGAGATCGGCTTGCGATCCGCATGTATCCAGCCGCGCAAGCACCCGCTCTTCCATCGGGGGGCGTCCCGCGCCCAGCCGGCTTTTAAGCGCATACCGGGCCGAATCCGCGGCATCGTCGCCTTCGAACTTCAGGCAGTCTTCCACCTTGCGCTCATCGCGCCTCATTTGCGCAAGCGTGGTAATAAGCTTGCCGCAGTTCGAGCCGATGCACAGCTCGCCGCGCTCCAGCATCTCGCGCATCAGCATCCAGCCGCCGACTCGATCGTCGTCGGCCCGTTGCGGTGAGGGCAACCCATTGTGGATAAAAATCTGCCGCATCTGCTCCGCGATGCTGTCTTCGCTGGTTCGCTGTGCGAAAGCATCTGGTGAGAGAAAAATGCTGTCAATTTTTTCCAGGGAACTCTGGCAACGGTCGACAATTTCTTGCGCTAATGCTTTAGGACCATGCCGGTTGATCACCAGTTCGCGGTAGATGTTCGTGACCGTTCCGCTTTGCGTGCACCAGTGCGCGACCGCGTCATGCTGGAATCCCCAGTCAATCCCTATCCACCGCGGATGCCAGCTTTGAATTGACATCTCTTCGGGCCGCCGCACGTGCCTCGCCGGGTCGAAATTGTCGAAATACTGCCCCGCAAAAATGTCCCAGCGCCCCTGCAGGTGCCCGATCCTCAAACTTTCCGGCAGCCGATCGAGCCTTCGCCCGTAGTCAGATCTCTGAATGAAATATTCGAGACGCTTGCTCTCAGACCAGCGCCAGTAGTCGTCTGCCGTGATACCGTCGCTAGCCAGCGCCGTCGCGCTCCATTCCACGTTGTCCCACCCGCATGCCTGTAGAAATGCATAGTCCTCGGGATTTTCATTTTCTTTATATTGCTTGTCGAGAAACACTCGCTTCAGGAATGCATGCCCCACCCCTCCTGGATTCGGGAACAAGCCAAACTTACACTCGACGTTTCCGGGCCAGCGATTACAAGTCTTCAGCAGCACCAATTCGTCTTCCGACAGTTGCTCTGCCTGGTCTACGCAAATGTCCATATATTCTTTGCCCAGGTAGCTGTGGAGGTCCCGCGCGTGTTCTGCGTATCCGAAGACAATGCTGGAGCTATTCCCGTCTGCGAACGGTATTCGCAACTCCCGGTGCTTGTCGATGTAAAACTTCCGAAGCTGAGGAAACTGCCGCAGAAGAGGGTCAATGTGGTTTTCGTAGAGCTCACCGTAAGTCCTCCGGAAGATCAGGCCGCGCGTCCCCGGATGCTGCAGGCGCCGATGAAGCTGGATCAGCCGTGCGCCCGCACTCTTGCCGCCGCCGCGCGCACCCCCATAAGCAATCCACGTGGCTTTGGAATTTTCAAAAAAACCCAGCAACTCCTCTTGCTTTGGCTGTAATCCAAAATAGATAGAAGATCCCGGGTCACTCAAGCTGCCTGCCTGGTTCTGCCACTGATATTAGAAGCTATCTCACAAATAGTTTTTCGGAAGGACACGGCTTTAACAGGTTGCGGAAAAATACTCTACGGGCGTGAAGACGTGTCAGGGCACGGATTCATCCGTGCCGCTAAGCTGTTGAAAATGAACAATTCCACTCTGCCGAAGGCAAGCGCGCAGCGAAGCGGAGCGCCCAGAAAAAAGTCTACAGTAAGTCTGAAGATGCTCCACTTGTGGTTCTCATCGTGCAATCGTGACTGTAACCGCTCCACCGCCCGATTGCGCCACTTTCCTGGCTCTCACGAATTTGTGCCGCGCGGTATTGACGTTAAGTTGATCTCCACCAGTTTGGGATGTCGTAGCCACGGTTACATAACTCGCATCAGAATCAACATCAGCCATTTGGATATCAATCTGCACCGAGGTTGGAGCAGAAGCGTAAGTGATGATCGCGCTCACGCCCACATCGTCTTCCCCATAAACATTCCCAATGGCCACCTGCTGGCTGGCTTGCGGTGGTGTCGGGTTCTCATTATTGAAGACAGATACCGAATCTCCGGGATAAATCGCGAATGGAGGAAAGCTATTACTGTAATTTGGCATGTTTCGTCTTCCCAGTCCTGTGAGATGCGTTGCGCTTTTTCTTGCGCAACAAACGTTCATCGCAGTCTTTGGCGTGCTTCAGGCGATGGCGCAGCTTGGCGAAGCGCCTTCCGCAAAACCAGCAGCGATATTTACTGTCTGCCGGGCATTTCAACGGCGAGCTTCCCTTGAAAAGGTTTTTTGCTTTCGCACGAATCCGCCTGTGCGGATTTTCCGTCGCGGCAGTCGGTCGGGTATTTCAGCATATTGATATTCCGTCACCTGCGTGTCAGCGGAATTCCTGAATCCCTCCCAACATTCCGCGCAAATTGAGAAAAAGTACGGATACTCTCCCGTATCAGTAATGCGGTTGCAATCAGTGCAGGTGCCATGCATTCTTCAGCTCCTCCACCGGGTCGCTCTTCTCGCCTGCAGACTTCAACCAGGCGGCTCGCAACTCTCCCGCAGGATCTATCCTTTGCGCAATGGCGCGCGCCTGCGCCATCTTCGGCTCCCGTACCGGGTGCCTCTTTGCCGCCCGCTCTTCCGTGATGGGAATAGGCTTGCGCTCCGCCATTTGTTTCGCGGAGCATTCCCGGCAATACTTTGTCCGTGTCCCCGTCTCCCGCGTGAAGTTGCGGCCGCAAAACTCGCATGTCTTTAGCTCATAAACAACGTAGGAAGGTAAGGAGGAAGAAAATCGAGTATCAATCATGAGTTATCAATTCCTGAGCTATCAATTCCGGTGTAGAGATCTTGCTGGCGCCTGGCGCCGTGACCGCAAAGAAAGAGTGAGCAATTGTGTCAGGGCACAGATTTACAGGTTGCGGAAAAACTGCTCGTGTGTGAAGCCTTGTATCAGGGCACGAGTTTACAGGCTGCGGAAAAATCTCTATGGGCGTGAAGACGTGTCAGGGCACGACTTGAGTCGTGCCGCCAAGCTGTTGAAAAATAATATTTCCTTGCTGCCGCAGGCTTGCGCGCAGCCGGGTGAGCTCTTTGTGAGCGCTATCCCGCGCGAACCAAGAGCGAGGGCGAAGCCCTCAGATGAAAAGCGGAGCGCACAGAATAAACGTTTTTTCGCAGCCTCCTTCAGTCGTGCCGTTTAGGCCTTCAAAAATCTCTTGAGTTGTTCGTGCCCTTGTTGATGAAAAACTCTTTCATCCCTCAAGGTGGGGCTACATGCCCCATGAAAGGTTTACTCCGCCGGCCCCGGCGTGCCGTGGGTGCCGTAAGTCGTTCAGGATGTGTTGGGCTTTAGAGTCTGTGTGGGAACTCAATTGTGTAGCTGCCTGAAAGGGAGAACAACCCCGAAGGGGGTGACGTGTTATAGCCCAGCGCTTCCAGCGCTGGGTATCGCAAGAAACAATTCGTAGTCCCGTAAAGGGACGACGCTATTACCTTCGAGTTCTCACACAGGCTCTTGAGTCCCTGCAAAATGCAATTGGTCTCAAAAAAGACTTTTTCCGCAGCCTCTTTCTCCCTGCCGCTAGACCGCAAAAAGAACGGCCTTTAGGCCTCGAGGCTCCATTCCAAAAAATTGAATACATGCTGATGAAGACAAACTTTTCACGTGGTCACGGCGCCGAGCGCCGCCTTGTCGTCTCCCACAGAAGGCCATGCGGCAATTTTTTCCGCTATGCGCCGCAGGCGATTACGTTCTCCTTGGCTGTCAGCGCTCAGTATCTGGCTGAGCGCGTTGAGCTCCATCTCGGTGGATGTAATGGAACTGTTTGTCATCCCCGACTGGCGCTGCAGGGCACAAAAACGCATCACCAGGGCAGGGGCTTTCAATCGAGAGATCCGTTTCGTGAATCCTCCGGCTTCCAAACGGTCTGCCTCTGAGCGGCTGACGTAGATCATCGGCCTGGGTCCGCCATTGATCGAATAGATTGGGACCCGGTGAGCGTGACGTGCCAAGGCTGTGTCTCCTGGAGTTTCTGAGTCGTGGTGAACGTAAATCGAGATGAAAAACTTCGTGCAAGAAGGAAGGTTCAGACACACCTCTCCCCGCACATGACGGCCGGTTGCGCACAGCAGGGGCTTGACGAGGCCCGCGAAGTTAAGGGATGACCGCAGCCAGTACCCTGGTCGCGGTCGTCGGTGGAGGTGACCTTCCCTTAACTTGACTCAGTTATCGCATACCTGTTTGCGACTGTAAATATTGTGATATCACTTTTCTTGCAGTGCCCGGAAATCGAGATGCCAGCGCACGGCTCGCAGCCCATGACCCTATTGATGCCTTGCATAAATTACGTCTTAGTTGCGGCGCAAAGTGGGAGTCCCTTCAGGCCGGGGAAAAGGATTTAGAGAATTTTGGGCTTAGCCTTGGCCTCTTAGTCCCTGGGGGCCTTTCCAAACATTGAACACATACTGATGATGACCAGCTTTCCACGTGGTCACCGTACTGGTCTCTGCGTCGTATCAAGTGATATCAAAATGCTGAGATATAAGCATCTGCGAGTATCATCAAGTTCTTGTGATTCCAGAGGGCCGTTTACCTTTGCCTCGAAAATGCCGGCAGCTCCTTGAAGAGCTTGGTCTTTGACAATCCGAATATTAGTTTGAACAGAAACGGGTTTCACCTGCCTGCCCATTTTCATCGCCGAAGGTGTCCGCAGCTCATGACGGTTTTGATCATGAATTCTCGGGCTGGATAGACCTGCAAATCACGCTCTGCTAGTCCCCCCACCGGGACTGGAGTCTCCCCAATAAATATGCGGGTAAAACGCACCTTCTGGGCGCTCTGAGCACTAGTTACTAGTGGGGTGGGGGAGGGTAGCCTCAGACCAAGGGATGGCACCAAAAGAAGGCCCTTTGTCGTATAGCCCGAAAGCGAGCGTGGCAAGAGAACGGACTGCGAAGTCATGTTCTAGGGCTTTGTCGGCTGCCGAAACGCTGGCCAAAATGGAAGATGAAGTGACTGCGCGTGAACCAGGCATTCTTGATCACGACAAGTAGCTGGTGATGAAGTCCCGGATAGACTGTTTGTCCTTCGTAGTCATGGCGGAAAACTGGACTCCAACTCGTGTTTTTTTCTCATCTGTCCAGATAATGGTGCCACTCAGGCTGCAGGAGGAGTTTTGTGCGGGCAGGCGAAATGACAGCAGCACGTTGTTGCCCACGCCTCCTAGGGTGCCGATTTCAATGAGCATACCGCCTTCGCTGATGTTGATGCTTGTGCCCTTCACCGGCTTCGAACCGGATTCGCACGTTATTTCGGTTTGCAGCGGCACTCGAATGTAGCGGCGTTGGTTCTCAAACATTATGCCGCGCGCAATCTTGAACAGCTTCACCAGTTTGGGCCTGTCCACGGGTTTTTGCAGAAATAAAGTCCCCCCCACAGCGAAGGCTTGGGCCATGATTTTGTTGTCGTCGTGTCCCGTCACTACCACGATAGGGGTGGAGCGGTTCGAGGGAGATTGCCTGATTTTTGCCGCGAGCTGAAAGCCATTGAGCTTTGGCATTTGCAGATCAAGAAAAATGCCGTCGAACCTTTCCCGTTCGACCAGTGTAGCCGCTACAAGTATCTTCAGCGGCATATTGATTTCCTGATATTACCAGCTAGTCCTGCAATCCTTGAGTCCGGCTAGTGCGATTGAACTACCAGAGAAGATTGTAAAACAGACGCGAAAAAATCCAGCGGATAAGCACCCGCAATTGCTCCAGGCTAAACCTCTGGCACGGGAACCCCGAACTGTCGCCGCCGGCATCCAGTCCCTGCATGTAAATCCGCGCAATTGTTCCTCACCAACAAGGCCTTGTTCCGTCTCATTGGAAGCCTATCGGGCCTTTCTCAAAAAATAATGGAAGCATTTGCCAGATTCGCGCAATGGAGAGTAGGAGCGCAGGTAAAAGTGCCGAGTCTCCCGACCAGCGAAGTGGAAAATAGCGACTTGGAATTGCTCCGCCAGCTTGGCAAAGGCAACGACATCTCTTTTCGGGTGCTGTATGAGCGTTATCAGGGGCCCATTTATCGTTTTGCACTGCACATGGCGGGCGATAGCGCCACGGCGAACGAAACGACGCAAGAGGTTTTCATGTCGTTAATCTGTAATTCGAAGGCGTATGACCCCGCGAAGGGCTCCGTTGCCGGATATCTGTTTGGGATAGCACGCAACCTGACCCGGCGGCACTTACGGCTGACGCGGCTGGAAGTGCCGCTTCCTGAAGAAGGTGCGGAAGGCGAACACATGTTGGCAAGCGATGTGAGCGTACTCGAAGAGCTGAGCAGCTCTGAGCTGTTAGATTGTCTGCGCAAAGCTGTGCTTGCCTTGCCCGAAGCATATCGGGAAGCCGTGGTTTTGTGCGACTTGGAAGAAATGAGCTATGCCGGCGCTGCCGAGGTCCTCGGCTGTTCGTCTGGCACCGTCGCCTCCCGCCTGCATCGCGCACGCGCCCTGTTGAAAACGAAATTGAAGAGTCAACCATGCATGAAATGAATCAATCCGAATCAGAAGACCGGCTGCTGGAAGCTTTGCGGCATCTCGCGCAACAGTCATCCCGCGCACCTTCTCCCCAATTGGGCACGGAACTGGCAACCGCATTTCGTCGGCATCATCGGAGGAGGAGAGCCCGGAAGGTGTTCGCGGTTATGGCGATCTGCTGTGTTTTCTCGGCCGCGTGGCTGCTCACCATGTCAACGCGAAAGGCGGCGCCGTATGTCGCCGTAAATGCGAGGCCGTCCACACAAACAGCCGTTGCGCCGGATACGGCAAATGCTCTCGTGCCAACCGCTGCGGAATTAAACGCTGCTGCCCACGTAAGGAAAACTCTACAACACGGTCTCAACTCCATCGCTTCCCAGCGTAGAAGAACTCAACTCGAAGCTCACCAGGCTCCCAGTTTTCTCCCGCTGCCGACCTACGATCCTGTGGGCGCAAAAGATGAGCTGCAGATTATTCGCGTAGAGATGCCGATCCAGGACCTTCGTCTGGTAGGAGCGCCGGTCGGTGCTGACGTGCCCAACCGGCTGGTGAGGGCAGACTTTGTCGTCGGACACGATGGCACCCCTTACGCGGTTCGATTGGTGCAGTAGAGAGTTCTATTTTTCTAGGAGAATGTTATGAAGAAAATTTGCATATTGTTGATTGGCGGGTTCTTTCTGGTCGCCTGCGCGTTTTCCCAAACCCCAGAGCCGGTATTTTCTGGACCGGGCATGATGTTTTTCCAGAAAGGGCCTGTAGAGCCCAACGGCAAGATCGGCTCCTCTTCCTATAACTACGTCTATACAACGACCATTGGGGAAAAAGAGTTGGTAAAAGGTGCTCCTTACAGTGCAACCGCGGTGACAGAGAGCACGCAGGTGCTCGCTGATGGCAACCGCATTATCAACAAATCGGCTGCGTTTCTCGCCCGGGATGGGGAAGGCAGAACGCGTCGCGAGATGACGATGGGGATTAGTTCGCTTCCCGGAGGCCTGCCCAAGATGGTGATGATCACCGACCCGGTCAGCAAGACGGAAACCTTGCTGAATGCGCAAGAACAGACAGCCCGGGTAATGAAAGGCGATCATGGCAAGAGCGTCTTCATTGAACAATGGGGAAACAAAGAAGGGAAGCAGAAAGAGGGAACAGAAAGCGCCGTGCCGGAAACCCGTCACGAGAAATCTGGAACCTTCCGACAGGAATTTGAATACCACACGGCGGTGGATCCCGAGGCCGATCCCGGCGAGAAGATCAAGATGAAAGCAAAGGCCGAACAATTGGCGACGCAAGCGCGTGATCTTAGGGGTGAAGTGAAACACGAAGACCTTGGCACACAGGTGATCGAAGGCGTTACCTGTACCGGCACTCGCGAAACCCGCATCATCCCGGCAGGGGCAATTGGCAACGAGCGCCCATTGGAGATTACCTCTGAAACCTGGAGGTCTGCTGATTTGCACCTGATCGTGCTCAGCAAACACAATGATCCTCGTTTTGGTGAAACCATTTACAAGCTCACCGATGTCAAACGTGACGAGCCGGATTCCGCGCTCTTTCAGGTCCCTTCCAATTACAAGGTCATCGAGAATGGAACCCCTTTGTTGAAACCCTAAATTCTCTCCCCTGACGCTGGCCGGGCCTCTGTGCCCGGCCGATTCTTTTGAAATCACGCATCGCAACGGCGGCAGAAATTCCTGTCCTCTGTAACGCTTTTGCCCTGGCCTGCACTATTTCTGTTAGGCAATCAACAGCAACGTCAGACAAGAACAAAAGCATCTGCGGCGGGCTGCGCAGTCCAAGGAAAATGTGATGGCAGATAATCGTGAAAACTCATCCACAAACGTAAGCCCCAGGCCTACGAGACCGGAACGCCTGGCGCCAGGAGAATTTTTTGAGCGTTTGGGGCTTGGCAATCCTTACGCAACCCGCCGCCCATCCAAGAATGAAAATCCTGTCTCGCGAAACGGCGAATCAGATCAAGCTGCCGCGGCTTCCCCAATCGGCGCCGCCGCACGGGCAGAAAGCCGAGCCCGTATGCTGCTGCCCTTTCTGTGATTTCTTGCCGCCGCCTTGAACGGCACCGGCAGATATCGTTTGCAAGCCGCCAGATTTGCCGAAGCTATGCCAGCCATCTCGGACTATCGATGCTCGAAAAAAAAGGACGCAGCCATCACTGCGTCCTTAGCGTACGAAATTGGGGTCTAGTGCGAGGAGTTGATCAGGAAAAACCGCGCTGTGCTGAAAGCATCGGCCTTGCTGCCGCCTGAATCTATCAGACTCACCTTCACTGTAAAGGACGCTTTCTTGTTGTAGGTGTGTGCCCCGATGAGGTTAAAGACGTTGGTGCTGCCCACGCGCGCAATCTTGCAGTTGACAGAAACCAGCGTGCATCCGCTGTCAGGCGTACTGCCATCCCCCCAATCGATGGTAGCCGTGAAATTTGAGCCGGTTTCGGTTAAGTCGGCATCGGTGAAGCTCGCCGCCACAACCGGCACGTTGGCGCGGAAAATGTGGATACTTTTCCCCGCCGGTGTGATGAAAGCATCATTGACTACCGTGATGGGATTGGTGACGGTAATGGTATTGTTGCCGGCGTCGGTGGCGGTGATGCTTTGCGCCCCCGCGGTTTGCAGCTTGAAGCCGTTCGTAAATATCTTTTGCCCGTTATCTCCAGCTACAAAGGGATAGTCTCCCGGCACCACAACCCCGCCTGCGCCGTCGCTTGTCGTAAAGTGCACTGTTCCGGTGTAGTTTTTCGCCGTGTTATTGAATTGGTCCTGCGCCACAAGCCGTACGGTGAAAGATACATTCACCGTCGCGGTGGGCGGCGATGTCATGCTGTATTTGCTGGCGGCGGCGTTGTTCACCGTAATAAGGCTGCTGCTTCCGTTGATGGAACCTGTAACCGTGTCGCTGGCTGTAACCGTGCGCTGGCCAGCGGTTTTCAGCGTGACTGGGAACGTTCCCACGCCGTTGGTCAGCGTGCTATTGCTGGGCAGGGTCGCCTGCCCATCGCCGCTGCTGAAATGTATGGTACCCGCGTAGGCGGGAGTAGTGTTATTAAACGCATCTTGCGCGGTTACGGTGATGTTGATGGAGTTGCCGGCAGTAACGCTGCCCACCGAGGGCACCACATTGAAATGAGCGGTTGGCCCCGGATTCACGGTGATTCCCGCCGTTGTTGCGTTAATCGTGTTTGTGACCGTATCGGTTGCGGTGATGGTTCGGCTACCCACGGTTCCTAAAGTGAAGCTGAAGGTGTGCACCCCGTTATCACCGGCGGCAAAGGTGTAATCGGAAGGCAAGATTGCCTGGCCATCCGTACTGGTGAAGTGCACGGTGCCTCTATATCCTGTAGCGGTGTTGTTGAGAGTATCCTGCGCGGTTACGGTGATGCCGAATGCGCTGCCCGCGGCAATGGTTGCGGGCGCGCCCGTCAGCACAAAATGTGTTGCCGGCCCAGGATTTACGGTAATCCCCGCCGATGTCCCCGTGATCGTATTGGTGATCGTGTCGGTCGCGGTCACCGTCTGGCTGCCAAGCGTTTTCAAAGTGACACTGAAGGTGTGCACTCCGCTGTCGCCTCCAGTAAAAGTGT
>WNFA01004948.1_pt1 | contig 11599 bp, 10 predicted proteins | sample 5400481 | NCBI WGS metagenome assembly WNFA01 (sample SAMN13153340, study PRJNA577476) | soil metagenome | isolation source: 120 cm saprolite under Douglas fir tree site 2 hole 1 replicate 2 | place: USA:California | collected 2015-04-18
CCGCCTCCGAACGGCGCTCGGATCGTGACCTGGCAGTGGTACCGACCGCGCGAGCGCTGGCGGTACTTTGCGAGCTGCGGACCGATCTGGTGGAACCCCTGGGCGCTGAAGCCGAGAAACTGGATCTCCGCCACCGGCACCATTCCGGCTAGGGCGAGGCCGAGCGATGCGCCGATGATGCTGGCTTCGGCGAGAGGCGTGTCGACCACCCGCTCGCCGCCGAATCGCTCTACGAGCCCGCTCGTCGTGCGGAACACCCCGCCGAGCTTGCCGACATCGAGGCCGAGCACCATCACGCGAGGGTCGCGCTCCATCTCTTCGCTGAGGGCGTTGTTGATCGCTTCGACGATGTTGCGGTCCGGCATTTATTGCTGCCCGTCGAGCAACTGGGCCCGCTGCCGGAGGACACGATCAGGCGGATCCTGATAGATGTTGTCGAAGAGGTCGCGCGGGGTCGGGAGCGGAGCTGCGAAAGCGGCCTCGAGCGCGACGTCGATCTCGCTGCGCAGCTCTTCGGTCAGGTTGCTTTCGCGGTCCTGATCCCAGAGGCCAATCGAGCGCGACGTCGATCTCGCTGCGCAGCTCTTCGGTCAGGTTGCTTTCGCGGTCCTGATCCCAGAGGCCAAGGCCGGCCAGGTATTTCTGGACCCGCTCGATCGGGTCACGCCGGCGGGCCTCCTCGTACTCCTCCGGGTCCCGGTAACGCGAGGGGTTGTCCGTCGTGTTGTGGAAGCTCATGCGATACGTGACCGCTTCGATGAGGGTCGGGCCGCCACCGGCTCTAGCCTTCTCGACGGCGCTGACGACCACGTCATAGACGGCCATCACATCATTGCCGTCCACCTCGACGCCCTCGAAGCCGTAGCCGGCCGCCCGCAGCGCGAAGCTCGCGGTGGCCGACTGCACGCGCCGTGAGGTTGAGATCGCCCACTGGTTGTTCGACATGAAGAAGATCACCGGCGCGTTCGTCACGCCGGCCAGGTTCAAGGCTTCATGGAAGTCGCCTTCCGACGAGCCCCCGTCTCCGATGTACGTCAGCACCACGGCATCTTCGCCGCGGAGGCGCAGCCCCCACGCGAGGCCCGTCGCATGGGGCAGCTGAGCCGCGATGGAGACCTGGGTCGGCAAGACCTTGACGCCTTCCGGGATTCGGGCGGGTCCGATCTTGCCGAGGTATTGGGCCGAGATGACCTCGAGGGGAAGACCGTGGTGGACGGTGGCCATCAGCTCGCGGTACTGCGGCACCATCCAATCTCGAGCCGGGTCCACGGCCATGGCGGAGCCGATGATCGATGCCTCCTGGCCAATTCCCGGGGAGAAGACCCCGAACTGGCCCTGCCGCTGGAGAGCGATCACGCGGTTGTCGTAAAGGCGGGACTTCATCATCCACCGCAACGCCTCTAAGAGGAACTCCTCCTCCATTCGGGACTGCACGCCGGCGATGCGAGTCCCGTCGGGAGCCAGGACTGAGTGTCGTTTCGGCACGACCCTATTCTTGCTCACCCCCGCTGCACACCAGCCGCTGCCCGCTCGCCGCTCAACGCAGCGCCCTCCATGTTCGACGCCCAACTGTAATCGCCGCAGAAATGGATGCCTCCCACCGGTTCTGCGAGTTGGTCGTAGGTCTTCATGCGGCCGACGCTGTATAGGGGCATGCCCAGCGGCCACCTTTGAACCTCGACGCGCACGACCCGCTCGCGGTACTCCGGGTGAAGGCGGAACAGCGCCAGGAGTGCGCCGGTCTTGATCGTGTGGTCGGGGTCGTCCCAAACCACACGCGCGGTCGGGTCGCCGGCAATGGTGTGGAAGCAGCCGCCTTGCTCGTCGAAGTCACCGGGCGTCCTGAACACGAAGGCGTCGAGGTTGTAAACGACATCTGATCGCGAGCCCGTAAGCGGGTACTGGCTTGGCGGGGCCTCTTTCGCGCTGACGACGATGTTGGTGGTCAGGAAGCGGCCGTAGCGAACGCCACCGAGCGCTTGCCGCTTCCAGTCTGGAAGGTCCTCGATGACCGCCGCAGCCACAGGGGCCGGGAGAGCCGATACCACGCGTCTTCCCCACAGGCGGCGCCGACCACGATCGTCGTCGACTTCAACCACGTACCCCTTGTCGGCTGCGCGAACCGAGACGACACGAGAATGCAGGGACACGCGGCCACCGATCGCTCGCGCCAGCGCCTTGGTGAATTCGTTCGTGCCTCCCTCGAAAACACAGTCACCTCGATCGTGGCGTGGGACGGGCCGGTCGGTCCAGGGTGTGCTCCTCTGGTCGCCCCACAGCCAGAGCGCCCCATAGAGCGAGATCTCGACCGAGGAGCCCGAGTTCATGATCTGGCACCACCGGTCAAAGAAACGGTGCGTCTCCGGGGAGACATCCCCGAGCCACTCGTCGAAAGGCTGGTCGTCGAGCTCGGGAAGAATCGAGGGACGGCGGCGTGCCTGTTCCTCGGTGATCCGTTCTACACATGACTCGATCTCGGTCCGGGTGTCGGGGTCCTCCGGATAGAGGCCTCGCCAATACGTCTCCAGGTTGTGGTCGGTGAGAAGCTTGGCGCCGACCGCGTCGGCCAGCTCGACAACCTTTATGCGGTCGGTGGACACGTATTGGGCGCCGGTGTTCAGCCAGATGCCGTCGGGCTGAAGGAGTGAACGAGTGCGGCCACCGATGTGGTCGGCGGCATCGAGCACCTCCAGCTCGAGGTCGCGGAGCCGGTAAGCCGCGGTCAGGCCCGCGACTCCGCCACCCAGGACCACCACATCGAGCCGGTCCGTCACGCCCCTCCTTGGTCGCACGCGCGTCACCGATTCGGCGATCCGCAGCCCAGCTTCCGCCTATACGATAACTGGCACCCACGTCCCGGCTTGCCTCTGTGCACGGGGAGGGAGGGCATCCAGTCGCCTGGTCGACGAAGGGATTAACGGACATGCACGCTTTCCTCGAGTACACGGTGACCGGGCTCACGGTCGGTTCCTTCTATGCGTTGGTGGCGCTCGGTTACACGATCGTTTACGGGATCATCCGCCTCATCAATTTCGCCCAGGGAGATCTCTCGATGGTGGGGGCGTTCCTGGGCTGGACTCTTCTGGTCTCGCTCGGTTTCGAACACCTCCCCATCTACCTGGCCATCGTTGCGGCCTTTGTCATCCCCATGTTGGGGACGGCGGTGATCAACCTGGGCATCCTGCAGTTCGCGTATAAGCCGCTTCTGCGCCGCTCGCAGCTGGCGATCTTGATCACCGCTCTCGGCATGTCCCTGCTTCTGCAGAACACCGTCCTGTTGGTTTACGGACCCAGCATCGATGCCTACCCGCCAAACCTGCTGCCGACGACCGGGTTTTATGTGGGGCCCGTCCACGTGACCTTCGTTCAGACGGCCCTGGTCCTGGTCAGCCTGCTGTTGATGGGCGGCCTGGTGCTGTTCATTCAGGGCACGACGATCGGTACCGCTATGCGGGCCCTGGCACAGGACCATGATGCCGCTCGCCTGATGGGCATCAACGTCGACGCGATCATCCGCGTCGCCTTCGTGCTGGGGGCGATGCTGGCGGCGGCCTCGGGCGTCATGCTCGGCATCTATTACATCCAGATCCAGTTCACCTTTGGCTTCCTGCTCGGCCTGCGCGCCTTCACGGCCGCCGTCCTCGGCGGCATTGGCAATATTCCTGGAGCCATGGCAGGAGGCTTCCTGATCGGACTCCTCGAGGCCTACACGACCGGCTACATATCAGGAAAGTGGCAGGACGTGATCGTGTTCGCCGTCCTTATCGGGGTCCTCGTTGTCAAGCCCACTGGCCTCTTCGGAGAGCGCGTGGCCGAGCGAATGTGATCGGCCGGCTGGCGGATCGCCGCATCGGACAACTGCTCGCTTCGTCGCGCGAGCAGCTAACCCGGTTTCCGTTCTGGGTGCGAGTGATCGTGTTCCTCACCATCGTTGGTGGGGCGGTACTGATCAACGGCGACAACTACGTCACCGCTGTTGCCGTGAGCGTGGCCACCTACGCGATGCTGGGACTCGGCCTCAACATTGTGGTCGGCTTCGCGGGCCTTCTGGACCTCGGCTACGCGGCTTTTTTCGCCATCGGGGCCTACACAAGCGCGCTTCTGATGACGCAGGCTCACTGGAACTTCTTCGCCACCCTGCCGCTGGCCGTGCTCTTCACCGGAACGGCGGGTGCGATCCTCGGCTATCCCACGCTCAGGCTGCGCAGCGACTACCTCGCCATCGTGACGCTGGGTTTCGGCGAGATGACGCGCATCGCGATCACGAACTGGGACTATGCGGGCGGGCCGAACGGCGTGTGGAACATCCCGTGGCCGTCCGCGTTCGGGTACGAGTTCAACACGCAGGCTGCCTTCCTTGTCGTCTCCTTGTGCCTGCTCGCGATCGCGATGATCTTCGCCCGGAACCTCGATCATTCGAGGCTCGGCCGCGGCTGGGTGGCGATGCGAGAGGACGAGTTTGCCGCTGAAGCAGTCGGGGTGCCGACACTGCGGCTCAAGCTCCTCGCTTATGTCATGGGCGGAATGTGGGCGGGGCTCGCGGGCGCCTTCTTTGCAACCCGCATCGGAACGATCGACCCGACCAGCTTCACGTTTCAGCTGTCGGTGCTGGTCCTGATCGTTGTCGTCCTCGGCGGCAGCGGCAGCCTACCGGGCGTGCTGCTGGGCGCACTGGTGGTGGTTGCCTTGCCTGAACTGCTTCGCCAGTTCGCGACCTACCGGATTCTGATCTTTGCGATCCTTCTGATCGGGATGATGCTGCTCCGGCCGCAGGGCCTATGGCCGCGCATCAGACGCAAGCCGAAGCCCTTTTACGGCCTCAAGGACGACGAAGCCCGCGACGTGTCGGAGGCAATCCTCCGCGAGCATCAGCTACAGGTGGCGGCGCGGGGCCGCAAGCAGCGCGAGAGTGGACGGCGAACAGCCGGCGAAGGAGAGGTGCTGCTGAGGGTCCAGAACCTCATGCAGCAGTTCGGAGGCCTGCGCGCTGTGGACGACGTGTCGTTCGAGGTACTTCGAGGAGAGATATTCAGCATCATCGGACCCAACGGAGGCGGCAAGACGACGGTCTTCAACTGCATCACGGGGGTCAAGCGGCCGAAGCAGGGGACGATCGAGTTCGACGGCCGCTCAGTGGTTGGGCTGCGTCCACACGTCATCGTCTCGCGGGGCATCGGCCGCACTTTCCAGGGCATACGGCTCTTCAAGCTCATGGCAGTCTTCGAGAACGTGATGGCAGGTCTATACCCTCGCCACCGGGCGATGACATGGCAGGCGATGCTGCACACCCCAGGAGAGAGGAAGGAGGAAGTGCAGACGCTGCAAGAGTCACGCCGGTGGCTGAGGTTCGTAGGCCTCGAGCCGGACGCCGGGCGGCTGGCGTCCGAACTGTCGTACGCGGACCAGCGCCGCGTGGAAATAGCACGGGCGCTGGCGGCTCATCCGGAGCTCGTGCTCTTCGACGAACCTGCTGCCGGGATGAATCCAACCGAAAAGGCCACGCTGGTCGGCACGATCCGCAAGATCCGGGACCTGGGCATCACGGTGGTCCTGATCGACCACGACATGTCCCTGGTCATGCGGGTGTCCGACCGCATTGCGGTGCTCGACCAGGGACACCTCATCGCGATGGGCCGGCCAGACGAGATCCAGCTGAACCCACGCGTGATCGAGGCTTACCTTGGGCGTGAAGAGGACGAGCTGGACCTAGCGGAGGCGAAAGGAGCCTAGCCTTGGCTCTGCTCGAGGTCCGTGACCTCCACGTCTTCTACGGCAGCATCGAAGCTCTCAAAGGCATCTCGCTCGACGCGGAGCCGGGTCAGATCATGGCGATTCTGGGCGGCAACGGCGCGGGTAAGACCACAACGCTCCGGACGATCTCCGGCCTACTTCGTCCTCGGTCCGGCAAGATCACGTTCGATGGTCGCAGCATCGTCGAATTAGAGGCGCACGTCATTGTGGGTATCGGTGTGAGCCAGGTGCCGGAGGGCCGGCGCATCTTCAACATCCTTACCGTCGAGGAGAACCTCAATCTCGGCGGCTACATCGTCCGTTCCCGTGGAGAGCTGATACGTGCGCGCAAGGCCGCGGTGTACGAGCTCTTCCCAAGGCTGGCCGAAAGGCGGGGTCAGCTGGCCGGGACTCTTTCTGGAGGCGAGCAACAAATGCTCGCCATCGGCCGAGCATTGATGTCGGAACCGAAGCTGCTGATGCTGGACGAGCCGTCCCTCGGACTCTCGCCCATCCTCTCCCGCGGAGTGCTGAAGACTGTTCGCGAGGTGGCGAACCGGGGCACCGCGGTGCTATTGGTGGAGCAGAACGCCCGCCAGGCACTGGCCATCGCCGACCGCGCCTGCGTCATCGAGACCGGCAACATTGTGCTGGAGGGCGACGCCGCGACCCTTGCGAAAGACGAGAGGGTCCAGAAGGCTTACCTGGGCGGCTTCGATGCGGTGGCAGCCGCCGGCTGAGCAGGCAAACAAGAAAGAGAAGGGGCGCACTGAGCGCCCCTCCCTGATTCTGGTTTCCCTGGTGTTCGAGCTAGGTCGATGCCTTCCAGGTGCCTCCTAACCGGATCGCCAGCGGGACGAACTGCGGCGGATCTCCAGTCGCGTGGACCGCGAGAAACGTGGGCGTGGGCCGGTCACCCTTGGAATCGAACGCTATTGGGCCCGTGATGCCAGAAGCGATGCTGACGGCGTGAAGGGCGGCGTTGAGCGACTTGGCGTCGGTCTTGCCGCCGTTGTTCTTCAATGCTTGCGCGAGCGCCATCATCCCGTCGTATTCGTACGACGAGTAGTCTCCGGGCACAGTCCCGTACCGCTTCTGATACTCCTTGGATAAGGTGTCGTTCTGAGCGTTGTGGATGAACTCCGTCGTCGGAAGGGTGGTGAAGGTGATGCCCGGGTCAAGTAGCGCTTTACCGGCGACCTTGATAACGCTCGGGTCCACCGTCGCGGAGTCACCGTCTAGCTTGTACGGCGGTTTCAATGCGACGTACTCCTTGGCGAGCAGCCCGAACTCCGGGTAATAGCCCGTGTAGAAGAGGACGTCGGGTGTTGTGGTGGCGACCTTTTCCAGGGCTGCCGTGTAGTCCTTCTGGCCCGGCGTGATCGCGTCGAAGTAAGTCACCCTCATGCCGCCCGCCTCGGCTGCCTGCTTGGCCGAGTCCGCCACGCCCTTGGCATAGGTGGTGTTGTCGTGCATGATCGCGATCCTGCTGGCCTTCAGGAAGTCATGCATGAAGCTCACGTCGGCGGGCGCTTCCTGGTCGTCACGGCTGACCATGCGGAAGACGTTGTCGTAGCCCTGCTCGGTGAACTTTGGGTTGCTGGATGCTGCGGTGATGAAGGGGAGGTCGCCGTTGCGATGCAGGGTGTCGCTCTCAGGGATCGATGCTCCCGAGCAGTAGCCACCGACGATTGCGACGATGCCCTGGTTGAGCAATTTCTGAGCCGCCTGCACACCCGTCTGGGCGTCGCAAGCGTCGTCCTCGGGGAAGGCCTGGAGCTTACGGCCATTGATACCGCCTCCCGCGTTGATGTCGTCGATGGCGAGCTGCCCAGCGTTCCTGATGGCGCTTCCCGGGTCCGCGTACGGTCCTGAGAAGGGCCCAGTGATCCCAACATTGATCGGGGAACTGGGGCTATTGGAGGTTGACGTCCCACATGCGGCCAGCAACAGCGCGCCGCATGTGGCGAGACTAACTGTCAGGAATCGCCGGTTGACCATCGGCTGTCCCCTCCCACCGTACCTTCCCAAGCCTTGCTGCGGGCCAGTTGACGCTGCTCCGCGCAAACCTTGTCTGCCGCCTTCTTCCCGGCCCGCCGGGGCGAGAGTGCGCCGACGGCAGACGACCTACTCCATCGTCAGGCACGGCCAGTATCGGCACCCTTCGTGGGCCTGTCAACCTTCTTGTTCCAGTCGAAGGGCCAGAGGACGAAAAAGCCCACCGTGCCGGCCCGGCCTCTGTAGGTCACCTTGGTGCCTTTCGGGATGAGGATCGCTTCGCCGGCCCGTGCCACGGTATTTTTCCCCTCGCTCAGCACCGTGAGCTCGCCGGTCTGGACGAAGAGGACCTCGTCGTACGTGAGAGTCCAATCGGCAAATTCGGCATCCTGGGCGAACCGCATGTAGCCCCCGCCCAGCTGCGTCGAGCCGGCATTCGTGATCGCGCGAGCCACCTCGAAGCCCGGGACGAGTTCGCTCCATGGCACATCGCGGTCGGTCAACAGTTTCACGTTCGTCTTCACGGCCACGGCGTCCTCCTCGTGCCTCTTCCTTTATTTAATGTGTTGCGGTTAGTGATCTTAGGTCGCATCGAAGCCGGGCTTCCGCTCGCGGACGGAGTCGGTTAGCCTGGCGCGGGCGAGGAGATCGCTGACGCATGAAAGCTGTGGTCATAGGAGCCGGTGTCGTGGGCGTGACCACGGCCTACTACCTGGCCAAGAGCGGGCACGAGGTCACAGTGATCGAGCGGGAGTCCGAAGTGGCCACCCTGGCGAGCGCCGGCAACGCCGGTCTCATCGCCCCCAGCCACTCCTTCAGCTGGGCGTCGCCCACGGCGCCGATGGAGCTGCTCCGTTCGCTCACCGTCGAGGACACCGCTCTTCGTGTGAATCCCTTCAAGGCTCCGAGGATGGCGGCGTGGGGGCTCAAGTTCCTTCGCGAGTGCGACGCCGGCCGATCCGTGAAGAACACTCTGATCAAGCTGCGCCTCGCCCAGTACAGCCAGCGGATGCTGGATGAGATCGCCGAGGCCGAGAAGATCGACTATCACGACATCCACGCGGGACTCCTTTACCTGTACCGCGATCCGAAGCGGATGGAAGCTGCCGTTGCGAAGTGGGAGTTGATTCGGGACAACGGCCAGGCGCAACGGATCCTCGACCCCAATGGCGTGGCCGAGCTCGAGCCCGCCCTGGCTCCGGTGAAACACAAGCTTGCCGGTGCGATCTATGGCCCTACCGACTCAAGCGGCGACAGCGTGACATTCACCCGATGCCTGCAGGCCGTCTGCGAGCGGATGGGTACCAGGTTCGTTCTGGGCACGGGTGTAACGAAGTTGCTCGCGAAAGGCCGCCGCGTCGATGCGCTGGCGACGGAGGCCGGCGAGACCATCGGCGGCGACGTCTTCGTCCTCAGCGCGGGGGTGCACAGTCCACAAATCGCGCGGACGGTCGGGGTCAGGCTGGAGATCGCGCCGGCCAAGGGTTACAGCGCGACTTTCCCGGTGAAGAACGATGGCGCCACGGCGCCTCGGATCGGTGCGGTGGACGAGGAGCTGCTGGAGGCCTGGTGCCGAATGGGCGACCGGCTGCGTATTACGTCGAGCGCCGAATTCACCGGCTACGAGACCACGTACAGCGAGCGCGACTTCCGGATCATCAGGAAGCTGGCCGAGACCTTGCTGCCGCACGCGGCAGATTACGAGCGCGGCTCCTACCGCGCCTGCAATCGGCCGATGACCCCAGGCGGGCCACCCATTCTCGGGACGGCCGGGTACGACAACCTCTACATCAACAGCGGCCATGGGCATATGGGGTTCACCATGGCCTGCGGCTCCAGCCGAATCGTCGCCGATCTGATCAACGGCACCCAAACGGAGATCCCGGTAGAGGGCCTGACGCTGACGTCCCGCCCCTAAGGCTGGTCGGGCAGAATGATGGCCCAGCCATGAGGTTGTATCGCGACCCGGATGTGCCAGGACGCCTCGATTTCGACCGTGGCTTCTACCGCCACATCGCAGAGGACGCGGATCGCAGGCATCGTGTGCACAACCACATCGTTCCGATCAGAAGCGGATACGCGTGGCCCGTGCAGGCTGGGGGCGTGGTGCGCATTGTCGCCGTCGAAGGACCGCAGGTCTGCGACCTCAACCTTTGGAACCTGAACAACCCACGCGAGCGGTTCTGGGCCGCTCGAACACGCCAGCTGCAGGGTGCCCACGTAACGACCTTCGATCGGCTCTGGTCCTCCTTGCCGTACTTGCGGCCGATGGTCACGATCACCAACGACACCCTGCCGACCGAGCCGACCGCGAACGGCGGCCGCTGCCATGACCTGCTCGGCAGCCGGTGTGACCCCTACCTCTACAAACTGCTCGACGATCGCGACTACGACGTCACGTGCCACAACAACCTGTCGCGGGCGATCGCCCCGTATCACCTGACCGAGCTGGACGTACACGACGTCCTGAACGTGTTCCAGGTCACCGGCCTCGACCCTGTTCATGAGATCTATTTCATGGAGCCCAGCCCGGCGAAGAAAGGCGACTTCTTCGAGTTCTTCGCTGAGATCGACCTGCTCTGCGCGATCTCCACATGCCCAAGCGGTGACCTCTCTGAATGGGGTTGGGGCCCCGATCAGTCAGACCCGGTCGCAACTTGCAGGCCGCTGGGCGTAGAGGTGTACGACCTGGATGAGGGACTGCTCGAAGGATGGACCCCGCCACAGCCCGTGCGGGTCAAGTCCGTGTACGGGGCCGGCCCGGGCGCATAACGCCCCGGCTTGAATCAGAAGCAGTCCCCACTGATGTAGTGGTTCGTGTAGTAATCCGAGCGATCTCGGACGCTCAGAACCGCCTCAACGAGCAGCGCGAGGTCCACCTTCGGCCCAACGTGCATTCCTTGCTCGCCGAGGCCCTGAATGGACTCTTGACCCAACATCCTATTTCCTATAGCATTCGCTCGATCCCGCTCAATCACGCGAGCAATTGGATTCCCATCTCGTGCTGCGCGGACAAGGAGGAAACCGGATGAAAAGTAGAGCCCTGGCCCGATCATTGGCCATCGCCACGGTGCTGGTCGTCGCTGCGTGTGGAGGGACCACCTCCGGCGGAGCAGCCAAGACCAACGCCGCGGTCGCCATCGTCCCTGGAGGTCCGCACCCCTACTTCGAGCCCATGCGACAGGCGATCGTGGACGCCAAGACTGACTTCAGCCTCACGAAGGGCACGTTCGAGGTGCCCACCGACTGGAAGCAGGACCTCCAGAACCAGCTGCTGACGAGCCTTGCGGCGCAGGGCTACGACGGCTTCGGCATCTTCCCGACCGATGGCAACGCAGCCAACGGCATCGTTGCCCAGCTGGCAGGCAAGAACTACCCGGTGATCGCCGTCGGCGGCTGCGTAGCGGAACCGACCAAGACCACATTCTGCATCGCGACTGACGTGGGAAATTCCGCCTACACCGGCGCGAAGGCCACGATTGCCGCCATGGGCGGCAAGGGCGTCCTGCTGCACGGCACCGGGCTTCTGACCGACCCAAACACCGTGCTGCGCGTTGACGCCGTGAAGAAGGCCGTTGCCGAAACAAACGGCGCCGTCACCCTGATCACCATCACCGACATCGACAAGGACGCACAGACCGCTGACACGGCCATCAACCAGGCGCTCGCGACCCACAAGGACATCACCGGCATCGTGACCAGCGCCTACAACCCCACCGTCGCCGCGGCCAAGGCACTGCGGACCCTGGGCGACAAGAAAATCAAGATGGTCGGCATCGATGACGACCCCGTCGTGCTGCAGGCCGTGAAGGACGGCTTCCTCAGCGGGACGATGGGCCAGAACCCGTACGGCCAGGCATACATCGCCGCC
>WNFA01004532.1_pt1 | contig 11594 bp, 7 predicted proteins | sample 5400481 | NCBI WGS metagenome assembly WNFA01 (sample SAMN13153340, study PRJNA577476) | soil metagenome | isolation source: 120 cm saprolite under Douglas fir tree site 2 hole 1 replicate 2 | place: USA:California | collected 2015-04-18
TTTTCATTCAATCACCGGAAGCGGCGTGAGCGGGACGGTCAATGGCCGCACCGTCGCGGTTGGCAATCGGCACCTTGGGGACAACCTCGAGGTTGACTTAGGGCCGCTGACGGGGCGGGCGGAGGCTCTGCGCCGCGATGGCCAAACGGTGATGTTCGTCTGGATTGACGGCAAGCCCGGAGGTCTGCTCGGCGTCGCGGATCCGATCAAGCCCTCGGCGTCAGAGGCGATCCAGTTCCTGCACCGCGAGGGCATCCGCATCGTGATGCTCACCGGCGACAACCGGACGACAGCCGAGGTGGTGGCGAAGAAGCTTGGCATCGACGACGTGTTCGCGGAGGTGCTGCCCGATCAGAAGGCTCAAGTGGTGAAGCGCCTGCAGGCCGAGGGGCAAATCGTCGCGATGGCGGGCGACGGCATCAACGACGCTCCGGCGCTCGCCCAGGCCCACGTCGGCATTGCGATGGGCACCGGGACCGACGTTGCGATGCAAAGCGCCGGCGTGACGCTGGTGAAGGGCGACCTGCGCGGTATCGTGAAGGCAAGGCGGCTCTCGCGGAGCACTATGCGCAACATCCGCCAGAACCTCTTCTTCGCATTCGTCTACAACGCGGTGGGCATTCCCATCGCCGCGGGTGCGCTCTACCCGGTTTTCGGTCTCCTCCTCAGCCCAATGATCGCCAGTGCCGCGATGAGTTTCAGCTCGGTGTCAGTGATTGGAAACGCACTCCGGTTGCGCCATGTCCCGCTGTAACTTGAATGGCTCGGACCCCGCGCTCAAGGCCATGGGTGTCGCGGCCTCGTTCACATCTGTAAGCGGCCGGTCGTCGTCGTTCGCTGATCGGCTACCGCGGTCGGGTCGGCGCGCTCCGCCTCGCCCAGGCTGAAAAAGAAAGTCGCCCCTTTGTCCACCGCGGCCTCGGCCCAGACTTGCCCACCGTGGCGCCGCACGATTCGCTGCACCGTGGCAAGGCCAATCCCATTGCCCTCGAATTCTTTGGCAGAATGCAAGCGCTGGAATACGCCGAACAGCTTCCCTGCATGTTCCATATCGAAACCGGCTCCGTTGTCCCTTACGAAGGTGACTGCACCGCCAGGCTCTTGTACCTGCCCGAGCTCGATGCGCGCCTCCTCGCGTTTGCCGGTGAATTTCCACGCATTGGCCAAGAGATTTTCGAGCACCGCTCGGAGCAGAATTGCGTCTCCATTTAGGAAGACGCCGTCCTGGATCATGAAGCTCACCCGGCCCCCCGGCTCCGTCACCTTCATCCGTTCGGCAATGAGACGCGCGAGACGCGACAGATCCACGCGATCGCGTCGAAGCTCGTGGCGGCTTAAGCGCGAGAGCGAAAGCAGGTCGTCGATCAGCAGCGCCATTTCTTGTGCCGACTGCCGCACCTGTCGGAGGTATTTGATGCCCTGAGCATCCAACGACCCCTCGTACTCCTCGAGAACCGCCTGACTGAACCCGTCGATGGTGCGCAGCGGCGCGCGCAGGTCGTGGGCCACCGAATAACTAAAAGATTCCAGCTCACGGTTTGCTTCGTCCGCCGCCTCCTTCGCGTGGCGAAGATCTTCGTCCGCTCGCTTCCGCTCGGTGATGTCGGTCGCGACGCAGCACAGAGCGTAGGGCGCGCCCGCTGCGTCGACCAGGGGAAATTTGAGACAGAGGTACGTGTGTGCTCCGTCAGCCTTCTGGATCGTTTCTTCCAATTCTTTCGGCACTCGTTCCCTGAGGATCTGCCTGTCTCCGCCAAAGAGGCTCTGGGCGCGGCATGCCGCAAGCAGTTGCACGTTTGTCTTGCCGATCACCTCTTCACGGGCCAATCCAAACACTTTCTGAAACTGACGATTGAGAAAGACATATCGTCCTTCTGAGTCCTTCAGATAGATTACCGCGGTCGTTGCGTCGAGAATCGTTTGCAACTGTTCGCGAGCCCGGTCGATTTCGCCGTTTTGCTTTGCCAGCGTCTCGCTCAGCCCAAGCAGTCGCGCATTCGCCTGGTATGCGCGCAAGCTCATTTCGAAAGGAGAGAGACTCTCGACGAGAAACTGCGCTGCGAAAGCCATTGCAGAACCTTGATGCGGATTCCTCGTGAGCAGCTCACCCAGCGCTTCGTGGTGCAGCATTGCTATCTCGAGGACCCCTACCCCAACGCCCGCAGCCTTGCGACCCAATTCGTGAGCGCTGGTCAGCGCCACCGCGCCAGCCCCACCAAGGTAGTCCCCCAGTGCGGAGGCGTACTCCTTTGCGAACGCCTCGCGCTCGCTGGCTTTCGCCGGCGAAGTCATCGGGCCCTCTTCATCTATGGCACGGTTCACGGCTGCAGAACGCATCTCGAACCGGTTGAATGGGGTACTCAAGACCCGGCGTATGCTTCTGTGCCCTGAGCAGCGCCCTCGCACAACCCAACCGCAACACCGATAGACCGGGTCAGGCGAAGGCCTGTATCATCTGCCGCGATGGCTCACCGAGGTATAGCGCTCCAGGTTCGCAAGTATCTCGCTTTGAAGCACCCAGCGGACGCAGATGCAATTGCAGTGATCGCCATGGGGCAGCATTGTAGACAAGGACCTTGTTCGGCGCCGTCGAGCCAGGCGCTGATTCGCTACTCCTCGTGGCTCGGCGGCCCTCGCAACGACCCACTTAAACGGTCGGGGCCACACGCCACGTTGATTCCGCATCGTACCGTTCGTGCGCTGATGTCGTGTGGAAAGACCCCGGACACCAGGTAGAAGGTAAGCAACTCGATCCAGGAGTAATATTTCGTTGTGCGGATCCTCAGGAGTAATATTTCGTTGTGCGGATCCTCTGGAAGAAGATGCCCTGGGAAAAGCCACCACCCCCGGTCGTTTGGCACGCGATCGATGCCTATTTGAAGGTCGCGTATGACGGAGCGCTACCACCCACCGCCGTTGACTCTCGCCTGGCGATGCTGAAGTCCTCCGCCGATGAAGGCTTCTATCAATGCGAAGTGTTCGAGCGGAACTCCAAATTGAAGCCATCTCTGTTTGCGTTGAGATTGGGCAACCGGTTCTATCCCCATGCCAAGCTGGTGATCGAGCGCGCCCCTGACGGTCGCGGGGCGCAATTTCGCGCCGACAGCCACGACGGCCATTGCACCCCCGACCCGAGCTCGCCCGACTACCCCGGCTTTCAAGCCCTGCTGGAGCAGAATCAGCGCATTGTTCTGGCGATTGAAATGTCTTGGGCCGACGAGGGGCTGCCTACCTTCAGGCATTCTTTTCGCCAGGCGGTGAAACAGCGCGCGCTCGGCAGCCGTTGATTTGAGCTCGACGGCCGGTATGAGGCATTCGTTCGCTGCTCATCAGATTCGCCCGAGCTGATTGACAAGTCTTGGGAGCGGGCAGAAACGGGAGCGCGGCACGCGTCGACAGCGTGCGAGAGGAGGGCCAATGAAAGTTGCAAAGTATGCTGTTGGCGTATTGGGAGCTTTGCTGGTTGCGGCCATTATCTGGAGTCCGCTGCGCGCGAAGGCACAGCGTCAAAGGAACCTGCCGCCCGCGTTCCAGGTCGATCCCTTCTGGCCGAGACCCTTACCCCGCGACGCGGCAACCGGGAAACCGTGGGTCACTGGCGAGGTCGCCGGAACCTGCATCGATTCGCAGGATCACGTCTTCACCGTGAACCGCGCCAGTCAAACCGGTTTGATCGCGCCCGAGGACGTGATCGCGTTCCCCGCCCCGCCGGTCGTCGAATACAATCCGGCGGGCGAGGTGGTAAACGCTTGGGGCGATGCGAACGTCGTCCCGACTGGCCTTCACGGCTGTTTCATCGACTCTCAGGACAACGTCTGGATAGCCGGCAACGGCGATGGCATCGTCCAGAAGTACACCCACGACGGCCACTTGCTGATGCAGATCGGCATCCATGGGCGCTGTGACTCGCCTGACCATACGTGTGGCAACCCCGGCAGCAATGGCAGTCAGAGACTCTTGAACGAGCCGGCCAACATCGCGGTCGACCCGACCAACGGAGATGTCTACATCGCCGATGGCTATGGCAACCACCGAGTCGTCGTCTTCGACAGCAAGGGGACTTACCTGCGCCAGTGGGGCAATGCGGGCACCGGCCCCGGCCAGTTCCAACCCGGCGATGGCGGCCATCCGCACTGTGTGAGGATCAGCGGTGAGGGCTTGGTCTACGTGTGCGATCGCGGCAACGACCGCATCCAGGTGTTCGACAAGAACCCGATCAACTGCACCGGGACCGTCCCCGACCGGGTCTGTCCGCCGCTGCGGATCATTCCGGTGGTCCCCGGAACCGCGGACCTGCCCACCGCCGGATCGGCATGGGATCTCGATTTCTCGCGCGACACCAGCCAAACGCTCTTCTACGAGGCGGACGGCGGAAACGAAATCCTCCACATCTTCGATCGCGCCCTGGGCTCGATCATCGGCGGATTCGGACGTCCTGGCCATCAGGCGGGCGATTTCACGTTCCTGCACTCGGTCGCCCTCGACTCGCAGGGCAACCTGTACACCGGCGAGACGATCGGCGGCCGCCGCATCCAGAAGTTCGTCCCGGTGCGGGGCAAAGGCGAAAAAGCAGCCGAGAACTGAAATCCACCAGACGGCCGGGAGAAGCAATCTCCCGGCCTCTTGCTCCGGGATTGGCCATTGGTGACCCACCGCACTCGGTTCCTCGTCCTCGGATTCCTCGGCTGCGCCTTGCTGGCGCCGCGCCGGGCGGGCTCGCACGAGTTCGCCCTCGACAGCACGATGACGGCATTCGTCAAGATCGACGCGCGCGAGGCAAATCTCTTAGTCCGCGTGCCGCTCCATCTCCTCAGACCCGCCAAGTTTCCGCTGAAGGACCGCGAGATCGATCTGGCCAATGCCGGTCCCGCCGTTCAGCGCGCACTGACGGAGCTGGCACAGCGGGTCACCCTGCGGGAGGGCAACCGGGTGCTGGCTCCATCCGCTTCCATCGGTCGCCTGTCATTGCCGTCGGATCGCTCATTCGATCGCTACGCGGACGCCGCAAAACACGTCGAACAACCGATCGATCTGAGCACGGCCATCTACAACGATCAGGGCTTTGTCGACGCCCTATTCACCTACGCGATCGCCTCGCCGGACTCTCAGTTCTCGATCGCGACCGCGGTCGCTCCCGAGCTCAAGGATTATCTCAAGCTCGCCGTCCGCTACCTGCCGCTCGACGGGAAGAGCCGAGCGATGATCATCACCAGTCGCTCGGGCAGTGTGTTTTTGAACCCGACCTGGTATCGGGCGGCGGCGGGATTTGTCGCGCTGGGAGTCGCGCACATCCTCAGCGGCCTCGACCATCTGCTCTTTTTGCTCTGCCTGATAATCCCTTTTCGCCGCCTGCGGCAGGTCCTGCCGATCGTCACCGCATTCACCGTCGCCCACTCGTTCACGCTGCTCGGCTCTGCCTACAACCTCGCTCCCGAGGGCGCGTGGTTTCCGCCGTTCGTCGAGACGGCAATTGCTGCCTCGATCGTGTTCATGGCTCTGGAAAACATCGTCGGCGCCGATCTGCGCCGCCGGTGGTTGATCACCGGCCTTTTCGGCCTCGTCCACGGGTTCGGCTTTTCCTATGGGCTGCAGCAAAACCTTCAATTCGCCGGCAGTCATCTGCTCGTTTCGCTGTTCTCGTTCAACCTAGGCATCGAGCTTGGACAGATCGTCGTCCTCGCGGTGATGCTCCCGGTGCTCGCTCTTTTGTTTCGAGTCGTGCGCGCTGAGCGCCTCGGAGTGATCGTCTTTTCCGCGCTGGTGGCGCATACGGGCTGGCATTGGATGATCGAGCGCGGCGAGGTGCTGTGGAAGGTCCCCTGGCCGAAATTGGACGCGGCTGCCCTTGCCACTCTCGCCATCTGGGTTGCGGGCGCGCTGCTCGCGGCGCTGGTTTTCCGCTTTCTCGCCAAGCGCGCGGGTACCGTCTTTTCCCGCAGAGCGGAGCGCCGCCGGGCGTCCTGATCGCGCTCGTTCGAAATCCCGCGCGGTGCCAACGCGGCTTTTTCAGAAAATCCGACCACTTGTCCGCGTCGCGCGGGAGGGCGCACCGCGATTCGCACTCGTCACCTTGCAGGTTGCAGCGCACTGCGGCTTGCAAGGCGACGTTCGATCGAATCCTGCACACCGCATTCTCGATGCGCCGACTTTGATTGGAGATACGCCAGGTTGGAGTTGGCGCGGCTGATGCTGATGGAGACGGACCCTATCGGTCGCTATCGACCAGAGAGGTTCCACGATGCACAGCAGTGCCCAGATGCGAGCTTCCGCGGAAATCGATCCCGCCCCTGAGTCAGGTCTGCAGCGAGTCGACGTGCTTTATGTCCGCGCGCTCGGGGACTTCCGACAATACGAGGCGCGCCTGCTGGGAGTGGTCGATCGATTCCGCGAGCGCATTCGCTTCACGAAGTTACGCGCCGGTGAACTCTTTCGCTTCACGCGGGAGCGCGTCTTCCTCAGCAAGACGGTCCCCAACATCGTGTTGGTTCGGCGCGGCGAGGTCCTCGCCCAGGCCGTCGGCGATTTGCCCGCGCGTGAGCTTGAGCAGGTCGTCCGCAGCGCGATCGGTTGCGCGCGCTGACTGCGGTCGAAGACCGGCTTACTCTAATCGAGCTTTGATTCTCCGACGGCGAGCTCTGACGAGAAACAATGGCAGAGTTGCAAGGAGCAGCGCGATCGCAGAGCCAGAGGAGCTGACGGCCGTCGCGCTGCAGCCCAGCCCTCCGCCCTGGTAGCTCAGCGCGTGATTTGATTCCTGAATGAAACCGGCATTGGTCGGCGGGCTTGTCCCATTGCCGTTCGTCGCCGTGGCCGTCACGGTGTGTGGCCCCATGGTGACCGGTCTCCCTGATGGGCAAGACCAGTTCCCATTCGCGTCCGCGACGGTGGTGCAGGTCGGAACGCCGTCGATCGACGTGTTCACAGTCGATCCGGGCTCGGACGTCCCGGAGATCACCGGCGGGTTGTTGTTGCCTCGTGACCCATCCGACGGATTGGTGATGACCGGAGCCGGTGGAACATGTGTGACCGTAAAAGTCACCGGGCCGGACGCGGGACTTGGGATGCCCTGGTACCGGGCGACGGCGGTGGCCGAATGCGCACCGTCCGAGAGCGCGCTCGGAACGGGGCACGACCAATTGCCTCCCACGACAGTAGCAGTGCAGACAACCTGCCCATCGATCGACACCACGACCTGAGATCCGTCCTGTGACTCGGTGCCGCTGATCGTCGGCTGATTGTTATTGGTGGAGGAACCATTGGCTGGAGCGGTGATCACCGGAGCAGCAACCGGGAAGACGAAACCGCCGCCGGAAGCGATGGTGACAGATCCGACATAGACGCCACCTGAAGCGCTTGGCGTCGCACCGTAGTGGATCCGAAGACCGGTCGTGCCCTGGAATGTCGTTCCTGCCAAGCCGTTGGCGACGTTGGTGGGGCAATCGCCGGGATTGGCCTCGATGTTGGATCCCTGCAAGAGGATCCGGCCACCGCCGCCTCCGCCTCCGGGCCCGTGGTCCGAGAAACAACCGGGCGCGCACTGGTAGGTGGTGTTTCCGCCGGTGCCTCCGGTCGCGGAGATGCCACCGCAGTGGAGCGAATTCGTCGCGCGCAGGCTGATGGTCCCTCCTGCTCCGCCTCCGCCGGCGGCGTCATTTCCCGGAAGGGGTGTATCCGGGCCCGTCTGACCATCGGCCCGCAGCGTCCCCGTGCCTAAGAACGATCCCGCGCGGATGTAGATCGCTCCGCCTCCGGCGCCTCCGCTGGTACCCACGTTATCGTTCCCATGGCCCGCCCCGCCGCCGCCGCCCAACGTCATGTGATCGAACTGCGAATAAACGAGCGGCCGCCCGCCGCGTCCACCGACGTCTCGCCCTAGACCGCCCCCGGGTTCTCCAATCCAGGGGTATCCGCCATTGCCGCCAAATCCGCCGTTTCCTCCGCCACCGCCTCCGGAGTTATGGCAGATGCCGCCGCCAGCTCCGTTGCTGACAACGCCGTAGCCGGTGAACAGCGTTCCCGCGGGAGGACCGCGAAACCGGTCGACCTGGATGCCCTCGCCCTTCTGGGCTCCACCGGGAGCGGGCTCATCGAGGCCGGTGCAATTGTTCAGGGTGGGGCTGTCGACGAACAACCCCGGCCGAAAACCCTGGTTGGCGACGCTGATCGTGCCGTTGTTGGTGACAGTGCCCGTGGCGAGGAAAACCACCACGCCGCCGGTCGAGCCGTTCCAGGGCTGCGCGCTGATCGTCACTCCTGCATTGATTGTCAGGTCTGCGTACTCGGGCACTCGAATCACTTGAGTCACATTGCTGGCGAAGTTGTTGACCAGCGCCACTGAGAGTTGCAGCGTTCCATTCGCGACTCCGGCGACGCTCACCACGCGGGCGAGCTCGAAGCTGCCCACGGGGTTGGTGCTGATGTCCACCGCGCCGCCCGTCCCGTTTCCGGAGGCCGGCGAGGGAACGAGCCCGGTGGTTTGAACAATCATCACCAGATCTCCGGCCAGGTAACCGGTGGCATTCGCCAGCCTGATCGAAGTGTCATTGGTCGCCGCTGGCGCGCTGAGCGTGGTGTATCGATTGATCGACCCCGATGCGTTCAGCGTTGTCGTTCCGGTGTGGCCATCGCCCAGGCCAAAAGTGTCGGCGGAACCGATCGCATCGGCGCCAAGGGCCATGGCCATCAACAGCAATGCTCGGCACACCGGCACGCTGCTGCACCGCATCTGATTTCGTCTTCGACTGGTCATGGTTTGCCCTCTTGGCTTACGGCGCCCCGGCCAGTCGTCGAGCTTCTTTGGGAGGTTCCCGGCTTTTCGCCGGATCGGATGATGTTGAACTCAACCCGCCGATTTCTGGATCGGCCCTCCTTGGTCGCATTCGTGTCGAGCGGACGGGTGAGCCCGTAGCCTCTTGCCTCCAGGCGCTCCCGACGCACTCCATTCAAGATCAGGAATTCCCGGACGGAGTTTGCGCGATCCTGCGACAATTTCAGATTGTACTTCGCGCCTCCGCGATCGTCGGTGTGACCTTCGACGCGGATCACCGGAATGTTTGGATGGTCGTTGATCAGCTTGGCCACCTGCTTCAAGAGCGCGTGCGAATCCTGTTCGATCCTCGCGGTGCCGACGGCGAAGTGGACTTTGTCTTTGATGATGACCAGTTGCTCCGGCGTGATGACGACCATCTGCTTCTGCTGGATTGGGCAACCATGGTTGCTGGCCGGGCCTGGCTCGTCTGGGCAGTTGTCCACATCGTCGGGAACGCCATCCCCATCGCGGTCGGCGATCGGGCATCCATGGTTCTCGGCCGGGCCGGGCTGGTCAGGGCATCGGTCCATTTCATCCTCGACGCCGTCTCCATCTCGATCGTGGACTGGACAACCCTGTCTGTCTTTCGGTCCCGGCTCGTCCGGACACTTATCCACGGAGTCCGGCACACCGTCGTGATCGCGATCGGGCTCCGGGCACCCGTGGTACTGCGCAAGGCCTTTCTCCAGAGGACACCGATCGTCCCTGTTCAGAATCCCATCGCCGTCGTCGTCGAGGTCGGGGCACTGCTCGGGCAGGTGCGCCTGTCCAGATGTGCACCGCGACGGGGCGAGAGGCGGCGCGATTTCGCCAAAGGCAATCCCTGCCATCGCGCGGAAGCTCGGAACCCCGATCAGGTGGCCGAACCCGGGACCCGCGAGAACGAAGGCCTCCAGCCGGTCCGTCATCTGGTACCGCCCCGAGGCGAGGACTTCGTAACCGGTGGGAAGCGCCGTGAATGGGACGAAGGCGCGGACGATCAGCTCGGGTCTGAATCTTGCGATGCTGTAGGCGATCGACCCGTCGATTCCGAAGTGGCTGCCGAACCGATCCGCCCCGACGTTCTGGATGCGGCGGAGCAGCACGCTCAGTTGGGTCGAGGCCCGAAAATCGCCGAACTGACGGCCCGCGCTCACCCTCGGCATAAAGGAAGCGTAGCCGTCGCCGCCGAGCGCGCTCTTGCTGCCGATGGGCACTCCGACGGCCAACTCGCCGGCGAGGTCGACCAGCTGTCTGTCTTCATCGAGAAGGTGGATTCGTCCGGAGATGCGGGGAGTGCCGAGCCCCGCCGAGGTCGGTCGGGAGAGACCGAGCGCATCGGTGTTCTCGCCGCCCTGATATGAAATGAGCGGCACTTGGAGTCCCAGCTCAATGGCTGGGGTGAGGCCGAAGGCGCCGAACAGCTGAGTGGAGAGTCGATTGCGGACGATCACGCTGGCATCTTGACCATCGAGCACCGCGACCAACGGCCTGCGCTCGTAAACCGGGGCCAGGCCCAACCGGAATTCGCCCGCGGGAAGCGTTTTCCCCGTTGAAACGAGCAGCGAGCCCAGCGCGGACGGGTCGAGGTCGATCCGCTCCAAATCCAGGATAAGCGGCGCCGTCGCGGTCTGAGCGTTGGCTGTCAGGGCAATCAGCGCGCTGCAAAACGCTGCGCGGCGCAACAGATGCATGAGTACTCCCCCACTCCGTCGAGCCCTCGACACAGAGTGAACTGCTCTATTGTCGAGGCGAAAAAAGGAGTATTCCAGCTCTGCGCGTAGCGACAGCTGCGACAGCGTGATCATTTGTCGTCAGCGCACGCAGGTCACCACCCACTCTTGGCATAGGGGACGTGGGTAGCGATACGCGGTTCGGTGCTGAACAAACAAACGCACGAGTCCCTCGGGATTCGACGTCCCGGGCCACCACGCACTGCGTCACAAGTCGAGGGCTTCCCGGGGTGGCCGCTTTGGGATCGAGCTCTAAAGGCAAGCGCAATCCAGAGGGTTAGCTCTCCTATACCAAGGTGTCATGGTGTCTCCACCCCCAAGGTTGGCATTGATCACGCGGCGCAGAAGGAGGAATGCCTATGGCGCGCGTGCTACTGGTGGACGACCAGCCGTCGATGCTCGCGGCCCTCACGTCGTTGCTCCAGTCGAACGGCCACGAAGCGGTGGAGGCTGGGTCGGGAAGAGAAGCACTTGCCCGGTTGAAGGGCATCGACGCGGTGATCACCGACCATTCGATGCAGGGAATGGATGGCCTGCAATTGCTTCAGGCCATTCGCGAGCGAGATGAATTGCTCCCGGTGGTGTTTCTCACCGCGCACGGCTCCGAACGGTTGGTGGTCCAGGCAATGAAAGCCGGCGCCTATGATTACATCACCAAGCCGCCCGACCACGATGAGGTATTGCTGGTGGTGGACAGGGCCCTGGAGGAGCGAGCGATGCGGGTGCAGAATCGGCAGCTGACCGCGGAGAAGGCGCTGGGCCACTCGATGATCGCAAACTCTGCTGCCATGCGGCAGCTGCTCGATGAAGTGGCGCGGGTCGGCCCCAAAGACATCACCGTTCTGGTGCGCGGTGAGACGGGAACCGGTAAGGAATTGATCGCTTCGCTGATTCACGCGCACAGCAAGCGCTCTTCGACCCCGTTGGTGAGATTCAATTGCGCGGCCATTCCGGGCGAGCTCGCCGAGGCCGAATTATTTGGCCATACCCGTGGCGCATTCACCGGTGCTTTGCAAGCGCGCCGGGGGTTTGTTTCGGAAGCCAATGGCGGGACGCTGGTGCTCGATGAAGTG
>WNFA01004535.1_pt1 | contig 11590 bp, 9 predicted proteins | sample 5400481 | NCBI WGS metagenome assembly WNFA01 (sample SAMN13153340, study PRJNA577476) | soil metagenome | isolation source: 120 cm saprolite under Douglas fir tree site 2 hole 1 replicate 2 | place: USA:California | collected 2015-04-18
CCGGCGCCCAGATGCTGCGCGCCCGCGTCTCCGGCATCAGGAAGAGACTGAGCAGGAACGCGACCGCCGGGACCGCGATCGGATAGATGAGGGCCCGCCCCAAGCTATGGCTGGACACGTACACGGCGGCCGGGATGATGTTAGCCAACCCACCACCCCACCCGTTGCCGATGTGATACGGCACCGACACCGACGTGTAGCGAATGCGAGCGGGGAAGTACTCGGCGAGGAACGCCCCGATGGGGCCGTAGACCATCCCCACGTATGACACCAGAATGGCGACGATCATGACGGCCATTGGGTAATTCACCGCGCCGGGCTGCGCGACGGAGCCGAGGGCCGAGTACAGTGGGTAGTACGTGACGGCCGCGAGGAAGAAGCCGGTCAGGATGACCGGCTTGCGACCGACCTTGTCGGAGAGCCAGCCAAACAGCACCAGCGTCGGCGTCGCGACGAGGAGCGCGGCGCCGACAACGAGATTCGAGCTCAGCACATCCACGTTCTGGACCGTCAGGAGGAAGTAGAGCGCCCAGTACTGACTCGAGTACCAGACACACCCCTCGCCGATTACGACGATGCTTGCGATCACCACATACTTCAGGTTCTGGTCCGAAAAGGCCTCGCGCCAGGGATTGATTGCCGTCTGTCCCTTCGCCTTGATAGCCTGAAAGATCGGCGTCTCCTGGAGCCGCAGCCGGATGTAAATCGCGATCCCGACCATGACGAGCGAGAGCAGGAACGGGATTCGCCACCCCCATGCGTTGAACGCCTCGGTTCCGAGCGCTGCGCGCGTCACGATAATGACCGCGAGAGACACCACGATGCCGAGCGTGGGGGATGTCTGGAGCCACCCGGTGTAGTACCCCCGCTTCTCGTCGGGCACGTGCTCCGCGACATACGTGATCGCGCCGCCGTACTCCCCGCCGAGGCAGAGGCCCTGGATCAGGCGAAGCAACAGCAAGATGACGGGCGCCAGCACGCCGATCTTGGTGTAGGTCGGAACGACGCCGATCAGGGCCGTAGACAGCCCCATGCCGCTGAGCGTAACAAGAAAGGTGTACTTGCGGCCTACGATGTCGCCGACTCGCCCAAACACGAAGGCGCCGATCGGCCGGATCAGGAAGCCAACGACGAAGACCGCGAGGGTGCGGAGCAGCGCAGCGCCGGGGCGGCCCGGCTCGAAAAACTGAACCGACAGGATCGTGGCCAGGCTGCCGAAGATGTAGAAGTCGTACCACTCGATGACGTTGCCGACCGCCGCGGCGGTGACGACGCGGCGCAGCTCCTTGGCGGAGAGATTGGGTGCGGTCATGGAGTGGCTAGAGCGCCGCGTTCTTCAGCAACTGGATGTAGATCTGCACCGCGCCGGTGTACGCCTGCACGCCGACTCGCTCATCCATGCCGTGCACCCGACGCAGGTCGTCTTTTCCGATCGCCGAGCCGACGAAGCGCAGCACGTTGGGCGTGAGACGGGCGTAGTACCGCGAGTCGGTCCCGCCCACCACGAGCCAGGGAGTCACCACCGCCCCGGGGACCACCTGCCGAATGGTGCGCGCCAGCAGCTGGAACGGCGCGGCGTCCACGCTGGTAACGCCCGACGCATTGGTCATCGTCCCCGACAGCGGCTCTACGCTGACGCGCGAGTCGTGCACGGCCCGGCGCACGTGCTCGACGACGCCTTCCACGCTGTCGCCGGGGAGGATACGAAAGTTCACGAGCGCACGCGCCGACGAGGGCAGCACGTTCTCTTTGACCCCCGCCTGCAGCACCGTAGGTGCGGTGGTCGTGCGGAGCATCGCGTTCCCCTGGGGCGTCGCGCCGAACGTCTGCGCGAGGAGCCCCCCGAATAGCCAGCGGTTCGCAATGACGAGCCGCGGGCCGAACGACATCTCGGGACCCAGGTAGTCGAACATGGCGGCCGTGGGCCCGCGGATGGCCCGCGGCATCTGGTCGTGCTCGAGCCGCAGGATTGCGGCGGCGAGGATGCCCACCGCGGTCTCGTCCGGGGGCATCGAGGAATGCCCGCCCTCGGCCTGGGCCGTGAGTCCGACGGTCACATATCCCTTCTCGGCGATTCCGACCACCGCCACTGGAGCCGAAACGCCGGCGATCAATCCATTGGTGAGCGCGCCGCCTTCGTCCAGCACGAAGTCAGGATGTACGTTGCGCGACGCAAGCAGCTCCGCGATGCGGGCCGCGCCACGCCGCCCGCCCACCTCCTCATCGTAGCCGAACGCCAGGTACACGGTGCGCCGGGGCTTGGCTCCCGCCCCGAGGAGATGCTCCACCGCCTCGAAGAGTCCGACGAGGCTGCCCTTGTCGTCGAGCGCGCCGCGACCCCACACATATCCGCCGGCGATCTTGCCCTCGAACGGCGGCTCGGTCCAGCGGGTCTCCGTGCCGGGCTCAACCGGAACCACGTCCTGATGCGCGAGCAGCACGATCGGTGGAACACTCGGATCGGACCCTGGCCACTCGTACAGCAGGCCGTAGCCGTTCACTTTCTCGAGCTTGAGCGCGGCATGGAGCTTCGGGAATGTCGTTCGCAGGTAGCGCTGGAAGCCATCGAACTCACGGGCGTCGAACTGGCTCGAATCCTGATAGGAGATGGTCTTGAAGCGCAGCGCGCCCGCCAGGCGCTGCGCGAGCGCCGCCGTGTCGAGCGGCTCGACCGCCACCGGCGCCGCCTGGGGCTGGCGCGAGCGGAATGTGAAGGTGCGCTCGAGCACGATGACCGCGAGGATGACCACCACGACGAGCAGGGCGCCGAGAATCCTTTTCACAATTCATCACTCGCTAGTGTGCGGGGTGGGCGAAAGTGGCGCGACGGGGCTCGTCCGGCAAGGGGGCCGGGGGCCCCGTCGGACGCTTCATCGATTACACTGCTGCATGATCTCGAGCTACGACTACGGCGACGTTCGTTACTTCCGGATGGCCCGCACCGTGCTGGGACGGGCCATCTACTGGACCGGCGTCTATCTCGTCGACGGGCTGCTCGTGGACTCGGGCCCGCCGAACCTCGCCCACGACGTGCGACGGCTGGTTTCCGACCTCGCGGTACGGCACTGCGTCACCACCCATCATCACGAGGATCACTCCGGAAACCACGGCCTGCTTGCGGCCGAGCTGGGGATTACGCCCCTGGCGCACCCGAACGGCGTGTCGCGGCTCGCCGTGGCGGACACGCATCCCCAGCTGTACCGCCGCGTCGCCTGGGGGGCCCGGCCGCCGGTCCCCGCCGCACCGCTCGGCGAGGGCCTCGAGACGCCGCGATTCCGGTTCCGGGTGATTCACACCCCCGGCCACGCAACCGACCACGTGGCCTTGTTCGAGCCCGAGCGTGGCTGGCTCTTCTCGGGCGATCTCTACCTCGCCCCCCGACTCCGCTACCTCCGCGCCGACGAAGACGTGTACGCCATGATCGACTCGTTGCGGCGGGTGCTGGCGTTCGAGCCACGCGTGCTGTTTTGCCAGCACCGCGGGCGCGTGGAGCAGGGCGCGGCGCGGCTGCGCGACAAGCTCGCCTTTCTGGTCGAGCTGGGCGAGCGGATCCACGAGCTGCACGGCCGGGGGTGGAGTGAAGCGGCCATCGGGCGTGCGCTCCCGGGGAGCGACTTCTTCTGGCGTCTGTGGACCGGCGGGGACTTTTCGAAGCGAAACTTCGTGCGGGCGTTCTTGCGAACCGCTAGCGCCCGTTGAGATACTCCCGCGCTGCGGCCAGCACCTCGGCCTGCGCCTCGGCGAGCGAGCCCTCGAGCGACGCCCCCGCGGCTTTGCGGTGTCCGCCACCACCAAATCGGTGCGCCAGCTCGGCCACGTCCACGTCGCCGAGCGAGCGGAAGCTGACCTTCACCTTGCCATTGGCGAGCTGGCGGAACAGGAGGGCCAGCCGGACTCCCGCGATGGATCGCGGATACTCCACGATGCCGTCCAGGTCGTCGGCGGTGGCACGGTGCCGCTGCAGCGCGTCGGGCGGCACCGTCACCCACGCCAGCCCGCGCTCCGGTTCGACCACCAGGGTGGCGAGGACCTCGGCCGTGAGGCGGACGCGACCCTCGGGCGCGCTCGCGTACACCGACTCGTAGATCGACTCCGGGTCCACGCCCTGCTCGAGCAGCGCGCCCGCCACCCGCAGCACGCGCGGGGTGGTGTTCGCGAACCGGAACCCGCCCGTGTCGGTGAGGATGCCCACGTACAGCGCGCGGGCCGCCTCGGGGCACAGCGGCCACTGGAGGGCACTCGCGAAGTCGAACACCAGCTCGGCCGTGGCGGCCGCCTCGGGGGCCACCAACCGCGGGCCACCGGGCAGCGAGCCCACGCTCACGTGGTGGTCGATGCACGCCACCGCGTGCGACTGCGTGATCGCGCGCGCCAGATCGCCCAACCGGCTCACCTCGGAAATGTCGAGGACCACGACCACGTCGGCCGCCGCGATCTCGCGCGCCGCGCGCTCCGAATGATCGGCCCCCTCCGGCAGGAGAAAGTGAAACCGCTCGGGGATGGGCGTGGGGTTCGCGATGGTCGCGCGCAGACCGCGCGCCGTGAGCAGATGCCACAGCGCCACCTCGCTTCCCACGCCATCGCCGTCGGCGTTGACATGCGTGGTGAGCACGACCCGGCGGCCCGGCGTGAGCACCGCAGCGACCTCGCCGGCCGCGCGCGCTCGCTCGGGGGGAATCGGGACTCCGTTCGTGGTCATAGCATCAAGATAAAACGAAATGCGTCACGCGGAGACGCCGCACGAAGACGTCAAGAGACGACGTCAACGCGGTGCTACGGTCCGGACCTCGCCCCGACGAACGACAACGGGTGCGGCGTGGTGCCGACCACAACCAGCTGGCCGCTCACCGAGAGCGTGTCATGCCGGAGCAAGAACCTGCCCAGCACCTCGACCCCGAGCGAACCGAGCGGGGTCCTCACCACGCCCGTCACGTGGATCGAGTCCGGAACCGGGTGCGTGTACTTGCCGAGGATGCTCTCGGGCGCTTGGCCCTGAGTCGCGAGAACGGCGATGAAGGTGTCGGCCGCGGTCGCATGGCCCAGGGTGACGTGGCCGGTGTCGGCGGGAGGACCATATGCGGGCAGAGAGTCCAGACAGTACGTGACGAGGTGGTACAACCCGTACAGAGTATCGCCCTGCGACATCCCCCCGGTGAACGAGGGGCACTGCCCGGGCTGATGCGGGCTGGTGCTGCCGCCGCAGGCCGCAGCGAGCGCAGCCGCCGCGACTCCGAAAGCGAGTGCCCACGCGCCCTTTGCGCCGTGTCGCGCCATCGCACCCTCCCCTGTTTGAAACGCACCGAGTCGACGAGGTGCGGCAAACGTACGGGCCGCGGGGGAGGTCGTCCAGGTACTACGGAGAAGATCGCCGCAGGGCGCTGTGTCGCCGTCCGTACCCGAAATAGACGGCAAGCCCGAGCGCGAGCCACACGAACAGCCGCACCCACGTGTCCACCGGAAGGGTCATCATGAGCCCCAGACAGGAGAGGATCCCAAGCAGGGGGACCAGCGGCACCAGCGGTGCACGGAACGGTCGCTCGAGATCGGGTCGCGTATGTCGCAGGATCCATACGCCGGCGCACACCAGCACGAACGCGAGCAGCGTGCCGATGTTGACCCACGTCCCGAGCAGCTGCAGCGGCAACAGCCCGGTTGCGAAGCATACCGCGATGCCGGTGTAGATCGTGGAGAGGTACGGCGTGCGAAACCGCGGGTGCACTGTGCCGGCCCAGGGCCCGAGCAGGCCGTCGCGAGACATCGAGTAAAAGACGCGGGACTGCCCGAGCAGCATGACGAGAATCACGGAGCCGATGCCCAGGACCGCGCCGACGTCGATCGAAACGCGAATCCACCACGGCGCGCCGATCCGCTCCATCGCGTACGCCATCGGAGCCGGGAGGTTGAGCTCGCCGTAGGGCACCATGCCCACCAGCACGGCCGACACCACGACGTACAGCAGCGTGCAAATCACGAGCGAGCCGAGGATGCCGATCGGCATATCGCGCTGGGGGTTCTTCGACTCCTGCGCCGCGGTCGAGACCGTGTCGAACCCGATGTAGGAGAAGAATACCAGGCCCGCACCGCGGAGCACGCCGGACCAGCCGTAGCTGCCCCACTCCCCGGTGTTCGGAGGGATGAACGGCGTCCAGTTGGCCGGCCGGACGTGCGGCAGGCCGACGAGCACGACCAGCAAAACGATCCCGACTTTGAGAATGACGATCAGGCTGTTGACCCTCGCCGATTCTTTGATCCCGATCACCAGCACAGCCGACATCAGCGCGACGATGGCGACGGCTGGAAGGTTGACAATGGCGCCGGTCAGATTCAGCCCCGGGTGGGCGCATCCGACTACGTGCGCGGCCACCTGCGTGGCCGTGCACAACTGTGTGGGCGGAGCGGTGAGGCTCGCGGGAATATGGACGCCGAACAGCCCCAGCAGGGACACGAAATGGCCCGACCAGCCGACACCCACCGTGGCTGCGCCGGCGGCGTATTCGAGCACCAGGTCCCAGCCGATGATCCAGGCCGCGAACTCGCCCATGGTGGCGTAGGCGTAGGTGTAGGCGCTGCCCGCGACCGGCACGGCGCTCGCCATCTCGGCATAACAGAGGCCGGCGAACGCGCACGCGACGCCGACGAGGATCATCGAGAGGGGCACCGCGGGACCGGCGTACAGCGCGGCCACCTGCCCCGTGATCACGAAAATCCCGGCGCCGATGACGGCCCCGATGCCGAGCGTGACGAGATTGAGGGGCCCGAGCGCCCGCGTCAGGGCGTGCTCGCCGGTTGCCTCCGCTTCGGCGCGGAGCGTGGCGATCGGCTTGGTGGCGAAGAGGGTCATCCAACAATCTGGGAGCCGCCGCTGGCGCTCCCAACGGCGCTGGGATGACCGGGACTGCGAGCGGGACGAGCGGCGCTAGGGCGTGGCCGGGGCGAGCAGGTTCCGGCGGTAGCGGCGGCTGAGCGTGACGCGCGCGCCGCTTTCGAGAATGACGACCGCATCGCCGTGGAACCACGGCTGCACCTCGCGCACGCGGTCCAGGTTCACGAGCGCCGACCGGCTGATCCGCCGGAAGCGCTCCGGATCCAGTCGCGCCTCGAGCGTGGCCAGAGTGGTGCGCACGGTGTACGCACGATCGCCGGCGTGCAGTCGCACGTAGTTGCGCGCCGCTTCGATCCAGTCCACGTCGGCCGTCCGCACGAAGAAACTGCGCCCGTCCTCCGCGACGAGCAGGCGCTCAGGGTGGCGGCGTGCGGCCGGCTCCTCGGCGACCGCCCCCGTTGCGTGCAACTCCTGCAGCCGCGCCTCGATCTCGGCCGCGCGCCGCCGGTGCTCCCGGAGGTCCCGGCGGTAGTCACGCGCGTGCACTCCAGCCAGGATGCTCCAGTATACCACGACGTTCCAGAGGTACACCGTGGCGAAGTTGTTCACGAAGTACGTAGAGATGTGGCGCGGCTCGCCAGCCACCACCTGAAGCAATGTTTGCAGCGGGACCGAGATGGCGAGATGCGCGAGCGCAACGAGCAGGCTCGCCGCGACGTGAAAGGCGAAGTTATATCCCCAGCTGATCGCGTCGATCGGGACCCGCTGCTTCAGACGCGCGACGAGGAGTGCGAACAGGCCCCACACGTACCAGTCCGGGAGGCTTATGCGGATCGCCTGTCCCCACGTGTCGGACGGCTGGCCCAAGCGCTGCCCGGCGAGGAATACCTGAGCAGCGAACGCGAGGCCGAGTACGGTCCAAAAGCTCAGCCACCCCACCCACCGCGTGGACGCGCGACGGACCGCTGCCTCCTGACTCGACACGTCACGTCCTCCTCAGCGCGCGGACTTCTGGCCATCCACCCCTGTCTGCAGCGTAGAATGGCGCCGACCATACAGGAAATAGATGACTAACCCGATCGCCATCCAAACGAATAGCCGTATCCAGGTGTCACCAGGAAGCGTGGCCATCAATCCCCCACAGCACAGCACACCCAGGATCGGCACGACCGGCACCCAGGGGGTCTTGAATGGTCGATCCAGGTCAGGCCGAGTGTGGCGGAGGATCCAAACGCCCGCACACACCAACACAAACGCGAGCAGCGTCCCGATGTTCACCAGCTCCCCAAGCAGCTGGATCGGGAAGACGCCGGTGAAGAACATCGCGAAGAGGCCGACGAAGATCTGCGTGAGCCAAGGGGTGCGGAATCGCGGATGGATCTTCCCGACCCAGGGAGGCAGCAGGCCGTCGCGAGACATCGAGTAGAAGACGCGGGACTGGCCGAGGAGCATGACCAAGATGACCGACGCGAGCCCCAAGACGGCTCCGAGGTTGATCATCCAGCCCATCCAGCGCAGGCCTGGAATCGAATCGACGGCGTACCCGACCGGGTGCGAGACATCGAGCTTCGTGTAGGGCATGATGCCGGTGAGGATGCCCGACACGAGGATATACAGCACGGTGCAGATGGCGAGCGAGCCGAGGATCCCCTTGGGCATGTCCTTCTGGGGGTTTTTGGCTTCCTGTGCTGCGGTGCTCACCGCATCGAAGCCGATGTATGCGAAGAAGATCAGTCCAGCGCCACGCAGCACCCCGCTGAATCCGAACTTGCCGAACTCCCCTTGGTTCGGCGGAATGAACGGATGCCAATTCGCGGGGTTGATGTAGAACGCGCCCGCGACGATGAACAACGCCACGACGGTGAGCTTCAGCGCCACGATGAAGTTGTTGACGGTTGCCGACTCTTTGATCCCGACCACCAGCACGAACGACATGATCGCCACGATCGCAATGGCGGGGAGGTTCACAATCGACCCGGTCGAGTTGAGGCCCGGCGTTACGCAGCCCGCTACTGCCTTGGCCACTTCAGACGCCTCGCACCATCGAAACGGCGCTGAAGTCAGGGCAGCGGGTAAGTGGATGTTGACGTTCTCCAGGAGGCCGACGAAGTATCCTGACCACCCGACGCCGACAGTGGACGCACCCATCGCGTACTCGAGGACCAAGTCCCATCCGATGATCCACCCCATGAACTCGCCCATGGTGGCATAGGAGTACGTGTACGCACTCCCGGCCACGGGGACGGCGCTCGCCATCTCGGCGTAGCACAGGCCCGCAAAGGCGCACGCGATCCCGGCGGCGACGAACGAGAGTGGTACCGCCGGACCGGCGTGGCGAGCCGCAGCAAGACCGGTGAGCACGAAGATGCCCGCACCGATGATGGCACCGATCCCGAGGGTGGTGAGGTTCAGCGCACCCAGGGTCTTCCTGAGCGTCCCCTCCCCCGTCGCGTCGGCCTCAGCGCGCAGGAGGGCGATCGACTTCGTAGCCCATAAGCTCATGCGGACCTCGTATGCCTGGGAGGTAGTCGACGACCGGAGACGGTGAGACGCGCTAGACTACGGCTGGTCCTGCAGGGTGTCAAGCTCAAATGGAGTAATTCGGCGCTTCGCGGGTGATCACGACGTCGTGCGGGTGCGATTCGCGCAGCCCCGCGGTCGTGATCTGGATGAATTCGGTCTCGCTGCGGAGCGCCTTGATATCGCACACGCCGCAGTAGCCCATGCCGCTGCGCAGCCCACCCACCATCTGGAAGATCACGTCCGAGGCAGGGCCTCTGTAGGGGACTCGTCCCTCGATGCCTTCGGGCACGAGCTTGGATGGCGAGACCTCACCCTCCTGGAAGTAACGATCGGCGGAGCCCTCCTCCATGGCGCCGAGGCTGCCCATGCCGCGGATCACCTTGAAGCGCCGGCCCTCGAGCAGGAACGACTCGCCCGGACTTTCCTCCGTGCCGGCGAGCATCGAACCCATCATCACGCTCTCGGCGCCCGCGGCGAGTGCCTTGACCACGTCGCCCGAGTACTTGATGCCGCCGTCCGCGATCACCGGCACGTCCCCCGCCCCGGTGACGCCGTCGATGATCGCCGTGATCTGCGGGACGCCGACGCCGGTGACGACGCGGGTGGTGCAAATCGAGCCCGGGCCCACGCCGACCTTCACGGCATCGACGCCGCGCTCGACCAGCGCGCGCGCACCCGCTTCTGTCGCGACGTTGCCCCCCACCAGCTGCGCCTCGGGGTACGCCTCGCGCAGGCAGGCCACCGTCTTGAGCACCCCCTCGGAGTGCCCGTGCGCCGAGTCCACGACGATCACGTCGCACCCCGCGTCGAGGAGGGCCCGCGCGCGCGCCAGGGCATCGGACGTCCCGCCCACTGCCGCGGCGACGCGCAGCCGGCCGTGCTGATCCTTGTTGGCGTGCGGGTGCCGCCGGCGCTTGAAGATGTCCTTGATCGTGATGAGGCCCTTGAGGACGCCCCGCTCGTCCACGACCGGCAGCTTCTCGATGCGGTGCTTGGCGAGGATCCGCTCCGCTTCGTCGAGCCCCGTGCCCACGGGCGCGGTCACCAGGCGGTCCTTGGTCATCGCGTCGCGGATCGGGCGGTCCAGCTCGCGCTCGAACTGCAGGTCGCGGTTGGTGATGATCCCCACCAGGCGCCCGGCGTCGTCCACGATCGGGACGCCCGAGATGCGGAACCGCTCCATCAAGCGCACCGCCTCGCGCAGCGGCCGGTCCGGCCCGAGGGTGATGGGGTGCAGGATCATTCCCGACTCGCTGCGCTTCACGCGATCCACCTCCGCCGCCTGGCGGTCCACGGGCATGTTCTTGTGGAGCACGCCGATGCCGCCCTCGCGCGCGATCGCGATCGCCATCTCCGATTCGGTGACCGTATCCATCGCGGCGGACACGAGAGGGATGTTGAGGGAGATGCCGCGAGTGAAGCGCGAGCGCACGTCCACGTTCCGCGGATGGACGGTCGAGAGCCGCGGAAGGAGCAAAACGTCGTCGAAAGTGAGAGCGGAAGCCGGCCGGAAGGTTCCCATGGCGAAAGTTACTGGGCGGGCGGCGTTTCCTCAACCTTGTCCTTGTCGGCCGACTTCTTTGTCGCTTCCTCCACCGCGGCCTTCCCCGCCGCCGCCACCTTCTCGAGCAACTTCCCGGCCTTTCCCACGGCGTCCATCGTTCCCTTGATGATGTTGACCGGAACCCGGCCCGCCCGCAGCGTGTCTTCGAGCGTTTCCGCCACGCGCTGGAACGGCGGCGCGCCGGCCGGCCGCTCGGCGTACTTGGACTCGAGGAACTCGACGTAGTCGAGCACCTGATACGCCTTGTCGTCGGGAAGCGCGTCCAGCTTCCGCAACAGGCGGTCACGCAGGATCTCGTTCATGGCAGGGTCTCGAGGCTGATCATGTCGAGCACCGGGTTGCCGAGGAACCGGGTGCGGCCGGTGCGCACGCGCGCGGTGACCTGGATGGTGGCGAGTGGCGTGATAGTCTCGAGCTGCGCCCGCTTCGCCTCGGGGACCACGACGTACACGAAGCCGCGCTCGGGGAGCGGCCCGCGCGCCAGGATGTACGTCGCGCCGTTCGGGATCTCGGGCCGCAGCTCGTCGGCCTGCTGTGTCGAGATGAACTGCAGCGTCCAGCGGAGCACCTGTCCCGCATAGCGCTGTGGGTCGGTTCGCAGCTCCGCGGCGGTGATGCCCACCAGCACGCCCGGCGGGGCGATCTCCAAGTCCGCGCTCTTCACCCACCCCTCGAGCTCC
>WNFA01012345.1_pt1 | contig 11590 bp, 20 predicted proteins | sample 5400481 | NCBI WGS metagenome assembly WNFA01 (sample SAMN13153340, study PRJNA577476) | soil metagenome | isolation source: 120 cm saprolite under Douglas fir tree site 2 hole 1 replicate 2 | place: USA:California | collected 2015-04-18
TCTGGCGGTCAATTCCATTCAGGGTCAGCTTCGTCAGTTTCGCATCCACCGCACAATCGACGCCCGTCGGCAGCGGATACTCGATCGGGTGCGAGTAACCCAGACTGAACACCACCGTTCCCTTGCCCTTCATCTCCGCGCGATAGCCGATGCCAACGATTTCCAGCTCCCTCGTCCAGCCCTTGGTTACGCCATCGACAGCGTTATTGACCAGCGCGCGCGCCAGGCCATGCACCGCTGAATGGGCGTCGTCCGGGCGTATCGCCACCAGGTTGCCGTCCCTCTGCTCCATCGTGATGCCGGACGGAAGAGATGTATCCAGCTTGCCTTTCGGCCCCTGGACCATCACCGTATTCCCTTCTATCTTCACCGTCACGCCCTTCGGGATCGCGATCGGCTTTTTTCCAATTCGTGACATAAGGTCAGCTCTTAGCCTTTAGCAATTAGCACTTAGTAACTCCACGATTAGCACGGCGCGCATTTAGCTAACTGCTAAATGCTAAGTGCTAACAGCTGGTTCTCTACCAAATTTCGCAAAGCAATTCGCCGCCCAGGCCCTGCCGACGCGCCTGGCGCCCCGTCATTACTCCCTTGGGCGTGGTCAGGATATTGATTCCCATCCCGCCCAGCACCCGCGGAATCTCGGTGCGGCGCACATAGACGCGGCAGCCCGGACGCGACACGCGCGCCAGGTTCGTGATCACCGCCTCGTTGTTGTTGCCGTACTTCAGATACACCCGCAGGACCTTGTGGCCTTCTTCTTCCGCCGGCTTGAAGTTCGCGATATAGCCCTCTTCCTTCAGGATGCGGGCAATCTCCGTCTTCAGCTTGGAAGCTGGTACGTCCACTTTCTGGTGCCGCGCGCGAATCGCGTTGCGGATGCGCGCCAGCATGTCTGCGACCGGATCGGTCAACCTCATCGTTTGCTTCTCCTCGAGCCGCCCGTTCGCCCCGCATAAGGCGGAGAACCTGTCAGCAGCTTGCTTCTGTCGGTCGTTAGTCGCTAGTCGTTGGCCGTTAGCGAACGACTAGCGACTGACGACCAGCGACTGATTCTTACCAGGACGACTTCGAAACACCGGGGATCTCGCCCCGCAGCGCCAGTTGCCGGAAACACAGACGGCACAGGCCAAACTTCCGCAGATAGGCCCGTGGACGTCCGCAAATCTTGCAGCGGTTATGCTTGCGCGACGAGAACTTCGGCTTCTTAGCGTCCTTCACTCGTTTTGCTGTAGTTGCCAAACTTAGCTCCTAACTTTTGCTCGTGTGGAGACGGGCCTCTGGCCCGTCCAGACGGGGCGGAGCCCCGTCTCCACACACTCAAACTACCTATGCCCGAAACGGCATGCCCAGATGCTTCAACAGCGTTCGCGCCTGGTCGTCGGACCGTGCCGTCGTCACAATAGTCACGTTCATGCCTTTCAGCTTGTCGACCTTGGCGTAGTCAATCTCCGGAAAAATCAGCTGATCGTGCAGACCCAGCGTGTAATTGCCGCGCCCATCGAACGACTTCGTCGAGACTCCGCGGAAGTCACGCACCCGCGGAAGTACGATACTCACCAGCCGGTCAAAAAATTCGTACATCCGGTCACCGCGCAGCGTCACCATCGCCCCAATCGGCATCCCCTCGCGCACCTTGAACGCCGCGATCGACTTCTTCGCCCGCGTGACCACCGGTTTCTGTCCCGCAATCTGTCCCAGTTCATTCACCGCCGGGTCGATCAATTTCGCGTTCTGTGTCGCTTCGCCCACGCCCATGTTCACGACGATCTTATTCAGTCGCGGCACGGCCATCGGGTTCTTGAGTTCCAGTTCCTTCATCAGGGCCACGGCAACTTCCTTCTCAAACCGCGCTCGCAGCCGCGGCCGCTCTTTCGCCGCGTGCCGTGGAGCCTCCGGACTAGGCTTCGCCTCAACCGGCGCCTGCCTCTTTTCGCCCTTACCCGCTTTTACTTGCTTCTCGTCTTTCGCCATCGTCGTTGCTGCCTTCTCTCTCACGGTTTCGGAGTGTCAGCTCTTAGCTCTTAGCTCGACGTATACCGGTTCGTGAGTCTCAAATTTTTCGCCACTGCCGCATCTCGTGCACCAACCGAAAGCTGACGGCTCAGAGCTGACAGCTACTTATCCAGCGTCGTCCCGCACTTCTTACAGACTCTAACCTTCCTATCGCCACGGACTTCATGCCCAACCCGCACCGGACCGCACGTCGCACACACCAGGGCCACGTTCGCCAACTGGATCGCGCGCTCCTGCTCGGCAATTCCACCCTTGATGTTGCGCTGCGGATTCGGCCTCACGTGCTTCTTCACCGTCATCACGTGCTCCACCAGCACTTTGCCCTCGTCGGGAAACACGCGCAGCACGCGCCCTTCTTTTCCCGTATCCCGCCCGGTCATCACCTTCACCGTATCATTCCGGCGGATATCGACTCGCTTATGTTCAGTAGTAGTTGCTGTTCCCATCTCGAATCCTCAACCCTTTATTCTTGCTCTGTTAGCAGGCTCGTTCTTCCTGAGACCTGAGACCTAGAGTACTTCCGGCGCCAGCGACACAATCTTTAAAAATTTCTTCTCGCGTAGTTCACGCGCCACCGGACCAAACACGCGCGTGCCCACCGGCTCTCCGGTTTCGTTGATCAGCACCGCCGCATTCTGATCGAAGCGGATGTAAGTCCCGTCCCGCCGCCGATGTTCTTTCCGCGTCCGCACGATGACCGCCTTCACCACTTTGCCCTTTTGCACCTGGCCGTCCGGCGCAGCTTCCTTCACGCTCGCCGTGATCACATCGCCCAGACCCGCGCGCAGGCCGGTCGAGCCGCCGAGCGGCAGGATCATCTGTAGCTTGCGCGCGCCGGAGTTATCGGCGACCTCGAGCATGGATCTCATCATTACGGCCATGTCTGTCTCCTTCTCCGCCTCTTAATGTTCTTAGCGGGCTTTCTTCGTTCCCAGCGGGCGTTTCTGGCGGACGTTTCTAGCGCCCAATGCCCGTACCAGCGTCGACGTCAACTTCCGGCACCAGCGCCGTCTTCCGCACAATTTCCTTCAACGTCCAGCGCTTCAGTTTCGACAACGGCCGCGACTCTTCGATCTTCACCACGTCGCCGGGATGTGTTTCGTTTTTCTCGTCGTGCGCGTAAAACTTCTTCCGGATTGAGATCACCCGCCCATACATGGGGTGCGCCTTCTTCCGCGTCACCTCGACCACGATCGTCTTCTGCATCTTGTTCGAGACAACCGTGCCAATCAGTTCCTTGTGGTGGGGCTTGCGTGCTTCCCGTTGGCCCATTATTTCCGTCATTATTCTTTCTCCGTCTTGCGGGTGGACAGTTCCTGCTCGCGCAGGACGGTCTGGACGCGCGCAATATCCCGGCGCAGCCCGCGAATCTTTTTCAGGCTCTCCGTCTGTCCCATATTCATCTGGAACTTCAGCTTGAAGAGCTGGTCCGCCAAGTCCCGCTGCTGGTGCTGGAGCTCGACCTCGGTTAAGTTGCGAATCTTTTCTGCCTTCATAAAGTCGGTTCTCAGTTCTTAGCTGTCAGTTCTCAGTAAGAACTTCTTGCCCGCAAAATTGCTTTCTACTACATCCACTCAGAGATCGTTACAGCACTTCGCGTTTCACAAACGTCGTCCGCAGCGGAAGCTTGTGCGACGCGAGGCGCATGGCCTCTTTCGCGTCGGTGATTGAAACGCCTTCCATCTCAAACAAAATTTTTCCCGGCCGCACCACCGCAACCCAGTGATCCGGCGCCCCCTTGCCTTTGCCCATGCGGGTTTCGGCCGGCTTTTTCGTCACCGGCTTGTCCGGAAACAGGCGAATCCAAATCTTGCCGCCGCGCTTCACAAAACGCGTCATGGCCACCCGGCTCGCTTCAATCTGCCGATCGGTGATCCAACCGGGTTCCAGCACCTTCAGCCCAAACTGGCCGAACGCCAGCTCGCTCCCACGCCAGGCCTTGCCCGTCATGCGCCCGCGCTGCTGCTTGCGGTACTTAACCTTCTTCGGCATCAACATAAAATCAGCCCTTAGCCTTTAGCTTTTAGCTCTTGGTAACTCAGTCCACCGAAGAGTTTTAGTTTTCCCACACTTCAAAACGCGCCGGTCGTACTCAGTTCGCGCGCTGGCGTCGCTTCCCGCTTCTTTGCCGGCAGAATCTCGCCCTTATAAACCCAGCACTTCACGCCAATCACGCCGTAAGTCGTGCGCGCCTCGGTGAAGCCGTAGTCGATATCGGCGCGCAGCGTGTGCAGCGGCAACCGCCCCTGCAGATACCACTCCGAGCGCGCGATTTCATTGCCATTCAGCCGGCCGCTCACGCGAACTTTAATGCCCTTGCAACCGAAGCGCAGCGCCGAATCCACCGACTTGCGCATCGCCCGCCGGAAGCCCACGCGCTTTTCCAGTTGCAGCGCAATCGATTCCGACACCAGTTGCGCATCCAGCTCCGGCTTGTGTACTTCCTGAATATCGACATGCACTTCGCGTGACGTCCGCTTCTGCAGGTCCAGCTTCAATTTGTCGATTTCCGCGCCCTTGCGCCCGATAATGATTCCCGGACGCGCCGTCTTGATAATGATCCGCAGCTTGTTACCCGGACGCTCGATCTCGACCGAGCTCACTCCCGCCGACTTGAGCTTTTCCTTCAGCTCGGTCTTGAGCTTCACGTCTTCAAGCAGCAGCTTGTCGTAGTCCTTCTCGACAAACCAGCGCGACTTCCACGGCTTGGTGTAGCCGAGGCGGAATCCGTAAGGATGAACTTTTTGTCCCATGTGCGTAACTCCTAAAAGCCTCTCAGTCGTTGGTCGTTGGTCGTCGGTCGTTGGCCAGCTAAACTTCCCGAACGACTAACGACTATCGACTATTTTCTTTGCAGCCGCCTTCTTGCCAACCGCCTTCTTCTTCACTTTTGCTGGCGCTTTGGCGTTCGCTTTCGGCTTTGCGGGAGGCGCAGCCTTCGCCGGTTTCCCGCCCGCCGCCGGCGACGTCCCTACCGGAGCGCCGTTCCGATTCCGCTCCGCCAGCACGATTTCAATATGCGAAATGCGCCGCATGTAATGGTAGGCACGCCCCATCGGCGCTGGACGAATCCGCTTCATGCGCGGCCCATCGTTCGCCACCGCATGCTTCACGTACAAGTTATCGAGATCGACATCCAGGCCCTTTTCGCCGCTCAGGAAGTTCGCGTTATCGATCGCCGACTGCAACAGCTTCCCGACCGTTGCCGCCACGCGCTTCTTGGTGAAGGCCAGCGTGTTCCGCGCCTCTTCCACGCGCCGGCCCTTAATCAAATTCAGCACCAGCCGCGCCTTCTGCGGCGAGACGCGCATATATCGGGCTTCAGCTCGAAATTCCATCGTCCCGTCTCCTCGTCCATCTATGTCTTCGGCGGCGGCGCCGGCGTTATGGCGCCAGGTCCGCCGGGCACGCCCGCCGGTCGGGCCGCGACTTCGGTCGCCGCTTTCATCGAGTGCCCCTTGAACTGACGGGTAAAGCTGAATTCGCCCAGCTTGTGCCCCACCATGTTCTCGGTCACATATACCGGAATGAATTTCCTTCCGTTGTGCACGGCAATCGTATGTCCCACCATCTCCGGGACAATCGTCGAGCGCCGTGACCAGGTCCGCAGCACCTTCTTCTCGTTGCGCGCATTCATGGCTGCGACTTTCGTCGCCAGGTGCGCATCCACGAACGGTCCTTTTTTAGTCGATCGAGCCATAATTTCCTTTGTAGAGACGAGGCTTGCCTCGTCTCAGAGACGCGGCAAGCCACGTCTCTACAAAACTGTTATCCCTTCTTGCGGCGGTTCACGATAAACGCATCGGTCCGCTTATTGTTCCGCGTCTTGTAGCCACGCGTCGGCTGGCCCCACGGCGTCACCGGATGACGTCCACCGGATGTCTTGCCTTCACCGCCACCATGCGGATGGTCCACCGGGTTCATCGAAACGCCGCGGTTATGCGGACGCTTTCCCACCCAGCGCGTGCGTCCGGCCTTGCCCCACGTCACGTTCTCGTGGTCCGTGTTCCCCACCTGACCGATCGTCGCTAAACAATCGAGCAGCACCTTGCGCGTCTCGCCCGAAGGCAACTTCACCAAACCGTAGTCGCCTTCTTTGGCCACCAACTGCGCCGCGCCGCCCGCCGAGCGCACCATCTGCGCGCCCTTTCCCGGACGCAACTCCACATTGTGAATCGTCGTGCCCGGCGGAATATTCCGCAGCGGCAACGCGTTCCCAACCAGAATGTCTGCCTCGGGTCCGCTTACAATCTTCTGCCCAACCTTCAGCCCATCGGGCTGCACGATGTAACGCTTCTCGCCATCGGCGTAGCTCAGCAGGGCAATTCGAGCCGAGCGCCCGGGATCGTATTCGATCGTCACCACCGTCGCCGGAATTCCATGCTTGTCCCGCTTGAAGTCAATCGTGCGCAGTTTGCGCTTGTTGCCGCCGCCCCGGAACCGCATGGTCGTGTCGCCGGAATTACGCCGCCCGCCCGTCCGCAACTTGCCCTCAACCAGCGGCTTGTGCGGCTTCTTCGACGTAATGTCGTCGGTCACGAGCGTCGTGCGATAGCGCAACGTCTGCGTTGTCGGTCTGTAAGTTTTTATGGCCATATCTAGCTCGCTACTCTTTGTCGTTGGTCGTTGGTCGTTAGTCGCTCGCTATGTTCGGGTTTCCGAACGACTAACGACCAGTGACTAACGACTGCACTACAGATTTTGCGCGTACTCCGGCATCTTCTCGCCGCTCTTCAACCGCACGTACGCCTTCTTCCAGTCCGGACGGTAGCCCGTGAACTTGCCCCGCCGCCGTTCTTTTCCCGGATAATTCGCCGTGCGCACCGAAGCTACCTTCACCTTGAAGATCGCTTGCACCGCTTCCTTGATCTCGGTCTTCGTCGCTTTCGGCGCCACCTGGAATACCAACGTGTTCTGGGTCTCTTTAATACCGAGGCCTTTTTCGGTGATCACCGGCTTCCGAATAATCTGATACGCGGATTTCATCAGGCCACCTCCGCCTTACGCGAACGCCCGGCCGGTTTCTTTTTTACTTTTGTCTTTTTTTCTTCCTTCTCTTCCGCCAACTCCGCCTCGTGCTGACGCCGCGTGGCCGACTTCTTCAGCGAATCCTGCAGCTTCTCGAGCGCCGGCTGCGCCGTGCCTTCCAGCTTCAGCTTGTCGAGCGATTCGCGAAACAGCTTCGTCTTCGGCTCTTTCACTTCGAACGAATTCACCACCATCAGCTTGCCATCGGCAAACTTCGAGGCCAGCGCCGAGCGCAGCGCGCCCAACAGCTTCTTCTTCGGAAAGGCGTAATCGTAGGACCGCGGCTGCGGTCCATGCACCGTGCCGCCATGGCGCCACAGCGGCGAGCGGATGGAGCCGATACGCGCCCGCCCCGTGCCCTTCTGTTTCCACAGCTTCTTGCCCGAACCGGAAACCCGCCAGCGGTTCTTGGTCGCATGCGTGCCCGCACGCGCGGAGGCGCGATAGTGCGTGATCGCCTCCCAGAGCAAGTCTTCGTTGACCGCGCCGAAAACTTCCTCGGCCAGTTCCATCGTCCCGGCCTTAGCTCCGCTCAGATTGTAAATATCGATAGTTGCCATATGCTTTCTCGTGTGGCGCGGGCGCCCTCGCCCGCGGCCTTTGATCTTGCTTTGTCCTATTACCCCTTCTTCGACGCTCGCTTCGCCGCCTTCAACGGATCCACCGTCGCCGAACCCGCGAATCCACGGCGCTCTCGCGGCGGCTTCTTCGCCTTGTTGATCACGATATAACCACCATTCGAACCCGGGACGCTGCCCTCAACCACCAGCAGATTCTCTTCTTTATCCACGCCCAGAATCCGCAGGTTGCGCGTCGTGATCCGAACATCGCCCATGTGGCCCGACATCCGCATTCCCTTGAACACGCGCGACGGAAATGCCGACGAACCAATCGAACCCGTAATCTGGAACATCGAACCGTGCGACTTCGGCCCACCGGCAAAGTGATGCCGCCTCACCACACCCTGAAACCCGCGACCCTTGCTCACTCCGACGATGTCCACGAACCTCTCGCCTTCGAAAATATCCACCAGCACCCGGTCGCCAACCTTGATCACGCCTTCAGTCGTCTCGCCCGGAGCGTCTACTTCCACGTTAACTTCGCGCAGAAACTTCACTGGCGGCAGGTTGTGCTTAGCGAAATGTCCGCGCATCGGATTGGTCAGCTTCTTTTCCTTCACAAACTCGACGAGGCCAATCTGTGCCGACTCGTAACCGTCTTTGGTCTGGGTCTTGTGCTGCGTAATCACGCACGGTCCCGCCTGCAACACCGTCGCCGGCCGCACATCGCCCTTCGAATCGAAGAGTTGCGTCATGCCGACCTTCTTGCCCAGAATTCCTGTAACTCTTGCCATTGCCTTCTCCGTTCCCAGCATGGCTCGTCGATCACTAAAACGACGGCTATTGGCTGGTCATGTAGCGCGGGCGTCCCTACACTATTTATGCTCTTTCCCGAACGCCTTGATCTCCACATCCACGCCCGCCGGCAGATCGAGCTTCATCAACGCATCGACCGTCTGCTGCGTCGGCTCCAGAATATCCAGCAGGCGCTTGTGGGTCCGGATCTCGAACTGCTCCCGCGACTTCTTATCCACGTGCGGCGACCGCAGCACGCAGTACTTGTTCTTCATCGTGGGCAGCGGAATCGGGCCTGCGATTTGCGCGCCGGTGCGTTTAGCCGTCTCCACGATCTCGCCCGTCGACTGATCCAGAATGCGGTAGTCGTAGGCTTTCAGCCGGATGCGAATTCTTTCTTTTCCAGTCACTGTTTTCTCTCTTTGCCCCTCCCGGCTCAACTTCGTCCCGGGAGGAAAGATCTGGCGGCAAGCTACAAGCCGCGTTTGTTGTAGCGCCGGCGCCTCGCCGACAGTCGCGCGGGCAACTTGCCCGCGCCGTATCACATGACATCGTTCCTGGGCTTCGACTTAATCTCTTCCTCAACCCAGTCCCACTTCGCCCCTAGAAACTCTAGGATGGACAGAACCAACATCCAAATTGCATGCAACCATCCCATAATGCTCCAAGGCTCGGGGCTGATGAAGGCTGTCCTACGTAACAATCTCCGCGATCGTGCCCGCCCCCACCGTGTGCCCGCCTTCGCGGATCGCGAACCGCAAGCCCTTTTCCATCGCCACCGGCGTGATCAGTTCGATCACCAGGCTCACGTTGTCTCCCGGCATCACCATCTCCGTGCCCGACGGCAACTCCGCAATCCCCGTCACGTCCGTCGTCCGCAAATAAAACTGCGGCCGATAGCCCTTGAAAAATGGCGTGTGCCGCCCGCCTTCTTCCTTCGTCAGAATGTACACTTCCGCCTTGAACTTCGTGTGCGGAGTAATCGACCCTGGCTTCGCCAGCACCATCCCGCGCTCCACATCTTCTTTCGCGATGCCGCGCAGCAAGAGGCCGGCGTTGTCGCCCGCCATGCCCTCGTCCAACTGCTTTTTGAACATCTCCACGCCCGTCACTACCGTCTTGCGCGTCTCGCGGAAGCCCACAATTTCCGCTTCTTCGCCGACCTTGACCTTCCCGCGCTCGATCCTGCCGGTGACAACCGTTCCGCGACCCTGAATCGAAAAAATATCTTCTCCATCAGCGCGTCGATCTGCTTCTCCCACTTCTCTTCGCCATTCAACGCGCCCAGCGCCGACAGCCGCACCACCGGCACGTCGTCGCCCGGATACTGATAGCTCTTGAGTAACTCGCGCACTTCGAGCTCGACCAGATCCAACAGCTCGGGATCGTCCACCGCGTCGCACTTGTTCAGCGCCACGACGACGTAAGGCACGCCGACTTGCCGCGCCAACAGCACGTGCTCGCGCGTCTGCGGCATCGGACCGTCGGTCGCCGCGACCACCAGAATCGCGCCGTCCATCTGCGCCGCGCCCGTGATCATGTTCTTGATGTAATCCGCGTGCCCCGGACAATCGACGTGCGCGTAGTGCCGGTTCGGCGTCTCATACTCGACGTGCGCCGTGGCAATGGTGATACCGCGCGCCTTTTCTTCCGGAGCGTTGTCGATCGAATCAAACGACCGGAACACGATCTTCGGGTTGTGCTTCTGCAACACCTTGGTGATCGCCGCCGTCAACGTCGTCTTGCCATGATCGATGTGACCAATCGTCCCTACGTTGCAGTGCGGCTTTGTCCGTTCAAATTTTTCCTTCGCCATTGCGGCATGCTCCTCTTGAACTCTAGCGTCTAAAACCCGCCGGCAAGCGCTCGCCCGGCGCTTCCGGTTCATATTCCAGAGTGGCCGTCGAGAACTGCTCCCACTTCAGGAGTATTACTTCGTTTGCCGACTTCAACTCCGGTAACGAGAGCCACACTCCCAAGTGATTCTCATTCACAACAAACCCTTCCAAGACGTCTTTGTCGGGCGCGATTTCCCTAAATGCTTCGCGGCCTTGCGGCAGCAAATGAAACGAAACCGTGGTCCCAGTCAGATTCATTGATGCTTCTCAAAAATCAGATCGCGGCGGCCCAACCCGAACAAAACCATGTTGCGCAAGCGCTGCGCCTGACTGCGCGTCCTCGAATCCAGCACATCGTCCACGAGTTCGCCCGACAAGGCCACATTGTGCGGGCCTTGTGGCGTATCAACTTCCAGAGTCCAGCTGTGAGTACTGCTGTTCCAGGTCACGCTGGCAAGACGATACCCCTGTTCCAAGCCGGCGAGTATTCCCTCCACTTGGTTTCCCAAGGCAGAAGCCCTGGACTCAATGCGTTGGTGCCCAAAGATTCCAGCTAGCTTCCCTCTCCGGTAGGCCTCATCCGAAATCTCGAGTTTTCTCGCAATCTCATGCTCCTCTTCCGAGATGGGAGGCAATTCAGACGCAGGAATCCCCTGGGCTTGTCTCGCTTCATCAACGGAGCCATGAAAGCCCGGAACGTGGATCTCGAATTTGGGCGCGTCCTGCATTTGCTTCAGTATCACCTTTGCTAGACCTAGCCAGAGACTAAATCGTCATCGTCACCACGCACGTCGTAATAGGTACCGACGACTTCAAACCTGCTTATGATCTCTTCGCTTATCAACAGCGAATGAAATCGTTCCACCTCTGCTACAAACCGTACCCGAAACCCTTCGAACTCGCGATACGACCGCCAAAAATCGCGCACCCGGTACCGCCGTTCCGCCGAGGACTCGCACCAGCATTCCGTCCCCGCATAACCTCCGGCCTGGCGGAGAAGTTCACTCCAAATCCCCGCCTCGCCGAAAACAACTTCTAAGTCCGCCTGCCGGCCATCCGTCGCCCAGAATCTGCGATCGGCGACAAACCGCAGCGCGTGCTGTCACCTAGGCGCCGCTTTCCCCTGCGTCTTGGCGATAATCTCTTCCGCCACGTGACGCGGGGCTTCCTCATAGCGCGCAAAATGCATCGAGTACTCGGCGCGACCTTGGGTCGATGACCGCATATGAGTCGCGTACCCAAACATCTCCGCCAACGGAACGATGGCCTTGATCACCTGCGAACCCGCGCGGTGTTCCATGCCTTCGATCCGCCCGCGACGCGAACTCAGGTCGCCCATGATCGTTCCGGCGT
>WNFA01004537.1_pt1 | contig 11588 bp, 10 predicted proteins | sample 5400481 | NCBI WGS metagenome assembly WNFA01 (sample SAMN13153340, study PRJNA577476) | soil metagenome | isolation source: 120 cm saprolite under Douglas fir tree site 2 hole 1 replicate 2 | place: USA:California | collected 2015-04-18
CGTGGTCATGATGATGGGGGTGGTCGCCGTGGTGACCGTGATGATGGTGCCCGTGGTCATGATGACCGGCATGATCGTGATGGTCGTGCTGGTGCACCGGGGTTACCGCGGCCCCGACCGGGGCGGGCCGGTTGAGCGTCCGCAACGCCGCCAGCGAGGCGCGCCCTTTCACCCACAGCAGGCGCAGGCCGATCAGGATGATCAGCGCGTAGCTGACGATCTCGATGACGTTGACCGCGCGTCCCATGGTTGCCGCGGTCGCGTTCAACAGCGCGGCCGCAACCCCGACCACCGCCACCGCGACCAGCGCCTGCAGCAGCGCGGAGGCGAACGACAATGCCACGCCGCGCCGCCAGGTCTCCTCGTTGGCGACAAGGTAGGACGAGATCACCGCCTTGCCGTGGCCTGGACCGGCGGCATGGAAGATGCCGTAGAGGAACGCCAATCCGAACAGGCTCCAGGCGGCGCTGCCGTCGGCCTTGGCGGCGCGAATGAGGCCGGAGAACTGGCGGTAGAACTCCGCCTGCTTGGCGAAGATGAAGCCGAGCACGCCGCCGACCGGCGGCGCCGGCGTCGACGGCGGACGGGAGCCGCCGAACGGCCCGGCCTGCGCGAACGCGGCGTCGAGCACGCCCGCCAAGAGCAGCATCGCCGCCGCCAACAACGCGAGCCGAACGACCGGTCGCCCTCCGACGACGGTTTTTACGGGCATTTCACCACGATCTTGTTGGCGTATTCGGAGCCGATGGTCAGCGCCGGATCGCGCTGGTCGGCGCCGAGCTGGCTCAGCTTCTGCGCCAGCGACGCGTCCATGTCCTGCGGGTTCAAGACCGAGACCTTGCAGCGGCCGGGCGCCCCGACCAGCTTGACCGGGTCCTTCTCGGCGAAGCTGAAGTCGACGAAGAACTCGCGGTCGTAGACCTCGATCGTGATGTCCTTGGCCTTCACCGGCGCCTTGAGCGGCAGCGTGAAATGCAGCGTCAGCACCGTGTCCTTGGGATTGAACTCGAGATAGTAGCCGGCGGCGGGGTCGTTGAACTCCACCGGCTTGCCGCTCGCCTTGGCGTAGGTGAAGTAGTCGTATTCCTTGAGCGAGCCGACGTTGACCTCGGCGAGCGGTGCGAGCTCCTCGCGGGTGAACTCGCCCTGCTTCTTCGCCTCGATGCCCTGGGTCGCGAACACCGAGAACATGTCGTCGAAGGTCCAGGCGTGGCGCACGCCGGTCACCGAGCCGTCGGGGGCATAGACGAGCTCGCTCCGCACCGTCACCCAGACGTGCGGATGCGCGGACGCTCCGACGCTCGCCAGCGCCAGCAGGGCGCAGGCGCAGAGGACCGAAGAAAGGATACGATAAATCATGGATTTGCTCGCGAGCGCACGCTCGCGGCACCATATCACGGACTGCGGCGGAATGGAGGCGCAAGGTTTGCGCGTTGGTCCGCTGAGCAGGGACACGACGCGCGTGCCGCGAGCTCCACCCCAACCCTCTCAGCCGAAGTCGGATTTATCCGACTTCGGCCAGTCATCAAGTGACCGAGCTCGGGTAAACCCGAGCTCGGTTGCAAGCGGGGAGAGGGAGCACACCGAGTCCGCCGCACCGCTGTACACGAACCGGACACTCATGGTGTCACACCGGGCAGTGGCGGCAGCGCGCGAAACGAAACCTCCGGCCGCGGGCCTCGTTCAGTCGCAGCGGCGCTCGGTGCGGCTCACCCGGCGGCCGTCGTCCCGGTCGACCGTGGTGGTGACCGTGCGGCAGCGGGCTCGCGGGCCTATCTCGACGCCTCGCGGGCCGACGCCGACGGTGACGCCCGAATCCCGCCGATCGCGATAGACCCGGTCCTCCCGGTCGCGACCGATCTGCACGTCGACCTGGGCGAGTTGGAGGTTCTCCGCCTGGGCCGGGACGACCCCGACGGACGACGGAGCAGTCGTGAAAACGGCCGCGGCGGTGGCCGCGGCAAGCGCGATCCTCTTCATGTGGTGCATCTCCCTGGGTTGACTACCCCAGCAGCCAACGGGCGAGCCATCGATAAGGTTCCGTCATTCATACGCCCGCGGCGCCGCCGTCGGCGCGCGGATCGTGCGCGCCCTCGAGCGTGCCGTCGGGGTGAAGCACGACCGCGCCGGCATGCCCGACGAGGTCGGAGTAGGGTTCCGGCAAAAGCTCGACCTCGTGGCCGGCCGCGAGGAGGCGATCGACCAGATTGCCGTCGAAGCGGGATTCCAGGCGCAGGCTGGTGCGGAGCGAGCCCCAGGTCCGGCCGAGGAGCCAGCGCGGCGCGTCGATCGCGCGCTCGAGCGGCTGGCGATAGAGCACGTGCCGGGTGAACAGCGCGGCTTGCGTCTGCGGCTGGCCGTCGCCGCCCATGCTGCCGTAGGCGAGGACGCGGCCGTCGGCGAGCACCGCGAGCGCCGGATTGAGGGTGTGGAACGGCAGCCGGCCGGGCTCGAGGGCGTTGAGCGCGTCGGGATCGAGCGAGAAGCTCGCGCCCCGGTTCTGCATCAGCACGCCGGTTCTCGGCAGCACGAGGCCGGAGCCGAACTCCCAATAGAGCGATTGGATGTAGGAGACGACGAGCCCGGAGCCGTCGGCGGCGCCCATCCAGACGGTGTCGCCTGCGCCGGGAGGCGCGGGCCAGGGCGCGGCCTTGGCGCGATCGATCGCGCGCGCCTGCGCGTCGAGAAACGCGGGGTCGAGCGCCCGCGCGGCCGGCTGCGTCATGCGATCGGGATCGGCGATCATCCGGTCGCGCACGCGCAACGCACGCTTGGTCGCCTCGACCAGTCCGTGGACATGATCGAAACCGTCGGCCTCCGCCACGCGCAGCCGCTCGAACAAGGCGAGGATCATCAACGACGCCAGCCCCTGGGTCGGCGGCGGCGTGTTGAATGCGGTGCCGGACTCGAGCGCGACCAAGAGCGGCTCGGCGAGCGTGGCGCGGCAGCGCTCGAGGTCGGCGCGCGTCAGCGGGCTGCCGAGGCGATCGAGATCGGCGGCGATCTCGCGGCCGACGTCGCCGCGATAGAAATCGTCGAGCCCGGCATGGGCGAGATGGTCGAGCGTGGCGGCGAGCGCCGGCTGCCGGAGCGTTTGGCCGGCCGTAGGCGGCTTGCCGTCGACCAGGAAGATCGGCGCGAAGCCCGGCACGCTCGCGAGCTCGTCGAGCTTTTCCGCCGTCAGCCGGGCCTGGGCGCGGGCGACGATATATCCGTCGCCGGCTTGGCGGATCGCCGGCGCGAGCAGATCGGCGAGCGGCAGGCGCCCGCCACGGGCCCTGGCGGCTTCCAATGCCAGCATCCAACCGGCGATCGCGCCCGGCACCGTGAGCGCCGCCGGCACACCGCGCGGCGGGATCGTCTCGTGCTCGCGATAGTGCTCGCGCCGGGCATCGGCGCCGGCGCGGCCGGCGGCCATGATCGCCCGCACGCGGCCCCCCGGCTCCCGCAAGAGCCAGAAGCCGTCGCCGCCGATATGGCTCATGTGCGGATAGACCGCGACGATGGTCGCCGCCATTGCGACCATGGCCTCGAGCGCATTGCCGCCTTCGGCGAGCATCGCGCGTCCGGCCTCGACGGCGGCGTGGTGAGGGGCGCAAACGACGCCCCGGCGATGTCCGGCGGTGTGGAGGTCCATGGTGGCAGTCATTCCGGCCGAGCCCGACGACCGTAGCGCGCATGAAGCGAAGCGGAATGCGGAGCGGCATCACCGCGAACCCGCCGACCCCGGATTTCGCTTCGCTCCATCCGGGCTACGACACTTCCTCGACCAACCCGCGGCGCTTGAGCAATCCGTCCGGCGTCGGCAGGCGGCCGCGGAACAAGGTGTAGAGCTCCGCCGGATCGCGTGCGCCGCCGGCCGCGTAGACATGATCGTGCAGGCGCCTGGCGACGCCGGGATCGAAAATGTCGCCCGCCTCCTCGAAGGCGGCGAAGGCGTCGGCATCGAGCACCTCCGACCACATGTAGCTGTAATAGGCCGCGGCATAGCCGCTGTCGGCGAACACGTGCCGGAAGTGGGTCGGACGGTGGCGCATCACGATCTCGGCCGGCATGCCGATCCGCGCGAGCGCGGCCTCTTCGAAGGCGGCGACGTCGAAATCGTCCGCCGTCGGCTGCAGATGGAGGTCGAGATCGACGAGCGCCGAGGCGACGTATTCCAGAGTCGCGCAGCCCTGATTGAAGGTGCGAGAGGCGACGAGACGGCGCAACAAGTCTTCCGGGATCGGCGCGCCGGTCGTACAATGCACGGCGAAGCGGCGCAGCACGTCGGGATGCTCGAGCCAGTGCTCGTAGAGCTGCGAGGGCAGCTCGACCCAGTCCGTGAGCACGTTGGTTCCCGCGATCATCGGATAGGTGACGTCGGACAGGAGCCCGTGCAGCGCATGGCCGAATTCGTGGAACAGGGTCTTGGCGTCCTCGAACGACAACAGCGTCGGCTCGCCGGCGGGAGCCTTCGAGAAGTTCATCACGTTCGCAATGAGCGGCCGGATGTCGCCCCTCAGCTTCTCCTGCTCGCGCAGGCTCGTCATCCAGGCCCCGCCCTGCTTCGAGGTGCGCGCGAAATAGTCGCCGAAGAACAGGCCGCGATGGCGTCCGGCGGCGTCGTGCACCTCCCACACCCGCACGTCCTCGTGCCAGGTCGGGATGCCCTCGCGGCGCTCGAAGCTGAGCCCGAACAGGCGGCCCGCGGTGTCGAACGCGGCGGCGATGATGCGGTCGAGCTCGAAATACGGCTTGATCGTCGCCTCGTCCACGTCGCAGCGCAGCTTGCGCAGCTTCTCCGCGTAGTAGTGCCAGTCCCACGGCGCCAGCGCGAAGTTTTTTCCCTCGGCCTGCACCAGCGCCTGCAGGGCGTCGCGGTCGGAAAGTGCGCGGCGGCGTGCCGGCGCCCACACCCGCTCGAGCAGGGCGCGCACCGCCTCCGGCGTCTTCGCCATGGCGTCGTCGAGCCGGTAATGGGCGAAGCTTTGATAGCCGAGCAGCCGCGCACGCTCCGCGCGCAGCGCCACCATCTCGGCGATGATCGTCTTGTTGTCGGTTGGGCCGCCGCCGTCGCCGCGCGCGGTCCAGGCGCGGAAGATTTTTTCCCGCAGGTCGCGCCGCGCCGAGAATTGCAGGAACGGCTCGACGCTCGAGCGCGCCAGCGTGACGACGTGGCTGCCCGGCAGCCCGCGCTCCTCGGCCGCCGCCCGCGCCGCCGCGCGCACGAAATCCGGCAGGCCGGCGAGATCGTCCTCGCCGTCGAGCGCGAGCCGGTAGGCCTGCTCGTCGGCCAGCACGTTCTGGCTGAAGCTCGTGCCGAGGATCGCCAGCCGCTCGTTGATCTCGGCGAGCCGCGCCTTCGCCGGCGCAGCGAGCGCGGCGCCGGCGCGGCTGAACATCGCGTGGTAGCGCTCGAGCACGCGCTTCTGCTCGGCGCCGAGGGAAAGCCGGGCGCGATGGAGCTCGTCGATGCGGCGGAACAGCGCCTCGTCCATGAGGATCCGGTTCCAGTGCCTCGCCTCCGCCGGCGCGAGCTCGCGCTCGATCGCGAGAATCGCATCGCTGCTGTGCGCGTCGGCGACGAGACGGAACACACTGCCGATGCGCATGAGCGCCTCGCCGCTCGTTTCGAGCGCCTCGATGGTGTTGGCGAAGCTCGGCGGCTCCGCATCGGCGGCGATGGCGGCGACCTCGGCCGCGTGCGCGGCGAAGGCGCGCGCGAACGCCGGCCCGAAATGTTCCGCCTTGATCCGGTCGAACGGCGGCACCCCGAACGGGGCGGTCCACTCCTCGAGCAACGGATTATCGGCGGTGGCTGGCGGGGGTCGGGTCATGCGCGCTCATATGGGAATCGCGGCTGGAACAGTGAAGGTTGGGCGGTTGAACATGTAGGGTGGGCAACGGCCTCTTGGCCGTTGCCCACGCGTTGTCGAGTGGGTGGTGAAGCGCATGGGCAAAGGCGCGCAACGCCGTGCTCGGTCGAAAGCTTCTCTGCGCGCCTTTGCCTACCCCTACGCGCGCTCTTCACCCCGGCATGAACCGCTGGCGCGTCGGGAAGCTCGCGAACGTGCTCTCCGGCACGCGGAAATTGTTCGACAGCAGGAGGTGCGGATTGGCCGCCGTCCAGGCCGTGAGCGAGATCGATTCGTAGCTGCCGTTGTTGAGCACGATCAGGAGCTCGAGGTCCTCGCTGCCGGCGTTCTCGATGTAATGCCCGTAGCCTTGCGGCACGTAGCCGACGTCGCCGGCGGCGAACTCCTCGAGGCGGACGCGGCCGTGCGATCCGAACACGCTCATGCGGGCGCGGCCGGCGATGTAGTACTGCCACTCGTCGGCGTTGGGATGCCAATGCAGCTCGCGCAGGCCGCCGGGCTTGATCTGCATGAGCGCGCCGGTCATCGTCGTCGAGATCGGGAACTCGCGCTGCGAGACGAGGCGGTTGGTGCCGCCGGGATAGGTCTCCGGGCGCTGCGCCAGCAGGCGGTAGCGGTGGGTCAGCGCCCCGCTGTTGAGCGCGCCGGGCGACGGCTCGGCCGCGAGCGGCGGCGGCACCGGCCCCTTGGCGATATAGACCTCGCGCTTGGGGAAGTCGGCGAACGTCTGCGCCGGCACGCCGAACGTCTTCGCCAGCACCTCGGGCGGGGTGTGCCCGAGCCAGTCGCTGATGCTGAAGGTGCCGAACTCGGAGAAATAGCCGTTGTCGAACACCAGGACGAACAGGCAGTCCTCGCGGCCGATGCCCTGGTTCGAATGGCCGTGCCCGCGCGGGAAATACCAGACGTCGCCCACGCCGAAATCGGCGATCTCGGAATGGCCCAGCGGGTCGATGGTGGTCACGCGGCATTGGCCCTTGATCACGTAGGCCCATTCCGCGGCATTGGCGTGCCAATGCAGCTCGCGCAACGCGCCCGGCGCGAGCGACATCAGCACGCCCGCGAGCTTCTCCGACACCGGGAACTCAGCGACCGTGGCCTCCTTGGCCCAACCGCCGTCCCACGATTTGGGCGTCACCGCCCCGAGCCGGAAGCGGAAGGACGGCAGCTCGGCGCCGGCGAGCGGCGCCGGCGTCGGTCCCGAGGGCGGCTGTCCCTGGGCGATGGCGTCGCTCGCCGCCGCTGCGATCACGCCGCCGGCTGCGGCGGCGCTCAACAGGTTGCGCCGTGAGAATTCGGACATGGCAAGCCTCCTCGAGCTGCGCGGGGAGCGCCGGCGAGCGTCGGCGCAGGGAAGATCAAGTATATAGCAGTGCTGCCGCTCGCGGCGCGCGGCCGTTCGGCCGATCGACCGATCGACCGATCGCCCGGCAGCGGTAAGGAATGGTAAAGAGCTTCCGCGCTCGCGCCGACCCGGAGACGCCGATGACCGCCATCACGCTCGAGCTCGCCGACCGCCTCATCGACGCCATCCTCGAGCGCGGCGCCGAGCTCGATTGCCGGCCGTTGTCGGTGATCGTGGTCGAGCCCGGCTGCAAGGTGAAGGCGTTCAAGAAGGAGGACGGCAGCTCCATGATCCGCTTCGAGATGGCCTACGGCAAGGCCTACGCCGCGCTCGCCATGGGGCGCTCCTCGAAGCTGGTGAAGGTGCGCGCCGACGAGAAGCCGGTGTTCATGCGCTATCTCATCGGCGCCAGCGGCGGCCAGATTTTTCCCGAGGGCGGCGGTCTGCAGATTCGCGACGCCGACGGCGAGGTGATCGGGGCGGTCGGGGTGACCGGCGACAGCGAGGACCGCGACGAGGAGCTCGCCGCCTACGGCATCCGCGCCGTCGGCCTCAAGACCGACGAGGACTGCGCCGCCATTGGCCGTCGCGGCGGCATTCGGCTGACCGACACGTGATCCCGGCACTGGCAGCGGAGGCGCGGCGGAATTAGCATCCTTCCATTCAACCACGAGAAAAATCGATGTCGGGAGGGTTCGAATGGGTGCTCGTCTTACCGCGGTGATCGCCGCGTCCGCCGTCCTCGCCGCCGCGTCCCAGATGGCTTCGCGCGCGGCGCCGACGCTCGACTACGAGTTCTTCAAGACGCGCGTACAGCCGATCTTCTTGGAGAAACGGCCGACCCATACCCGCTGCTACGTCTGCCACGCGGAAAGCAACAATGGTTTCCGGCTGGAGCGGCTGTCGCCGGGCGCGACTGCCTGGACCGAGGATCAGTCGCGCAAGAATTTCGAGATGGCCGCAAAGCTGGTCAATCCCGGCGACCCCGATACCAGCCGGCTGCTGATGCAGCCGCTGGCCCCCGAGGGCGGCGGCAACGTCTTCCATTCCGGCGGCCGGCAGTTCGCGTCGAAGGACGACCCGGGCTGGAAGACGCTGGCCGCCTGGGTCAACGGCCAGAAGCCGTAGCCTGCTCTGTAGGGTGGGCAAAGGCGCGGCCCACGATCACATGGCTTGCCCCGCGAGCGCCGGCGCGCCGTGCCCGCGCGTCAACGCCGACCACCACGGAGTCGCGTGGGCACGGCGCCCGCGTTCGAAATTCTACAACGTCGTACCGCGTTCGCGGGCGCCTTTGCCCACCCTACGGGCTACGCTCTCCGTTTAATTCATCACCAGCGTGTTGATGCGCTTGGGTACCTCGCCGACCGGGATCACCGCCTTGACCTGCATGCTCTGCGTGTCGATGGCGGTGACCGAGCGCAGCCCGGCGTTGGAGATGTAGATGGTCTTGCTGTCGGGCGTGAACGTGACCCAGTTCGGCACCGCCGAGACCGGACCGTGTCCCGGCAGCTTCGGGCTCGGCAACGGCACTTCGCCGATCAGCTTGAGGTCCGCGAGCGAAAAGACGAACACCGCGTTGTTGGGGATGCTGGTGACCCACAGCGTCTTGTTGTCGGGCGCAACCCCGATCCCATGCGAGGGCGAGGTGGCGCGCCCGGCATCGGTTTCGAACTCGGTCTTGGTCGCGGGCAGCGTGATCCGCGCCACTTCGTTGCGCGCGGCGAAGTCCACGACCGCGAAGCCGTTGGTGTCCGAGAGCTGCACGAAGATGCGCCTGGTCGAGCCGTCGGGGCCGGCCTCGATCGTCATCGGGCGCACGCCGAGATCGAACGGCAGCTCCCAGACCGGGACCTCGCGCTCGAGATCGATGACGGTCAGGAGCTTCGCCACGATCGACCCCGTGATCAGGTGCTTGCCGTCCGGCGTCACGTAGATGTTGTGCAGGCGCCCGTTCACCAGGATGCTCTTGGTGAGCGTGAGCGTCTTGGCGTCGATCACGTCGACCGCGCCGTGTCCGCGCGCGATGCCGACCACGATGCGGTCGCCGTTCCTGGTCACCGCGATGTTGTTGGGATGATTGCTCAGCGGCACTTTCTTGACAAGCGCGCCGCTCTCGCGATCGAAGACGTCGAGCGTCGAATCGGCCTCGTTGCTGACGTAGACCCGCGAGCCGTCGGGCGCCGGCGCGATGCCGTGGGCGGCCTCGATGCCCTTGATCTCCTGCACGACCGCGTTGGTCGCGGGGTCGATCACGTGGATGCTGTCGCCGGCGCTGTTGGTGACGTAGATGCGCGCGCTGCCGGCCGCGGCCGGCGATGCCAGGACCGGCGTCAGCGCCAGCACGAGCCACCTCAAGTTGCGTCGATGCCCGACCATGGGGTCCTCCTGACGTGTGTGGGGTCGTCGCATCGTACGCTCGGCGACTGGTAAACATCAAGACAAGCCGGCGATCTCCCGCGGGACTTCGGCGGCTCCCATATGGTATAGATGCCGAGCCCGTTCGGCGGCCCGCGAAGGAGACGAAAATGCCCCGTCACGCCCACTTCCTTCCCCATGGCGTCATCCCGGCCGTGCTGCTGCCGTTCAACGACGATCTCTCGATCGACGAGAAGGGCTTCCGCGGGCATCTGCGCGACGTCGCGGCCACGAAGGGCCTCTCGGCCGTCACCATCAACGCGCATTCGACCGAGGTCGCCTCCTGCAGCTTCGACGAGCAGCGGCGAGTGCTCGACGTCGCGCAGGACGAGATCGGCGACCGCCTTCCGCTGGTCAACGGGATCTGGGCCGACGGGTCACTCAAGGCCGCGCGCATCGCCCGCATGGCCGCCGACGGCGGGGCGTCGGCGCTCCTGGTCTTTCCGCCGGCGCCGTTCACGCTCGGCCAGTCGCCGGAGATGGCGCTTGCGCATTTTAGGCGCATCGCCGATGCGACCGATCTGCCGATCATCGCGTTCCAGTATCCGCTCGCGACCGGCCAGGGCTATCCGCGCGAGACGCTGATCAAGATGGTCGAGCAGGTGCCCTCGATCCGCGCCATCAAGGACTGGGCCGGCAACGTCCCGCAGCATGAGATGCACATCCGCGTGCTGCAGAGCCTGCCGCGGCCGGTGAACGTGCTCACCACCCACAGCGCCTGGCTGTTGTCGTCGCTGGTGCTCGGCTGCAACGGGCTCCTTTCGGGCTCCGGCAGCGTGATCCCGGACCTGCAGGCCGAGCTGTTCCGCGCGGTGCAGGCCAACGATCTCGCCGCCGCGCAGCGGCTCAACGACCGCATCTATCCGCTGGCGCGGGTGTTCTACGCCGATCCATGGGCCGACATGCACAACCGCATGAAGGAGGCGTTGGTGCTGCTCGGCCGGCTCAAGCGCGCGGTGGTGCGGCCGCCGCTCGTCAAGCTCTCTCGCGCCGAGATCGACCGCATCCGCGCGGCGCTCGTCGAGTCGGGCCTCGTCGCCGCCAAGGCGAGCCGCGACGCGGCGTAGCCGGGACGCGCCGCCGTGTAGTTGCGCAAGGCCGGGAGTCCGGGCGGATCGCCGATAGGGCTGAGGATGAGTTCCGAAGCACAAGTCTCGGACAAGCAGCTCTCCGACGAGCAGAGCCGCGCGGTCGCGGCGCTCATCCGCGAACAGCTCGCGCGCCGGCGCATCTCCCGCCAGCATCTCGCCGACCAGGCCAAGATCAGCATCTCCACGCTGGAGAAGGCGCTCGCCGGCCGCCGGCCGTTCACGCTCGCCACCACCGTCCGGCTCGAGGAAGCGCTCGGCGTGGCGCTGCGCAAGGCGGGCGCGGACTTCGCCGGCCTGGCGCCGGCCGAGCTCGGCTTCTACTCGCGGCCGGCGGTGGCCTTCATCGAAGGCTGCTATCTCACGCTCCGGCCGTCGTTCGGCGACCCGACCGCGATCTACGCCTACCGGACCGAGATCTGCTGGGACGCGGATTCCTCGAGCCTGATCTTCCGCGAATCCGAGCGCATCGACGCCGAGTTCGCCCAGCAGGGACTGGTCTCGGTGCCCAATGAATCCGGCTACGTCTACCTCGTGACCAACCGCCAGGGCCAATACCGCCTGGTCGTCATCTCGCGGCCGATCTACGGCGAGATGTTCGGCATCATGACCACGCTGCAGGTGGGCCGCGGCAATCAGCTGCTGCCGGTGGCGGCTCCGATCGCCTATCTGTCCCTCAAGGGGCTGACCGATGTCGAATTCGGCCGGATCGCCAGGGGGCATCGGCGCTACGAGGACTATCGCAAGCACCTCGCCCGCACCGTCGACGAGCGTTTCGCGCTGTTCCTGCCGGTGTCGGAGGTTTGAGCGCCCCCGGCATCGGGCGGCATCACGCGCCGCGAAAACAGGAATATCCCCAGGGCGTGCACTTGAACGGAAGAT